>ENA-ORXM01000223-ORXM01000223.1-marine-metagenome-genome-assembly--contig:-NODE-223-length-112151-cov-7.152988_pt1 | contig 112151 bp, 107 predicted proteins | sample MGYA00237867_ERZ511480 | MGnify/ENA primary metagenome ERZ511480 (study PRJEB26309, sample SAMN06266103) | marine metagenome | isolation source: Algal blade | place: United Kingdom:Sidmouth, United...
TACGGCCACGACCGCGCCCACGGCCGCGAAAGCGCCCGCCCCGCCTGCTGCCAGCACCGCGGCGGCGCCCGCCGCGCGCCCCGGATGGGGGCTCGTCCAGGCTCTCTTCGTTGTCAATAGCGGGCTCCAACTCATCCCGTCCGCGGCGGCCCGTGCCGCCGCCGCCGCGGCTCCGGCCGCAAGATGGGGCCTCGGCGTCGCCGTCGTCCATCAGGTGAATCGTCGTCCACGCCGAGCCCATCGCCCGCTCCCGCAGGGCCATCATGAAGCTCCAGACCGCAGGAAGGATCGACCCCCACGCCGACGCCGCCTGGAACGTCGGTGCCCGGTCGAGCCGGCCCGTGATGCACGGGACCATCATCATCGGGACACGGTGGAAGTTCTCCACGAGGTGCACCGCCGACGACGTGACCCGGTCCTTCTGGTCGTAGCGGGGATCGCCCGGCTCGTACTCGTTCGATGCCGCCACCCCGGCGTACTTCCCGAAGTTGCGGGCGTAGATGTCGGCGAGCGCCTTCTTCTTGGCGGCGTCTTCGACGATCACGAACTGCCAGCCCTGCTTGTTCGACCCGGTCGGCGCCTGGAGGGCGAGTTCGAGCGTTCGACCTGTGGTGCCTCGCAACACCGGGAATGCCATCACCTCGCCGTTGCACGACTCCCCTCACCCTTGCTCAGTCGTGCGGCCCTGAGGCGGCCCGACGCACGGTGACCCTGTTCCTCGAGAGCCTGTTCCCCGAGGGCCTGTTTCCCGAGCGCCTGTTTCCCGCATGCTTGCCCCCCGCACGGCCGCGCCTGATCAGCGGAATGGAACAAGGCGCCAACGCTGTCTCTCGAAGCGAAATGGCGGTCTCCCGACCGGCGCAGTGTTTCACGTGAAACATCTGTACATCGCACACTGGTGGGTTGCCCATCTCGGGGCGACGATCCTCGGGCCTTCGGTGCCGCCCTCTGACCGCAGTCATGCGACCGCAGTCATGCGATCATGGCCACGGGTTCGCAGCCAGGGGTTCGCCGTGATGGATTCGCGAAGCCTTCGACGCGTCGGTCGCTCGTTCGACTTGGAGGACGGCGCTCCGTACCTTCGGAAAACCTTGCTCTGGGTGAGTGAACGCTCGCTTGATCCCGCCTCCTGCGGTTCGCCATCTCACCATCACCCCTATGCTCCCGCGTCCTCTATAGATCCCTCCCTCGGGTGGGCGCGCCGATGAAGCTTGGTTCGAACGCCGCCTCCGAGGGTGAAGTAGCCAGAGGTGCCCGGAGGGCCCTCCCCGTCGGGCGGACTTGGCAGAACCCCCGAAGGTTCACGTCATCGAGCGGGCCGGTGAAGGACCGCACGTCGGCGAACTGATCGACCCTGGAAGTCGTAGACGCCGAGCCAAGCGCAAGTACCAAGCCAAGCGCAAGTACCAAGCTAAGAGTGTCGCAACCCCGGAGCTTGACCCGTCCGCTGTTCGGCCCGGTGGACTGCACCAGCTTCCTGGGGGTGGGGCACGTGGGACTCGCTGCTGCGGTCCAGGGGACTGAAGCGCCGACGGCTGATCGGGCCGGGGGTATAGGTCATGGAGTGTTTCACGTGAAACATCGAGCGGGCAGGCGTGAACCGTTGAAGCGAATCCGTGGACTTTTGGCTTTGTCGGCGGGGAGGAGAGGGCGGCATCCGTGAGCGCTGATGACCCCAGCGCTTCGATCGTCCCGGCGGCAGGAACTGGTCGCTTCGCAATCGGCCGTGTCCGGCAAGCTGCCTTCTCATTGTGAAGCGCAGCCGGGGGAGGGGAGGTAGAGGGGGTGGATCGTCTTCGCTTAGCGGCTGAAGCATCTGGCCGTAGCGATGTCGGGGGAGGACAAGGAAGTCGGCGGAACGACCATCCCGCTACCTGGTCCGGGGGTTTCTACGTGGCCATGGCGTCTCAGTTCGAGGAGCGTCTTCGCTTCTCGCCGCACCCAGCCCGCCAGGCCAGGCTCGCGCTCGGACCACGCACCTCGGCGTCAAATCAGCGACAAGTTGGCCAAGGGTCTGTTCGCCGGAGGGCGCGAGCGGCTAGGTTCTGACCCTTCGCATGTTTCACGTGAAACACACCAGACGTGGCACTGCCTTTCAACTCTTTCGTAACTACCTGAACCAGGAGGTTCGATGACCTCGTTCGAACCGTCAACCCCATCACCTGCGCCCCGGCCCAGCTGTCGTGTGATCGCGATCGCCAACCAAAAAGGCGGAGTGGGCAAGACCACAACAACGGTGAATCTCGGCGCCGCTGCAGCCGAACTCGGTCACCGAGTACTGATCATCGATCTCGATCCGCAAGGCAACGCCAGTACGGGTCTGGGGATCAACCCTCGGAGTCTCGAGTTTTCGATGTACGACGTGCTGCTGCACGACGTCCCGATTGATGACGCAACCGAAGCAGCGGCGGTGAAGAACTTGTTCCTGGCTCCGGCAAACTTGAACCTTGCCGGCGCAGAGATCGAACTCGTGCCGGCGTTCAGTCGCGAAATGCGTTTGAAGAACGCCATCGCCGCAGTGTCTGAGGATTACGACTTCGTCCTCATCGACTGCCCCCCGTCACTGGGACTTCTCACCGTCAATGCCTTCGCGGCTGCCGACGAGGTGTTGGTGCCTGTTCAGTGCGAGTACTACGCACTTGAAGGCTTGGGTCAGCTCCTCCGCAACGTCGACCTCGTGCAGCGGAATTTGAACTCATCGCTGCACCTCTCCCACATCGTGCTGGTGATGTACGACGCTCGAACGAACCTTGCGGCGCAAGTGGCCAGCGAGGTGCGCGAGCACTTTGGCTCCAAAGTGTGCCGCAGCATCATTCCCCGCACGGTCCGGTTGTCTGAGGCTCCCTCATTCGGTCAACCGATCACCGTGTTCGATCCAACGTCGCGAGGCGCCATTGCGTATCGCGATCTGGCCAAGGAGGTCACCGGTGAACCGTCGTAGTGGATTAGGAAAGGGATTGAGCTCGCTCATCCCTGCCGATACCGAGACCAACGAAACTGGAAAGATGGCGGAGATCCCCGTTTCGGCGATTCAGGCCAACGAGTATCAGCCGCGTTCGAGATTTGAAGAAGAGGCGCTCGTGTCGCTCACCGACTCGATTCGCGAGCTCGGTGTGCTCCAACCAGTTCTGGTTCGACAGCTCGGCCCCGATCGGTATGAACTCATCGCCGGTGAGCGACGCTGGCGTGCTGCCCGCCGTGCTGGATTGCCTTCGGTCCCTGCGATTGTCCGGGATAGCGATGATCGGCATTCACTCGAGCAAGCCTTGGTCGAAAATCTTCATCGTGAAGATCTCAATTCGCTCGAGGAGGCTTCTGCCTTCCAGCAGTTGATCGATGAGTTCGAGTTGACCCAGGAACAGGTGGCCCAGAGGGTGGGCAAGAGCCGCTCGGCTGTTGCAAATACCCTTCGGCTCTTTCAGCTCCCAGGCTCCGTGCAACGCATGGTCGCTTCGGGTGAGTTGGCCGCCGGCCATGCCCGCGCCTTGCTCGCGTGTCCCGATCGGGCGGTGCAGGAACAGCTTGCTGCCCAGATCGTGGCTGAGGGGTTGAACGTCCGACAGGTTGAAGAACGCGTCCGGTCGATGGGAGAGGCAACAAGAGATGATCAAGATGGCGGCGCAGCGCAGCGAGATGCTTCGTCGATCGGGCAGACCCGGCCGGCAGCTGTGCTCGAGTTGGAAGAGCTTCTTGGTGACCATCTCGCCACTCGCGTTCGAGCATCATCCGGCACCGGGAAGGGCAAGCTCACGATTGAGTACGCCGACCTCGAAGATCTGAATCGGATCTATCGAGCTATGACCTCGAGCGAGCCGCTAGCGGGTACAGATCTGTAGCGACCGGTCCCGATCTTTCCCCACAGCCTGTGGACAAAGCTGTGGGCAGAGTGAACTATCAATCCAGAGTTGATCTCAACACTCCACCGATGGTGGACGTGTACCTGCTCTCTTTTCTGCTCAGCCGCTTCGACGCTTCTTCGTCCTCCGAGCAATCGTGCCGTACGCCAAACGGACGAGACCACAAGGTCTCGTCCGTTTCTGTGCGTCTGACTTCTGTGTGTCTGACTTCTGTGTGTCTGAGCTGCCCTCGAGGGCAGCGTGCCCAGCCCGTAGGCTCTGTGATGCTCGCAGGGTGATGCCTGCAGGGGGATGCTTACAGGCCGATTTCTTCGATGAGTTGCATCTTGCCCTTGGCGCCCACGATGCGCTTGTCGACTTCGCCGTCGCGGAAGACCAACAGCGTGGGGATGCTCATGACGCCGAAGCGTTGTGCGATGGCAGGATTCTCGTCGACGTTCAGCTTGGTGATCTTGACGCTGTCGCCCTGTTCGGTGGCGATCTCGTCGAGGATCGGGGCGATCATCTTGCATGGACCGCACCATTCGGCCCAGAAGTCTACGACCACGGGTGCGGACGAGCCGTTGACGATTTCGTCGAACGTTGCGTCGGTGAGGTTGGTAACTGCATCAGACATGAAGGCCCCCGAAGAGATTGAGAATGAGTGAGAAAAGGTACGTAGGCCCTGGAGAGACCGTCGGAACGGTGGGTCAGACGTAGGTGTGCAGAGAAGAGAACGCTTGTCCAGCGGAGAGTATTCCCGCTGATCACTTACCGCGCTTGCGCCACATGATCCAGCCGGCAAGCAAGAAGATCCCGCCGAGAATCCAGTACGCCGCCCACACCTCGTTGGCGTCGACGCTCGGGATGTACTCGGTGACGACCACCATGAAGCGAACCAGCAGTACGAGGAAGAGCAGGAGCATGACGACGGCCACGAGGCCGGCGGCTACGCCGTAGACGGCGAGGCGAGACGCCACCATTGCCTTGCCAGTGGTGGTGCCACGAACGGTGTCGACGTAGCCGACGATGGTGCTGGTCGCACGAGCGGACCAGTCTTCAGATGCGGTATCGATCTCAGACATTGGGCGGAGCTTACTCTGGTTTCGCTCGCGGCCAAGCGCCGGGATGAATGCGTTATCGGAGTGCGATCTCGCACGTCGGTCCAACGATGACCGCAGTGGACGGGACACCCTCCTGCACGAGCAGCGAAGAGAGCTCGCCCCGGTAGACGACTTCGATGAAGCTGTCGACGCCGAAGAGGCCGTCGACCAGAGGACTCCCTGCACACGGGGAGTCCTCGATGGGTCGCAATCGCTGGTCGATCAACAGGCTGAGGTACTCCTCAGCCGAGGCTGCTTCGAGCTCATCCAGGGGGATGGGACTCGGGGGAGCACCTGCTTCGTCACCGTCATCACTGGACGACTCTTCCATAGCGTCAGCATCAGCGGTTTCGTCGTCCATGGCCTCGTCGTCCATTACCTCGTCTTCCATTGCCTCGGCCGCGCCATCGCTCGCGATCTCGGCGGCAGCCATGCTGGTTTCAGTGTCCTCGATGACGCGGCTCGCACCGCTTTCTGAAGCGTCAGTTTCGTCGTCCATGGCCACATCAGAGGCTGCTGAATCATCGTCGCCCCCACCGAGAGTCGAAACGAACCCGAGGCCGCCAACCACCAGCACAAGCGCGGCAGCGGCGCTGAGCCAAGTGGGAAGACCCCTGGACTGCTTTTGGTCCCGGCGCTCGCTCAGCGATGTGACGCCGGAGGTGGGGCCGGGGGTGCCTGTGCTGGCGGTCGAGGGAACTTGTTGCTCGTCGAAGAGGTCGAGTGCAGCCGAGATCTGGAGCCGGGCGAGCTCCGGTGGTGGAGTGACGCTGGCCAGGTCAGCGGCCATGGCCTCGAACGATCGAACGCGAGCCAACAACTGCGGGTCAGCCTCGACCTGTGCCCGCTCATCGGCGGTGGCCTCGCCATCGAGGTACAGCGATGCCAGCAGGTCGTCGTCTACAGGATCTGTGGGAGAGGAAGGCGTGTCGGTCATCGTGGCAATCGGTCAGGAAGACGGTGTTGGTGGTGTCGTACTCTTGTTTGGACGTTCTGGCGGTGCGTTCTGGTTCCCGAGAAGTTCAGCAAGTTGTCTTCGGCCCCGAGAAATTCGCGAGCGGACGGTTCCGGGGGCGATGTCGAGCGTTTCGGCGATCTCGGCGTAGTCCATGCCCATGACGTCGCGGAGCACCACGGGAGCCCGGAATTCCTCGGCCATGTGCGGGAGCGCTGCTTCGATGGTCAACCGGTCGGCGACTTGTTGGTCGAGGTCGGGCCCGTCAGAGATTGTTTCAGGCTCTTCGATCACGGCGATGGGTCGACGTTGGCGGCGTCGGAGCTCGTCGAGGCAAGCGTTGCTGGCCACACGGTGGCTCCAAGTCCGGAAGGTGCTCTGGCCTTGGAACTTGTCGAGGCCGCGGACAATGGCCATGAGCGCTTCTTGGCAGGCATCGGCTGCGTCGGCATCGTTTCGGGCCATTCGTCGGCACAGTGCGTAGAGCCGTTCGTAGTGGCGCGCGAGAAGCAGATCCATCGCACCTCGATCGCCCGCTTGGGCCCGGGTGACGAGTTCTTCGTCGACGAGTTCGATCGGCGCAGCGTAGGCGAGGGCGCCTGGCTGGTCGTGCCATTCGACGACTCAGCTCACTTGTACAGCGGTGAGTTCGAAACGGTTGTCCGGCTCGCCGTTGTCGTCCGCGTCGTCGGAGGTGCCGGGGTTGGTGACCCAGATGAGCATCTGGCTGCCAACGACTTCGTCGATGTCGAAGTTGGCGGTGTCTCGGAGGTCTCTTCCGGCGGCGGCGGGGTCACCCCAGGTGCCGGGTACGCCGCCGAAGTCATCACCGATGTAGATCTCGACCGACCAGCCTTCGCTTCTGGTGTCGAGCACGACGCCATTGACCCTCGCTGAACCGCCGAGGTTTATGACGAGGCCGACGCCAGATTTGAGATTGCCGAAGTCGGCTGACCGGTACCGCTCGGTGCGCCAGTAGGTGTCTTCGTTGCCGTCGATGGCGAATGCCGCAGTGTCGTTGCGTTCCTCGCCGTCACCCTCGGGATCGATGGCGGTGGCCCCGGCGAGTGTGGGGTCGACGATCACATCGACGGGCGTGAGACTCACGGTGTCGTCCGGTTGTTCCGGCGAAGCATTGTTGTCTGGTGCATCGTCACTTCGGTCGAGCACGCTGTCGGCCAGGCCGTTGCCAGAGAAGAGCGCACCGACCACGATCAGGGCAGTGGCCACGAGCACCAGGGCGAGTGCGGGCACCATCCACGAACGTTCTGATCGAATGAAGTCGTCCATCTCGACTTCGTGGTCTTCGTCGTCGTCCTCCATGGTCGGCGGGATGTAGACGGGATCGGCAACCACCATGGTCTGATCGTGAGCCGCTGTGGCCACGGGCTCGAAACGCATCCCCGAGAGTGCAACTCGAACGTCGCTTGCCCGATCTGGGCGATCGGCAGGCTCACGAGACATGAGCCGGGCGATGAGGTCGTCGAACGCTTGGGGTAATTCGGGATTGATGTGGCGGATCCGAGGCGCAGGCTTCTGAAGCCGGGCCAGCGCCGTGGCGGCATCGGTATCGGCCTTGAAGGGTGGCCGTCCAGTGAGCACTTCGTAGAGAACGATCCCGAGTGCGTAGAGGTCAGAGCGGGGGTCGGATGCGTCGCCGCGCACTTGTTCGGGGGAGAGGTACTTCGCCGTGCCCAGGAGCGTGCCAGTGACGGTGAGGTCGGTGTCTTCGCCAGCCTTGGCGATACCGAAGTCGGTGACCATGATTCGATCATCGCGACACATCAAGATGTTCGACGGCTTGATGTCGCGATGGACAATGCCAGCGGCATGGGCGTTCGACAGTGCATCGGCGACCTGCATGCCAAGGTCGACCGCCTGGGTAACCGACATGACACCTTGTGAGTCGAGCTGGCCTCGCAGTGTCTGGCCGTCGACCAGCTCCATCACGATCACTTCGAGGCCCGGTTGGGTGACGGTGTCGTAGATCGAGACGATGCCGGGGTGGGAGAGCCGGGCCGCGGCGACCGCTTCGCGTCGGAATCGCACCAGAAAACCGCGATCGGTGGCGAGGTGGGGGTGCAAGATCTTCGCTGCTACCGGGCGCCCGAGCACGGTGTCGGTGGCTTGCCAGACTTGGGCCATGCCGCCGGTGGCGATCAGGGAGACGAGTTCGTAGCGGTCGGCGAGACGGACGCCGGGCGCCGGAGAGATGGTCGGTGTCATGAGCCGGACTGCGCTTCAGCAACTGCTTCTGGCTCGACGTTCGTCGGGTGCTTTCGAAGAGCCCGCGTGGCGGTGATGGAGCGCACCCACCAAACCATCAGGAAGAGCAGGGCGGTTGCAGACAGAAGCAAGCCCAGGCCAGGCACTGCGGTCGAGCGGACGCCGTAGCTGGTCTCGGCCAGGAGAACGGTGCGGTCCGGGGTCATGATGCGAATACGTAGCGGGGAGCGTCCGAGGGAACGGGACTCCGTTTCGACATTGACCGTAGACACGCCTGAGGGCAGCACCACGGTGGTTTGGTCCTGCGTGACGTCGATCTTGTCGCTGTCGAACAGCAACATCACCGTGCGGTCACCGTCGGAGGTGTTCTCGACGGTGAGGGGGATCTCTGCACGTTGAGCGGCAAGAGTGACCGACTGGCCCTCGGGCAAGACGATGGTGCCGAAGCGTTCGTCGAGGCTTGTCACCAGTTGTTCCAGGGCACGAGTTCGGTCGGTAGGGTTTCGGCCGGCCACGAGTGCTTCGACCAGGTTTCGTTCGAACACCGCTGGAGGAACGCCACCGTTGACGTAGAAGGTGCGGTAGGTCGCTATGTCGGTGGAAGCGGACTGGATCAGCTCCTCGATGGCCTGGAGGTTCTGCGTGGGTTGCTCGTCCGGAAGAATCGGGAACAGCGGCAGCGCATTGGCCGCATCGACGAGATCCACGGTGCCGAGGGTGCCCGGTTGCTGGAGTGCGTTGAGGAACAGCTGGATCGATGTCAGCGGGACAGACCGCAGAGCGCTGCCGCCGAGGAAGATGGGGGAGCGGTCGGTGGCGGCTCGCATCGACAAAGCGGCGAGCAGTCGATGAACGCGCTCGACCGAGCGGTTGGGGCCACGCATCGATGAGGTGAGGTTCGTGTCGACCTGAACGACGCGGATTGATCCGTTGGTTCCTTCGAGAACGCCGCTGGCCCGCGAGCTGTTGTTGCCGGTGTCGATGATGACTTCAACGCCGAGCCGGACCAGGAGGTCGATTCCTACGGTGGTGAGGTTGCCGTCGATGATCGCAGTGTCGGGTGAGGGAGTGAGCCCGACGTTGGTCAGACGCTCGAATGTGGTTGCTCGTGCGGTCGCATAGATGTCGGAACGGCCGATCGATGCCAAGGCCGAAACGTCGAGTTCGGGTGTTGGTGCGGTCACCACCGGGCGCCCATTGAGAGCGTTGCGGAGATCGGCGGCGAGGACTTCGTTGTTCTCGAGTTGCGTGAGCACGCCGTCGCCGATCACCACCGTCAGTGGAAGCTCGGGGTAGTCGGTGAGTAGTTCGGCCGCCAGCCCGACCGTGAGTCCTTCAGCCGAGCTGATCTCGAGCACAGTACTGACGGCCAGGACATCGATCTCGGCCGCTTCGGTGGGTAGTCGGATCAGATTGGTGCGCAGTGATGCCAGTGTCGCACCGTCCGGGCTTCGAAGATCGATCTGTATGGGATAGACCCCGGCCTCATTGAGCCGGATCCTTTCCGGGCCTCCCTCGACGCTACGAATGGCGATGTCGAGCACCAAGTGTCCCTCGGGAGTTCGTTCGAGGCTGGATGCGTTCACGTACGGCAAGGGGGCAAAGGGGATGCCGGGAGGTTCGGTGATCTCGGACTCGTCGGCGATGGGGTTGTAGATCACGCCGCCGAGCGTGAGGTCAGGGTCGAAATCGCCAGACCATCCAACGATGGCCCGGAAGGTTCCCTCGGAGGGAACGAATGGGCTTTGAGCCATGAGTGAGAGCGTGCCGATCGGTTGTGCCGCAGCAGGTGCTGGCGTGCCGCTGACCAACAGCGTCGCTGCGGCGACCGCAAGCGCTGTCAGCAGTGAGACAGCGGTGCGAGTGATGTACCTGAATTGAAGGGCGTTGGTCATGGCTGTCGCCGTTCGAGGACGACGAGTCCATCAGGTTCTGGCTCGAACCCGAGATGGCGATAGAGGCCGAGGGCTCGCTGATTGCGTTCCTGGGTGTTGACCATCATTCGCTGGACGCCGCGTTGAAAGGCCCAATCGAAGCTGTCCATGACGAGGTCGGTGCCGATGCCCTTGCCGCTGTGGCGGGGATCTACCGCAAGTCGTTGCAAGTAGCCACGGTTGCCAGCGCGCCCGGTCACGGCGTAGCCGAGGACGGCGCCGCGCTCCACCACAACGGAGAACTTGCTGCCAGGGGTGGCACCTCGTGCCTCGCGCAGCGAGGTTTCATCGAAGCGCCAGAAGTCGTCGAAAGCGCGGCGGTCGATGTCGAGCACCGCACGACGATGCCACGTCCGACCGTTTCGAATGGGTCGGGTTGGTGTTGGTGGCTGGTTGTAGAGCGGGCGGGAGAGCAGATGCAACCGCTCGAGCAGCCGAAAACCGCCATCGAAGAACGGCTGTGCGTCGAGGAGCGAAAGCGCAGGGGTGACAGCGCGTTCGACGCCCCAGGCGTCGAGTTGTTGGACACAGTCGACGACATCGTTGACCCGTGGACCTCGACCGTGGCGTGCTGGTCCGACCAGTGCGACGAGCCGATCCCCCTGCCAGGGCACGACGCGTAGACCGGTTGTGCCGGTGAAGCGGCGCCGAAGTCCGCGCGTATCGGAGTGTGGGGGTGCGTGATCCACCAGGAGGAAAGACTACGCCGCACAGACCCGTCGAGCAGGCAACAAGCGCGCGCTGGTCACAACGGCTCACGTCTCTTGCCCCCAGACGACTAGCGTTGTGGCCATGTCGGTTCTTGTTGCCACCCATGATCTCTGCTGGTTGCACGACCCCGGTGATGGCCATCCCGAGCGTGCCGATCGCCTCACTGCCGTGCGCTATGGGATCAAGGCGGCAGGTCTCGATGATGCTGTCGGTTGGGTCGAAGCAACCGATGCGCCGAGGTCGGCGTTGGAACGGGTGCATCCGGCGCAGATGCTCGATGACCTGGTCCTGCGTTGTCAGAACGGTCCGTCGGCCATCGATCCAGACACGCACGTGTCGACCGACTCAGCTGCAGCAGCGTTCAAGGCCGCCGGGGCCGGCCTCGATTTGATCGCAGCGCTCGATCGCGGCGAAGCCGACGCTGGTTGGTCAGTGGTCCGCCCTCCGGGTCATCACGCCCGACCCGCTCAGCACATGGGCTTTTGTTTGGTCAACAACGTCGCAGTCGCAGCTCGATTCCTCGCTGATCGTGGCGAGCGAGTGGCGATCGTCGATGTCGATGCCCACCACGGCAACGGCACCCAGGACGTTTTCTATGACGACCCGTCGGTGTTGTTCGTGAGCCTGCACCAGTACCCCTGGTACCCGTACACCGGGGCTGCAGATGAGGTCGGTTCCGGCGCTGGTCGAGGTTTCAACGTCAATGTGCCGATGCCGTCGATGGCATCTGGGGAGGCGTATCGCTTGGCGTTCGACGAGATCGTCCTCCCGGCGCTCGACCGGTTCGGTCCCAGCTGGATACTGATCTCGGCCGGGTTCGACGGTCATCGAGCTGATCCACTGACCGAGCTGTCGCTCACATCGGCTGACTACTCCGACCTGATCGCTCAGTTGGTCAGCGTCGTGCCAGCGGGTCGTCGGTTGCTCTTCCTCGAGGGCGGCTACGACCTCCAGGCACTTGCCGACTGCAGCGGCGCCGTCACGGCCAACCTCATGGGTGAGTTCTTCCGGCCCGAAACTCCCTCGGTTGGCGGCCCCGGTGCCGGCTCGGTCGAGGCGATCCGTCGGTTGCATTTCGACGGCGGACCCGGCGATCACTGAGTCCGGTGTTGATCGAATCAAGTGAACTCGACGCGCTGCGCACGCTGATCAGGCCGACCGCGCAGCGGCTGGACGCGGCAGGCCACCGGCTGTATTTCGTTGGTGGCATCGTGCGCGACCTGCTGCTCGGAGGTGGCGATTTCTCCGATGTCGACCTGACCACCGATGCCAGGCCCAAGGTGATCAAGGCCGCGTTGAAGGACTCGGCCGAGGCACTGTGGACCCAGGGCGAACGATTCGGAACCATCGGCGCCGCGATCGGCGCCCATGCGTTCGAGATCACGACGCATCGAGCCGAGGTGTACGACGAGACCTCTCGCAAGCCGGTGGTGAGCTTCGGCGACGACCTCGAGACCGATTTGTCGCGACGTGACTTCACGATCAACGCCATGGCGATCGACGTGTCGACCGGCGAGTTGATCGATCCCTACGGGGGTCAGGCCGACCTGGCCGAGCGTCGCTTGGCCACGCCGCTCGACCCCGAGATCTCGTTTTCCGACGATCCGCTGCGCATGCTGCGTGCCGCTCGCTTCATTCCTCGTTTCGACCTTGTCGCTGCCCCCGAACTCGTTTCGACAGCGACGGCTCTGGCCGAGCGGCTCACGATCGTGTCGGGCGAGCGCATCCACGACGAGCTGGGCAAGCTCTTGGCCCTTCCGGCGCCAGCGCAGGGGCTGATGTTTCTCGCCGAGACGAGCCTGCTCGATCAGATCGGACTGGGCTCGGCGACGGGGTCGCTCGATGCCATCGCAGCGCTCCCGACGCCTTCGGCCCGGCGGGCCGGCTTGCTCGTGGCGATGGATGACTCTGCTATCGCTGGATTCCTTCAGGCGCTGCGCTTTTCGAAGGCCGACCGCAAAGCAACCACTCGTACGCTCGAGGGGGCTCGTCAGCTGGCCGGTGCAGCCGCCCCGGCAGCAGTCGACCTTCGAACGGTGGCAGCACGAGTCGGTGATGCTGCGATGGATGACGTGGTCTCGTTGCTGTTGATGTTCGACGCACCAGACACCCATGCCGCGACCGTCGTCGAGCTGCTTGCCGATCTTCGCAGTCGGGAGGACCTCGATGACGCAACGCCGCCGCTCACTGGCAAACAAATCATGGAATTGTTGGGCGTTCCCGCTGGCCCTGCCATTGGCGAAGCAATTGCTCAGCTCGAGAGCGTGCGGTTGCGACAGGGTCCGTTGTCGGCCGACAACGCGAGAGCCGAATTGCTTGATTGGGCCGCCGGACCGTCGTGACGGGCCGGTTCTGACTACGCTCGGCTGATGCCCCGCTGGTCCCCGAACCCCTCTGCGACGGTCAGCTACCGTCTGGCGAAGAAGCGGGTGATCGACGCGGTTGAACGGGGAACCAAGACCCAACACGAGGTCTGCGATGCCCAGCCCGAGCTTCGTCGGGTGGCCCACCATCACGCTGTCCCGATCAAGGAAGACTGCCCGATCTGTGATGGCGACGATCTCGTTGCTGTCACTTTCGCGTTCGGACAGGGTCTGCCGAAGGCCGGCCGGTGCGTTGCTGACCGCGCCGAGCTCGACAAGCTTCGGCGTCGGGGCAAGCCGTCGACCATCTACCTCATCGAGGTGTGCCGGCAGTGTTGGTGGAACCACATGCGGGAGTCATTCGAAGTGAAGGGCTCCGAAGCGGTCGCGAGCTGACGGGTCGTTCCGAATCGGTGTGCCGCGAACAGCCGATCTCTTCGCCGACCTACCCTTCGCCTTCGCTCTCGTCTCGAACCCGTTCTCGCTGTAACTCATGACCTCGCCTCGCCTCGCTTTCCTCACCGGTCCCGCACCGGCCAAGAACCGCCGCTGGAATCCGTTCTGGCGGTTCCGGCGCGTGCTGTTCCTGTTGACGCTGCTTGGCATCGGCACGGCCCTTGGTGGCGTGTGGGTGCTGAGTCAAGAAGAGCTCGGCGAGTTGCAAGAGCTCGAGTCGTTCGCCCAGACCTCGTATCTGTGCACCGCCGATGTCACGACTCAGTGCAATGCTGCGAACGCCACCGCGCAGTTCACCGCTGGTGAAGATCGGGTCATCGTTGCCTTCGATCAGATTCCCCAGGTCCTCATCGATGCTGTGGTTGCGACCGAAGACGGTGACTTCTTCAGCCATGACGGTGTCGACCCCTGGGGTATTGCTCGGGCGGCCTATCGCGACATTCGCAACGAAGGTGTGCAGCAGGGGGGCTCGACCATCACCCAGCAGCTGGTGAAGATCGAACTGTTGTCTTCGGAGCGTTCGATCACCCGCAAGCTCAAGGAAGCGTCGCTGGCGATCAAGCTCGAGCGGGAACTCAGCAAAGAACAGATCCTCACTCGCTATCTCAACATCATCTACTTCGGTCGGGGCGCCTATGGCATCGAGGCGGCTTCTCGGGCCTACTTCGACAAAGACGTCGACCAGCTCACCCTTGCCGAGTCAGCGTTCTTTGCCGGACTCATCCGGGCACCTTCCACTGCTGATCCGCGCTCCAACCCCGAAGAGGCTGCTCGCCGTCGTTCGACCACGCTGGACCTGATGGTGCGGGCCGAGATGATCACGCAGGTCGAAGCCGATGCTGCCAGGGCCGAGGATTTCTCGAGCGTCGTGGGCAGCCCGGTGCGAGAAGGCCTCGGCGATATTCGTGGCCCGCAGGGTTCGGCGTACGTGGTCGAGGCTGTTCGTCAGCAGGTCAACCAGATCCAGGGACTGCCGAACGGCGGGATCTACACCGGTGGCTATCGGGTGTACACCACGATCAATCCGCGTCTGCAGGACGCTGCGTACAACACGATCAACGACTTCAATTTCGAGCAAGACAATGGTCCCGACGCGTCGATCGTTGCTGTCGACAGTCGTGGTTTCATCCGGGCCATGGTCGGGGGTCGCGACTTCAACGAATCGCAGGTCAACCTGGCACTGGGTCGTGATGGCGGTGGCTCTGGTCGCCAGCCCGGCTCGTCGTTCAAGCCGTTTGCTCTGGCCGAGGCCATCGAGCAGGGCATCTCAGCTCGATCATTCTTCTCTGCACCCACGGTCATCGAGATTCCTGGTGCCAACGATGGTGGAACGTGGACCGTGCGTGGTGGCGGATCGTCGGAGGGCTATCGAGACCTGGTCGATGCCATGCGGGTGTCGTCGAACGTCGTGTATGCCCAGTTGATGGTGCAGATCCTGCCATCGACGGTGGTCGAGATGGCCAACCGCCTCGGGGTGTCTGCCGAGTTGCCTGCGGTGAACGCCCTGGTGTTGGGCTCTGGCGAGGTGTCGGTGCTCGACATGGCGGTCGGATACAGCACGTTCGCCAACCAGGGCCAGAAGTACGAGCCGATCTTGATCGAGCGCATCGAGAACACTGCTGGCGAAGTGATCTGCTGGTATCCGGTCGACGGTGTTTGTCAGCCCTCGGAAGGGCGTGCCGGCGAGAAGGTGCTGAACGACAACATCGCTCGCCAGGTCACCTTCGCGCTCCAGGGCGTGGTCGAAGGCGGAACTGGCCGGGCCGCTGCGATTCCCGGCGTGGCCGTTGCTGGCAAGACCGGTACCACACAGGACGCAAAGGACGCTTGGTTCGTTGGCTACACCTGCGACATGACCGCTGCGGTCTGGATGGGCTACGCCGGCGGACCTGATGAGCCGGTGATTCCAATGCAGAACTACCGCGGCCTCGCCGAGGTCCACGGTGGCGACTTCCCCGCGCAGATCTGGTCAGCGTTCATGACAAAAGCGCTGGCGCTGGGCGACTCGAGCCTCGTGGCCGGTTGCTCGGGCTTTCCCCCACCGTCCAGCTTCGACGGCAACCAGCTGGGTGTCGACTTGTCGACGACCACACTGCCCGAGTGTGGTGCGGTCGGACCCACCGAGACATCGATCGTCGACCTCGGCGACGGCGTGACCTCGATTGCAAACGTCGCCCCGCCGACCACCGATCCGTGTGCCCCGCCCACGACGCTGCCGGGCGACACCACCACGGCGGCGCCCGGCGATACCGCTACGACCACTGCGCCTCCGGCAACAACTGCGCCTCCGGCAACAACTGCGCCAGCGACCACGGCTGTCCCAACCGAAACCACCGCCGCCGACGGCTGACCTGCTCGGTCGGTTTGAGGCGGAGTGACTTGGCCGACGGCGGGTAATACGATCGCACAGCCGAATGTGCGACGATCTGATTCGCCCGTTCGCCCCGGAGGAGACCCCATGACCTTGCACTCGAGCCTTGCCCAGTACGCCGAAATTGCTGCAGGAGATCAGCAGTTCCAGCTGCAGAACTCACGGTTGCTACGAGTGTCACTCGCCCACGGCCCCGTGCAGGCAGCTGCGGGGTCGATGGTTGCCTACCAGGGCGACGTCACCTTCGAGAACAAGGGCTCCGGCGGACTCGGCAAGATGCTGAAGAAGGCAGCCACCGGGGAAGGCACGAGGCTGATGACCATTGCCGGCACCGGTGAGGTCTTCCTTGCCGATGAAGCCCAGCAGGTTCAGGTCATGTACCTCGAAAACGACCAGATCAGCGCCAACGGAAAGAGCGTTCTGGCCTTCTCGTCTTCGATCGAGTGGGACATCAACCGTGTCTCGAGCGGTGTCGCCGGGATGATGGCGGGCGGCATGTTCAACATGACGCTGAAGGGCAGCGGCTACGTCGCGCTCAAGACCGACGGCGACCCCGTCATGCTCGACGTTGCCTCGTCCCCGACCTTCGGCGACCCCAGTGCAGTCGTGATGTGGACCTCCGGCGTGCAGATGAGTGTCAAGACCGACACCACGGGTGGTCTGAAGTCGCTGGCTCGTGGTGGTTCAGGCGAGACCTTCCAGCTGGCGTTCACCGGCCAGGGCCAGGTGCTGGTGCAGCCGTCAGAGGGGCCGCGGGTTGTCGTCCAGAGCTGAGGCGAGGCCGCAGGAAACTGCTTGCATCAACCGAAGCGGACGGGATCGCCAGCGGTGATCTCCCCCGGTGACAACACGCTGGCGTACCAACGGCTGAAGCCGGGGTTGAGGTCGTGGTCCATGCGGTCGATGTCCTTGCCGAGGAACCAGGCGTTGTTCTTCGAGCAGGGCACCGCCGGCAGGCTGAGCTGGCACATCACAGCATCGTCACCACTGCCGATCGAGAAGCGCATGCCACCTCGCAACGCAGCCCAGTCGATGCCAGCGATGGTGACGTTCTCACCGGCAGATCCGGCAACGATCGGATGGCCCTCGGCCTGCAACACAGCCAGGACGTCAGAGCTCCACAAACACAGCGCCTGCCACGGCCGACCGTGATGGGCGCGTGCGATCTGGCTGTCGCCAACGAGGCCGCGCACGCCGACTTCGGCCCAGTCGATCGCCGTCTTGGGCACACCGCCGCTCGAAGCGTTGAGCTGATGCACGGTGCCTTTCATGACAACGGCGGGTTGCGTCGGTGCGAGCTCGGTGACCAAGCCGTGCCAGAGATCGTGCACCCCAGCGAGTTGGTCGTCGACGGTGCCCTCCAGCAAAGCAGCCGCCGCCTCCCGGCTGAGCGGCGACGTCATCGGGTCGGCGAGACCCCTGCTCCATTCCTGGACGAACTCGGGAGCAAGGCCCAGCGTCTTTGCGCTGTCTTGGGGATTCCATTGGGCGAGGTCGAAGCCGCAGAGATCACAAGCAGTCATCCCGCCAGTGTGACACGACGAACCCGAAGCCGAACCGGTCTGGCCTAGTTGTCGGGAAGCACCACGGTTGTGACATCGACGGTGGTCAGGATGCCGATCGACGGGCGAACGCCGAGGCGGACCTGCGGTGCTCGTCCTCGCTCGCGGCCAACACCGGTCGACACGTAGATCCAGTGGTCGTCGAGGCGATGGAGTCCGCCGCCGCCGACGGTGCGAGGCACCGATGACAAGATGAGCGGGGGAGGAAAGCCCGGCATGCGGATCTGGCCACCGTGGGTGTGGCCGGCGACCACGAGGTTGACCGAATCATCACCAGGTAGTCGGCTGATCTCGTCAGGCTTGTGGGCCAAGAGGATGCGGAAGACGGCGTCGTCTTGGTTCGGCGTCACCGCCGCTGGGGCTGCGGGAGCAACCTCGGCATCGGGAGCAGCGGGGTCGACCTGGCCGACGATGGCGTTGTCGTCCGCCGTGTTGTCGCCTGCTGAGTTCTCCACGGATGTGTCCTCGTTGGCAAGGGGGTTGGCAGGGGGCTCCACAGACTCGAGCGGCGGCACGAATGCGCCGGTTGCTCGGTCGGTCAGCTGCCGAATCGCGCCGGCGGCTCGGGCTTCGTCGCCGTTCAGAGTGATCCCGCCAACGCGCACGGCTTGGCCGTTCACGACGATGTTCGCCACCTCGTTGTCGAGAACGACCACCCCGGTGCCGGCAGCGAGCCGGCGCAGGCCATCCACGGTGTCGGTGTTGCCCTTCACCATGAAGACGTGGGGGACCGCAGCGTCGAGCCTGGCCAGCTCGGCTGCGAAGCTGGGTGCCCGCCGCTCGAACTGTTCGGGCGACATCTGCCAGAAGTCACCGGGCACGAGCACGATGTCGGGACCTTGATTGATGAGCTCGGTGATGGCGTTTTGTTCGTACTCGCCGATTTCGGTGCTCTGGAGATCTGCGAGCACGCCAATGCGCAGGCCAGCCATCGATCGAGGTGCGGGGAGGGCGATGTCGTCGAGGCGGAGCCAGAACGGCTCGATGTGGCTTGCGTAGATACCGAGCGGGGCAACGAAGATGGCGGCGGCGCCGACGAAGCGGCCGAGGAACCGCTGATGTTTCCAGTTGATGAGCAGTCCGAGCCCGGCCATCGGAACAGCGATCGTGCCGATCAGGTAGTAGAGGTGGAGCATGCTGAAGAGCTCCGAGCCCTCCCTCGTGGCGACAACGATGGTTGCAACAATCGAGGCAGCGAGGCCAGCGATCATGGTGGCGGCAGAACCTGATCGGTTCGGCGATTGGCCGGCGTAGATGGCGGTGGCCCCGGCAACGCCGCCAACTGTGGTTGCGGTGAGGAGAAGGAAAAGGTTGTAGTTCATCGCCTCGCCCTTTCGCCGGTGGGTTGGACCAACCCGACCAGTGTGGCCGATCGAACTGCCGATGACTGTCACACCCCCCGGTCATACTGATCTCGACACCACGGAAATGGCCTCGGCCGCTTCCTTCACTGCACCGATAGCCTCGCAAGGTCATACCTGGTCCGTCCAGGGCAGACCCTGCTTCCGACCGTCGGGAGCTCCGGAGACCACTCCGGATCCACAGGGAGGTACCTCACGCCCATGCGTGCGTACGAACTCATGCTCATCTTCACGTCTGACACAGAAGAGTCAGACGTCCAGCAGGCCGTCAACAAGTTGACCGAGCAAGCTGCCGAAGCCAACGCCACCATCGAAAAGGTCGACAAGTGGGGCGTTCGACGCTTTGCTTATGAGATCAACCACAAGATGGACGGCTTCTATGTTGTCATCGAGCTGTTGGCTCCAACCATTCTCGATGAGGTGGATCGCACCCTTCGACTCGCGGACAATGTCGTTCGCCACAAGTTCATGCGGCTGCCGATCAAGGAAGCTCACCGACGTGGGCTGACAGCTGCCACTTCCTGACCAAGGGGAACCTCATGGCACAAGACAACAACGTCACGATCACCGGTAACGCCGGCCGTGAACCCGAGCTTCGTTTCACACCAACCGGCCAAGCCGTCGCCAACTTCGGCGTCGCAGTCAGCCGTCGGTGGCAGAACCGTCAAACCAATGAGTGGGAAGAAGCCACTTCGTGGATCGACGTCACCTGTTGGGCACAGCTGGCGGAAAACGTTGCTGAATCTGTTGGCCGCGGCACTCGTGTCACGGTCACCGGCCGACTCGACCAGCGCAGCTGGGAAACCGACAACGGCGACAAGCGATCGAAGGTCGAAATCGTCGCCGACGACGTCGCCATCAGCCTCAAGTGGGCCACTGCAACACCGCAGCGCAATGAGCGCAACGACAGCGGTGGCGGTGGCAACTACAGCGGCGGTAACAGCGGCGGCAATCAGAACAATCAGAACAATCAGCAGGGGGGCCGATCATTCGGCGCCGCTGGGGGCGGGCAACAGCAGCCGCCCGCCTACTCACCCGAAGAGGAGCCCTTCTAGTGGCTAAAGCACGCAGCAATACACGACGCGACAAGCCGAAAGACAACGGCCGTCGCACCAAGAAGAAGATAAGTCCGCTCAACAGCGACAGCATCGAATACATCGATTACAAAGACGTCGACCTGCTTCGCCGGTTCATGTCCGATCGAGCCAAGATCCGCGGACGTCGGGTGTCGGGTAACGACAGCCAGCAGCAGCGTGAGATCGCACGTGCGATCAAGAACGCCCGCGAGATGGGCCTGTTGCCGTACGCCAGCCAGATCACGACCCAGCGTCGTGGTCGAGGTGACCGCAACGATCGTGGCGATCGTGGAGACCGCGGCGATCGCGGCCCCCGTCGTGACGACAGCTCCGACAGCAGCTCCGAGGCCAAGACCGACGATGCAGCAGCCGAAGCCGTTGATCAGACCACCGAAACCGTCGAGGCAACCACGGGAGGCGAGGACTGATGAAGGTCGTACTCCACAAAGCAGTTCCCCAGCTCGGTAGCCGCGGCGACATCGTCGAGGTGGCCGATGGCTACGCACGCAACTTCTTGATCCCATCTGGTGTTGCCCAAATGGCAACACCCGGCGTCGAGGCGCAGGCTCAGGCCATGCGTAAGGCATGGCAGCAGCGCAACGCCGCTGACCGTGAAGCCGCTGAGGCCCTGGCAACCAAGCTGGTGACCAAGAACATCAAGATCGCAGCTCGGGCCAGTGCCGAAGGCAAGCTCTTCGGCTCGGTCAGTGTCCACGACGTGGTCGAGGCGATCATGAACCAGACCGGTGTCGAGCTCGATCGCAAGATGGTCGACCTCGGTGAAGGCATCAAGGCAATCGGTGGCCACTCTGTCACCGTGAAGCCCCACGACGAAGTCCAGTTCCCGGTGACCATCGAGGTCGCTGCGAGCTGATCTGAGTTATCCACAGTGAAATCGTCTGCCCACAGCAATGGTAGGGCGGTCCACAAAGGGCACACAGTGGTCCACAGATTTGGGGCCGACATCCACAGGATGTCGGCCCTAGTCGTCCACAGGCTCTTGCAGCCAGACTGAAGGGTGATGAGCGTGACCAATGAATCGGGCGACGAGCCACCAGTGGAACCAAACCCGCCAACGGACCAGCCAGCAACCCCGGAACCGCCCGTTGACGAAGCTCCACACCCGGCCGACACCAGCGCCCCGCCCTCCCCCTTCCCTGGGGAGAGTCCAGATGAGCCACCGCGCTCGCGTGGTGGCAGCAGCAGCAGTAGTGGCAGCAGCAGTAGTGGCGGCTTCTCGCCCCCACGCTCAGAGCCCTCGGCGCCCCGCCCGACGCGAATGCCGCCGCACAACCTGCGAGCCGAAGAGGCCGTGCTCGGCGCCATGCTGCTGAGTCGTGAAGCCATTGCCGACGTGGTCGAAGTGCTCGAGGTCGAACACTTCTACCGACCAGCGCATGGTCACGTCTTCGACGCCGTGATGAGCCTGTACGGCTCCGGCGAACCCGTCGACGCCATCACGGTCGGCGAGGAACTGTCGCGCGCCGGAATGCTCGACGCTGTCGGCGGTCCGGGCGTCCTGATCGATCTGCAAGCGGAGACTCCTGCCATTGGCAACGCCGCCCACTACGCCAAGATCGTCGAGGAGCATGCTCTTCTTCGTCGGCTCATCTCGGTCAGCAACGAGATCGCCGAGATGGCGTACGGCGTTCCCGACGATGTGGCCAAGGCTGTCGACGACGCCGAATCTCGTATGTTCGAAGTCGCTCAACGTCGAGTCGCCAACACCACCGCAGAGATCAAAGACCTCCTCGGTGCCAACCTCGACCGGCTCGAGATGCTCTATGAGCAGGGTGACACCGTCACCGGCACGCTCACCGGCTACACCGACCTCGACGACCTCATGTCGGGCCTCCAACCCAATGCGCTCTACGTCGTTGGTGCCCGTCCCGCGATGGGTAAGAGCGCCTTTGCGCTCGGCATGGCGGCCAATGCTGCGATGCAGACCAACCGACCGGTGTTGTTCTTCACCTTGGAGATGGGACAGCTCGAGTGTTCGCAGCGAATCTTGTCTGCCGACGCACGGGTCGACGCCACTCGCATGAAGACCGGGCGCCTCGAAGAGAGCGATTGGAATCGCATCACCCACTCGGTCGGCCGACTCGCTGAAGCCCCGATCTTCATCGACGACAATCCACAAACCACGGTCATGGAGATCCGGGCGAAGGCGCGACGCCTCAAGAGCCGCAATGGCGACCTCGCCATGATCGTCATCGACTACATCCAGCTCATGTCAGGCCGCAGCAACGCAGAATCACGCCAGGTCGAAGTCTCGGAGATGTCTCGAAACCTGAAGATCCTGGCCCGTGAACTCGAGTGCCCGGTGGTGGCACTGGCCCAACTCAACCGTGGACTGGAGCAACGTCAAGACAAGCGTCCGATGCTTTCTGACCTTCGTGAGTCCGGTGCGCTCGAGCAGGATGCCGACGCGGTGATGTTCCTGTACCGAGACGAGATCTACAACCCCGAGTCCGAGGCCAAAGGCGTTGCCGAGGTCATCGTTGCAAAGCACAGAGGTGGCCCGACGGCCACCGTGAAGCTGGCCTTCCTCGGACATTTCACGAGGTTCGAGAACATGAGCAAGCGAACGCCGCCATCTGGTGGCGGCGGAGGCGACGATTTCTGACCGTCGGGTCAGTCAGCGAGTTCGACGATGACCGCTGGTGCAGGATCGTCGGGCGACGTGCCTTGCTCGCTTGCTTGACCGACCACGCCGACGAGGGCAACGCATGCAGCGCCGCCGAGTAGCGCCATGAAGACGAGGCGGGTCAGCTCTGATGCGGGACGCTTGGCGAGAACGTCGGCTTGTTGATTCGTCGAGGCTGGCGTCGCTGGCAACGCCTGCGGTGCTCGGCGAGTGCTGGGGCGCCTCGTCGATGTGGCCTCTTTGGTGGTGGTGATCGTGCTCATTGCTGGTTTCTCCCGCTGGAAGCGTCCTTACCAACTTGTATCGGCCTCGCCTCGAGCAACCTTGAGAGGCGAAATTCCCTAGTCCGAGACACGGGAGACAGGCTCAGCTCAGGAGAGTGGCCACAGCCCAGATCGAGGCAAAGGCGCCAATGGCGATCTGGATGATGCTGCGGCCCAGGGGCGGTTTGGCCAGCTCGTTCTCGTTGGCGACCTGGCGCGGTCGGGCGAGGGCGAGGGCGGTGCCGGTGGCCAAGGCTGCACCGAGAGCGAGCGTGAGGAGGGGGAGCAGGTCTTCAACAGGGAACATGTGGTGCCGGTGACCATTCGAGGGGCGGGACGAACAAAGAGGCCGGTTGGCCCTCAAGTCCGTGGAGATGCGGTCCGATACTAAATCTACCGGTGGTCATCGCCCACACCGGTTCCATATGGGCACGAGCGGGAGCTGCACTTCCTCCACACGCATCACGGTCCTGAGCCTCGGCCCAGGTCAGTGAAGGCTCCCGTTCGCCCTTTGGACCGCTCGGGCACGAGCCGGCGTACCAACGCGTAGGTCTCAGCGAGACGGTTCGACGTCGGCGACGCTCACATCGCCACTGATGCTGTCGGCGAGGAAAATGTCGTTGCCAGCACTGGTTTCGGTGACTCTGCCGACCATGGCGCCGAGTTCATCATGGAAACACATGGTTGTCTCTGCCCCGAAGCGGGCACGGTCGACGCGGCCGTCTGAGACCATGCTCCAGCAGGTGACTTCTCCGAGCTCGGTCACCGAGCGCAGTGGATCCGGAGGTTCAGCGCTCACCGCAAACACCGAGTACGTCGGCTCCTCGGTGAGGAGCAACGTGGCAAATCCCTGCACGTCGAGCTCAGTGGTGATCTGTGGAAGCGGAGGTGAGCACAGCCACTGATTCTCGATCAGTTCGCACTGCCGAGTTTCGCCGTTCTCGGTGACCGCTGAAGTTTCGCCGACCTCGTCGACAGACCGGCTGCCCATGATGCCGCGCCGCACCGCAAGAGTCGAGCTGTCTGGCCGGATGAGTTCACCGGTGAGCACGTGGTCGTCGGTGCGACTGCGGCCGTACGCCACGACGAGATCGACGGCGTCGCCGTTGCCTTCAGAGAGCTCGCTTTCATCGGGGTCGGGCGCGGTTGGGGCCTCGACCGTCGGCGGTGGAGTGGAGGCAACGCTGCTGTTGTCCCGCGTGAGGACAACGACGGCGGCAGCGATGGCCAAGCCAACGACCAGACCGATCGCGATCGTTCCGATCGGCGAACTTCTGGGAGCTGGATCGGCGGCTTCGCCGGGAGTGTCTTCATCCACGTGTGCAACGTAGGCGTCGGCGAAGCCACGACCGCGGACTGGACACCTGCGCACGGGCCCCGGCACAGTGGTCCGCCATGACCGACGCTCGTGAACCCGGCACAGAAGAAATCCCACTCGTAGCTGCCGCCACGGTGCTGCTCCTTCGCGATGCCGAGCAGGGCCTCGAGGTGTTGACGCTGCGCCGCAACTCCAAGATCGCCTTTGGCGGGATGTGGGTGTTCCCCGGAGGCCGTGTCGACGCCGACGAACTCGACCTGGCCGACGAACTCGGATCCGCTCGTCGCGCTGCTTCTAGAGAAACGACCGAGGAAGCGGGTTTGATCGTCCCCGAGAACGAGATGGTCGCGTGGTCACATTGGCAACCGCCAGGAGCGAATGCCATGAACCGGACGGGCCCACTCCGCCGGTTCTCGACGTGGTTCTTCGTCGCGCGGGCTCCCGACGGCGACGTCGTGATCGACGATGGCGAGATCACCGAGCATGCGTGGACCACCGCGCAGTCGGCTCTTGATCGGCACGCTGATCAAGAGATCGAGATCGTTCCGCCGACGTGGATCACGCTGACCGAACTCGCCCGGCACAACACGACGCAGAGCGCACTTGCTTGGGCCGCTGGCCGCACGGCTCGCCGCTTCCACACCAAGCCGATCTCGAAGAAACCAATGACGCTGGCTTGGGAGGGAGACGACGCCGTCGACGGCTCAGACCACGGGTCTCGCAACCGCCTGGAGATGCACGAGTCAGGCTGGATCTGGCACGACACGGCACCGGCCTGACCGAGCAGCGGGCTGCGCTCATCGACTATTGCGAAACGAAGGCCAAGATGCTGTCGGTCGACTTTCGTCACAATGTCGGGCATTCGCCAGCAAACATGACGCAGAACGGTGGAGACTCGGCTGCATGTGCCGAAACATCACCATTCTGCGAGGCCTCGAACCACCAGCGAATGCCGACGAGATCGAGGCTTCGGCCCGGCAATACGTTCGCAAGGTCAGCGGCATCCGTCACCCCACGGATGCAACCCGAGACGTTTTCGAAGCTGCCGTCGCGGCGATCGCAGCGGAGACAGCGACCTTGTTGACGTCGTTGCCGCCGCGGCGGAATCCGCCGAAGAGCGTCCCGCCGATGCGGTTGCACGGCACCCCCTGACGGGGCTCGACGGCAAGTCCTGAACCCGCCGCCTACCCTTGGCCACTTGCTCGCGCCCATTTCGGGGGCTTGGGCCGACACACAGGAACGCACATGACCTCTCGCTTCGCCGATCTCGGCGTGCCCACTGACTTGGTGGAACGCCTCGAACGCAACGGCATCACCGAGCCGTTCGACATCCAGACCGCCACCATCCCCGACGCTCTTGCTGGCAAGGACGTGCTTGGTCGAGCGCCGACCGGGTCCGGTAAGACACTGGCTTTCGGTATTCCCATGCTGGCAACGATCGGGTCAGCGAAACCCAGAAGGCCCCGCGGCCTGATCTTGTCGCCGACTCGCGAACTGGCGGAGCAGATCCGTCGTGAGCTGGCTCCGCTGGCCCAGGTGCGCGGTCGCCACCTGCTCTCGATCTACGGGGGTGTCGGTTTCCGTGACCAGATCAACGGCCTGAACAACGGTGCCGACGTGCTGGTCGCTTGCCCCGGCCGTCTCATCGATCTGCTCGAGCAGGGTGAACTGCAGCTGTCCGATGTGGACAACGTCGTCATCGACGAAGCCGATCGCATGGCCGACATGGGCTTCCTGCCGCAGGTGCGCGAGATCCTCGACCTCACCTCGCCCAATCGTCAGACCGTGCTGTTTTCGGCCACGCTGGACAAGGACGTGCAGGTCCTCATCGACAATTACCAGCGCAACCCTGTCACTCATCAGGTCGGCGAGGCCGAGCCCGACCTCTCGATGGTCACGCACCGGTTCATCAAAACCGCAGCCCAGGCCAAGCTGGCCCTTGCCGCCGACTTGATCGACGAGACGGGCCCCACCGTGGTGTTCTGCCGCACCAGGCATGGCGTCGATCGGGTCGCCCGCCAGCTCAAGCAGGCCGGCATCAAGGCGGGCTGGATTCACGGCGGCCGTTCGCAGAGCCAGCGCGACACTGCGCTGTACGCCTTCACCAGCAGCCACGTGCAGTGTTTGGTGGCGACTGACGTTGCCGCTCGCGGCATCCACGTCGACGGTGTCGAGTGTGTCATTCACTTCGACCCACCGACCGATGCCAAGGACTACGTGCACCGTTCGGGCCGTACCGCTCGCGCCGGTGAGTCAGGGCTCGTGGTCTCCTTCATCAACCGCGATCAGGAGCGGGCGGCGAAGAAGATGATGAAAGACGTGGGCTTGCCAGACGTCGGCCTCGAAGAGACCCCCGAGCTCAGCAGCCGAGCCGACCACATCAAGATCGAGCTGCGCTCGAAGAAGCCCGGTGCCAACAAGACCGGTGCCAACAAGCCGGCTGAAGCACCCGCGCAAGACCGGGGCCCAGCCAAGCCGTCGTGGGAGCAGCGTTCGATCGCCCCGGGCGGCCCCCGAGCCGAGCGCAAACCAGAACCGGATGAGCGTGAGTGGAAGACAACCGTTGCCGGGCCGCCTCGGAACCGCAAGGGGACCGGAGCAGCACAGCGCGTGCGTGCCGCGGCCAACGAAAGCACTGCGGATCACGACAGCACCGAAGATGCTCGCCCGACCAGAGCTCCGTCGAAGCCTCGTCCGCCGAAGCCCGACGGCAGCACCGAAAAAGCAAGAGGCGGTAGCGGTCGAGGCAGTGGCAAGGCCACCGGCAAGACCAAGCGCTCGGGTAAGGCTCGGCCCAAAAACAAGGGGCGCGCCGAGACCACCAACAAGCCCGGCCGGTCGAAACGCCGCTGACCTCGGCTCGCTCACGTTCTAGGGTTCCGAGGATGGAAGATGAGTCGATCGCCGCCGACGCACTCGAGGCGGGCGGAATCTACAGCGACTCAACGGCTGGATACGTCGATGCGATCGGCACCGAGCTGTCCGAGGCAATCGACGGCGTCGCTGAACTGGCTGCGCTGGCGGGGTTCGCCAGCTCGATCGACGAAGGGACCGTTGCCGATGTCGGCTGCGGCCCTGGTCGAGCGGCCGCGTTTCTCGCTACTCGCGGCGTCGACGTGGTCGGCTTCGATATCGCCCCCGGCATGATCGCGGCCGCACAGCAAGCACACCCCGACATTCCCTTCGAGCTCGGCTCGCTCACCGCCCTGCCGGTCGATGACCAGACCTTTGCTGGCGTGGTGTGTTGGTACTCCATCATCCACACGCCCCTCGACGAGCTCGAGCCGGCGTGGATCGAGCTGCGCCGTGTGATGCGCCCCTCGGGCTGGCTGTTGCTGGCGTTCCAGGCTGGCGACACCGAGCGGGTGGAACGGCCCCGGGCTGCTGGCTCCGAACGCACCCTCGTCAATCACCGTCATGACCCCGACAAGGTGGCAGCGCGCCTGCAAGCAGCAGGTTTCGACGTCGAGTCGATAGGGCAACGCCCCGCAGCGGCAGCTCACGAGAACAGCCCTCAGGCTGTGGTGGTAGCCCGATCGCTGATGATGGGCTCGCGCTGATAGCGCGCCAGAACAACGCTGAGCAGCCGCCTGGGTCGAAGGTGCGCTACGACCTGGCGATGGCTCAGATCACCAGCAATGGATCCACCTTCGATGTCGCCGACGGCACTCGGCTGGTGTTGGCACTGGAGGAAAACGGCGTCGAGAAGGAACTACTCGAAGCCAGGGATCTCGCTGGTGTTGCCCGTCTCGCCTGCCAGATCGAATGCCACGGCGAGATGTCGGTCACCGCTGGCATGACGGTCAGTTCCACCGAGTTCGACGAGCCAGGAAACGCTCCCGACGCCGGCATCACACCTGACCCGGTCTGGATTGAGAGCTGACATCGGGAACACGAGCGGGTCGAGTCGTGTTTGGTCCTTGGTACGTTCGATGAGCGGCCCGGTCCGCTCCTTCCACTGAACAGCTCGAGAGCCACAGGTCTGAGATCAACCATGTCTGAAACGAACCACCACGAAGTCATCATCATCGGTTCCGGCCCTGCCGGCCTCACCGCCGCTGTCTACACCGCTCGAGCCAGCCTCGAGCCCCTCGTCATCGAAGGCGAGCCGAGCTCGACCAGCGATCAGCCTGGCGGGCAGCTCATGCTCACCACCGATGTCGAGAACTTCCCTGGTTTCCCCGAAGGAATCATGGGTCCTGAGCTCATGATGAACATGCGGGCCCAGGCCGCTCGATTCGGTACCGAGATCATCACGGCCAAGGTCTCCAAGGTCGACTTCAGTGAGCGCCCGTTCAAACTGTGGATCGGCGACACCGAGGCAGCAGAGCCGACCTACACCGCTGATTCGATCATCGTGTCGACGGGCGCACAGTCGCTCATGCTGGACGTCCCCGGCGAGACCCGCCTGATCGGTCACGGCGTCAGTACCTGCGCCACCTGCGATGGCTTCTTCTTCCGGGACCAAGAGATCGCTGTCGTCGGCGGCGGCGACTCGGCGTTGGAGGAGGCCACGTTCCTCACCAAGTTCGCTTCGAAGGTCACGCTCATCGTTCGTCGTGATGAGCTGCGGGCCTCGCAGATCATGCAGGACCGGGCCAGGGCCAATCCCAAGATCGAGTTCCTCTGGAACCACACGGTCACCGAGGCTCACGGCGAGAACGTCCTCGAACACATCTCGATCAAGAACACCGTCACCGGCGAAGAGGGCGAGATGAAGGTCACTGGCCTGTTCGTCGCCATTGGTCACCGGCCGAACACCGATCTGTTCAAGGGTCAACTCGACATGAAGGACAACGGCTACCTCGTCTGCCAGCCCGGTACCACGCTCACCAACGTCGAGGGCGTGTTCGCCAGCGGCGATGTTCAGGACGACTATTACCGCCAGGCCATCACCTCGGCTGGCTCCGGCTGCATGGCCGCCATCGACGCTGAGCGCTTCCTCGAAGCCGAGGCCGACAAGAAGTAGCTCGCTCAACTCATGGGGAGCAGCGTCGTCCCGTCGATCTGGATGCTGTTCCCGTCGATCACCCTGAGCCGTATTGCGTCGTCGATGCCTCCGAAGGAAGACGCGTCGATCGTTGGCAACTCCGGACCGATGTCCCAGCGAGGGAGGCCGATGATCGCGCTGATGTCTGGCTCGTCGTTGGTCGAGGCTTGCGGGAAGAGTCGAACGAAGTGCTCGCCGGTTTCGCGGTCGATGCGCACCACGGCGATCGGGAATCGAAGTTCTTCACGGTCCACCGCCATCTGGTCCGGGGTCGCCACTTGCTGCCCCAGGAAATAGAGGGCGTCAGGCCGAGAGAGTTGCGCGGTGAGCCGTAGGGAAGGCACCGGGGTCGATCGCTCGATGCGAGTGCCCGTCGGGTCCAGCAGAACGATTTCGCCCCACCCGGGCTGGGTTGCTGTCAGTGTGGGTGCTCTCGACCACACGACCGGACCCTCGGCAAAGGTGGTCCATTCCGCTGCGATGATGAGCCGCTGAGTGAACGACAGGGCCGCGATCTCGTCAGGGACACCGTCGCGGGTCGCTGCCTCGGGCGATTGCGACGGACCGCCTCGCAGCGCCACGAGCGGAACCTCCGAGGCAACGACGTAGTCACTGTCGCGGTACTGCAGGCGGTAGGCGTCGTCAGCGCGCAACGGCAGGGCGAAGAACCGTGCCGTTGGTTCGATTCGCACCCCGACATTGCTCGGCTGGCCCGATCGGTAGCGCACGCTGGCGGACTCTGCGCCAGCGGTCAGGTAGCCGAACACGAGGAGCTCATCGATGACGCCCGCTCCGGATGCGGACTCCAACTCGAGGTGACAGGTGTCCACCGAGCTGGTGGCCGGCGGCTTGTCGGGGATGGTCGCGCAGAGCACGCCGGGCGACGACTCGTAGACCTCGAAGGCGCGGTCGTCGCGCAATGCACCGGCGACTCGAGGAGCCCCCGCGCGAGTGGGTGCCGCGCGAGTGGGTGCCGGCTCCGGCACGGTCGTGGCCGGGGGTGGAGGGCTTTCCTGCGTGCTCCCGCCGCTGATGACGAGCCAACCGAGTGCAGCCATCACGAGGCCGACCCCCAGCAGTTCGAGCGAGGAGGGCCCCGGCGCGACGACCTCGTGGGTGGCTCCTCCGCCGATCTTCCCGAGCTCGTCGGAGGTCTCGCTGATGATCAGGCTGAGGTCGTCGTCGTGGTCTGGGATCATGGTGGTTCGGCTCACGCAGTTGCTGGAGGAGATGTCTGGTAGCCGACGACAAGCGGTCGCTCGGTTCCTATACTCCCGCACTCGTGACTATCACACCTTTCCTCCGGGCTCGAGCCCTCGACGACATCCCCCTTCGGTGGGTTGATTCGTCGAGACGGTTCGTTCTGAGCGTCCTTGTGGCCCTCGTAGCCATGGCCGGGCTGTTCATGTTCCCAGCATCTGTCGGAGCACAAGACGAGACCGGGTTCACTGGTCAGATCAACGTGCGGGACGGTGAGGGAGGCAAAGTGCCGATCGAAGGCATTCGCTTCGTCGTCGAGGACGGCAGTGGGGTTGTCGGCGAAGGGGTCACCGACGCCGATGGTGTCTTCTTCATCCCTGTCCCCGCCGGTACCTACAGCATCGCCGTCGATGTCGATTCGATCCCGGAAGGCATCACGCTCCGAAACCCCGATCGACCACAACTCGACGATCTCGACATCAACGACGGCCAGAGTCGTAACGTCTTGTTCCCACTGCTGGGCGAAGGCGTGGTCTCTACCGTCGGTGCTGGTGGCGATGGTCTTGCCACCCGGGCGCTCCGCCTGGCGATCGATGGCATCATCTTCGGACTCATCATTGCAATGTGCTCGATTGGTTTGTCCCTGATCTTCGGCACCACCGGCCTCACCAACTTCGCCCACGGCGAGTTGGTCACCGTCGGTGCGCTCGGCGCCCTGCTGTTCAACAGCACCGGTGGCTTTGGCATCCACATCGTTCTCGCTGCGATCCTCGCCGTTCTGCTCGCTGCAGCTGCCGGTGGTGTCAACGAGAAGTTCCTGTGGCGCCCGCTGCGTCGTCGAGGGACCGGCTTGATCGCCATGCTCGTCATCTCGATCGGCCTCAGCATCCTGGGCCGCTACGTGCTGTTGTACCTCGCTGGCGGTAATCGTCAGAAGTACGAACAGTTCGGCACACAGACGCCGTTCGAGATCGGCCCAGTTTCCATGGTGCCCCGTGACCTCTGGATCATCGGTTTGTCGGTGGTGACGCTGGTGCTCGTCGCACTTGCCGTGCAGCGCACCAAGACCGGTAAGGCCATGCGAGCGGTTGCTGACAACCGTGACCTCGCCGAATCCTCGGGTATCGACGTCGATCGAGTGATTCTGACCGTCTGGGTCATGGGCGGCGGTTTGGCCGGCTTCGGCGGTGTGCTCTTTGGTCTCAACCAAGGCATCCGCTGGGACATGGGTTTCGAGCTCTTGCTGTTGATGTTCGCCGCTGTCACCCTCGGCGGCTTGGGCACGGCATACGGCCCGCTCTTCGGCAGCTTGATTGTTGGTCTGTTCATCAACCTCTCCACGCTGGTGGTTCCGCCTGAAGTCAAGAATGTCGGTGCGCTGTTGATCCTGGTCGTCATCTTGCTGGTGCGGCCTCAAGGACTCTTTGGACAACGAGAAAGGATCGGCTGATGGATTGGGCAGGCATTCTCAGCGAGTCGGCACGTCAGTTCGTCGGCATCCAGGCGATGTATTTCGCCATCGCAGCAATCGGTTTGAACATTCACTTCGGTTTCACCGGACTGTTGAACTTCGGCCACGCCGGGTTCCTCGCCGTTGGTGCCTACGGCTTGGGCGTCACCGTCTTCTGGCTCGAGTGGCCCTGGTGGGTCGGCATCATCGTTGGTCTCCTCGCATCCATCGTGTTCGCCCTGATCTTGGGCATCCCAACGCTTCGATTGCGGGCTGACTATCTGGCCATCGTCACGATTGCTGCAGCCGAGATCGTTCGTATCAGCGTGCGAACAACCGCACTCGCCGACGTGACGGGTGGCTCGAACGGTCTCAACGGTTTCAACCGAGACTTCACCGCACTCAACCCCTACAACGACAGCTTCCTCGGGTTCCGGCCCGATCAGCTGTGGCCACTCACGGTTGGCTGGATCATTGTCTTGCTGTCGGTGGGTGTCACCTACCTGCTGATGCGAAGCCCGTGGGGTCGTGTGCTCAAGGCGGTTCGTGAAGACGAAGACGCCGCTCGTGCCCTTGGCAAGAACGCCTACTCGATCAAGATGCAGAGCCTCATTCTCGGCGGCATCTTTGGCGCACTGGCTGGAATGATCTGGGTGCTCGCTCAGGGCTCGATCCAGCCGAGCCCACAAGACTTCGGTGCTCCCAAGACCTTCTTCATCTGGGTCGCAATGATCCTCGGCGGCACGGGTCGCTTGTGGGGCCCCGTGATCGGCTCGATGATCTTCAGCGCCTTGCTGCAGTTCACCGACCTGACCCTCCGAGGCGCTGTCTCGGCCGGCTACATCCCCGAGTGGCTGATGGACGGCGTGCAAGTCGGCCAGATGCGCTTCATCCTCATGGGCCTCGGCCTGATGCTCTTGATGGTCTTCCGACCGCAGGGCATCTTCGGCGATCGACGAGAGATGGCCCTCGATGTCTGAACAAGAACTGAATCCTGTGTTCGAAGGCGTGTCTCCAACCGCTGGTTCGGCCAAGCCCGATGCCATCCTCACCGCCGACAAGGTCACCAGGCGCTTCGGCGGTCTCACCGCGGTCAACGTGGATCATCTCGAGATCCAGCGTGGAGTGATCACCGGCCTCATTGGTCCGAACGGTGCAGGCAAGACCACCTTCTTCAACCTCATGACTGGCTTTGACACCCCAAATGAGGGCACGTGGAACTTCGACGGCATCGACGTCGGCAAGCTGCCGGCACACGTCGTGGCTCGCAAGGGCATGGTCCGCACCTTCCAGCTCACGAAGGCGCTCTCTCGATTGTCGGTCATCGACAACATGAAGCTCGGCGCCATGCAACAGACCGGCGAGAGCTTCTTCAAAGCCTTCGTCAAGGGTCTTTGGTCTGCCGAGGAAAAGGCAATCGAACAGCGAGCCGACGAGCTGCTCGAACGCTTCAAGCTCTCCCACATGCGGGAAGAGTTTGCGGGCACGTTGTCTGGCGGCCAGCGCAAGCTGCTCGAGATGGCTAGAGCGCTCATGACCGACCCGAAGCTGATCATGCTCGATGAGCCGATGGCTGGTGTGAACCCAGCGCTCACTCAGTCACTACTCGGTCACGTGAAGAGCTTGCGAGACGAAGGCCGCACCGTGGTGTTCGTCGAGCACGACATGGACGTGGTGCGTGACATCAGCGATTGGGTCGTCGTCATGGCCGAAGGTTCGGTCATCGCCGAGGGCTCGCATGCTTCGATCGGCGCCAACCAGGCCGTCATCGATGCCTACCTCGGTACCTCGCACGACCAAGCCCTCGACTTCAACGAAGAAGACGGAGAAGACGCATGACCGAAGACCTCCTGATCCACGTCGACAATGTCGTGGGTGGCTACATTCCCGAAGTCGACATCCTCAATGGCTGCAGCCTCGAGCTGAAGCACGGCGAGCTCGTAGCCATCATCGGTCCGAACGGCGCAGGCAAGTCCACGCTGTTGAAGGCCCTGTTCGGCCTCGTCAACATTCGCAGTGGCACTGTCACCTACGACGGGCAGGACATCACCGGTATGAAGGCCCACTCGCTCGTCGAGCGAGGCATTGGCTACGTACCCCAGAACAACAACGTCTTCCCGAGCCTCACGGTTCGTGAAAACCTCGAAATGGGCTGCTACCTCAAGCCCGAGGTGTTCGACGAGCGCCTCGAAGTGGTTTCGGGGATGTTCCCGAAGATGGCTGACCGAGCCGATCAGCGTGCTGGCGCCCTCTCTGGCGGTGAGCGCCAGATGCTGGCCATGAGCCGGGCGTTGATGATGAGCCCTCGCGTGATCCTTCTCGACGAGCCTTCGGCTGGTCTGTCGCCAGCACTGCAGGATCAGGTGTTCATCAACACCAAGAACATCAACACCGCTGGGGTCTCGGTGATCATGGTCGAGCAGAACGCTTCACGCTGCCTGCAGATCTGTGACCGTGGCTACGTGCTCGATCAGGGCACCAACGCCTACACCGACACCGGACGCAACCTGCTCACCGACCCCAAGGTCATCGAGCTCTATCTCGGCACGCTCACCAAGGCCCACTGAGCTTGTCTCAGCGTTGCCCCACTGGTGATCAACCCGACTTGGCCCTGAGCGAACCCTGACCCCGAACGCGAAACGGCCCCGGAACCAAGGGTTCCGGGGCCGTCTCGACGAGTCGTTCGACTCGCTCTACTTCAGCAGATGCTGTTTATAGCGCTGCGAACTGGTAGGTGGTGGCGCTGCCATCGATGGTGTTCGTGTCAGCGGCGTAGCTCAGGATGGCGAAGGACGCCTCCGTGGGCTCACCGGCAGGACCGAATGCCAGGGGACCGGAAGGTCCGTCGTAATCGATGTCGGTGCCGGCGTCGAGGAGAGCGACACAGTCGGCGAACGACGTGCACTTCTCACCGTCACGGGTGACACCGTTCATGACCGAAGCCATGGCGGCCGGATCATCGGAACCAGCAGCAACGGCAGCGAGGCCGAGGATGATGGTTGCGTCGTAGGTCTCAGGACCGTACGAGAAGTCGATGAGGTCCGGATCGACGGCCAGGAGACGGCCTTCGAAGTCAGCGGTGATCTCAGCTGCGGGGAGGGTGCCCTTGATACCGGACAGGATGCCCGGCTCAGAGAACGACTCACCGAGTGCGTTACCGATGTTTCCGTCGACGAGGTAGATGTTCTTGGCGTCGGGGGTGAACCCGGCTTCGAACAAACCGTTGAGGATGGCGCTGGTCTCGTCGAAACCGATGACCACGATGGCCTCGGGGTCGGCTGCAACGATGCGCTGAACCTCAGCATCGAAGTTCTGAGCGGCAGCGTCGTAGGTGAACTGCTCAACGATTTCAGCACCCTGCTCTTCGAGCGGAGCAACGGTGAAGTTGAGGAGGCCTTCGCCGTAGGGATCCTGCAGCGCCATGATGGCAACGGTGGAGTTGCCTTCACCGACGATGAGGTCAGCGAGAACACGACCCTGGAGCACGTCGGACGGGGCGGTACGGAAGTACAGGTCGCCGTCGTCGTAGGTGGTGAAGTCGGGTGAGGTGTTGGCGGGCGAGAAGTGAATCACGCATGCGCCGGTGATCTTGTCGATCACGGTGAAGGAGACACCGGAGGAAGCGGCACCGAGAACGGCGTCGACACCTTCGGAGAGGTGACGGTCGACGGTCTGGTTGGCAACGTCGCCGTTGTCCGAAGAGTCACCGGGGGAGAAGACAACGTCGTTGCCGAGAACGCCGCCAGCGGCGTTCATCTCTTCAACAGCGAGTGCAACGCCAGCTTCTTCGGGCGGGCCGAGGAATGCAAGGTTGCCGGTCTGCGGCAGGAGGCCACCGATCTGGAGGGTGCCGTCGGCTTCGCCGGTGCAGGAAGGAGCGGCTTCGACAGTTGCCGATGCCTCTTCCATGGAATCTTCTTCCTCTTCCATGGAGTCTTCTTCCTCCATGGAATCTTCTTCTTCCATCGAGTCCTCTTCTTCCATGGAATCTTCTTCTTCCATGGCTTCAGTGGTCTCGGTGGTGTCGTCGGTATCGGTGTCAGTGGTGTCTGCATCGCTACCGCAAGCTGCGGCAACGAGGCTGAACGCCAACAAGAGGGCGAGAAGTCGCCAGAATCTGTTCACGATGAACTCCCTTTTCCAGGCCAAGCTTTGGCCAGCTGGAAATAGTAGGCCCACTTGCGCCTCTTGTGTCGTCCGTGTAACGAGTTGCAACACGGCGTTCTCGTTTTCGACATGCGCTGACTTCTGGCTCTTTCGGCGAAAACCCCTGGTGAGAGGGGGTGCTGGGCCAGAGAGGGCCCAGCACTTGTGACGATGTGGGTCACCATCTCGATCGGAGAGAACTGGCGCAGGATGCCCCGAACTGGACAAGACTGACCCTGATGATCTCGAAACTGGACCACCACGACGCCGACGCTCACAACGCTGCGGATGCCTCCACTGATGCGATCGTCATCGGCGCAGGGGTCATCGGCAGTGCGGTGGTCTACGAGCTGGCCAGGCGCGGCCTCGAGACCATCTGTGTCGACAAGTTGCCAGCTGCGGGGTACGGCTCGACCAGCGCATCGAGCGCAGTGGTCCGGCTCAACTACTCCACCGAGGCGGGGATGGCCTTGGCCTATGAAGGGCTGCACTACTGGAAGGCGTGGGCCGAGTACGTCGAGCTCGATGACCCGGGCCCGCTGATCGAACTCGTGCGCCATACCAAACTGATGCCTCGGCTCGAGGACGGCGAGCACTTCGATCGTGTTGTCGGGTTGATGCTGAAGCTCGGGATCGAACACGAGGTGATCTCTGCCGACGAAGCTGAGGCCCGCCACCCGAGCATCGACCTCCACCGGTTTGGTCCCCCAGCAGCTCTGGATGATGTCGACGCACCGTTCTGGGCCGACCCAACGGCCCGAGTTGGAGAAGTGCTGGTCATGCCACTCGGTGGGTACGTCTCTGATCCGCAACTCGCAGCGCAGAACCTCGCCGACGCAGCAAAAGCAAAGGGAGCAGCGTTTCGTTTCAACACCGAAGTGACTGCGGTCCTGCGAACAGGCGATCGGGTGGCTGGGGTACAGCTGTCTGACGGCACCGAGCTTCGAGCTCCGATCGTGGTCAATGTTGCCGGGCCTCACTCGCCGGTGATCAATGCCATGGCGGGCGTGCTCGATGACATGAACATCAAGACCCGGCCGATGAAGCGCGAAGTCTTCGTCGTGCCCGCGCCCAAGGGTGTCGACTACGAAGCGGAAGGCGTCATGATCGGCGACCTCGACGTTGGGGTGTACTTCCGGCCAGAACGAGGCAACAACATCCTCATTGGCAGCACCGAGCCGGAATGTGACCCACTCACCTGGATCGATGATCCCGACGCCGTGGGTGACGCGCTCGATGATGACGAGCATCAGCTGTTGGTCCTGCGGACCGCTCGCCGGGTACGTGATCTTGGTGTGCCCCACACCAAGCGGGGTGTTGTGTCGAGCTACGACGTTTCAGAAGATTGGGTTCCCATCTACGACCGCACGAGCCTCGACGGCTTCTACGTGGCAATCGGGACGAGTGGGAACCAGTTCAAGAATGCAGCCAGTGCCGCCCACTGCGTTGCCGAGTTGATCACCGCTGTCGAAGCGGGCCACGACCATGATGCTGATCCACTGCAGGTCGTGGGTCGCTACACCGGCCTGTCGATCGACATGGCCACGTTCTCTCGCAACCGAACCGTCGACACCGAGAGCTCGATGACCGTCATGGGGTGAACGCGTCGGCCGCTGGGCGGCCTTTGGCGTTCCTGGAGTTGTTCGCTGCGCTCACAACATCCCACGGTCAACCGGTTCGATGAGAACTCACGCCCCTTTTGCCTGTTGAAACCGCTCACGTTTGGGGTCGATGTGCCGAAGATGCCATGGACGGCGCTACCAGACGCCGACCCGAGCACTCTGGGAAAGGACCGGCAATCATGTCGAAACTGATGCGAACGGGCATCTTGGGAGGGCTCGCCACGCTTGCGATGGCAGTTCCTGCTGGTGCCGCCGAACAGGTGGACACCACAAACCCTCAGGTCTTCACCGACAACGCATTCATCATTGTCTGCGCCGTCTTGGTGATCTTCATGCAGGCGGGTTTCGCCATGGTGGAGATGGGCCTGACTCGTGCGAAGAACGCTGCGCACATGATGTTGAAGAACCTGCTCGACTTTGTTGTCGGCGCCTTGGGCTTCACCTTCATCGGCTACCACATCGCCTTCAACGGCGCTGACTGGGTCGGCTTCGAGTGGCTGTGGGGCGGTCCGTTGGACCAGGCGCCGCTGTCGGCGAACCTGACCATGCCGGTCCACTTCTTGTTCAACATGGGCTTCGCTGCTGCTGCGGCGACCATCGTGTCCGGTGCTGTGGCCGAACGTGTGCGCTTCAAGGCGTACTTCATCTACGCCATCACCATCTCGACGCTGGTCTACCCGATCGTTGTGAGCTGGGTCTGGGGCGGCGGTTGGCTGTCCAAGCTCGACACGCCGTTCATCGACCTCGCCGGCGGCGGCGTGGTGCACGTCACCGGTGGCGCTGCTGCCCTCGTGGGTGCTGCCATTCTCGGCCCACGTATCGGCCGCTTCGACGAAGACGGCAACTCCGTTCCGATCCCTGGTCACAACCTGCCCATGGCGATCCTCGGTGTGTTCATTCTCTTGATTGGTTGGTTCGGCTTCAACGCTGGCTCGCTGCTGTCGGCTGATCTCCAGATCGGCATGATCGCCCTCACCACGGCTCTTGGAGCTGCTGGTGGCGGCATGGGCTCGACCATCGCTTCATGGCTCACCGTGAAGACGCCAGACGTCACCCTCATTGGTAACGGCGTGCTCGGCGGACTGGTGGCCGTCACCGCTGGCGCCGCCAACATCTCGGTGTTCGGCGCTGTGCTGATCGGCTTCATCGCCGGCATCATCGCTACCAACGGCGTGCTCTTGCTCGACCGTGTCGGCATCGATGATCCAGTGGGTGCGGTGCCCGTGCACCTCATGTCCGGCGCTTGGGGCGTCATTGCTCTCGGTTTCCTCGCTGACCCCGACGCTGTCCCTGGTGGCAACGGCCCATCCGGTCTGCTGTACGGCGGGTCTGCAAGCCAGCTCGTCAGCCAGCTCACCGGCCTTGTTGCGATCTTCGTCTTCGCCGCCAGCTCGGTCGGCATCCTCTTCCTCGTCATGCAGAGCCTCGATTGGCTCCGTGTCTCGGTTGACGAGGAAATGACCGGCCTCGACCTCGCCGAGCACTCCACCCCGGCCTACAACGAAGACTTCGTCGAGTACGAGGGTGCTGCTGTCGATGACATGGCCGCTTTCGATGACTTCTTCGATGACCTGAACGTCTGATCGGTTCGGGCGGGGTCTTGCGACCCCGCCCCTTCCGCCGATCACCCGGTGGCCGGAATGCGGTTTCGCACTCCGGCCATCAGGTGAATGGCGGAGGAATTTCTTTCTCTCTCTACTTCTGTCTTTTCACCCGACGAACCTCAGCGCTTCGCTGAAAGGATCCACCATGGATGCCGCCGAGAAACGCCAACGTGATCTAGAACTCCTTCGCAAGTCGCGTCACGCACTCGATGAGGGTGAGCTCGTGGATCGCCATGCGCCGGCACCCGAGGATGTCGAGAGCCGTCGAGCGCCTCAAGAAGGTGACCCCGATGTCGTGATGTATCGCGGCAAGGCCATTCGTCGCGCCGGTGGCAGCGGCAACTCCTCAGGCGGTGGTGCTCGAGCTTCTCAGTTTCGCGGTGCTTCTGTCGGCGGAGCGAAATCCAAGTCCAAGTCGGGAAGCACGAATGACGTGCGTGCGATCCTCGAACGCTTGAACGGCCTCTACAAAGACGGCCTGATCACCAAGTCCGAATACGACCGCAAGCGAAATCAGATCATCGACCGAATGTGATTGCTGGTCACCTTTGTGTGGGCCAGAGGTAGTTGATCAGCGCTACTGCAACTGCTGTGCCTAGCAGTTGGGCGGCGATGAAGCCGGGGGCTGATGCTGGCTCGATGCCAGCGAAGGTGTTGGAAAGTGTTCGAGCCACGGTGACCGCCGGGTTGGCGAAGCTCGTTGATGACGTGAAGTAGTAGGCGCCACCGATGTAGCCGGCCACGGCCAAGGCCACCGCCGTCGGGCTCTGGCGCTCTGATTGCCCTGAGCGCACGACGCCGTGGATCACCAGAAGCAGTCCGGATGTGGCGATCACCTCGCTGATGACCAGCGCGATCGATGAACGATCGCGGGTCGATACGTTCACCGCATCGAGCTCGAAGATGATGTTCGCCGCCATGGCTCCAACGACTGCGCCGATGAACTGAGCTGCGACGTAGCCAGCAGCCGTCGAACGGTCGATCGCGCCAAGCGACCATTGCGCAAGCGTCACGACGGGGTTGAAGTGGGCGCCAGACACGCCACCGAACGCCAGGATCAGCGCGAGCAGTGCACCTGCTGTGGCGAACGCGTTCTGGAAGAGGACGAGGCCGGTGTCGGTCGACAACCGCTCGGCCATGATGCCGGAGCCGATGACGGCGAGCAGTAGGAATGCGGTGCCGACGCATTCGGCCACGATGCCCCGTCGGCGAATGGTGATCTCAGCATCTGGCACGGCACGAGTCTGCCGGGCTCACGCTGTTTCGAGGTGGTGCAGCTTTTGGAGGTGGTGCAGCCTCGACGGTCAGCCGACCGGGCGGGCGAACCTGCTGGGGTCCCAGGCCTTGAGGAACGTCGCGAACTCCTCGGGCGGCAACGGCTTGGTGAACACATACCCCTGGGCAAAGCGGCAGCCCATGTCTCGAACCAGTTCGAGCTGCCCTCGCTGCTCGATTCCTTGGGCGGTGGTCTCGAGGCCGATGGTGTGGGAGATCGCCACCAGGTGGCGGACCACATCAGCGGCTGTCTCGTTGGCCGTGATCTGGGTCATCAGCGAGCGGTCGAGCTTGATCGAGTCGAAGGGCAGGTGTTGGGCTTCGGAGAACGAGGCAAAGCCGACACCGAGATCGCCGATGGCTGCACGAGCACCTCGTGAGCTGAGCGCTCGCAAAGTGCTGATGACAGCGTGAGCATCCGGTGAGGAGCTCGGGCTGAGCTCGATCCCGACCTTCACTCGGTCGTTCAACCGGGTGCCGTCGAGGATGGTTCGAACGAGGTGACGGTCGAGAACGTCGGTCGTGGTCATGTTCAACCACAGCGTGACCTCGTCGAGGAGACCCTCGTCGACCCAGTCCGATACGTGGAAGAGCGCCTTTTGCAAGACCTGTTCGCCGACTCGATTGAGCACACCGAGCGACGTTGCGGTGGCAATCAGGTCTGTTGTTGCCACTGGGCCCTTGTCTGGTCGGTTCCATCGGGCGAATGCTTCGACGGCGACGATCTGTCCAGTCTCGAGGTCGACCGATGGTTGCAGAGCAATCGAGAGACCGTGCTGCAAGATGGCGCCCCGTAGGGCGACGTCGAGTTCCTCTTGTCGGTCGACTCGCACCCGCTGGTACGGGTGGAACAAGACGTGGTGGTGTGTGGCGTCGGTTTCTTCGAGCGCGATCTCGGCCGCTTGGAACAAACGGCTTGCGTCGGGGTTCTCCCGATCCAGCAGAGCGCCTCCCACCCGAGGTTCGAGCACATGAGGAAGGCCATCGACGGTCACGTCGGTGGAAAGTGTGTCGACCACCTTGGTCAACAATCGTTCTCCGTCGTCACGGCGTCGAAGGCTTGGAACGAAGATCAGAATCTGCCGTTCGCTGAGTGCCATCACGATGAGGTCAGGGTGAAGAGCGAGCAAACGCTCCTCGACGACCTCATTGAGTTGCCAGCGGCCGAGGCCGCTCGTCCCGGTGGGGATGGGGCGATGGTCGGCGCGAATCAACAGGGCGGTTTGTTCAGAGTCGGTCGCCGCAACGAGCGCCCGCTCGACTTCAGCGGTGAATTGCGGGAGCGACCTGGGCGAAACTCGCCCCGGTCCACCTGATGCTTCGTCTGGGGCCGACACTTCCAACGGAAGCCCGGCGCGCAGTCGCCGAAGACCACCGCGACGGATGTTGTCGGTGTCGTTGTCTCCGCCTGTTTGGTCGCTGGTACTTATCGGTGTTGCGGTCACGTCGTCCTATCTGAGGTCCCAGCACGTTTGCATTGTGAACCTGTCGCCACGTTCTCATCGGCTCGATGTCGGCTGCATTGAGGAGGTCGTGGTACCCGATACCCGTGTGGGGTGAACACGCCGGCTCGAATGACGGAGCTGATCATCGGTTGGCTGGGCGACAGGGTTTGAAAGATCTCGTGTCAGTTCCTCACAAAGTGATGCGCCGGGTCGATGGACCTGCAGTGCCCACCATCAAGGAGCTGGCGTGAAGATCCGCGGCAAGCTGTTGACCCTCATCCTCATACCCCTTCTGGCCGTCAGTACGGCTGCTGTTTGGGGTTTCCGGGATCAGTCCGTTAAGACCGAGCAAGCGGAGGATGCTCTCGACCTCGCGGTCGAGTCTGCCTCTGTGCACAGAGTCATCATCGCCTATGGCAATGAACGACTCTCGCTCTACTCCGACCTCACCCAAGGTGAGATCGGCGAGTTGCGACTGGAAACCGACGAGGCCCTGGCTGACGCCGGCCTCTCTACTGATGCTGTCGAGGCGGCTCGAGCACAAAGCGATCGCATCGCTGGTGCCGATCGTCTCACCGACGCCATCGGCGAGCTGCTCGACGCTGCGCCGAACGCCGTCGAGTTCTTGCAGTCGAACCAGCTCCTCACCAACGTTGCGATTCACTCGACGCTGGTCAGTCTCGAAGCCAGGGAAACTGCGTGGTTCGACTACATCGAAACCGCCCAGACCATGGAGACCGGAGCCGAAAACGTCTCACTTGTTCCCACCGCTGTTGCGCTGAGCGAAGCAAGCACGCTGTTTGGCGAAGCCAGTGCGTTCATCGATGATCAAGGCGAGCCGCAGCTCAAGGTCGCATCGAACAGCCCAGCTGAACAGAACATGGTCAGCCTGGCGTTCCTCGCAACCAACGAGATGTCGACCGGCGCCACCGGCGTGTCCAACGTTGACATCATCGACGGTCTCACTGACGCTCGAGTCGAGTGGAACCGTGGGCTGGTCTCCGGCGACATGTTCTTGACCGACTCAGTCCAGGACACCCTCGACACCGCCAATGGCGTTCGATCGCTCTTCACCCTGCTCGGCCTCGTCGGCTTGGTTGTTCTCGCCGGCCTCGTGTTCGTGATCTACCGCTCGATCACCAGCCCGCTAGAGAACCTCGTGGTTCGTGCTCGAGCCGTTGCTCAAGACGAACTGCCCCAGTTGGTCCGCACGCTTCGAAGCGAAGAGAACTTCGACGAACTGCCTGAGCCGGTCGCCATCCCTGTGACCAACGACGACGAGATCGGCCAGTTGGTCGAGGCGTTCAACGAGGTGCAGTTCACTGCCCACGAGCTGGCAACAGAGCAGGCCCTCGGCCGACGCAACGTCGCTGAGATGTTCGTGAACCTCGGTCGCCGTAACCAGCAACTCCTCCAGCGCATCCTCGGCCTTCTCACCGATCTCGAACGAGATGAAGAGAACCCCGACACGCTCCGAGACCTGTTCGTGTTGGACAACGTCGTGACTCGCATGCGTCGTAACGCTGAATCACTCCTGGTGTTGGCCGGTGGCCAGACACCTCGCCAGTGGTCCAACCCTGTGTCGCTCGAAGACACGGTTCGCTCGGCTCTCTCCGAAGTCGAGGGCTATGAGCGCATCGACATCGCCGCTCTTGCCGAGGTTCGTATCCCCGGCAACGTGGTGGCCGACGTCGCTCACCTCTTGGCTGAGCTCATTGAAAACGCTGTGTCTTTCTCCGACCCCTCGACGCAGGTCTTGGTTGGCGGTCACTTCGAGACCGATGGTTACTTGGTCACGATCTTCGATCAAGGCATCGGCATGACCGATGACGAGCTCGAAGACAACAACGCTCGAATCATCGATCCGCCTCCGCTCGATCAGGCTCCGACCAAGTTCCTCGGACTCTTCGTGGTTGGTCGTCTTGCTGATCGCCACGACATCCGAGTGCGTCTCGCAAAGGCCCCAGGCCGTGGCGTCATGGCACGAGTTCTGATCCCGAATGAACGTCTGATCATCGCTGAAGAGATCGACACCACGCCAATGGCTGGCGTCGAGCAGGTCGATAGCGCCGTCATCAGCGCAGCCGAAGCCGGCATGGTCAGTGCAGGAAGGTCGCAACCCGAGATCGCTGAGCGATCTGACGACCTGGACATCGCAGCGTTCGGTGATTCTGACTTCGAGGGCTCCTTTGATGCAGTCGAGGTCGAAGCTGCGCCCCTGGGCGCTGACCTCGATGATCTCGACGATGCTCTTGCTGAAGTCGGAACCGATCAAGTCCCCGCTGACATCACCGAAGCGGACTTCGACCGTCCAGACCTCGGAGGTCTGCCCAAGCGTGGTTCGGCTTCGACCGATGCACCGACCGATGCACCGACCGATGCACTCCCCATTCGCTCGGCGAGCGCAGCCGAGCCAACGCCAGCAGAAGCTGGCATTGCCTCATCGGGTCTGCCAACTGGCGGAGCCGAGGAATCCGGCGTGCTTCCCACTCGTGTTCGAGGCGATGCCCTCAGTGAGGATGTGGCTGACAGAGCCGAACCGGCTGCGCAGCCAGAGCAACGTGAAGAGGTTGGTGAAGAAGCTGCTGGCAGCTTCTCGTCGCTGATGTCTGCATTCAGCACCGGGGTCAATCGTGGCCTCGAAGACACCGCATTTGATTCTCTCGACGAAGGAACCGAACAATGACCAACCGTACCGAGACCAACCGTACCGAAGCTGAACAGTTCACCTTTCTGGTCAACAACTTCGTGGCCGAAACCGCAGGCGTCAATGACGCCATCGCCGTCTCGGCTGACGGAATCAAGCTGGCTGCATCTGACGGCCTACCCCGGGCGACCGCCGATCAGTTCGGCGCCATCACCTCGGGTCTGGCATCGCTGACGCTCGGAGCGGCTCGCTGCTTCGCAGAGGACTCTGTGCACCGTGTTGTGATCGAGATGGAGCGTTCGTATCTCCTGATCGTCAACATCTCGGCTGGCTCGGTCCTCGGCGTCGTGACGCAGAAGTCTTCCGACATCGGCCTCGTGGCGTACGAGATGACCATGTTTGCAGAGCGGGCTTCGCGTGTGCTCACGCCGCAGCTCGTGGCTGAGCTCAAGAACACACTGAGCCTCTGAGTCCGAGAACATGTCGACCTATGACCCCAACAGGGCACCATCCTCGGGTGGTGATCTGATCCGCCCCTACCTCGCCACAGCTGGTCGCACGACCAGCCGCGTCGAGGGACTGAAACTCGAGACACTGGTGCAACACACCGGTACGAGGCCGTCGATTCGATTCGAATCGGCCAAGGTGTTCGGTATGTGTGAACTGCCGATCTCGCTTGCAGAACTCTCCGCTCACCTGAGCATGCCTTTGGGCTCTGTGAAGGTGATTGTGGGCGATCTGATCAGCTCTGGCGATCTCAAGGCCCATCGAACCGTCGATGGTTCGAGTTCCAATGATGTGCAATTGATTACGCGTTTGATCTCTGGTGTGAGGAAACTCTGATGAGTGGAAACCCTGTAAGTGCCAAGTTCGTTGTGGCCGGTGGCTTCGGCGTTGGAAAGACGACGTTCGTCGGAACGGTCTCTGAGATCGATCCGTTGCGGACCGAGGCATCGATGACGTCTGCTGCAGCCGACATCGATGACGCCTCGAAAGTGTCGACCAAGACCACCACCACGGTCGCCATGGACTTTGGCCGTATCACGATCGACAACGACCTCGTGCTGTACCTGTTCGGTACGCCGGGACAGGATCGTTTCGGCTTCATGTGGGACGACTTGATGAATGGCGCCCTCGGTGGCGTTGTGTTGGTCGACTCCCGTCGACTGGCGGACTGCTTCTATGCCGTTGACTACCTCGAGAAGCGCAAGGTGCCCTTCGTTGTTGCGGTGAACACCTTCGATGGTGAGCTCACCCACTCGCTCGATGCAGTCAGGACCGCACTTCAGGTCCCTGACGCGATCAAGGTCATCAGCTGTGACGCCCGTGACCGTCACTCGGTCAAGGAAGTTCTGTTGACGCTGTTCGAAAGCATTCTTGCCCGGCTCACCGCCGACGCCAGCGTCTAGCAGGCCTCTTGGGTAGCTGCGTCGCTCTTGTCGAGCGAGGTTCCTCCGTCACCTTCGCGTGACGGCGTTGCCGCGTGGTGCGTGACGCAGCCGACGCTCTTCTTCGACCGAGGAAACGGCGAAGGTGCTAGCGGATGGCTTGGTCTCGGCTGGGGAGACCGCCGGTGACGCGCTGCACGAGTTGATCGAAGGTCAGCGGCTCGTGGAACAGGAAGCCCTGCACGTTCGTGCATTGCAACCGTTCGATGATCGCTGCCTGGTCTTTGGTCTCGATGCCTTCGACCACCGTGTCGAGCTCGAGGGCCCGGCACAGTTCAATGACGGCCTTCACCACGCTCAGGGCCACGTTGTCTTGGTCGATGCGCTGCACGAACGATTGATCGATCTTCACGATGTCGATCGGCAGCTGTTGGAGATACGACAGTGATGAGTAGCCGGTGCCGAAATCGTCGATGGCGATCTTCACGCCAGCGTTTCGCAGCTCTTTCATGATGGGAACGCTGCTCGATCGGTCATCGACCACCGCAGATTCGGTCACCTCGATGGTGAGGCGGTTCGCTGGCATGCCCGAGCTCTCGAGTGCATCGTTGATGCGGCCTGGAAAGCCGGGGTCTGAGATTTGGCCAGCGGTTGCGTTCACGGCCAGACGAATGTCTCGGCCACTTCTGCGAAGCATGGCGACGTCAGAGGTTGCCTGTAGCAGGACTCGATCGCCGATCTCGTCGAGAAGGCCAGCGTCCTGCGCGATGGAAACGAACTCTCCGGGGCGGCGCAGGTTGCCATGTTCATCGCGCCAACGCACGAGTGCCTCGACACCCACGATGCCCTGGCCTGGTAGCTGGACTATCGGTTGGTAGTGCACGATGAAGCGGTTCTCGGCCAACGCGCTCGCAAGTCCGGCTTCGACTTCGAAGCGGCGATCGAGCCGGCGCTGCAGGTCGTGATCGTGGACGACGACGCCGCCTCGATTCGATTCCTTTGCCTGGTAGGCCGCAGTGTCGGCTTCGCCGAGCAACCGCTGAGCGCTGTGTGCTGGATCCCCGGTAGAGACCGCGACACCGATGCTGACACCGATCTTCACTCGACGACCATCGATGACGAAGCCGCTCGAGATGGTCTGGCGGACGTTCTGGGCGACCTCGAGTGCCTCTTCACTTGTTGCGCTGCTGAGCATGATGACGAACTCGTCGCCGCCGAAGCGTGCCGCGACGACACCCTCGGTGCTGAGCAGCGCTTCGAGACGTTGCCCGAGGAGACGAAGCAGTTTGTCACCGGCTGCGTGACCGAGTGAGTCGTTGACGATCTTGAATCGGTCGAGGTCGCAGAACAGGATGGCCGGCCGTTTACCGGCGGCGAGCTGCGTATCGAGGATCTCCTCGAGCCGAGCTCGGTTCGCGAGACCGGTGAGGGTGTCGGTGTAGGCAAGATGGCGCAGGTCTTGAGTCATGCGCCGTTCGTCGGTGATGTCACGCCCGATCCCGAAGAAGAAGCCGGTGGTGGCGTCGCGTTCGATCGACCATTGGATGTGACAAACGTCGCCGCTACTCGCAGTTCGCATCTGGGCGATGAGCTCGATTCGTCCCGACTGGGAGAGTGCGTCGCCCAGATCACCGGCGTCATGATCGTCGAAGCTGATGGCGATGTCTTCGAAGGCGCTGCCGAGCACGTGTTCGCGATCGAAGCCGAGCACGCTGGTGAGTGCGTCGTTGACTTCCACCAGTTCACCGTTGAGACCGATCACGACGAACATGAGACCGTCGGTGGCGAAGAACTGGCTCAGAACGAAGTCTCGGAGGTCGGCGGCCTCTTCATCGATGCCGCCCGAGGCACGAGCTTCTGCCGGGAACGTTCGAGCCGGAGCGGCGAGAGGCACCTGGGGGAGTACCGCCGGTTCGATGGTGACGACGAACAGCTCGGCCCGATCATCGATCGGGCGGACCGTATGGGACTCGGGGCCGTGTTCGCTCGCCACCATTGCCTTGTTGGCGACGAGGGTGGTTCCGGCAGCGTCAACGATCGCCATTGGCTGATCGAGGGCGTGGATGAGCGCACTCCAGATGGCCACGAGTGGCATCGGTGCTTCCATGTTCAGGTCGTTTGCTTCATGAACGAGGCGAGCGCAGCCTTGAAGTCGCCGGGGAGCGCCTCGAGCCGTTCTCGATTCGGCACGTTCGCCTTCAGGATCTCATCGCCGCTCTGGAGCTCGATCGTGCCAGCTCCCTGGTTGGGGCGAAGCCCCTTGACCTCGTCGTAGGGGGTGAAGGTCGGACGCTTGAAGCGACCGTGTTCGGTCAACTCTTTGACCGTCGCCGCAGTGCCGCCGGCGCTTGCCTTCTGGATGGCTTTCAACGTGGTGATGTCGATCCGGTCCGTCAGGAAGACGCCGCGATCGACGAAGACAAAGGCCTGATACCAGAGCCCACGCGGGGTCGGAATCGTCCAGGAATGCACAATCGTTGGGGTTGACGCGTCGGACACTCTCCCCCATCGGCAGAAACAGTTCAGTTGTTGAGCGTGACCTGTTGCCCGGTCGGCTTAGATGATCTCGGGTCGACCCATCTTGCGGCGACCGAAGTTCCGGATTGGGGTCCGCACCTTTTCAACAGCGAGATAGAAGACCGGGAAGGTGAGCAAGACGAGGAAGGTCGAGCTCAACAGTCCGCCGATCAGCGTGAAACTCAGTGCTTCCCAGAACGGGTCGCTGAGTGCCAACGGGAGAAGGCCAACCACGGTGGTGAGTGTGGTAGCGACCAGCGGACGGAATCGACGAGTGACCGCCTGTCCAATCGCCTCTCCTGGCCGCAGTCCCGAGCGGCGGCCCTGATTGGCTGCATCGATCAAGAGGATCGTGTTGTTCACCACGACGCCGATGAGGGCAATCAGACCAACGAACACGAAGAAGCTGAGGGGGTTGTCTGTGAGGCTGAGAGCGGTGAAGACGCCGAAAAGGCTGAAGGGGATGGCGAGGATGATGAGGAGTGGTTGCACGATCGAACGGAACTGCAGCACGAGCAGACCGACCACCAACAACATGGCCACGATCAGGGCGGTTACCAGGCCAGCGAAATCGTCTTGGTTGTCTGATTCCTGACCGAAGTCGAAGTTGATGGCCTCTTCACCGAGCCCGCGAGCAGCCAGTTCGCTTACGGGGTAGAGCTCGTTGACCAGGTCTTCAGCGGCGTTCAGGTTGTTGGTGAGATCGTCGTTGCTGAAGCCGGCACGGACTTCGATCTGACGTTCACCGTTGGTGCGGAAGACCTGACCCTGGGTGGAGATGAGCGTGCCGGAGATCTCGGTGGCTTCGCCGCTGGCCTTGTCGAGGTCGACGCCGAGGAGCGAATCACGCAGCTCGACGGCGAGCGCTCCGGCTTCGTCGACGTTGCTCTCGGTTGCCGTGATCTGGACCGCAAACGGGAAGTCCTCGACCGGGGGACCGTTCTCGATCGTGCCGATGGTGAGGCGAGCGCCTTCGAAGTCGGCGAGCGCTGCTTGCAGTCGTTCGACGTACACGGGTGCGGTGGTGTCTCGATCACCGAACGGGGTGATGTCGATGAAGGTGAGCAGCGTGCGCTCGTTGCCACGGATGTACTGCGAACGAACGAGATCGTCGCCGAGAACCTCGACCACGGCGGCATCGATGGTCTGGCTGAGCTCCCGGGCTTCTTCGATGGTGGTGCCGAAATCGAAATCGGCGGTGACCGAGACGACGTTTGCGTCCTTGCCGGGAGGGAAGATGTTGAAGCCGAGCGAACCGGCGATCATGAAGCCGGAGACCACGACTGACAGTGCGAAGGCAACCAGGCCGGCACCGACGGCGACGCCTTTGAGTCCGTGACTCGATGGGTACTCGGCGAGCTTTCCGGCCCCGACCGCAAGCTTTCTCGTCGCCCTGATGAAGGGGTTCTGGCCACCGTTGCCCTTGAGTAGGAAGGGCTTGGCAATTGCCGGGATGAACACCACAGAGAAGACGAACGACAGAAGCAGTGTGAGGATCACTGTGGCGGGAATGGCCCGAATGAACTCGCCGAGCACACCGCCAACGAACAGCATCGGGGCAAACACCAACACCGTGGTGAGGGTGCCGGCGAACGATGCAGTGCCGACACGGTTGATTGCGGTGCGGACCACGCCGATCTCGTCGTCGGCTTCGTCACGATTGGCGTCGATCGATTCTGAGATGACGATGGCATCGTCGACCAACAAGCCGAGGGTGAGGATCAAGCCGAAGAGTGTGATCGTGTTGAGCGAGTACCCGAGGAACCACAAGCCAGCCAAGGAAGCGAGCATGACGGTGGCCATGAAGGTGGCCGTGATGCTCGAGGCTCGCCAGCCGATCAGCAGCAAGCTGACGAGGGCCACGGCGAGGAGACCAGTGAGGAGGTTGCCGGTGAGCCCGCTGATCTGACTGCGGATGTCGGTTGCGAAGTCGGCGGTGACTTCGGCGGTGAAACCATCGGACAACACCCCGTCGCTTTCGGCAATGCGATCGATGACGGCATCGCTGAAGGTGAGGATGTCGAGATCAGTCTCGGGGTTTCGGATGAGGCCGATCGCAACGGCGTCGGCATAGGCGGCAGTGTCCTCGAGCACGACCCTGGTGAAACGAGTTTGGCGAATCACGGTTTCACCCGTGGATGGGTCGACACCCTCGGTCAGGAGGTTGCGGACGTCGGCCTGGACGATGGCGTTGTCCTCAGCGAGGAACTCGCTCATCTTGGCCGCTTCGGTTTCGAGCTCTGTGGCCGTTGCTCCCTCGGGGCCAGCAACCGAGACGAGAACGTCGTAGACCTCGAGGAACTTGGTGGCGTCGAGCGACCGAACCGAGACATCTGCCTCAGAAGGAAGGCCCAGTGAGGGGAGCGCAGCCTCGAGCAAGGCGGCGCCCTCGGGGGAAGAGAAGGTGTCCTCGAACTCGACCACGACGGCGAATGCGTTGGCGAGCGCAAAGGTCTGAACCTCGGCCACGCCCTCGATGGCGCCGAAGGCTTCGCTGAGGGGGACAGCGATGTCTTCGTCGACAACCTCTTGGTCGTCGACGAAGTACGAGCCGTCGACGATGGCGATCGGGAGGTTGACCGGCGGGAAGCCTTCACGGGCCAAACCACCGAAGTAGGCGGTCAGACCAACGGCAAAAACGGCAACCCACACAGCCAACGTGACGGGCCAGCGTCGGGCGGACGCCGTGGCCAGCATCGTGATCGGAGAGCGGTTCGTTGTCTGGTCTCGAAGCTGCTCGCTTGCTTCAGAGGCAGGTTCGTTCTCGATCACCGGGGTACTCATCCAAACCACGCTACGAAACCTCGCCGTCCGCAAGCCGATGGTGTGACTGAAGTCCCCGTTTGCAGCCGCTCAGCGGCTCTTCGGTCAGCTGTTGGGATCGTCGAACGAGATGAGGCTGGGCTCGTAGTCGGCCGGTGGCTCGAAGCCGAGCAACTGGAAGACCGTGGCGGCCACGTTGGCCAGTCCTGCCCCCGTTGGCGGGGTCATGCGGTACTCGCCGTCGTAGTTGGGGTCGTGGATCACGAACGGCACGGGGCTGAGGGTGTGTGAGGTCTTGGGCGACCGCACACCATCTTTTTCTGTGTACATCACGTCGGCGTTGCCATGGTCTGCGGTGTAGATGATCACGCCGTCGAGTTCGTCGATCACCTCGATCAGTTCCTGCATGCAGCCATCGAGCACTTGCATCGCCGAGATGGTGGCGCCGAGGTCGCCGGTGTGGCCGACCATGTCGCCATTGGGGAAGTTGAGACGGCCGAATCGATAGTCACCGCTGCGCAACAGCGCGATGGTCTCGGCGGTGATCTCGGGCAGTTTCATGGCCGGGGTCTCGTTGAAGTCGACGTTGTCCGACGGGATTTCGACGTAGGTCTCGAGTTCCTCGTCGATGTAGCCGGACCGATTGCCGTTCCAGAAGTAGGTGACGTGGCCGAACTTCTGGGTCTCGCTGATGGCGAAACTGCGCACACCCTCGGCGCAGAGGTAGTGCCCCATGGTGCGGTCGATCACGGGCGGGTCGACCAGGTAGTTCTTGGGGATGAGCGCATCGCCGTCGTACTGCAACATGCCGGCATAGAAAACGTCGGGGTGGGTGTGGAGCACGTCGCCGGTCTCTTCGCCGTTCTCGTCGCCGTTCTCATGTCGAGCTCGGTCGTTGCGATCGAACACGTCGAAGTCGGCCTCTTCGTAGGCACGAGAGATCTCGATGGCTCGATCGCCTCGGAAGTTGAACAGCACCACTGAGTCGCCGTCTTGCATGGGGCCGACCGGGATGCCTTCGTCGTCGACCACGACGAACTCGCCGAGGTATTGATCGCCGGTGGTCAAGCCCTGTTCGTCGGCGTCGGCGTACATGGTCTCGACTGCTTCAGCCGCTGACTCGAACGGCTCACCGTTGCCATGGGTGTGGCAGTGATAGCCCCGCTCGACCATCGGCCAGTCAGCTTCGTAGCGATCCATGGTGATGGTCATGCGGCCGCCGCCGGAGGCAATGCGATAGTCGCGATCGTCCCCGGAGAACTCACCCTCCTGATTGATCTCGGCGAGCACTGCTTCGGTGGCTTCGATGTAGGTAAGAGCGGACCGAGCACCAACATCACGCCCGTCGTGGAGGATGTGCAATGCCACGCTCTCGACACCTTCTTCAGCTGCCCGGCGCAGCATGGCGTAGAGGTGGGCAGTGTTGGAGTGCACACCGCCATCAGAATGCAGGCCGAGGAAGTGGAGCGTGCCACTCGCACCGCCAGCGCACCGAGCGACGGCCTGCTTCCAGACCGCAGATTCGAACATCGAGCCATTGTCGAGGGCGGCAGCGACCAGCTTGGCGCCCTGTGCGAACACTCGGCCAGCACCGATGGCGTTGTGGCCGACCTCGCTGTTGCCCATGTCGTCTTCTGAAGGCAGACCAACAGCTGGGCCGTGAGCAGCGATCTGGGTGGCGAGCTCGCTGTTGTTCAGCCGGTCGAGGGTGGGGGTCAGCGCTTCGGTGACCGCATTGCTGGGGCCCGCTGGCGCAACACCGACGCCGTCGGCAACGACGACGAGTACGGGGCCACGTCGGCCGGTGAACGATGGGTGAGGGTCGAGGTGCAACGCCATTCGAGCAGTCTACGGATCTGGTTCTGGCACACTCTGATGATGACAGATCCCATCGCTGCTGACGGTCCCGGCATGAGCGAACGCTCCCGTGCTGGAGATGAACGCAATCTCGGCCGCCGACTTCTCTTTGCCGTCGTCGTGATTGCTGCGCTCGTGATCAGTTACCTGGTTGGCGCTGCGGTTGTCCCGCGTTGGTGGGCTCAGCGGGTCGGCAACGTGATCGACGGAAGCCTCGTGGCCGGAAACACGATGGGCTTTGGCTTCGGTTTCGCCTTCACGTTGCTGCCGATCTTCGTCCTCTACCTCGGCTGGCGCTTCAAGAAGAGCTGGAAGCGGGCACTTGGTTTCATCGTCGGTGCCTTCGTTGTGGGTGCACCCAACCTGATGACGCTTGGGATCGTGGTCGGCAGCGGCAACGCGGCCCATGCGGGCGAACGCATTCTCGATGTCGAGGGCCCTGGCTTTCGCGGTGGGAGCTTGGTCGGAGCCATCGCCGCCGTTGTCATCGGCATCGTCCTGGTCTGGCTGGTGAGCTCGCGGCGACGCAATAAGAACAAGGCATCTGATCTGAAACACGAATTGGATGTCACCCGCGATCGAGAGTGATCGTTTGCTCATGGACGGGCCTTGGCGGCTTCACTGAAGTCCAGCCATGGCCACAGCTCACGTGACAGCTGGACAACACGAAGAGCGAAGCGGTCGCTTCGAGCAATCGGGATGGCTCGTGTTGTCGTCGATTCCCGCTCTGGCGAGCTTGACGTTGTTGCTCTTTGCCTATGCGACGAGTCAAACCACCGGCGCGTGGCCCACCTACAACAGCCCAGACCCGTCCTCGGCCAACTCGCTGCTCTACGTGGCCACGTTTGCTGGGTTCCTCACGTCGCTCCCGTCGATCGCCGCTCTGGTGATCGGCTTGCCGCTCGTGCGTCGCCTGCGCCTTGGTCGCAGCGATATCGCTGCACTGCTGATCGGTGTCGCCGGTTTTGCCGTGTTGATCTTGCTGTGGTCTGGCGACCTCGGAGCCTGGGTCGTCGACTAAACGCCTGGCGGTGACAAAGAGTCGTCACCCTCAGCCACTCCAACGATGGCGTCGTCTACGTTCTGAGCGTGCTTCCCCGCAGGGTCGCAGCGCTTAGTACCGCTGCCGGATGATCGTCCGTGTCGACCGGTTCGGAACGCAATCTTGGCCGCCGACTTCTCTTTGCCGTCGTCGTGATTGCTGCGCTCGTGATCAGTTACCTGGTTGGCGCTGCGGTTGTCCCGCGTTGGTGGGCTCAGCGCAATAAGAACAAAGCTGCCGAGCTCGAAGCCGAGCTCGGCAGCAAAGATGATGGGATTGCCTGATCTGAATTCGACCTGACCTGACCTGAGCTACAGAGCGATCGGGATCATGACCCGGTTGATCGTGTGGATGACACCGTTGGTGGCTTGCAGGTTCGATCGGGGAAAGAGCAGACGAGCGTCGGTGACCGACGGGGCCTGGTCGCCGAGGGTGCGGTCTGGGTTGACGTTGATCGTGGCGCCATTGACGGTGGCGGCAACGCCACCGGTACGGACCTCTCGGTAGTCCTGCTCGCCCGGCAGCACGTGATAGGTGAGAATCGCCGTCAGCACCGGAATCGGATCGCCATCACCCAGCTCGGTGAGTGCGGCGACGATGAAATCGAAGGCCGCGGCTTCGTCGAAGCCGTGGTAGCCGAGATCACGAGCCGTCATCACGAAGGCGAGGTCATTGGGGGCGAGGACGGTGATGTCCTGCAGTCCAGTCGAGCCATCGTCGAGGGCTTCGACGAGGCCGGCGGCGTCGAGTGCGTTCAACAGCAGGTCGTAGTCCTTGAGGTCGGTGTCGAAGTCGCCGCCGCTCTCGGCGACGATGTCGGCGATCGAGGAAGCGTCTTGGCCGAGATCCAGGGGCAGGAGCACCCGGTTGATGGTGTGGACGGTGCCATTGGCAGCATCGATGTTCGAGCGGAAGAAGTTCAGCTTGGGATCGACGTTGTCGGGATCGGCATCGTTGATGCTTCGGTCGGCCTGTGGAGTGATGGGGGCGCCGGCGAGTGTGATTCGCTCACCACCGGTGCGAACGGCTCTGTAGTCGAGGTCCTCGCCGACGACGTGGTACTGCAAGACGGTGGTCAGCGGCCCGATGGGGTCGCCGTCACCGAGCTCGGTGAGTGCAGCGACGAGGAAGTTCCATGCGCCCGCCTCGTCGATGCCACGGAAGCCGAGGTCTCGAGCGGTCGCCACAAAGGCCCGGTCGTTTGGCGCCAGGACCGTGACCGACAGCGCCGGATCGTTCAGCAGATCAGCGAGGCCGGCGGCCTGCACTGCGGTGAGAAGGATGTCGTAGTCGTCGAGGTTGCGATCGAAATCGCCGCCGCTGGCGGCCACGATGCCGGTGATGGTGGGTGCCGACTCTGCTGGGACGCTGGCTGCTGCTGGAAGCACCAACGTCGTTGCCAACATGCCCAGGCCTGTCGCTACGCCTGCAATGCTCTTTGCGATTTTCATGATCTTCGCTTTCTGGCGTCCGCCGCCGCTCTGGCCTCCCGCTGAGGCCATGTTCAGAAGGGGTTTCGCTCCAGAGCTGTCGTTGGATCCGAATTGGGTGTATCCACCTGCGTGCTCGTCGCATGCAGCCGGTCGGTGAGCTGGGAATCCCATCACCCTCAGCCACTCCAACGATGGCGTCGTCTACGTTCTGAGCGTGCTTCCCCGCAGGGTCGCAGCGCCTGTTTCCGCTGCCGGATCATCGTCGATTTTCACGCTTGCGTTGGTGGCTCTGCTGCTGGCCACATCGCTACTGCTGGCCACATCGCTCCGGCCCGCCGGCGCCTCCGAGACCACGGCGACCTCGTCTTTCACTCGAACAGGATGTGAGCAGTACAGCGACAGCGTGGTCCGGCTGTATCAGGCTGGCCTGGACCGAGTCCCGGACCGAGCGGGCTTCGAGTTCTGGTTCGATGCCTACACCAGCGGCCAGTGGACGCTTGCTCGCATGGCGCAGTTCTTCGTCGCGAGCGGTGAGTTCCAGACGTCGTACGGCCAGCTGGGCGATCGTGACTTCGTTCGCCAGCTCTACCGCAACGTGCTCGGTCGCGAAGGCGGGACCGATGGCGTCGAGTTTTGGACTGCGGAGATGGTTGCGGGGATGAGCCGCTCTGTTGTCCTTCTCCGCTTTGGCGAGTCGCCCGAGAACATCGCGAGGACACACACCACACCACCGGCCTTGGGGCCATTCAACAACGGTTGGACCGAGCCGTGGACGTGTGCTGCTGAGAGCCTCGCCCGGGTGGTGTCGGTGACCGACGGCGACACGCTGACCGTCGAGATCAACGGCGCCAACGAACGTGTCCGCCTCATTGGCATCAACGCTCCCGAGGCTGGAGAGTGTTTCGCCGCAGAGGCGACGGCCCAGCTTCGAAATCTCACCGTTGGCACCGAGGTTCGGCTCGTGACCGATCGGACCGACCGCGACGACTTCAACCGATTGCTTCGCTACGTGTTCGTCGAGGACTTGGTGCGCGGCACCGTCTTCGTCAACGAGGTGCTGGTCGAAGGCGGCTTTGCCATTGCCAATCGTTACGAGCCAGACACCGCACGAGCCGATGTCTTCGATGCCGCGCAGGCTCGAGCACGAGATGCTGCTCGTGGTGTGTGGTCGTCGGGAGCGTGTGGGCTGCCTTCACCGGTCGATCTCGTGATCTTGGCCGTCGATGCTGACGCGCCGGGCAATGACAACGAGAACAAGAATGGCGAGTGGGTCACGATTCGAAGTCGCAGCGGAGCCGAAGACCTGACCGGGTTTGTCCTGAAGGACGAATCGGCGACGCATCGCTACACGTTCCCTGACGGGTTCGTGCTCAGCGAGGGAGCGTCGGTCCGGGTCTTCACCGGCTGCGGCTCGAACTCCGAGACCGAGCTGTACTGGTGCAACACACGGTCGGCGGTATGGAACAACGACGGCGACACGGCCTTCCTGCTCGACCCCAACGGCAATCTGGTGGCGCAGTTCACGTATTAGTTGATCAGTTCCTCCACTCTCGCTGAGTCCATACCGAGGTAGCTGCACGCTTTTTCCAAACTGTGAGCTTCAATCTTGCGCAACCCTGATGAGAGACTCGCCGACATGTTCACGATCCGAGGCGCAGCGCATTCATTCGACCGCAGCGGAGTAGGTCCGACCTTCGTGTGGGGGCACGGGCTCACCAGTAGCCGAGCGGGGGAAGATGCGTTTCCTCTGCTCGAGTGGGATGAGGTGCGACGCTCTGCTGATGTGTTGCGGTACGACGCTCGAGGCCATGGTGAGACAGCGTTCACTCCAGAGCTCGACGGCTACCGGTGGGACGCGTTGGCCCTCGACCAGCTCGAACTGTGTGATGCAGTGGGGATCGAGACCGCCATCGTGGGTGGCGCATCGATGGGTGCAGCGACCGCTCTGCATGTTGCGACGATCGCTCCGCAGCGAGTGCGGGCACTCGTGTTGATGATCCCGCCAACTGCCTGGGAGACCAGAGCTGCCCAGTCAGGGGTCTATGACCAGATGGCCGACGTGATCGACGCCGCTGGGGTCGAGCCGTTGATAGCGGCGAGCGCCGACGTGGCGCCACCCGATCCGTTCGTGGCCGACGGTGGCTGGAAGGAACGCCGAGCCGAGACGCTTCGTACGGCTGACCCCGTGCGCTTGGCCGGGGTGTTTCGGGGCGCCGCTGGTGCTGACCTCCCAGCCAGGGAAGCGGTGGCTGCCATCACGTGTCCCTCGTTGATCTTGGCCTGGAGCGGCGACCCCGGCCATCCGGTCAGCTCGGCAGAGCAACTGCATGGCCTGATCGATGGCTCGACCGTGCACGTGGCAGCGACGCTCGACGAGCTCGAGACTTGGACCGGCCGCATCGTCGACTTCCTCGCTGCTGTAGGGCCGGTTGAAGTAAGCCCAGCGTGACGGCTCCGGCCGAGCGCGAAGCAACACCACGCGCGCCGATCGTCGTCACCATCGCGCTGATCATGGGCGCCGTGGCCGTTGCCCAGGCCTTCGGTCGTTTCACGTGGGGCCTCGTCCTGCCGAGCGCCAGAGACGACCTGCTCGGCGAATCCAACACGGTGGCCGGCTTCTTCGGCACCCTGAATGTCACTGCCTACCTGATCGGCACGTTGCTCGTTGCCTGGGCAGCCTCTCGGGTGTCGCTCATCGGTCTGATGCGGATCGGGCTGGTCGTGTCGACCTCGGCGTTGGCCCTGGCCGCCTTTGCCCCCTCCGGCGTGGTGCTCGGGATCGCGCTGTTCGCCATGGGTGTTGGTGGCGCCATCATCTGGATTCCGGCGCCAGCCATCGCAGCCAGAACGCTGCCACCTGAACGAGTGGGGCAGGCCGTTGGCACGATTGGCTCGGGTATTGGCCTTGGCATCGTGGTGGCCGGGCAACTCAGCAACCGTTTGGCCGCCGATCCAGTCAGTGGGGGCGACACGGCGCTTTGGCAGCGCGTGTACCGAATTGAAATGGTCATCGCGCTCCTGGTGACGCTCGCAGCGTTCGCCTTCCTACGTTCTGCTGGTGATCGGCCGAGCGGCGGAGGCGGTGGGTTCGGCGGCTTCGGTGCCCTTCGCCAAGTGAGAGGCTGGGTGCCGCTCACGATTGCTTACGCGTCGTTCGGCTTCGCCTACATCCTCGTCATCGCCTTCGTCGTGGCCAGATTGGAAGACGATGCTGGTTTCTCCAGCAACGAGGCGGCGGCGATGTTCTCGATCATCGGTCTGGCCACGATGGTCGGTGGCGTCACGCTCGGGCCGTTGTCTGACCGCATTGGTCGTCGCATCACGCTCACGATCACGTTTGCGCTCTTCGCGGCTTGCACGCTGCTGTTGCTCACCGGCAGCCAACCCTGGGTGGCTATTGCTGCCTTTGGTGCCGGCGCGATGTTCAGCAGCGTTCCTTCCCTGATCACCGCACACGTGGTGGACAACACCACAGCCGACACCTACGGGCCAGCGTTCAGCGCAGCGACCCTGACCTTCGGCACGACACAGATGATCTCGCCTCAGATCGGCGGCGCCATCGCCGATCTTGCTGGCTCATTCACCCCCGTGTTCATCTTGTCTGCGGCGGTGTCGTGCATCGGCGCCCTGGCATCGAGCCGTTTGCCGGACTAGACCGACACCATGACTGACATCGCAACCCCCGCCAAGCTTCCGGGCCGACTTGCCGACCCGGAACGGTCGCTCGGCACTGACCCACGAGCCGATCCACGAATGGCGGCGGCGATGGCTGCGCTCGGTATGGACGCGTTGGCCCTCGAGACTCCGGTCACCGCCGACTCACCGATCGACGAGATCTACGCACACTGTCTCGAAGCCGAAGCTGGCTTCGGGGCGTTGGGCAATGTGCTCAGCGCAGCGACGCCAGCCACCGAGGGCGTCACCTCTCGCACCGAAGTCATCACCGGCGCCGACGGCAACGAGATCAACCTCTACATCCACACCCCGAGCGGTCATTCCGCCGACCAACCGTTGCCTTGCATCGTGCATACCCACGGTGGCGGCATGGTCATCTTGAAGGCGGCTGATGCCGGCTACGTCCGCTGGCGCGACGAGCTCGCGGCCAGCGGCCTGGTCGTGGTCGGTGTCGAGTTCCGCAACGGCGGCGGCGAACTGGGCAACCACCCGTTCCCTGCCGGCCTGAACGACTGCGCCAGCGGTGCGCAGTGGGTGATCGAGAACCAGGCCGAGCTCGGCGTGTCGAAGGTGATCATGTCTGGTGAGTCCGGAGGCGGGAATCTTGCGATCGCCACGGCGCTGAAGGCCAAGGCCGATGGCTGGGGCAGCCAAATCGCTGGTGTCTACGCCCAGTGCCCGTACGTCTATGGCGACTACGGCAACCCGTCACCGGATCTCACGTCACAGTTCGAGAACGACGGCTACTTCCTGAGCATCGCCAACATGGGTGCGCTGGCCAAGGCGTATGACCCTGAGGGCGCCAACGCCAAGAACCCGCTGGCTTGGCCGTATCAGGCCACTGCCGACGACGTTTCCGGACTACCGCCGCACGTGATCTCGGTGAACCAACTCGACCCACTACGCGACGAAGGACTGGCCTACTACCGGACATTGCTCGAGGGCGGAGTCAGCGCCGTCAGCCGCACGGTCAACGGCACGTGTCATGCCGGTGATTGCCTGTTCCTGGATGCCATGCCGGACGTTTACCGAGCCACCTTGCGCGACATCAAGTCGTTCGCTGACAGCTTGTAGCAGCGGCGTGGTTCCGCCCCGGGGCGGCGGATGTTCTTCTTCGCTGCGGCGGACTTCGTCCGAGTCCTCGCTTCGAAGCCAACCTCTGCCCCGGGGCGGAGCCATGCCGCCGAGGCTGTCCGCGAACGGCTGCTTTGCTTGGTGCCCTCGGACACTGTTTTTCGGGGTGGGTTAGGTGCTCGTGGTTGCGGCGAAGCGTTGGGCGAGCTCGAAGACTTCTCGTTGGGCGTGGCTGCCGCCGAGTTGCCAGCGTGAGCCTTGGGTTCGCTCGAACAATGGTGTGGCTTCGTTTGCCCGACCGGCACCGAGGGCGGCCATGGCTGTTGCGGTGTCCAGCCCGACCTGGCTGATGACTCGACTTGCCGTCCCCGATCGATCGCGCCACGACGCCATGCCATCGAGGAGGGCGGCGACCTGATCCTCTGCGCCGGCTCGAGCGATGGCGTAGGCGAAGTGGGCATCGGCAAAGGGGTGGGTGTGGTGCCCGATACGAACCGTCGAGGGTTCGAGGAGTGGCAGCCACCGATCGCCCACATCGACCCCGGCGAACTCCAAGCGAGCGAGTCCGTCGATGGCATTGGTGAGGGAGAGCGCGTCGATTGCGTCACCGGGCTGGATCTCGGTGTCGTACAACTCGAGAAGGCGGCCGTGGTTGCCGGTTCGCAGATGGATGATGGCGTGGTGCCACCACAGGTGGCGAGCGAACGAGCCTCGGGAGTGGAGCACATCGTCTCGGCCCTCGAACCAGATGAGGCCGTCGTCGCTGCGAGCTTGCATCTCGAGGACATGGGCAACGGCGTGGATCGACCAGAGGTCTGTCGGGTCGGCCTCGACCGCTGTTCTTCCCAGCCGTTCGGCCTCGTCGTACTCGCCGAGTTCTTCGAGAGCGAACGACGCCATGCCCTCGAGGTAGGTGCGGCGGTCGAGATCGCCCCAGGCGTCGATCGAGCGTCGACTCGACGCCAGCATCTCGGCGCACCGACCGCGGCTGAAGAGCGCGAAGTACTGCATCCGCAGGGCGAACATGTCGGTCGGCCACTGCTGGAGAATCTGTTCCCAGCGGGCGATGGCGGCTTCGCTTTCGCCGTCGAGCCAGTCGGTCAACGCCGCTCGATGCAGAGCTTCACGAGGATTGAGATCCACATCGGCCATGCCCTCAGCGATAGCTGCTGCCTTCAGGTGGTCAGCGGCAGTGTTGGCCTGGGCGAGAAAGAGGCCCATGACGACGTGCGCCATCGGCGCCGCGGGCTCAGCTACTGCCTCACCGAGATGCGTTGGTAGTTCGGCATCGAAGGTGACGAAGTCGTCGATCAATCGCTCGAGGCGAAGCAGCGCATCGGTTGTCGGCGCGGTCGTTTCGAGTCCCCAGCGGCCGGTTCGTTGAACAGACATCGATCAGACGATGGTCGAGTCGGTTTTGCCCCAGTAGCGGTCGCGCAGGATGCGTTTGTAGAGCTTGCCCGTGGGGAGGCGGGGCAACTCAGCCAGGAAGTCGACCGACTTCGGGCACTTGTAGCTGGCCAGTCTCTCCTTGGCGAACACGATCAGTTCGTTGGCCAGCGCTTCACCCGCAGCGCCCTCGGTGTCGACTCCCGGTGCGGGTTGGACCACGGCCTTGACCTGTTCGCCCATGTCGGGATCGGGTACACCGAACACCGCCACGTCAGCCACCGATGGGTGCCCAATCAGCAGATCTTCGAGTTCACGGGGGTAGATGTTGACACCACCGCTGATGATCATGTGGGCCTTGCGGTCGGTGAGAAACAAGAAGCCGTCCTCGTCGACGTAGCCAATGTCGCCGAGGGTGGTCTTGCCTCCCGGCAGCGTGGCGTCGGCGGTCTTCTCCGGAGCGTTGTGATACTGGAAGGTGCTGGCGCCGGTGAAGTAGACGCCGCCTTCTTCACCGGGCGGGAGGTCGTTGCCTTCGGGGTCGCAGATGTGCAGCGTGCCCGGCGGGGCAATGCCAACCGAGCCCGGCTTCTGCAGCCACATCTCGCTGTTGATGAAGGTCGAGCCATTGCCTTCGGTGCCGGCGTAGTACTCGAGCAGGACCGGCCCCCACCATTCGATCATCTGGTGCTTCACCGGCACGGGGCACGGGGCTGCGGCATGGATGGCGACTTCGAGGCTCGAGAGGTCGAACTGGGTGCGCACGTCTTGGTCGAGCTTGAGCATGCGGATGAACATGGTGGGCACCCACTGGCTGTGGGTGACGCTGTGTTCTTGGATGGCCCGCAGTGAGGCAACGGGGTCGAACTTCTCCATGATCACCGTGGTGCCGCCGAGTCGCTGCACGGGGGTGACGAACGCCAGGGGAGCAGCGTGATACATCGGCGCTGGCGACAGATAGGTCATGTCGGGGCGGTAGGTGAACAACGTCTGGATGGTGGTGTCGGTCCGAGGGTCCATCTCGTCCATGGTGTGTTCGGGCAGCGGACGCTTGATGCCCTTGGGGCGGCCGGTCGTCCCGGACGAATACAGCATCGACGTGCCGGGCGACTCGTCGGCGATGTGGCTGGTCGGGAAGACGCTGAGAGCGGACTCGTAGTCCTCCCATATCGGCGAGCCTTCACCGCCTGCTCGCTGTTCGGCTGCACTGTTCTCGCCAGCGGCTCCCTCCATCAGCCATCGCTTCACTCGCGGGGTCTCTGCCAGTTCGATCTCGGCGGCCACCCCTGCTTTGGCTGCCGACGTGATGACCAGCTCGGCTTCGCAATCGTTGATGATGTAGGCCACTTCGGGTGCAGTGAGATAGCTGTTGATCGCCGTGAGATAGAGGCCGGATCGCAGCGCGGCCCAGGCGATCTCCATGTAGTGGATCTGGTTCTCCATGAAGAGGGCGACATGGTCGCCCCGTTCGAGGCCGGCGTCTCGGAAGAGGTGCGCCAGCTGGCTGCTTCTTGCGTCGAGTTCGGCGTAGGTCTGCACCTCGCCTGAGCCCGCCATGATGATCGCTGGCTTGTCCGGCGTTGCCTTGGCATGGATTCCTGGATGTGACACGAGGGTCCCCTCTCGGTCGAAGTGTGAGGCGAACCTAGTTCAGCGGCCGACCTTGGTTCCAAGGCGCCCGTCGGTGCTGAGGCTCAGGCTTGGTCGACACGCAGGCCCCGGCCACGGACGATGTCGATGACCTCGGCCCCGCTGCTGGTTTCCCGCAGGCGTTGGCGCAGCCGTTTGATCACGGCGTTCACCGCATCGTCACTGACCCCGGCGGCGGCGACATCGGCCCACACGTTGGCCACGATGTCGGCCCGAGACACGACCTCACCGTTGGCGTCGACCAACTGTTGGAGCAACCCGAGCTGGCGTTCGCTCAGCGGCGGCTCGACACGCCGGGCATCGATCCAGACGGCTTCGGTCTCGGGATCGATCCAGACGCCGGTCAGACGCCCGATGCGAGGAGCGATCGGAGTCGCCATCGGGTCGATGAAGCGCAGAGCGGCCACACCGGCGATCACGATGTCGTCCCCGTCCCGCAAAGGCACTGGTGTATTGGCAAGAAGGGGGCTGCCGTTCACTGCGGTGCCGTTCGTGCTTCCCAGATCAACCAGTTCGCACAGACCGCCGACCACGTTGAGCATGGCGTGCTGTCGGCTCACCGCTGCCAGTGCAATGGTCACGCCGGCGTCTTCTGAGCGACCGATCACGGTGTTCGCCTCGATCTCCCAGCGTTCGCCTTCCTGGGAGGCACCCTGATGCGGCAGGTCGGCGTCGGTCCCATTGGAGAGCGTGATGAGTTGCAGGACAGCGGCGAGCACCGGTGCAGCGTATGCGAAGCATCAGAGTTGGTCGGCACAAGGGTTGTCGGCGTTGGCCAAGACGAGCTCGTCGGCGAGGAGCGAACCAGCCGATGCGTCTTTGAAGATGCGGGTGACGGCAAAGCTGGCTCCGACTGGGGCGGTCGAGGTCAGCGAGACTCGACCATCAGGGACGATCGTGAGGTCGACGGTTCGACTGTCGATGAGGAGGCCGATGTTGTCGGCGTTGTACCACTCGATGGTGAAATTGGCAGCGAAGGGCGCACCTTCGCTGATGAACGTTCCGGCGAACACGTAGGTCTCGCCTGGCTCCACGGGGACTCGCTCGCCCCACAAGCCGTAGCGCTCGCCAAACCCGATGCGAAGCGCTGGCGAGTCGTCCTGCCCGCCGAACTCGACCACGTCGACGCCTGCTTCTTCAATGGGGTTGAGATACCAGTTTTGCCGCAGCACTCGGTCGTCGAAGTCAACGAACTCGAGCATGTTGCAGTCCAGGGCGGCAGCATCGCCAGCTGTCCACTCGCCGCCGGTTGCTCGAGCGGCCACCAGCGAGGTCGGCGGAGTCACTGTCTGGTCTGTGTCGGGGTCTCCGCCAAGACGCAGCACCAGCACGGCAACACCGGCAGAGAGGGCGAACGCGGCCAGCGCAGCGATCGTTGCCCGACGAGGCCGCTTCGACCCGCCCTCGGGTTGGGCCGAGCCTTGCACGGCGGCCACAAAGTCGTCCATCGAAGCGAATCGTTTGGTCGGGTCCTTTCGTAGCGCCTTCTGGATGGCGTGATCGAGGGATGGGGGAGCGTCGGGAAGTCGCTCGATGAGCGGGGTCGGGGCCGTCGAGAGCTGATGGTGCAGCGCATTGGCCGCCGTCGGCGACTCGGGGTAGGGCCACGAGCCGGTGAGCATCTCGTAGAGCACGATGCCGGCGGCGAACTGATCGCTGGCGGGAGTGGGTTCGCTGCCACCAATCACCTCGGGAGCGAGGTAACGCGGCGTACCGGCGAGGTCGGTGCCGATGGTTTGATACGCCGATGCTTCGCCTCGGCTGATGCCGAAGTCGATCAACGTTGGTGCAGCACTGTCGGGGTCGAGAATGATGTTGTCAGGGCTGAGGTCGCGATGGACAATGCCCCGATCGTGGAGGTGTTGCAGCCCTCCAGCGATCGTCTCGAAGATCGTGACTCCGGCATCGACATCAAGGGGCCCGCTGTCGATCAACCGAGCATGCAACGTCGAGCCAGGAATCCATGCCGACGCAAGGAAGGCAACGCCCGTTGACAGTTCGCCGACCTCGACGAACCGTGCGATGGCGGGGTGGTCGGCCGAACTGAGCAGCTCAGCCTCGCGATGCAGCCGCCCGACGTCGGCGGTGCCGGGCAACGCATCGAGCACTTTGATGGCGACGTCTGGGCTGTTCCCCTCGGCGTGCCGGCTCAGGTGCTTCGCGGGGTAGACGGTGGACATACCGCCGCGGATTGGTGAGCCCACGATGTGGTAGCCGGCATGGCGGGCCGCCTGGTCGATATCGAGAGGTGCGGCCATTGCCGAGCATTGTCGCGTGCCTTCGGCTCGGTGCAGCGCACTCATCTAGTGTTTGCTGCATGTCGCTGCTGTGGAACAAAAAAGACATGCCTGACCTCTCGGGACGCACTGCGGTGGTGACCGGTGCGAACAGCGGGCTCGGATACGAGACAACCAAAGCGCTCGCTGCGGCGGGAGCGCGAGTGATCATGGCGTGCCGCACCCTTTCCAAGGCAAAGGGTGCGCAAGCAAAGTTGATCGAGAGCCTTCAGGATTCGGTCGACCCCGAGATCGAGATCGAACTGCTCGATCTTGCCTCGCTCGAATCGGTCGATGCCTTCGTGGCGAGAATGTTCGATCAACGCGACGACCTCGACCTGCTGATCAACAACGCCGGCGTCATGGCAACGCCACCCCAGATCACCGAGGACGGCATCGAGTTCCAGTTCGCCTGCAATCACACCGGCCACTTCGCACTGACCGCTGGCCTGATGCCGCTACTCCACGACACGCCCGGCAGCCGCGTGGTGGCAGTTTCGAGTTTGGCCGCCCGGTCTGGTTCGCTGATCGACCACGACCCGACATCACTCGATGGCTACGACCCGATGGCTGTCTACGGCGCCACGAAGTTGGCCAATCAGGTGTTCGCCGTCGAGCTGGATCGGCGCCTCCGGGCGGCTGGTTCCCCGACGATTTCAGTTGCCGCCCACCCCGGCCTGTCGGCCACGAATCTCTTCGACAGCTTTGCCATGCCACGAGCTCTTGCCATCGGCGCTCGTCTCGGAAGCAAGCTCGTGACCCAGCCGGCCTCGATCGGCGCACTGCCGCAGCTACGGGCTGCTTGTGAGCCCGGCGTGCGAGGTGGCTCGTACTTCGGCCCCGCATTCCCGGGCCAGGCGTACGGCCCGCCGAAGGAGATTCCCGTGCTGGGTCACGCAGCAGATCTCGACACCGGCACGCGATTGTGGGATCTCTCGATCGAATTGACCGGCGCAGACCCGATGGCCTCGATCAGCTAGAACTGCCGCACTCAGAACTGCGGCAGTCAGAACTGCAGCACAAGCTGGTTCTCGTGGAGCCACGTCTGGTTGTACTCAGCGAACTCGCAGCCGCAGGAGATCATCTGCCAGCTGCACGAGGGGCAACGAGCGATGTCACACCCGAGGTGGTGGTGGTTGCCGGCAGTGACGCCACAGTCGCTACAGCGAGCGTCGGTTGTCGGCCAGCCGGATTCGCTGCCAAACGGCTGGCGATGTATCACCGCGCCATTGAGGGTGAGTTGATCGACAACACAGGTGTTGGCGGTTTTCATGTCTTGGTTGCAGTCGTGGCAGAAGCTCATACCCCCATCTTCCTCAGGGGGTGTGACACTGCAGGTCAGCCCACGAGGCTGGCGAGGAGATAGAGCAGACCAGTAGCCCCCGCCGCGCCAATGACGAAACGGACCAGCAAGTCCTTGGGCGAATGAGGCTTCACCTTCACAGCCGCTCCATTACCGTCTGGCCATGCGTTTGGACATTGTTGACTTGTCGGCACCGGTGGACGAGCAAGTAGCGATCATGGACCGAGCGTGTACTGAGATGGGGTTCTTCCGCATTCCCATCACGTCGATCGACCCGGCGATCGCCGCTCGAGCGTGGGAAACCGCCGAGGCGTTCTTTGCCCTACCACCCGAGGCGAAGGCTCGATGCGGCTTCCCCGAGCCCGGCTATCCCTACGGCTATTCGCCCTTCGGGTTCGAGTCGCTGGCCAAGTCAGTTGGTGACACTGCGGCTCCCGCCGACCTCAAAGAGTCGCTGTCGGTGGGCCCCGACTGTCTTGATGGCGCCGAAGCCGGCGCTACACCCGGCACCAGCGACGCCTGGATCCGGTCGGCCAGCTCGTGGCCAGCGGAGCTTCCCGAGCTGCGGCCGGCGTGGGAGGCCTACTTCCAAGCGCTCTCCGATGTGGCGGAGCGCCTCATGTCGGTGATGGCGCTTGCCCTGGATTTGCCCGCTGATCACTTCGAGTCGTTGATCGACCGACCCATCACGTCGATGCGGGCCATCAACTACCCGGCGCTTCCCGCCGACCCGGCCGCTGGAGCGCTGCGAGCCGGTGCCCATTCTGACTACGGGACGCTCACGATTCTGCGCACCGACGGTGTTGCTGGGCTCGAGATCGAGCAGCTTGATGGCACATGGAGCGCCGTGACGAGCGAGCCGGACACGTTCGTGGTGAACCTCGGCGATTCGATCGCTCAATGGACCAACGACCGATGGCGATCGACCGTGCATCGGGTGGCGCTCACGTCATCAGAGCAACGGCAGTCGTTCGCCTTCTTCCACATGGCCAACTGGGATGCCACGATCGAGTGTCTTCCCACCTGCCTCGAGCCTGGCGAAGCCCCACGTCATGCCCCGGTCGAGGCGGGGCCCTGGCTCATGGCGAAGTTTCAAGCCACCGTGATGTGAGTTCGTCCACCACGTCGAGGAGTTGGCGAGACGATGCTGGTTTGGTCAGCACCGCCGCCACGCGGGAAACCCTCGGGTCGCCGAGGTCCTCGGCTTCTGCCTCGCCGGTCAACAACACGAACGGATCGTGTGTGGGCCGCAGATCGAGAAGATCGAGGCCGGTGCGTTCCATCCGATAGTCGCAGAGCGTCAGGTCAAAAGGATGTTCGTCGGTTGCCGCTTGCTGAATGGCGATGAGCGCTTCGTCGACCCCAGGGGCGACGACAACTTCGTGACCGGCGCGCTCGAGCACGAGCCGGGACATCAACAAAGCCACTGGATCGTCGTCGACAACGAGAATTCGTCGAGGCATGGACGTCGTCACCAGCGTTGGGTGAGGTCGTCCAACGAATCCACCATCACGAAGACGTCGGTGAACTTGGTGAGCTCGAAGATACGCATTGCGTCGGCCGACACTGGCTTGACGAGTCGGAGGTCGCCGTCGAGTGAGCGTGCGCCCTTCATGCCCTTGACCAAGGCAGCGAGCCCGGCGGAGTCGACGAAGTCGACGTCGCTCAGGTCGACGGCCAGGTTGGAGAGGCCGGCATCGAGCTGACCCTGGAGCGTCTCGCGAAGCGGCCCTGCCTCGAGGGCGTCCAAGCGCCCGCTGAGGGTGATGACCGTGACACTCACTTCAGTGCTGTTCGTCAAGATGTCCATGGGGTGTGTATCGGCACCGGGGGCGCCGACTTAATCGCGGATCCCGATGAAGGCAGCTGTCCAGATGTTCTCGCTGCCGATTCGTTGGTAGGTGAGCTCATCAGCCACCTGGCCGATGATCATCATCCCGTAGCCCCGAACCTGCGGTGTGTGCTCCTCCGGTGTCGGGATGGCCTCTGGATCAACGGCGATGCCACGATCGGACACTGTCACGGTGAGCGTGAGGTCCTCGAGATCGACCTCGGCGGACAACCGCACCAGGCGATCGTCGGACTTGGCGTGGTCGACGCTGTTGTTGGCCAACTCGTGCACGGCGAGCTCGATCGCAGCCAATCGAGCGGGCGGCTCGCTGCCTTCGAAGAGATCTCGCAGCCAGGGGCCGATCTCACGCAAGGATTCATGGTCGGCGGAGATCTGCAGAAGTGTTTTCATGGCGCAGTCCAGTCGAGTACGAAGAGGGTTCGATCGTCCATCTGCTCGACGCCATCGGCAAAGTGGTCGATGGTGTCGAAGATCGAGGTGCCGGTGTCGAAGGCCGAGCGCTTGTCGTTTGCCACGACATCGATGAGCCCGTCGTCGCCGAACTGGACGCCAGCTGGCGATTCCTGTTCGGTGAGTCCATCCGAGGCAATGACCAATCGATCACCGGGCTTGCCATCGAGCACGTGCTCGGCGAGATACCCCAGTCCCATGCTCGAGAGTTCGAGCACGCCCACGGGTGGGCAGACGGCGGTCAGGTGTTCCACGCGATCATCGGACCGCCAGAGGATGGGGCTGTGGCCGGCGCTGACGAGACGGAGGGTTCCCGTGCTCGCATCGACGTCGATCACGGCGAGCGTGACGAACATGCTGGCGTCGGTGAGGTAGGCGTGGAGCGAGGCATCGATCGCGGCGAGGACCGCTCCGGGGCCACGGTCGCCAACGGTCTGGAAGGCAGCGGTCGCTGAGGAGATCACGCTCGACATCACGAGCGCTGCGGGTAGACCTTTACCGGACACGTCGCCGACCGCAGCGAGGAGGCGACCATCTCGTACGGACCAGGCGAAGAAGTCTCCGCCAGCCGACCGGGCGGGGTCCGAGCGAGCGAACAGTGACAGGCCCGGGAGTTCAGGACGCCAACTCGGCAGCGCCAACTGTGCCAACGCCGAGGCAGTGTCGTGATCGCGCTCGACGATCAGATTCTCGACGGCGCTTTCGTGGAGTCGACTGGTGTGTGCTGCCTGGAGCGCAGTATTGGCGATGGCGGTGAGCAGCTTCGACTGAGCGGTGCCCATCGGCTCGTCCCGTGAGACTCGCAGCGTGGCGACCATCTCGAGTGGCGTGGTGACGTCGACTGACGTCGCGTTCTTGCCGACGTCGGGATCTCCGAGCGTGCAGACCGTGACCCCGTCGATCTCGAAGGTCATCGACGAGGCGTCGACGAGCGGAGCTGCGTGCTCGAGGATCTGTTCGATCGCGTCAGCTTCGTCGAGCGAGCCAGTGGTCGACTTCGACAGCTCGTAGAGCGCGACCAACTGATCGTTCGCGTCGACGAGCGCTGAGGTCAGCGAGTCGATGGTTCGGGCGGCCACGAGGGCCTCAGCGTTTCGAACATCGGTCATGGGTATCGCAGCTCAGTCGATGACGAATGCGGCATCGAGCTTGGTCAGCTCCAAGATGACTCGGACAGGGTCTGATGGCGAAGCGAGGACGAGATCGCCGCCGTCTTCTCGGCAGCGTTTCATGCCACGCACGAGCTCGGCGAGCGCCGATGAGTCGACGAACTCGACTGCGGAGAGCTCGATGCGGATGTGGTTGTGGCCGCTGTCGAGCTTCGTGTCGACTGCAGTCCGGAACAGTTCGATCTCGTGGGCATCGAATCGGCCCTCGATCTGCAGTTCAACCGCAGCGGGACCGTCGTCGGTGGCGTCGAGGGTCAGAGTTTCGATGTTCATGATGTTGATCCTCGAGTCTGGCTGCTGGTTGCCAGCGTTTGCTGTGGTGTACCGATGCTGGGCGGCAGCTCGTGGTTGTCGGCTTCGTAGCGGCCGCAGATGTCGTTCCAGCGAATGATCGACAGATCCCGGAGGAACTCGATCGCGACCTTGGCGGCGTCGACCTTGGAACCGGGAGCGTCGATCCAACTGACCGGTACCTCCTCGGTGGACATGCCGAACTTGCGGGCGAGATAGAGGATCTCGAGATCGAAGGAGAACTCGTCGATCAGCTGGCGACGGAACAGTTTCCTGGCGGCGTCGGCGGTGAACATCTTGAACCCGCACTGCGTGTCGGCGACCGGAATCCGGAAGACCCCTCGGACGATCACGCTCAGCCCGGTGCTGAAGATCTTGCGGCTCATTGACTTGTTGGCAACGTCGGAACCAGCGGCTGCTCGTGAGCCGACGACGACGTCTGCGCCGTTGAGCAGCTGAGCCTCGAGAGCTTGGAACTGTTCGATGGGGGTCGATTGGTCGGCGTCGGCGAACAAGATGATCTGACCGCGAGCGGCAAGCACCCCTCGGCGCACTGCGCTGCCCTTGCCTCGGTTCCGATCGGCGACCAGGACGTGGAGATTGGCCAGCCCGAGGTCCTGTACCAGTGAGACGGTCTCGTCGGTCGAACCGTCGTCGGCCACGATGAGCTCCCACGGTTCACCGAGCAAGCTGACTTGCGCCGCGATCGCACCGATCGTCGGCAGGATCCGCTCGGCCTCGTTGTAGGCGGGGATGACAACCGAATAGTGCGGGGGTCCCTCGAGAGGCGTGGTCGCCCACGTCCGATAGCTGTCGAGTGTGGTCGGTTTCATGTCGAGACCTCCAAAGGGGTCGGGAGCGAGGTCGAAGAAGATCGACGTGTTGCCAAGCCGTGGCTGCCGGCGACGGCGAAGAGCAGGAGTGCCATGGCCAACACTTGGGCGGTGATCAACCCGTCGATCGAGCCTCGACCGAAGAACAACAGCAGTGTCTGCACGACACCTCCGAGGACGAGGACGACCGATTCACGCACCCGGTCACCGGCGAGGTGGTGGCTTGCGATGAGGTTGGCGATGGCGAACATCGAGGTGGCGAAGGCGTACCAAGCCAGCGGGCTGGAGATGTCTGCGTATTCAGGACCAAAGACTCGGCCGAGCACGATGCCGCCAGCGAGTCGAGCACCGACGACGAAACACACACCCAGCGCAGCAACGACGGCGATTGCACGATTCAGCAACGTGTTCGACGTCGCTCCACCGGCGCTTTGTTTTGCCGAGACAGGGAAGAGCGTGGTCGCCACCGACCACGACAGGAAGAACACGGCTCGACCAACGAGTGCGATGGCGGCGTAGATGCCTGCGGTCTCCGGATCGAGGAATCGCTTGGCGACGAGCACGTCGCCGTTGTTGACGATGATCTGACCAGCGAGGAGTATCGCGATCGGACCGGCGTAAGCAGTGACTGATCGAACCACGTCAGTGGAGATCGTGGTCTGAACCGACCCGGCCTTCCTGTTGCGATTGACGAGGAAGCGGACATGGGCCCACACCGCGACAAAGGATGCGGTCAATCCAATGGTGGCGCCGAGAACCCCGAGGCCGAGAGCAACCAGCACAACGCCGGCGATCACTCGAACCAGCATCTCGACCACGAACGTCGCTGCGAGAGATCCAAAGGACAAGCGCCCCTGGAGCTCGCCGCGGCCGACGGCTTGGATGAAGTAGAAGGGCATGCCGAGGCCGAGCACGGCGAACGGCAGGGCATCAGCTGAGTTGAAGAACTCCCGCCACCAGTCAGCACCACCGGCCAACACCAGGGCCAGGAGCATGCCCCCGATGAGCGCTCGACGTTCGAGCCAGACCCGGAGGCCAGCAATCGAGGCATCGACATCGCCCCCGGCAGCCCGCTCGGTTTCGAGCACGCTGGTGAAGCGGGCGCCGATGAGCTGCAGGCTGACGGCCACCGCAGTGGCCAGCAGCATGATGGTGACCATCAGATTGGCGTCGGCGAACTCTGCGGGCGTCAGCCATCGTCCGAGGAACACATTCAGCAGGTAGTTGCCGCCGTTCGCAGCGATCATCGCGATGCCGAGGATTGCGCCTCCGCTGGCAATGGCCCGCGTGTCGATGTCCACCTCAGTCTGAGGAGCGCTTGTGGTGGTGTCGGTCATGCCTTGCGGTCTCCCACCAGGCGATCGAGATGGATGAGGTGCCAATCGACGACTTCTGACATGGGAATGCCCGTCGCTGCGAGGAAGTTGCGCTGGCCTTGCTCGGCATTGAGGGCCGGGTCGTCGAGCAGTCGTAGGAGCGCTCCGGCAAGGCTCTCGGCATCGCCGGGTTCGAAGTACTCGCCGATGAAGCCCTCCTCTTCGATGACTTCAACGAAGTCGCCGATCGCAGGGAGCACAGCCGAGCGGCCGTAGCTACCGGCCTGGTGAAGGACACCGGAACTGCCGGTGGTCGAGGTGTACGGGAAGGCAGTGACCGTCGATGCCGAGAACAATGGATGGACGTCTTCTTCTTCGACGTAGCCGGTGAACACGACGTTGGGAAGGTCCGAGCACTGCTCGGCGACCGAGGCCAGGTAGCCGGCGGAGTTGGGGCTGTCGGTTCCTGCAATGACGAGTTCGAGATCGTCGATGCCGCGCTCGACGATCAATCGGAAGGCTTCGACGAGTACATCGACGGTCTTGTACGTGCCCCACTTGCCGAACGCGAGGATGCGTCGTGGACCGCCATCAGAAGGCGGGCCGAACGACGGTTCCGTCATCAGTTCGAAGCTGCCGTGGGGGGCCAACATCGCGTTCTCTGCGCCGTAGCTGGTCTGCAGGAACTCGACGTAGCGGGGAATGGTCAGGGCAACGAGATCGCCGAGCAGAATCGCTCGAGTCAACAGCCGACCAGCAACGCTCATCAGCTTGGACACCAGCTTCGAGTTGGCGAACCCGGCGTCTTGCATGTCGACGTTGTCTGCCAGGTTGTGCAGGATGACCGTGGTCGGGATGCGAGCCAGACGCAGGAGCGCTGGGGTCAAGAGGCCGAGGCCGCCAGGAATTCGAGCGTCGCCGAAGGTGGCGAACTGCAAGTTGATGAGGAGCGCATCGACCTTGGCCTTGCGGGCAGCGCGCACGATCCGGATGGCGTTGAGGGGGTCGTTGAACCGCCAGGCAACCACGGTCTCGACCGGAACAGCGGTGTCATCGAGCTGCAAGGGCGGCCCGGCATCGGTGTCGTCGGCGAAGACGACGACGGCGTCGATGGCTTCGTTGTCAGCCAGGTGATTGACGAAGTGGAAACCGAACTCGTTGAGGCTGTTGCGGCCGGGAGGGAACGCAGTGACGACGCCCACTCGGCGCAGGTTGGGCGTCGACAAGACGTCGTGAAGCGCTGCGGTTGATGACGCTGCGGTTGATGACATTTCGGTTGAAGACATGGTCATGCTCCGGTTGGTTCGTGCGTGATGGGTTCGTTCGTGGTTGTTTCGAAACGGCAAGGCAGTTGGAGCAGAGCAGTGGTGAATACCCCATCGCTCGACAGGGTGAGCGAGCCACCCATCAGCTCGGCCAGACGCCGGCATCGCGCCAACCCGAGCCCGAGGCCGTCAGATGCTTCGGCCGTGCCGCCCATTGCGTCGGTGATCTGTTCTGGTGTGAGGCCGGGACCGGAGTCGACCACTCTCGCCACCAGGCCACTCGACGTGACGATGTCGACTTTGACCAGGCCGGGGACGGAGTAGGCCAAGGCATTCTCGACGAGTTCGTCGACGATTTGTTTGGTCCGTAGGCGATCGGCGTGGACGGCCCCTCCGCTGTCAGTCGAGACGGTGAGGAGATGCCCGGAGCGCATGGCGCGACGCTGCCAGCTTTCACGAATGGCATCGCCCATGGCGAAGACATCGAGCAGCTCGGGGTGGAGATCGATACGGCCGGAGCGCAGGTCGACGATGTCGAGCAAGCGAGAGAGCAGCTCGTGCATGCCAACAGCAGATTCGGTGGCTGCGGCCAGGTAGCGCTCACCTTGCTCGGTGTTCACGTGTGCCTCGAGCAGTTCGAGCATGCCGAGCATGCCGTTCATCGGAGTGCGCATTTCGTGGCTGAGACGCCCGAGGAAGACATCGCGCACCGTGGACGCTCGCTCGTAGTCGGCGAGAATACGTTCGAGGTCGACGGTGCGATCTTGGACGCGCTGGTCGAGCTCTTGGTTCGCCATCCACAGGTCTCGCATGCCTCGATCGGCGATTTCTTCTGCCTGGCGACGAGCCTTTCGCTCGCGATCGAGGCGGCGCTCGAGGCGCGCGATCATCACGGCATCAGCCGGAAGCGTCGCGGTTTCGAGCGTGGCGTCGGTCATCTGACGGCGTCTGCTGCTTGGTTGGTGGTTGCCAGCTCGTTGGCTGTTGCGTGCACGTCGAACACAGTCACCTCGGTGCCAGCACCCTCGACCACCTCGACGGTCACGGTTTCGGCGAAGTGGTCGCCGGCGCCGATCATCAGCCCTTCGGCCAAGACGCCGAGCTTGCGCGTCGAGCGATACGTCACTCGGAGGACATCGTCGCCTCGCTGCTCGAACTCGAACTCGGGTGGCTTGGCATCAGGATGGAGTTTGAGCACTTCGGGGTGGATGATGTCGTTCACACGGCGGAGGAAGTCATGTGTGGTCGATGCGTCGCCGAGCAGCTCGGGATAGCGCGACGAGAGATGCGGGAAGGCGTATCGGCCCAGAGTGCGGACGAGTTCCTCGGCGTCCATGCCGGTCAGTTCGCAGCCAGCAACGACCAGCGCTTGCAGGTCCTCGTCGCGGTAGTTGCCGAGCGAAGTGTAGGTGCCCTCGATGCCGGCGGCATCGAGAAGGTCATCCCAGGTGTCTTCTGAGTAGAGCGTCGTGACGGCGTCTTCGACGGCGTTGAAAATGATGCCTTTCATGATGCGAGCATCTCCTTGTTCGTTTCTCGAGTGTTCATTGGTGGGTGGTCGGCGCAAAGGTCAGCGATTGGTTGGTGGTCTCAGCGGCTTCGAGGTCGTCGATCAGAGGCGACAGAGCGGCGGCGGCGCCAGGGGCTTCGCTCACCAAGCGGTCAACGAGCGCGGCGACACTGGACGGGTCGCTGGCATCACCGATGATGTGTTCGATCTCTTCGCTCAGCTCGGCCAGGGGCAGTGCCCCCAACATCGCCGCCGTTGATTTCAGCGTGTGCGCAGTACGGCGCACCAGGGCGAGATCGGCTTGATCGATGCCGTCTTGGGCTGAAGACAGCCACAGCGGGAGCTCACCGCAGAAGGCGGTGGCGAGCGAACGAACAGCGTCTGCCCCGAGATCGGCGATGAGCACGCGGACGGTGTCCACGTCGATGACTTCTGTTGCCGCTGGTACAGCCGCAGGTTCACCGGCTTCAGCGGCGCGTGCGGCGCCGGTCCATGGTTCGAGAATGTCTCGTAGATCGGACAACGACACCGGCTTGGTCAGATAGTCGGTCATTCCGGCATCGAGACACTTCTGCCGGTCTTCGATGAGGGCGCTGGCGGTCACGGCGATGATTGGTAGGTCGGTGTGTCCTGCGGCGCGAATGCGCCGGGTTGCCTCCAGCCCGTCGACGCCGGGCATGTGCCAGTCCATCAGCACGACGTCGAAACGGCGGTGCTCGACGGCAGTGATGGCGTCGGCTCCGTCATTGACCAGTGTGGTCTTGTGCCCGAGCAGCGCCAGTTGTGACTCGGCCAACATGCGGTTCACCGAACTGTCGTCGACAACCAGCAGGTCGAGTGGTGTGACATCGGGTTCCGGTTGTTGTGCTGGTGGCTCGTCGTCGAGTGTTCGGAGACCTTCGAGGTCGGCGGCTCGTCGCGCACGTTGGTAGGGAATCGTGCAGCGAAACGTCGTGCCGTTCATGGGTCCGCTGGTTGGTGACTCGAAGGTCAGTTGTCCGCCCATGGCCTCGGCCAATCGAGCCGAGATGGCCAGGCCGATGCCGGTCCCCATTCGTCGGTCGTCGAGACGGGCCTGTGCGTATGGCTCGAAGATGGCCGAGCCGATCTCTGCTGGGACGCCGCGTCCGGTGTCGGCCACCTCGAACAGCGTTGTCAGTTCATCAACCATCGACACCTTGAGATCAATACGTCCCTCGTCGGTGTACTTGAGAGCGTTCGAGCACAGGTTCATCAGGATCTGACGGGTGCGAAACTCGTCGCCTCGCACAGCTCGGGGCATGGAGGGATCGACCTCGACCGACAGCAGGAGATCCTTCTTTGCTGCGTTCGGCCGGTGGGCTCTCGCCACTTCATCGAGCAACACAGCGGGGGAGAACACCGCAGTGGACAGTTCGATCTGCCCTGCACCGATCTTGGAGAGATCGAGCAACTCGTCGAGCAGCACCCGCAGCGCTTCAGCTTCGCGAGCGATGGTTTCGACTTGTCGATGATGTTCGATCGAAAGACCTTCGACCGAGAGCACGAGCTCGGAGAGGCCTCCGATTGCATGAATCGGCGTGCGCATCTCGTGGCTGACGCCTGCGATCAATTGGGCCTGCGCTGCGAGTGCTTTGCGAAGCTCGACATCACGGCGTTCTTGTTCGGTCCTCGCCTGCACCAAGGCATCGATGTTGCGGGCGGTGATGACGATGCCCTCGATGTCGGGGTCGCCGAGGCGGTTCGCTGCGTCGAAGCCGATGAAGGAGTAACCACCGTCGGTCCGGCGAAGCCGGACCTCGCCGGCAACTACCGAGGTCGGATCTTCGACCAGCGCCCCGAGGTTCGCTTCGATCTGGGCTTTGTCTTCAGGGTGAACCAAGGCAAAAAGGTCAGCACCACCCCAGAAGCCAACGTCGTAGCCGAGGTCTTCACGGCTTGATGCAGAGGTCCAGACCGGCACGCCGGAAGCATCGACAACCGTCACGGTGTCGGTGATGTTCTCGATCAGTCGTTGGAACCGCCGGTCGGTCTGCACCCTGAGCAATCGGCAGGTCGTCTCAGCAATTGAGATCTTGAATGCCGTAGTACAACAAGCGAACAGCTGCTTGTCGTTCATAAGGCAGCCACAGCCGCCGATGAGAATCGGAATGATCCGTCCCTCCCTCCGCGCGTCTGGTGACTCGCTCAGAAGCGATGCCTCGGGCAGCCCTCTGCTCCCGACTCGGGTCTGGCTTGCGCTCGGGATCGTGTTGTTGTTCCACGGGGGATTGCTGCTGTCTGGGACCTACCGGGGAACCTACGACGCGTACGTCCACATCTTCTTCGCTGATCACTACGACCGAAACTGGTTCTCGACGTGGGATCAGCGCTGGTACACCGGGTTCAGCACGGTGTCGTACCCGCCCGGCACACACATGTCGGTTGCTCTTTTGTCGAAGGTGACCGGGAGTCTGCTGTCGGGCTTCATGATCACCCAGATCTCGGCGCTGTTGTTCTTGACGGTCGGGGTCTACCGGTTCAGCCGACTCTGGGTGAACGAGCGGGCCGCAGCAAACGCCGCCCTTCTCCTGGCTGCATCGTCATCGATCGCGCAAACCGTCCATCTCTATGGACAACTCCCGACAACGTTTGCGCTCGCCTTCCTTCTCAACGCCATCCCCTTTCTCGAGCGCTGGATTCGCTTCGGCCGCAAGCGCGACCTCGTGGTCGGGATCATCACGCTGGCGGCTTGCACCGCCGGGCATCACGTGACCACCTTGTTCGGCTCGATCTTCTTCCTCGGTCCGGTGCTGGTGTGCACCCTGCTCGATCTTTCGCGATTACCCCTCGCCGATGAGCCCGAGGACGGCCACCTGATCGCAGTGACGGCCAAGACGGCGATTCCACTGATGGCCAGACGAACCCGTCGCATCATGGGGCCCGTGGTTCGGGGCATGGTGCTCGGCCCGTGCATCCTCGTGGCACTCGTTGGAGTGGTGCTGCCGTACTGGGCATGGAGCGCGAGCGATCCGATCGTGCAGACCCCGATCCCTCACGGGAGTCGGGCGAACTTCCTCTCCGATGCCAACCTCGGGTTGATCTTCTTCGTCATCCCGTGGGGGATGATGATCTTTGTCCTTCCCTATGCGTTGATCAGGTCGGCGACCCGCAGGCTGTGGCCGCTCGGTGCGTCGATCGGGCTGGCGTTCGTTCTCGGCACTGGTGGAACAACGCCGGTTCCCCGGATGCTGTTGGGCCACGCCTTCGACATCTTGACTCTGGACCGCTTCACGTTCTGGGCCTCGATCCTCATTCTCCCGTTGGCGGGCACCTTCGTCTCGAGCCTCGAAGAGGGATCGATCAGGAACTGGCTCGAGCGCACCGGAGGTCGTGTGCTTTCTCGCGCTGCGGTCGGGCTGTTGGCCATCGCCATGATCTCGATTGCGTTGTTTGCTTCGACACTCAGCCAGTACCGGCCCTTTCAACCTGACGCCATCGATCCGACGCCGATCGTGGCCTTCATGGAGAAGGACCAGCACGAACGTTGGCGGTACCTGACGCTCGGCTTCGGCGACCAAGTGGCCTGGGTCTCTGCCCAGATGACAGCCACGCAGGTCGACGGCAACTACCACTCTGCTCGTCGCCTTCCGGAGCTGACCAGCACGTCGGTGGAGCGGCTCGAAGGAGCCAAGTATCGCGGCATCTCGGGATTGGGGTCCCTGCAGCAGTTCCTCGAGGTGCCAGAGAAGTACAACTTGAAGTACGTGTTCTCCAACGACACGTTCTACGACCCGTTGCTTGCCTCGCTCGGCTGGCGGGAACTGGGTCCGCTCGAGAACGCCATCGTGGTCTGGGAGAAGAACGACATCGCTCCGCTTCCGGCGAACCTTCCCGAACGGCAGGTGCCCAACTGGCAGCGAATCATGTGGGGCCTCGTGCCTCCGACCGCTATCTCGCTGGCCATCTTGGTGCTCATTGGTTCGCTGTTCACTCGTTTCGTTCCCCCGGTCGGTGCTCCCGTGGGTTATCGGCGAGGCCCGCTGGGTTGGTTGGACCGCCTGCTCGATCGTGTGGCTGCACTCTGCAACGGTGCTGGCAGCAAAGAACCACGCCGAGAGCGCACCGACCGGCTGATCGCGACCGCACGAGGACGTTTGGCCCGGCCGATATCGGTTGCACGCCGCATGCTGCGCCTCGCGCTGCTCGCCATGATCGTTTTGGGGCCAGTCGCTCTGGTGGTGCAGTCGGCAAGTGAGCCGCCCACTGCTGAAGAGGTATTGGTCGAGTACTACGACCATCTCGACTTCCGCCGGTGGGAACAGGCCTACGGCCTACTGGATCCCATCGAGCGGCCGGACTACGAACTGTGGCGTCTCCAGACCTCGGTCACGGGCGGCTTGCTCGCGAGCTACGCAAAGCTGGAATCCATCGACGTCGAGACCACGATGACCGGCGACGGTCGCACGACCATTCGTGCCGATGTCCGATTCCTCACCGCACTCGACTGGTACGACATCTCCCGTGATCATGAGCTGATCGAACGCGACGGCTCGTGGTTCGTTTCTGCTGACGAGGTCGACCTGGACATTCCGCCAGATCAGATCGCACGACGAGCAGGCGTCGACTACATCATCCAGGGTCGCCGTCAGGTCTCTTCGCTGACCACTGAGCTCTCCGATGTGCTGGATCGTCCCGAGGTGGCCATCACCGATGCTCGCCTGTTCGAGTTCGAGGGACGGCCGGTGTTGGTCGGTGAGATCGCGAACCTCGACGTCGACCCGGCTGATCTCACGATCACCGGCGTGCTTCGAGATGAAGAAGGCGAGATCGTGGCGCAGTACAACGCCACCGAGCGCCTCAAACGCACGCTGAATCCGCGCGAGCAGGGACCGTTTCTCATCGAGTTCGAAGAGGTCGCCGCTGGCACCGACCTGGACTTCGACCCCACCGACTTCCAACCAATCCAGCTCGACGATGACATCGTCGGTGTCGAGCTCTACGCCAAGGCCGTCGTCACTTCGTCGGGTCTGTTCCGCGAGCTGCAGATGGTCGGCCTCGAACTCGGAACGGCGGCGGAAACCAGCGGAACCTCAGAGTCCAGCGGCATTCTCAGCGGAACCCTGCGTAACGACGGAGTGATCGAGGCAATCGTGCCGGTCGTGATCGTCAGCTTCCTCGACGACGACGATCGCGTGATGTGGGTCGAGCGTTTCATCGTCGACCAGTCAGTTCGGCCGCAGCGCTCGGTCGACTTCTCGTTCGCACTGCCGAACCTCGAAGGTGTTGTCGAGTCCGACCTGCCATTGGTGCTGTTCCACAATGGTGTGGTTCCCGCTGATGATGCGCCGGTGCCACCGCCGCCGATGTTGGAAGCCGATGGTCAGCCCTACGCCTCGATCCGGGTGGACGTCATTTCGGTTTTGGTGGGCGGATGAGAAGGCTCACGAAACCCACGTGGCGCGTCGTTGGCGTGTTCGTTGCTTTGCTCGCAGCAATGGCGGTTTGGGCCGCCCGGCCCGACGCCGAAGTGCTCGCCGCCATCGAGCTCAGCGACCTCGAGGTGCAGTCTCCGGCCACACACCCAGCTGACGCGGCCCTTCCTGTGTCCATCACTGGCGTGATCCCTGGAGATGTCGTCTCGGTCATCATCGAGAGCTCCTACGGCATCCGACAGATCGAAGTGGTCGCCGAGTCGACGTCGATACAGGTCGAGATCGCGCCGAGTGACCATGCCGAGGCCGGCCTGGTCGTGATCGACGTCTGGTCACCGAACGGCTACGGCTCGACCACCGTGGAGCTGACTCCTGGTGAGGCCGTTGGCCCGCTCGATGTGTACCTCGGGCCGCGCACGATGTTCGCCAACGGGAACGACCTGGCCATGGTGGTGGCTGTGCCCGTTGATGTGCAGGGCAATCCTGTTGCCAGCGGGACTCGAGTCGATACCCGCACGATCCGACCCGATCGCTCGGTCGAGGTGGACGCAACAACGACGAGTGGTCTCCTCGGCTACCGAATCATCTTCTCCGAGACGCTCGCTGGCGCAACGACGGTGAGCGCTACCTCGGGCGCAGCGATCGGCCCGGCACGCCGGGTGGATGAAGTCGCGAACACACCGGTGGATCTCGACGTGGTGTTGCTCGATCCGGTGCCTCCCTCGGATGGAGCTGCCCTGTTTCGGGTGTCGACCAACGAACTCGTTGATCAGTTCGGGAATCTCCTGCCTGACGGAACGATCGTGACGCTCGATGCAGTTGGTGTGACCGGGGTTCGCCGTCAGACGGCGGCCACGATTGCCGCGGTGGCGACGTTCGTCGTCCAGGTGCCGGATCTTCCAGGAAAAGCAGCCTTCACTGCCTACGTTTCCACCGCCACCAGCCCGCCGTTGGTGGTCGATTTCGAGCCGGCGGTTGCCGAGCTGCCGGTCCGAGTGACGGTGCCAGACGAAGTCACGGTGCCCGATGCGGTGGATGCCGGCCTCCAGATCGAGATCGGATCGGTCACGACACCGCTGGGCTCGCTCGTCCCTGACGGCACTCACGCTCTCATCACTCTGCAGTCCGACGGAACTGACCTTCGAATCGTGCGGCGCACTCAGCTCTACCGTGGTGAGGGAGCCATCACGATCAGTCGACAAGAGCTCGACGACTTCGGCGGTGCGTTCGGTCTGACGGTGACGGTGCTGGGCGTACAAGCCACAGCGGACTGGCCCCGGCCATGAAGCGCCTCGACTCTCGACTGTTGCTGCGAGGCCTGCTCGTCGTTTTCGGGTTGGCCGGATTTGCCCTTGGTGCGCTGGTTGCGTCCTCTTCGTTTGCGAGGGTCACCCGCTCTGCCGAACTCGAGGACGTCTTCACCGATGCCGCAGAGCTTCCCCCGGACCTCGTGGACCAGGTGGTGTGGGCTGATGATCCGGCGACATTGGAACGGCAGATGGAACCGCTGACCCGAACGGGGCTGACGAGCGCTTGGCTCCGAGCTTGGGAACAGGTGTCGATTGTCTCCGAGACGGGCCAGATCGACGGCGTCGAGGTGTACTTCTCTGGATCGGCTCGCGAATCGGTGATTTCTCTGGCCAGCTCGTGGGGCGGTCAATCGCGTACGCAGCTCGGCCACGACCTGGAGCTGACCTTCTACTCACTCGACGGCCAGATCATTGGCTTGACTGCGACAGAGTCTCGGTTCGAACTCGAGCGCACGACGAGCTCGGACACTCGGACCGCGCTGACCCGAGAACGATTCGATGCGGTGCTGGTGCTCGAGGACGGCAATTGGCGGATTCACCACTTGGTGCGGCGCGATGTCGAGCGTGAGCCGTGGGTGCCGGTGCTGACTGACTGAGCGGGTGATTTCACCCACCAGGCAGATAGTTCGCGACTCTCGAGACGGCCTTTCGTCCAATCTGCGGCGGGCAACGATGCCCTCGGGTGCAATCCCCTCGACAACGAGGCGAAAGAGAAGCCATGAAATCTTCGATGAATGACGAGATGCGGCTCATCGGTCGTGAAGTGATCGTGACCGTGAATGGGTGCAGCTTTGCGGGCACGATGCTCTCTTCGGGCAACCACGGTGTGGTCCTCGATGTGAAGGGAACCAAGCGAACCTTCTCGGGCTTCGCCACGGTTCGTCTGGCCGATGACTTCGCCGTCAGCTGAGTCAACCAGCTTGACCGTCCTCGACCGAGGTCGCAGACTCGGCGGATGCATCCGATCATCGACGCTCACCACCATCTCTGGCCCGGCGCTCACGTCGGTGGGGATGACTATCTCCTCGAACAGCTCCACGGCGACACCGCCAGCACCGAAGGTGTTGTCGCGACGATCTTCATGGAATGTGGAGTCGGCTATCGCAGTGATGGTCCCTCCCACCTCAAGTCGGTGGGCGAAGTCGAGTTCGTGGCTGCGGTGGCAGATGCCAGCGACGCTGCCGACGGACCACCCATCGTCGGCATCATCGGCTCGGCCGATCTGACCCTGCCGCTCGATCAGCTCGACGAGGTGCTCGATGCGCAGGTGGCCGCTGGCGGCGGCCGGTTCCGAGGCATCCGCGACGCGCTCGCCAGCGCACCAGACGGAGCCGAGCTGCTGATCGCTGGGCGTAGCGCACCGGGTAAGTCGGCCGATCCGAACTTCCGCCGTGGTGTCCAGCACCTCGGTAGCCGGGGCCTCACCTACGACTCGTGGCACTACCACATGCAGAACCAGGACTTCCGAGACATGGCCGAGGCATGCGGCGACACCACGATCGTGCTCGATCACTTCGGGACACCGCTCGGTGCCTACGAGGATCTCGATGAGGTCTTCCCGCGCTGGCAGGCCGACATCACTGCCATTGCTGCGCTGCCCAATGTGGTGGCCAAGATTGGTGGGCTCGCCATGCCAGACAACGGCTTTGGCTGGCACATGGACCCGGAGAACTTCCCTGACGCTGACACCGTGGTTGCAGCCCAGGAACGCTGGTACCTCCACACGATCGAGGCGTTTGGTCCCGAGCGCTGCATGTTCGAGTCGAACTTCCCGGTCGATCGCTTGTCGCTGGATTACTCGACCTATTGGGATGCCTGTCGAACCATGGCTGCCGGGTACTCAGATGCTGAGCAGGCGTCGATGTTCGCTGGTACCGCAGCGCGGGTCTATGCGCTGGACGTGCTCTGACAGGGGTACGTTCTCGCCATGGCCGAACACGACAGCGAAGAGACCGCAGCACAAGACGAGTACAACGCTGCGCCAGCGCAGGGAGAACTCGACGGTGTGAAGCGGGCCGAGTGGAGCTTCGCTGGTTCGCAGGGCCGCATCCACGCCCAGTCATGGAGCGGTGAGTACGAGCCGTCGCACGTTTTGGTGTTGGTGCACGGCTACGGCGAACACATCGGTCGCTACGACCATGTCGCTGCGGCGCTGATCGAAGAAGGCGCTGTGGTCTACGGCCTCGACCACATGGGCCACGGCAAGAGCGAGGGCGATCGAGCGATCTTGTCTGACGTCGATGACGTCGTGGCCGATGTCGACCACATCGTTGACGTGGCTGATGCTGCCGAGCCCACGATTCCGCTGATCATGATCGGCCACTCGATGGGTGGCCTGATCGCCACCCGCTATGCCCAGACCCACGGTGACAAGCTCGCTGCTCTGGTGCTGTCTGGCCCGGCGATCGGGCGGGCCGATGGGCTGGAGGCTCTGCTGGGCCTCGATGAGATTCCCGATGTGCCGCTGGACCCCACGGTGTTGTCTCGCGACGCGGCGGTCGGCGAGGCCTACGTGGCCGACCCGTTGGTGTGGCACGGCCCCTTCCAGCGTCCGATGCTCGAAGCGATGCTTCGAGCCAACCATGCTGTCAACGAGGCTGGCTCGATCGGCGACCTGCCGCTGCTGTGGGTGCACGGCGCCGACGATCAGCTCGTGCCGCTCGAGAACAGCCAGGCCGGGTTCGACATCATCAGCGGATCCAACGAGGGCGACGCAGGACAGGCCAAGGCCATTGCCTACCCGGGGGCCAAGCACGAGATCTTCAACGAAACCAACCGCACGGAAGTCTTGGCTGACGTCACCGACTTCATCGAGGCGGTCGTCGAGTGACGAGTGTTCTGCTCGAGGTGTCCGAGCGCATTGCCACCGTCACCCTCAATCGGCCAGCGGCTCGCAACGCGCTGTCGAGTGAGGTCCTCTCGCTCTTGCCCGAGCGGTTGCGTGACGCCGAGGCTGCCGACGATGTCGACGTGATCATCCTGACCGGAGCCGACCCTGCGTTCTGTGCCGGTCTGGATCTGAAAGAGCTCGGCTCCAGCGGGGGCAACCTTGGTTCCAGCACTGCCGGCGGTTCCGGTAGCCCCGACGAGCGTTCGGCTCGGGGCCCATTCCCTTCGCTGACGAAGCCACTGATCGGTGCGGTGAACGGCGTGGCCATCACCGGCGGCTTCGAGCTCGCGCTGAACTGCGACTTCTTGATCGCAAGCGAGCACGCGAAGTTTGGTGACACCCACAGCCGGGTTGGCGTGATGCCGGGCTGGGGCCTCACGGTGTTGCTGCCTCAGGCAATCGGCGTACGTCGAGCTCGCGAGATGAGCTTCACCGGCAACTTCATGCTGGCAGATGAGGCGCTGGCCTTCGGCTTGGTCAATCACGTGGTCGACCATGACCAGCTGCTGCCGTTCACCCGCCAGCTGGCCCGCGACATCTGCGGCAACGAACAAGACGGTGTGCGTCAGATCCGCTCGACGTACGACGCAATTGCCACCGACCCGGCGCAGTGGGCCACCGAGGCCAACCACGGTCGAGCCTGGCGCAAAGCGCAGTTCTCGCCAGACAAGGTCGAGGCTCGACGCCAAGCGATTCAAGAGCGCGGCCAGCAGCAGTAGTGGCAGGGTCAGCCCTCGGCCTGTTTGCGGGCGACGATGGCATCGAATTCGTCGTGGCTGATCTCGCCTCGTAGGAGCGACGTGACCAATCGACCGAGCTTGCGGCGGGGCCAGGTATCGCCATCAACCAGGTGCACCTCGCTCGAGAACGTACCGTCGGCTTCGAAGGCGTAGCTCAGCCATCCAGGGGGAAGCATCGTGGTGATCTCGGCATCGAAATTGGCCTTGAGTGACGGACACACGTGCACCGGACATCCGTGGAAGTCGACGACGTTCGGCATGTGCGTGTGGCCAGCCCCGATGCCGCGAATCTTCGTGGTCGAGTCGAGCAACTCGCGCCATTCGGCTTCGAAGGCCGGGGTGGGTCCAACGACGCCGTTACCGGTGCCGACGGGATGGTGCTGCCAGATGAAGACGTGTTCTGCTTCGGTTGATGCGCACACATCGCGCACCCAGTCAGCCTCGGCGGTGCCGAGCAAGCCATTGCCCCAGAGCCGTTGGTGATACTCGGGGTCGACACGGCCGCCATCAGCAGTGTCGAGCATCATCCCAGCGTTGGTGTCGACCAACACGAAGCACCAGTTTTCGATGTCGACGATGCGAGGCTGATCTTCGAAGCTGTCGGCTTCTCGGTAGGCGGCGTCTTGATCGTGGTTGCCGGGGGTGACGACCACGGGCACCGGCAGGCGTTCGAACGCTTCAGCGGCCACTCGGTACTGACCCGGACGGCCGTGGTCGGCCACGTCGCCAGTCACCACGATCAGGTCGAGTGCGTCGCCCTCCCCGCGTGTCGAGTGCTTGATCTCGACATCGCGCAGGACAGCGTCGAATGCGGCATCGATGTCGTACCCGAAGCCGCCTTCAGGAGCATCGCCGGGTTCGAGAAAGTGGGTGTCTGACAGCTGGCCGATGCGGATGGTCATGACGCGTTCCTCCGGGTTGCAGATCGGGTCGAATTGAAGCATCACGGGATCCTCAGTGCGCGGCGAACGGGGACTTTTTCGGGCAGTTGCGAATTTGTTGCAGCCGCTTCGCCATAGTTGTCCTCGGTCCGGAGGGGGCCGCGGAGGGGCGAAATCATGTGTAGCGGGACCTTGACGGTCGAATTCGTCGGCGAACGCCATGAGATCGCTCCACCGCGCCTGTTCACCTTCGGGCGACACGGTGATCTTCCGCTCGACACCACGGCCGAACTTCCCAGCGTCATCGGAATTTTCGCGTACGAGAACGGCAGCTGGTGGCTTCGTAACCAAACCACGGCGATCGACATCCATCTCCTCGATGCCGACACGCGATCGGCCCTGCTCATCGCTGCTGGCACTGCAGCCCCGATCACCTACCGGAACGCATTGGTTCGAATGGTCGCGGGGCCATCCACCTACGAACTGAATCTCGTCTGTGCCGAGGGATTCGAGCGGCGAGCGGATGCAGAACGAGTTCCGGGTCGGCCAACCCTGAATCTGGAACAGCGTCAGTTGCTGACTGCTCTGGCTGAGGGTTCGCTGCGTGGGGACGATCCCCATGATCTGCCGAGCAATGCCGAAGTGGCGCAACGTCTGGGCTGGCGGATCACCAAGCTCAACCGCAAGCTCGATCATCTTTGCATCAAATTCGACAAGCTCGGCGTGGCTGGTCTGCGGGGCTCGGCTCGTCGATTGGCGACCGAACGCCGCCGCCTTCTCGTCGAGCACTGCCTCACCACTGGCCTGATTTCGGTCGACGACCTCACGCTTCTTCCGATGCCCAACGGTCAACCGCAGCGCTGAAACAACTGGTGCAGCTCGGGAGCTGGACCTCGAACCGGGCGCCGCCGAGCCCCGCTTCTGACACATTGACGGTGCCGCCGTGGCCGTTGCTGTAGCGGGCGGCATTGTCGAGCAGGTTGGTGACAACTCGCTGCAGCTCATCAGCGTTGCTCCTGAACCGGCACGGCGCCAGAGGTGGCCGCTCAGGCCACCGAAATCTGGGAGCGTTTCGTGCCACTGATTCCCGCCGAGCAGCGGCAGGATCAAGATGCAGGTGCCGAGTCGAAGCCCACCTCTTCGGCCACCTTGGCCACTTCGAGGGCTGAGGCGGGGTCGGTTCCGATGCTGCTGGCGAAGGCGAGTCCGAAGCGAAGAGTCATGGCTCGACATCAGACAACTCGGGAGGACCCGACCCCTCCCAAGCGACCCCTCCCGAGTTCGGGTCGTAGGCTCAATCGATGACAGAGCCGATCGACCGTGCCGAGCTTCCGGACCTCCTGGTGCAAGATGCTCGCCAATCGATCGCCGATGGCTCGCCCGTCAACCTCGAGGCCTACGTCTCGCTGGTCGCCGCCCTCACCGGCGGCCCCTACGCCGGCGAAGTCATCGTCCCTGGCGCTCAGGTTCTGAAGGCGTGTGAACGGGCTGGCGACATCAGCGGTTTCTTCGTAGCCAGTGCCATCGAACGCTTCGGCCCGCCGGCGCTTCGTTCGAAGGCGACCGCCGTTGCGTCGAAACTGAACGACGCAGCTGGCGACGATGCCGAGCGCCTTCTCGCTGTTGGAACCGCCACACCGATCCGGGCGCTCGCCCTCACCGAGCCGCACCACAACGGCCATCTGATCATCCTCGAGTCCGAGCGCCCCGATGGCACCAAGGTGGCGGTGCAGGTCACGATTGAGACGTCGCTTCGTGGAGCGGCGGTCGAGTTCGCTCACGATGTCGATGCCGAGATGGTGTTTGCTGCGGTGAAGGAAGAGCCGTCGCTGATCGTCGACGAGCTCTCGCCGGCCGACGCCCGAGCCTGGGTGGCCTCCGCCCTCGATCTGCGTGAGGAGATGTTCCAGATCAACCCAGAGGACGATGACGATCTGGCCTCGGAAGAGGTGCTCACGATTGTTCGCCATGTGTTCGAGCAGTGCCCCGACGGCGGCACGCTGCCCGATCGGGCCGCGCTACCGACCGAAGACGAGATCGCCCAGATGATCAGCGACTTTCGGGCGTCTCCCGCTGTGGCCGAGCTCGATGCCGACACCCAGGCCGGGATGGACATCCACATCGATCGCATCGTCGACTTCGGTCGGGGCGTGTCCGGCCGGCCCATGTGGTGGAGCCCGATCACCGCTGAGCTGTTCAAGCAGTTCGCCAGCTATGCCTTCCCCGAGGAGATCGACCAGATTCGGCCCGTGGTCACTGCCTGGGCAGTGTGGGCCGGCGACACCCTCGGGAAGGACGAGATCACCATCACCGAGACGATGCTGGCCATCGAGCGTCTGCTTCAGCCCCCCGGTGCCCTGACCCTGCCCTGACTCAAGACAGGCCGGTCCAGCTGGTGTGGCCTTTGTCGAGTAGACGGGCCGTACTGCGGTAACACGAGCGCGAGACATAGGGCTCGACCTGCTTGGCTCGGGCGTTGCACAGCTCGGCTTTGAGCGCCCGAGCCTCCACAACGGCGGGCGCGTCACCGCCGCTGAGAGCCACCAAGTCGATGACGTGTAATGCCAGCTGGGTATCTCCGGCGTCGGCCAACTCACGGGCTCGTGCCACCACGGCTGCAGGATCAACAGCAGAGAGCACGGCGGCTGCGGCGTCGGCCGGGGGAGCGGGATGCAGCGTGGTGGGGTTTCGGTCCCACCAGCCGTTTTCTTCGCGGTAGAGGTCGCGCACGATGTAGTCGGGGGCGCCGTAGGTGGGTCGCATCCAGGGTTGGTCGAACAACTCGGGCGGGTAGGTCATGTCGGCGAGGATCTCGTGCTCGCTCAGTCCGGCGTTCATACGGCGGACGACTTCATCTCGAAGCCAGCGCAGTGCTTCCGCCGTTGCCTCGAGCTGGTGGCGGACGTCGTCGCCCTCGATGATCGGGCCGAACTCGGTCACCAACGTGCTGGCGTTCAATGCGGCCAATCGGTCGAGCGTGTCGGCCCAGCGAATGGTGTAGCGCTGGGTGCGCAGCGGTGTGCCGATGTTGGGAATGGTGAAGCCGGGGGTCGCTGCGCCGCCGAAGAGCATGTCGTCGTCTGGTAGCCAGACCGCAAGTGCATCGTCGACTTCGGATGGGGCCCAGATCAGTTCCACCCGGCGGCCACCGCCTGCGCCTTCGACGACGGTCATGGTGTCGCTGAACGTTTCGGTCAGGTCGTGCAGGGCAAGGCCCTTGCCCAGCGTCTCGAGGGGAACGTCGCGACGTGAGTTGAACTGGATGGCGAGCATGCGGGTCTGGAGCTCGGCGGTTTCGCGGTAGCGGGCGGTCCGTTTCACCACGAGTTCGTGACCGATCAGCCGAGCGGGCGGTTCTCCTCGGTCGGCGTTGTGTTGCTGCCAGACGTCGACTGCAGCGTTGTACCCGTGATGGCCATGGCTGTAGACGATGGCGTGCACTGCCGAGTCGGTGCGTTCGCGAAGAGCGGCGATCATTCCGTCGACATGGCTGTAACCGCTGGCATCGACCAACACGATGCCGGCATCGGTCTCGATGGCGAGGGTGTTGCCCTGCCCGGGCAGCACATAGATGCCGTCGGCCAGGACCTGCCCAGCGAGCTCGCCAGCGAGGACCCCACCCTTCTTCTTGTTCGAGTCAGTGCTTCCCGTGTCGCTCATGGAGCGACCCTACGCGAAAGGTCAATCGCCGAAGAAGGTCGTGCGTGAGTGGTCGACCACTTCCTGGCCGAGCATGGCTGCCCCGACCGGGCGAGCCAAGGCAACAATGCGTGCAGCCGCGCCGTCGCGGTTTGCTGCAAAGGCGGCGTCTTGGCTCTGGTTCTTCAGCATTTCGAGTTCTTCGGCGATGGTGATCTTGGCCAGGCTCGTGGCGGCGACAGCTTCGTCGCTGACGTCAGTCGGCATGCGTGCGGCGCCGGTGATGGCAGCTGTCTCGTTGTCAGCGGCGAGCAGCACGACGTTCCATGGGCTGGCAGGCAACAGACCCATCACCTCGACGAGCAGGGCGTGGTCTTGCTTGTCCGGAAGCTCCCAACACACTGCGGGGAGCATGAGGTATGGCTGAAGATCGACCAGCGCGCCGGTTTGCTTGGACCATGCGGCATTGGTCTCGGTGACGAAGGCACCGAGGGCGGCTTCACTTTCGTCGGCCTTGACCTGCACCTCATCGATTGCGCTGACTGGGTTCGCCATGTCGGCGATCTCTTCTTCGCTCAGCCCGAGCTTCTCCATGAACTCGGTGACGTCGGAGGACATCAGCGGCCGGTTCGCGATCTCGTCGAGCTTCGCTTGCTTCTTCTTTCCGAACATGTCGGTAAAGATCGGAAGCACCGAGGTGCTTCTTTAGAGGATCAAGCCGGTGAGGCTGCCACGCAGCTGCCCAGCAGCCCACTCGCTGAATGCAGCCCATTGGCCAACAGATCGGTAGCCCAATTGTTCAATCACTCGGTCTGGGTGGAACTTCTCGTGACAGGGCAGTCGAAATCTGAAAGAGTCGGAACGTGAAAACCGAACGGACTACCCCACGTTTCAAGCGACTTGTCGCTGCTCTTGTCGCCGTGCCGCTGGCAGCGGTCGTGCTGACCACAGCACCGGTCGGTGCAGCGCCTGCCGCCGACGGGGCCGACGCGGTCGACGGCGCCGAGCTCGTTCCAGCAAACGCTGGCGCCAGGAGCGCCGCTGGGCAGGTAGCCCGGACGACCACCGGCAACGCCGAGATCGACTTGCCGGAGTTCACCATCACGCCGTGTCCTGAGATCACCGACTCGATCGTTCGGCTCTATTCGGCCTACTTCTTGCGGGCGCCTGACGAGGGCGGCTTCGACTTCTGGTTGGACGTGTCCTCGAATGGCACGTGGAGCCTGCCCCGTATGTCGGCGCACTTTTCGCAGTCGGCCGAGTTCCAGGACACCTACGGCTCCATCAGTGATTCCGACTTCATCAACCTGATCTACATCAATGTCTTGGGGCGCGCCGCCGACCAAGGCGGTCTCGACTTCTGGCTGGGCCGCATGGCCACTGAGGGCCTCGATCGTGGCACCGTCATGCTGTTCTTCAGTGAGAGCCCCGAGTACATCGATCTCACGCTCACGTCCACCCCGCTCGCCGGCGAGTTCAACTGGTACCCGGAGGGAACCCGGTGGTCTTGCGGCTTCGACAACATGGATGTCACTCTCCCGTCGGAGGCCACTTGGGTCGACGTTGCGATCTACAACGACAACGCACGCCCGAATGCGGTCACCGCCAACTTGTTGATCGACGGGCAGTGGCAGGTCTGGGATCAAGCCACGATCGAACAGGGTGAATGGTTCATCTTCCTGGGTGTCGAGTTCGACAACAGTCGGGTGACCGGGATCGAGTTGCTCGGATCCGAAGGGTTCATCTGGACTGTTGTGTATTCCCCGACGATCACGCCGCCGGTGCGTGCGGGTTGGGTCCTGTTCTGACTCAGTACCCCCTCGAGAATCCTGTACCCCTTCGAGAACCCTCAGGCTCTGGTGCACTCGGCGAGCAGCGGTGGACGCTGCTCGAGCAGGCGGGCTTCGGCTGCAGCGCAGCCGCCCGCTCCGATGCTGTAGGCCGAGGCGAGGATCGCGGAGAGCTGCAGTCGTTCACCCGGAGTGGAGAGGGGCCGGAACACCTCGGGCTGGTGATGGACGGGCCGCTCCACGGTTGCGATGTTGCTGAGGAGAGCGAGCATGCCTTCTGGGGCGCCGTGGCTGGCGGCGAGCTCGTGGCAGTGGCGAGCGAGGTCAGCACTGTCGCCTGCGAGTGAGGTGCGTCCCACATCGAGACGGGTGCGGTGCTCGTGCAAGTTCTGCGTCCACGACGACCAAAACGACTCCGGGCGCAGATAGGTGGGGTCGAGCGAGGTTGGCCCGAGGGAGAGCGCAAGCAACTCGAGCACCGTCGATCCATCGGTCCAACGCTGCGACTCGCGCTGGATCTCGAGGGTGACCCACTCGGCGATCCACGTTTCGGTGGGGGTGAGCTCGACCAGGGGATCGGCGAGGTCGTCGGCGAGCATGTGCAGGCCAGCGCTCCAAGCCGCGAGACCGTTCGCTGTCAGATTGTCGACGCTGACGCCGCGGTCGACGCCGTAGATGTGGGTCGAGGTGGGTCGAATGCCGAGAATCAGGGCGGCAAGGCGCTTCTGGTAGATTGCTCGAATCATAGGAGTGGTCCTTGGTCGGGGAGAGGTAGAGCCCAGCCTCGAGGAACCCCGTACCAAGGAGATACCAAAACCGGTGGGACGCGTTGGCAGCACGGAGATGAGGCGTGGTGGTCGCGCCGAGACGCTTGCTGTCGCCGCTGCCCACTCGGGGTTTGTTGCTGTCGAAACTGGCGGTGGTTTTCGCGGCGAACGCTTCGTCGATGACCTGGTCGCAGCCCTTGTTGGAAGCAGCGCCGAGGCCGTCGAGCTGATCGACCCCGATGACGTCGAGGACAACGCACAGTCGGCGGTTGGCATCATCCATGCGCCGCTCGTGGCCGGGCTGCGAGGTTGGTCCGACTCGGTGACCGCCAGGTATCGGGAAGGCAAGCCGACGTTGGTCGTACTGCCCGCCGGAGTGTCTGGTGCTGCTTTGTTACGCGAGTCGGTGCCGCCGATGTTGGTCACCGCCGCATCGTTGCTGATGACGTCAGCCGACGTGGTCGAGGCCTTGGCCGAAGGCGCGGGCGGTCTACGCGGTGCGGCGGTGAGCGAGGCGGTGAGCGGTGCTGCCGAAGTGATCACGTCACTCGGTGACGGGTGGCCGGCGTGGGTCGATGCGTGCCTCGAACTCATCGGGTCGTCGGCCGACGACCAAACGGTGGCCACCATCGGGTCGCCGAGTTTCCGCCGCCGGGTTGCCGGTCTCTATCTCGCCGATTTCGAGCGGCACGACGTGACGACCCTTGCCCAGCTGGCTCACTTCGAAACGTTCAGCTCCGATGTCGCCACGGCGCTGGGAGGCCTCGATTTCGCCGAGACCGTCCTACCGAATGCGCCCGGGCTGATGCAGACCAGGACTGGTCTGTGGCGCTTCGTTGACCCGATCCGGCGTCAGCTGACCGAGGCCGCCGCGCTCGACCCCACCTCGGCCGAGATCATTGCCCCGGTACTCGCCGCCGATGGCGAACTGATCGCGGCAGTGGATGCCCTCATCAAGGCTGATCTTGGTGAACGAGCGGCCAAGCTGCTCGACAGCCTTCCCGGCTCGATGCTGGATCGGTGCAATCAGCGTGAGCTCCTTGGTGTGCTGCGCATCGTGCGGGCAAAGGCGCCGCAGCGGTACAGCCTCGGTCTGAAACTGGCCCGAGCCCATGGCAACTTGCAGGAGACCAAGGAGTCGATCCAGGCGTGCGAAATCGTGGTGAAGCTGGCTCAGCCGGAGTCTGCGATCTGGCTTGAGGCAGCCGCCGAGCTGCTGTGGCACCAGCACCGCACGATCGACGCCGACGATGCCGAGCACCAGCTGACGGCGCTGCGGGACAACCTTGCCGCCCTGCCGGATTCGGCCCCTGCTGGCACTCGCCTTCGCGAAATCGAGGCCAGCATCCTCGGCCAGTCACCGGACCCCCGCACGGTGCAGCGGGGCGTCGACTTGATGGTGGAAGTGGCCGCGGAGTGGGAGCATCAGGGCGAACGGCTTCGTGCGTCGCGGTCGATGCGTTTGGTCGCGGCCGGACCGCTGCAGCATCTCGGCCAGTATCGAATTGGCCAGAGTCTCATGGCGCAAGCGGCTCGCCTGTCCAACGAGGAATCCTTCGACTTCGGACTGAGCCTCACGACGAAGTCCCGGTACGACGCGTTGTGTGCTGATCGTGAGGCGTTTCGTGACTCCTACAGCCAGGCACGAGCGGTGATCGAGCCGACGGGTATTGGTTGGCTCAATGCGCTGCTGCATCTGTCCCTAGCGATCGACGCCTCCTGGGACGGCGATGCCACCGAGATCGATCGGTGCTTTCGGGCCGCCAAACACTTGTTGGGACCCGCCTACGAAGCCGATGCAGGCGTGATGCTCCACTGCGACATGGCGGTGCTTCTTGCCGTTGCCGGCGACATCGCCAGCGCACGGCGCGCCCTCGACGATGTTCGTGATCGTGCAGAGCTCAACTCTGTCGAGTTCAGCATCGCCGAGATCATCGTGGCGGCACGCTCTGGAGATGCCGCCGAGGCTGAGCGGCTCTGCGACGTTGTCGACGTGACTGGTTTGGTGCCGAACGATCGTCGTTGGCGGATCCTGCTCGAGATCGAAAACGCCTCGGCGTCGCCGTCGTCTGACGTGCTCACTGCCATCGGACATGAGGTCAGACGGCTCGATCTCTCGACGCTTCCTCGAACCCTCTGTCCTGAGCTCTTCAGTCACCGCAGCGAGCGGTCGACCGACTCGATCAGGGTCGAGGTGCTTGGTGGGTTTGCTGTCACCGATGGCTCGGTGCCGCTGGTGATTCCAGGCAGCAAGGTCGAGTCGCTGCTCAAGCTGCTCGTGATTTCGTCTGGGTCTGCATCGACCGAAACGATCACCGACCACCTCTGGCCCGGTGTCGATGTCGATACCGGTATTCGGCGCCTTCGCAATGTGTTGAAACGCGCTCGCGAAGCGCTGGGCGCGAATGCGGTCGTGCGGGTGGCCGACCGGATCGTGCTGAGCGACACCATCACCTCAGACCTCGAGGACTTCTACGCCGCCTCGCGGTTGTCAGATGCCAACCGCACCCACGACCCGGCCAAGGCCCGAACCGCAGCGATCACTGCGCTCGACGCGTGTGCCGGGCCTCTGCTGCCCGATGATCTCTACAGCGACCAGATGAATGACGCCCGCACGGCGATTGTCGATGAAGCCATGGGGTTGCTTCGCTACGTCGAGCAACACCAGCCGAACCCGGTGTGGTTGGCCGAAACCCGCCGCCGCATCACGCCAACCGAAAACGCAGAAGCCGGCGGCCTCGAACGAGACCACCAGCTCTGAAGATCGGATCCGTCGATGCCGCGAGGCGTTTAGATTCCCGGGTATCCGTTGGCCAGCTCGACAGCACCAGACATGGTGAGAGCGGCGACGGTGAGAACAACAGAGATGGCGGTGGTCGAGATGGCTGCAAACTTCTTCATGGCGGGCTCCTGAAGGGGGTGAAGGGACTCCACTACTACGCACGACGCCCGTACCAAATGCGTACCAATGTCAGGTCGTTGGCTTCGACCACATCTGGTCTGCACCTGAGGGCAACGGCACGTTGAAGGCGTTGAGGGTGAAAGAAATCAGCGTGTAGTAGCCGCAGAGCGACACGAGCTCGACCATCTGGGTCTCGCCGAGCAGCTCACTTGCGGCGGTGTAGGTGACGGTGTCGAGGCGGCCATCGCGCACCAACTGGTTGGCCACGTCGTAGACAGCCCGCTCGTCCTCGAGGGTGAAAGCTGGGGTGTCGCCGTTGCCGATGGCATCGATGGTCGACTGGGCAACACCAGCATCGGCGGCCATGGTCGAGTGGGCGTACCACTCGAACTCGGACTCCCACCGGGCGCCGACGGTGATGATCGCCAGCTCGATGAGGCGCCGATCGAGGCTCATCTCGAACCGGAGCGATGAGCCCAGGCGGGAAAGATTCTTGCCAATGGCTGGAGCGTGGAGCCACGCGTTGAATGGCCCGTGCAGCCCGCCCTCATCATTGATGAGGCTGTCGCCGCGTGGCCCGATGATCGCTTCGCGCAGTGCGGTGCCCTTCTCGTCGAGTTGGTCTGGTGTGAGCGAAGTCAGTCGAGTCATGAGGCCGACACTAGTGAGCGACCCGAGTACGTTCCTGTGGGTGGGAGAGCTTGCGGTCGGAGTGGTCGGTGGAGGAATCGTTGGACTGGCGATTGCACGCGAATTCACTCGTCGATACCCGGGCTGCGAGGTCGTTGTCTTCGAAAAGGAAGCCGAACTCGCGACGCACCAGACCGGCCACAACTCTGGTGTTGTCCATGCCGGCATCTACTACAAGCCGGGGAGCCTGAAAGCCGAGCTCTGCACGAGGGGCCGAGAGCTGTTGCGCGAGTTCTGCGCCGAACGAGATCTCGACTACTTCGAGTGCGGCAAGTTGGTCGTTGCCCTCGACAACGAAGAGCTGGGACGGCTCGATGCACTCGAGCGCTCGGCCACCGAGAACGGTGTGCCCGGTCTGCGCCGAGTCGAGGCGGCGGAGATCCGAGAGATCGAACCGCACGCTGCTGGCATCGCTGCGCTGCACTCTCCGGCTACGGCCATCACCGACTACGGCGCTGTCGCTCGGGCCTACGCCGACGACATCGAAGCAGCGGGCGGTCGCATTCACCTGTCCTCGCCGGTCACCGGCATCGACCGAACAGCGAGCGGCATCACCGTCACCACCCCAACGGGAACCCACGAGGTGGCCAAGCTCGTGATCTGTGCTGGCCTCCAAGCCGACCGGGTTGCCCGCAGCGGTGCCGAGCCAGCGAGCGCTCGCATCGTGCCGTTCCGTGGCGAGTACATGGACATCAAGCCAGCGAAGCGTGACCTCGTGCGCGGCCTGATCTACCCCGTTCCCGACCCCCGCTATCCGTTCCTGGGTGTGCACTTCACCAGGCGCACCAGCGGCGTGGTCGACATCGGACCGAACGCCGTGCTCGCCCTGGACCGCGAGGGGTACGGCCGGCCGAGTGCTCGACGCCAAGACGTGAGCGACATCGTCACCTGGCCGGGGTTCTGGCGGATGGCTTCGCAGCACTGGCGCACGGGTGCGAAGGAGGTCTACGGATCACTGTCGGCCCGGGCCTACATGAAGGGTGCCAGTCGTTATGTTCCCGAGATCGGAGCAGATGATGTCGTCCGGGGAACCGTTGGAGTGCGAGCCCAAGCCGTCGACCGCGATGGCTCGCTCGTCGATGACTTCCGCATCGAAAATGAAGGCGGCATCGTCAGCGTGCGCAACGCCCCGTCACCGGCGGCCACCTCGAGCCTTGCCATCGCTGCATACGTGGTGGATGCAACCGAGCACTCCTGAGCCGTTTCAGGGGCGAGCGGTGATCCGCAATTTGTCCAGGACGTTGAGCCCGCCGAAGGAGAGGTCGGTGATGGCGACCATCGAGAAGAGTTCGTCGGGTTGGGCGTTGATGGTGCCGGCGAACGCCACGGTCTGCAGCTGATTCGTCCCGCAGGGGAACCAATCGATCAGATACCCGGAGACCTCGGCGGTGTCGAGCGGGACAGGCTCGCTCGGTCCGTCGCACTGGTCGGCCAGACCGAGCTGGTCGATGATCGCCCGTAGCTGGCCCTCGACATCACCCCCGGCCGGCATCGGGTCGATCTGGGCAGTGACGGCCCTGTTCACCAGGTCGGCTGCGGCATCGGGCGGGCCAGCGCCGAGCGAGGGAAGTTCGGAAATGGGGGCCGGATCCCACGTCCAATCGTCAGGAATGCCGAGGGTGATCCGGCCGGTGGAGTCGGTGATCAACATGAGGCCGTCGGGCAGTGCGCGCTCGGCAGTAGTGGGCACGGTGCTGGGGGGTGCGGTGCTGTTGGGTGCGGTGCTGTTGGGTGTGGCGGTGCAAGCAGCAGCCATCACGGCCACGACGAGCAGCGCAGCGGTGAACTGCCAGCGTTTGGGTGCGTTCCTCAGCTTGATTCCCATTTCCCGAAGCTAGTCGCCGAGTCCGCTCACTGATTGAAGGGCAGTGCGGCGAGCCGGTTGACGGCGATGGTGGCCGATGCTTCAAGCGCTGCCGGGTCAGTGAAGCGCAAGTCGAGGTGGCCGACCACGGTGGCAACGAGTCCTTCTCGGATGGTGACGCGGTCGAACTCGAACGCCGTGTTGCCGTCGGGCCACTCGAAGGTGATGTGATAGGCGACCGAGTCGTCGCCGAGGTTCGCGAAGCCGATCTCGCTGATCGTCACGTTGTAGCCGTCGGGATCGACGTAGGAAGCGCAGTCGATGATCGCCTGCCGGGTCTGAGTGAGGTAGCGCTCGGCGCCATGGGGTGTCGGCGAGATGTAGAGCCCTTGAGCCATGAGCGGTCCGTACGACTGGCCGCCGTTGAACTGGATGGACTCGCCGTAGGGCACGGGGAAATCGAAGGACGCCTCGCAAGCTGCCCGTTCTGCTGTTGAATCGCCGCCGCTGTTGGGGGACTCGAAGGCGCCGGGCCCGAAGTCGCTGAGCTGCAGCAGCGAGCCGGCGAGACTCGGGCCGCATCGCCATGGTGTGCGCATAGAGCTGGCTATCCAAAGAGCGACTAGATGCAACACCCCGGGAACCTGACGACCACGACCACGACCGCCGGGAGGGTCCCATCAGAGTTCGGCTCGCTTCTGCGAGCTGATGACGAGACTCGACGACATGTCATGGCTCGAAGGCTCGAGCGAGTAGACAAGCTTGTTGATTCCCATAGGCCATTCAAGTTGGTTGTTGTCTTGCCGATGGAGGCTCATGTCTGCACGCGATGCCGATGCGCCGGATCAGCGGTTTGCGCCCTACCAACACATGGTGGATGCAATCGATGGCCCCGCTGCGCTCGTCGGGCTCGATGGTGCGGTCGTGCATCGCAATCGTTGGGTGGCAGGCCCGCTCGACGGCCCGATTCTGCGGCCTGGCGCAGATCTGACCGCAGAACTGTGTGAGGGCAACGATGGCTCGTCGAACTGGCGCGTTCGTCGCATCACCGGCGAGGAGCTGTTGCTGGTCACGCCAGATGAACGCAGCGACGACTATCTGCTCCGCATGTTCTACAGCGGCAGCGATCTGCTCTTTGTCGTGTACGACCATCGGGGACACATCGTCGAAGCGAACCAAGCCTGGGAACGGTTGCTGGGCTACACGTCGCAGGAGCTCAAAGGCCTCGACTCGTGGTCGCTGGTGTCCGACGACGACAGGGTGACTCGGGCGTCGGTGGAGCGGGAACTGCGTGAGACGGGTCGGGCCGAGCCGTCGTGGAAGATGCAACATGCCGACGGCACGGAACGCGTCGTGAAGTGGACGCTGCGATTCGATCGACGAGTGGGCCGATGTTTTGCCATTGGTCGCGAGGCCGCTGCCGAGCGCCATGCCGCCGATGAGCTTCATCGTCGGGCCTATGCCGACCCGCTGACTGGCCTGGCCAATCGTGTTCGGCTGGTAGCCGAGCTGGACCGGGCGTCGGTGGAAGGGTTGACGCCCGCCGTGTTGTTCTGCGACCTCGACGGCTTCAAGGCGGTGAACGACTCGCTTGGGCACCGCAGTGGGGACAAATTGCTCGAAATGCTGGGGCGCCGGCTCGACCAGATGAGCCGAGGCGACGACGATGTCGTGGCCAGGATCGGCGGCGACGAGTTCGTCGTTCTGATGCCGAGCGCACCGCTCGACGAAGCGGTCGAGCGGGCCGAGGTCATGCTCGAGGAAGTCCGCCGCCCGTTTGTGATCGATGGTCGGCCCGTGCATGTCGGCGTGAGCATCGGCGTGGCCAATGCCGTAGCCGGCGAGGCGTTCGAGGCCGAAGAATTGCTGCGTGAGGCAGACATGGCGGCGTATGAGGCAAAGCGGACGGGACGCAACCGGGTCGTTGTCTTCGGCGATGAACTTCGAGCGGCGATCGAGCGGCGCTTCACCGTCGAAGCTGGCCTGCGAGCAGCCCTCGAGGGAACTGGCCCATCCACCGGGGCCATCGAGGTGCACCTCCAGCCGATCGTTGCCTTACCGGGGCGTTCCACCGTTGGCGTCGAGGCACTGATGCGCTGGCGCGACGGTGATGGCACGCTCCAGAGCCCCGCCGCTTTCCTCGACACTGCTCTCGATGCCGGGCTGATGCCGGCAATCGGCGAGTCGGTGATGCGCAAGGCGCTCGACGCTGTTGGGGCGATTCATCGCAGCGGTCGGCCGCTGATGCTCACACTGAACGCCTCCGGCACCGAGCTGGCAATGCCTGGCTTCGCTGATCAGCTCCGGGCATCGATTGCTGCAGCAGGTGCCGAGCCCTCCCTGGTGGTGCTCGAGGTCACCGAGACCTCGGCGATGGCTGAGGACGGTGTGATCGCCGATGTGCTCGCCGATGTGCGAGCGGTCGGGGTGCGAGTGGCACTCGATGACTTCGGCACCGGCTATTCGGCGCTGTGGCACCTACGCCGATTCCCGGTTGACATCTTGAAGATCGACCGGTCCTTCGTGCGTGATCTCGTGGACGACCCGACGACTCGAGTGGTGACCGGGGCCATCATCGGGCTGTGTCGCGAACTCGGCATCGACGTGATCGTCGAGGGAGTCGAAACAACCGACCAGGCTTCGGCGGTGGAGCAGGTTGGAGCCGCATTGGCTCAGGGATTCCTGTTCCACAAGCCGATGCCGATCGACGAGCTGTGCCGACTGGTCGGCTTCAGCGGTCAACTGCCGACGCCAGCTGATGCTCAGGACAAGTGGGGAACGACCTCGGTGTTGAACAACTCGTAGGCCGCAAAGCGTTCTTCGCGGGTGGCGCCCAGGGTGAAGTCGGGGATGATCACTTCGTCGAAGCCTTGCTCGGCGTACTGGCCGATCTGGTCGATGATGTGCGCGACCGATCCGGCGATCGAGCGTGGGCCCATGTCGCCGCCCTTGATCTTGGCTGCCTTCTCGTCGTCATCGGTGACGAAGAACATGGCCTGGACCGACGTGTGCAGCGATGCAGGGTCGACGTCGACGGCTGCGCATGCGGTCTCGAACGTCTCACGAGCGTCGGCCGACATCTCGGGGGCGCCCCAGGTGTTCCACTCCTGCGCGTGGCGAGCCGTGATGCGGCACATGCGCGGGCCGCCGGTGCCCACCAGGATCGGCAGCTTGGCTTGGATGGGCTTCGGGTCACAGGGTGCGTTGGTGAAGGTGTAGAAGTCACCGTCGAAATCGGTGTTGGCGTTGTCGAGCAGCGAGCGCACGATCTGGATCGACTCTTCGAAGCGGCTGACCCGGGCGCCGGGGGCTTCGAGCTCGATGCCGTAGGCGTGGTGTTCGTTGATCTGCCAGCCAGCGCCCATGCCCAGGGTCATGCGGCCGTTCGAGAGGTGGTCGAGCGTGGCGGCACGGTTGGCCAGTAGTGCGGGGTGGTGTACCGAGGTCGGTGCCACGAGTGGGCCGAGCCGGATGTTGGACGTGACCGCAGCGACGGCGGGCAGGATCGACCAGGCCTCGTGGGTGTCGCCGGGAAGCAGTTCTTCGCTGCCAGAGTTGGTCATGTAGTGGTCGGCGAACCAGAAGCAGAACCAACCCATCTCGTCGCCCAGCCGAGCTAGGTCGAGAATCTCTTCGGTGGATCGTGAGGGGGCAGGCCAGACAGAAAAGCGCATGCGCCGACCGTAGTGGGTGTGGCGACCCGCTTCGAAAGATGGTCAGGCCGGGATCGGTCGAGCGGCGATGAGCGTCTGCAGGCGCTGACGGGTCCGCTTCTCGAAATCGTCGTGGGTGAGGTCGGGTGGGCGCTCGCCTACGGGCAGCACGATGGTGCCATCGGGGCGAATGTCGTAGGTGCGGCCGCGTTCGTCTCGCTTGGATCGCATGTGTTCTCGGTGTTTGAACCGATTGTGCGAGCCGCATCTTGCTTGCGCATTGTGTTGGCTGGTTTCACCGCCATCGGCCCACTCCATCATGTGGTCGACTTGAGAGTGGCGGGCTCGGACCGTGCAGCCGGGGTGGGTGCAGAAGTTGCTGAGGAGGAGTGCGGCTTCTCGTGCTGCGCCGGTGAAGACCCGGCTGCGAGTGCCGAGTTCGGTGACGACATTGCGGGAGTCGACCACGACCCGGCGGATGTGCCCGTTGAGCAAGGCCTGCAGTACGACGCTGGGGTGAATGGCGGCACCGGTGCTGAGATTGCACATGCGCGTGGCGAGTGCGCCGGGATTGTCGACCAGCGTGGCGGTGAGATCGGCCAGCATCGCTTTGGCGTCTGTCACGCCGGAGTCCACCGCATTGGAATCGATGATGTTGCCGTCTTCGTCGATGGCGATCTGATTGCCGGATGGCAAGGTGAGGCCGCCGTGGGTGAGCGTGTCGTGCAGCGTTGCTTCGTCGATGATGACGTTGACCGTTGGTTCGGGCAGCTTGCTGGCATCGGGTGACCCGGCGGCGGCAGCGAAGATGTGCACCAGCGCATCGAAGTTGCGTTGGCTCTGAGTGCGGGGGAGTGGATGGGCGTCGGCGTGGTCGCCGAACTCAGCACGGCGGGCTTCCAGGTCGGCCTGGAATTCGGCCTCGGCGAACGACTCGAAGATGGCAACGAGCTGGGCTGCTTGCAGCGGATCGCCGCCCGAAGCGGTGAGATGCAACGAACCGTCCATGTCGTCGGCCCAGGCCCGGCGATTCTCGGTGTTGCGCTGCTGCTCATCGAAGGCGCCGTCTTGGTCGGCGAGGCCGATGATGGTGCCGACCTGGATGCGGAACTCACCGAGCGAGAGGTGCTCGGCCATCGACAGAAGTGAATCGAGGATGGCATCGAGGATCTCGTTGATCCGGGGGTTGGTGTGTATGCGGGCGATCTCGTGGGCGTGATCGGTGGAGATGTGGCCAGCCTCGAGGGCATCGGCAACCTCAGGGTGAGCGCCGACGAGCTTGGCGAGGGTGTGGTCACGCTTGGCTGTTGCAGTGCCGGAGTTGTTGGTGGCACGGATGTACGCCGGGATCGTGCGATGGCCGCTGACCTGATGCGATCCGAGTGCTGCTGCGGCAGAGAGGATTCTGGCCCTTCTGGCGTTGAGGGCACGGAGTTGGAGCTCAGTGGCGCGGAGAGCATCGTCGATGTCGCTGTGGTTCATAACAGCGATGTCTGCGGCGAACGGTGGCTCCATTGGATAAGTATAGCGAACATACGTTCGAATGCAACTGCGAATCAGGATTATCTTGACAATCACTGCAGGACTCGTCATCTCCGCTCTCGCCTCGGTCTGGCACATGGGCGTCGAGATGCGCCACGAACTCCAGACCACGATCTGATGAGTGACAAGAGCTGATGGGCGACACGGACCCACACCGGATTCGGTGCCATTTGGACGAGTTGCTGGAGCGTCGCCAGATGACGCTCGTCGACCTCGCCGACGCGGTGGGGATCACGGTCGCCAACCTCTCGATTCTCAAGAACGATCGGGCCAAGGCAATCCGCTTCACCACGCTCACCGCCATCTGCGATGTGCTCGACTGCACACCTGGCGACTTGTTCTCCGTGGAGCCGTAACCTTCTCCAGCTCGGCGCCGGGAAACACCATGCGTTGTCGTTGCGGGTCGTACGATCATTGCCACGATGGCAGCACTCGTTGGGTTCGACGAAGCGGCAATTGCGGTGCTGGCGTCCTCTGGATCCTTGATGCGGGGACGAAAGTACGCGGCCGGCGGTGTCGTGACGATCGACGTCGCGTCCGAGCACCGAGCCGAGGCCAGGGTGCGAGGTTCGGAGCTGTATCGAGTGTCGCTTGTGTCGGGGTCGGAAGCGGGCGGCGCACGCCGGTGGAGCTGCAATTGCATGGCCGCGGCCGATGGTTCGTTCTGCAAGCACTGCGTCGCCGTTGCGCTCTTCGTGAACGATGACGAACGGGTTCGAGGTGAGGACACCGCTGTGGAGTCGTTCCTCGCATCGCGTTCGCACCAACAACTCGTCACGATCATCGACGAGGCTGCGGCACTAGACGACCGCCTCCGTCAACGGCTCGAGGCCGTGGCAATGCTGAACAGCGGCGAAGCGATTGATGTGAAGGCGTGGAAGAAGCGGGTGACGAAGGCGTTCGGCCGTGGCTTCATCGACTATCGCCGTGCGCCAGAGTGGGCTGCTGGTGTGCGCGAGATGTTGTCGGCGATCAGCGACATCGGCGATGCCGGTCACGCCGAAGCAGCCGCTCTCCTCGCCGAGCACGCCCACAAGCGGACCGAGTCAGCCACGCAACGAGTCGACGACTCGGCCGGTTGGATCACCGACATCTTCCATGAGATCGGCGTCATCCACGTCGCTGCATGCAACGAGGGAGCGTTCCCCCCGAAGCGGCTGGCCAAGCGCCTGGTCGATCTCGAGTTGAGCGCTGAGCTCGACACGTTCCTTCGCAGCGCCGTGACCCACGTCGACGCTCTGGGCGATAAAGGCCTTGCGGAGTACGGGCGGCTGATTGATCTGGCATTCGACGAACTGCCGCCGAACGCCGACCGATACGGCAAGGCGTTTCGCGTGCGTCAAGCTCGCATCGCCCACGCAATCGCCGTTCGTGACCCTGACCGGCTCATCGACGTGACGGAGGGAGAGCTCCACTCGGCGCAGGACTATCTAGAGATCATTCGCGAGCTGCGTCGCAATGCCCGTTCCACAGAGGCAATGGAGTGGGCGGATCGTGGACTTCGAGCACTGGCGGGAGTCCATCATCAACTTCCGGCGATGCGCGCGATCAAGGCGGAGTTGATGGTCGAGGCCGGAGACGGCACGGCGGTCGACGAGATGGCGTGGGAAGCGTTCGAACAGCTCCCGACCGAACGGGTTGCTGGTGAGTATGTCCAGCTGGCCTCAGATCCTGTTCGTGCACGCGAGCGCCTCATCGATTTCGTCGGGGAGCACGTGGCGACGCTGACCCGGGCACCGCTCGATCCTGACGGGTTGGGTCTGGCCGAGCTCGGTCTCGACCCTCGAATCGGGTGGGACGACACTGCGCGCAGGGCGATGCCCTACGTCGAGATCTTGCTGCAGGCCGGGGCACCGCAGAAGGCGTGGGATGTGGCTCGGGAGCTGGGGACCAGCTCGATGACGTGGGATCGATTCATCACCGAGCACTCGCTCGAGCCACTCGACCTCGTCGTGTTGCGCGTACGGGCTGTCGAGCGGCACATCGACCGGAAGAGCAAGGCCCACTATCGGCGGGCGGCGAAAGTGCTCGGCGAGATCGACTCGCTGGCAGCGGCTGCCGGACAGCCCGAGATCGCTGTGGCCATCAGGAACGGAGTCCGGCATCGCCACGGCAACAAGCCGAGCCTCATGAAACTGATCTGAAGGAGCTCAGCTCAGGTCAGTGCCTTCGCCCGCCCAGGTGCGCTCAGGCAACTCGAGCTATCCACAGCATGAGCAAGATTGTCGTACTGAGTTGAGCGAAGAGCATCACCGCTGTGTTCTTCGCCAACGCTTGGGCCAGTTCGCAGCGGTGACCGGCGAGAGCGCCAGGGAGCTCGACGACTGCTTGCCACGTGAGAGACACTTCCCGACGGATGACTGAGAGGGCCCGGAGAATGGAGCGGACGACGGTGCTGCGTTCGTTTCCGATCGTTGGCATGGGCAGTATCCAAGCACGAATCGGCTGTGCCCACAGCGGCGTCAGCATCGCCAGCTGAGCGACGACCATCGCATTGTTTCATTGCCACCTGGTCGCAGTCGATGGTCTTATGGCGAACGAACCGGATCGATGGTCAGGTAATGGCTGCCATCCAGGCGCCGAGCATCATCATGGTGGTGATCTGTGCGGCGATCATCTTGTGGAGGTTGCTGGCGATATCGGACTTGAGCTCGCCCCTCGTCTCTGCGATGGCACCCTCGACCTGAGCAAAGCGCCCGTCGATTTGGGCGAAGCGCCCGTCGATTTGGGCGAAGCGGCCTTCGATGCGGGCGAACTGCGCTTGCATCTTGTTGTCAATGGCAGCGAGGTCTTGCCTCGTGGCCAGCTGGCTGTAATCGATGGGTGGCATGTCTTCCATGGCGATCTCGGCGATTCGCTTGTTGTTGAACAGACGCTCGAACTCTTGTCGAAGATCGAGGCGGTCTTTTTCGGTGCTGGTCATGATGGGTGCTTCCGGTTGCTGTGGCAAGAGGGAGCACCTGCTCCGAGTGGCGCTGAAGCTGCGCCCGACGTATCGAGCACGTGACACCGATCAGGTGACGGCGGTGATCCAGGCGCCGAGGACGCCGATGGTGACGAGGTTCCCGGCGACCATGGTTCGGACCGTGGTGGCGTTGAGTTGGTGCATGTCGCCTCGGAGCTCGGCCATCTCGCCACGAAGCTCCGCCCCGAGGGCGTTGAGATCTTGTTTGGTGGAGAGTTGTGCGTAGTCGATGGGTGGCATGGCTTCCATGGCGATCTCGGCGATGCGTGGGTTGTTGAAGATGCGCTCGAATTCTTGTCGCAGATCGAGGCGGTCATTTTCGCTTGTCGTCATGATGGGTGCTTCCGGTTGGTCTGGCAAGAGGGAGCACCTGCTCCGAGTGATGGTGACGTTACGTCAAGCCGTGTGACAGCCCGGTCGGAGCCGACCTGTCACAGCGATCGCACACGACGTAGGTAAAGGGGAACGGTTCTCCTCAAGGCGGGAGCTGCAGCAATGTCCACCACACCCAATCGCTCGACACCGAATGGCCCAGCGGCCGAAGACTCGACCATGCACGTGCAGATCATCTTGGATCGCTCGGGGAGCATGAAGCCGATTGCGTTGGCCACCGTCGACGCGATCAACGGCTTCCTGTCAAAGCAGCGCAAGCAGCCACGGCATCTGCGAATCAGCCTGGTCGACTTCGACAGTCGAGAGCCGTTCCGCATCGTGACTGATGCGATTCGGATCGCAGAGATTATGGACCTTGCGCCGTCGGACTACGACCCTCGTGGCGGCACTCCGCTGCTCGACGCCATTGGTCTCGGGATCGATCGTTGCAGTGCTCGGGTGGCCGCTGACCCGACCGAGGACCAGTTGGTCGTGGTGATCACCGATGGTGCAGAGAATGCCAGCACTGACTTCACCAACGCGCAGATCGCAGAGCTCGTGACGGCCAAGCAGGAAGAGGGTTGGACGATTCTGTTCCTCGGCGCGAACAAGACAGCTTCGCAACTGGAAAGGGATTGAACCTCAGTTCTGGCAACGTCCGCGACTTCCAGGCTGGCGACGCGGGTATCAAGCAGGCATTGGCCATGACGGGCGAGGCCGTGTCGGCCCATCGGGGCCGCAGCCGCAGCGAGCGAGCCGAGCGAAATCAATCGCTCTTCGATGAGCAAGATGGCACGAGCGACGGAAAAAGCGAATCATGAGCAACACACCGTCGACCCACGCTGGAGAGTTCGCAGATGCCCGGAGTCCGGGCACCGAGCGCTATCGGGACGTCTGCGAGACAAAGGAGTCGGTGCGCTCGGTGGCCGCCGTGCCCGACTCGATTGAGTGAATTGGTGGCGGCGTTTCGCCAAAGCCGACCCCGAAGCCGCGTGGCGCTGTTGGTGAATCGGCCCAGCTCGAGTACGTCAATCGCCCGGTTGGCAAGCCTCTGCTGGTTGGACTTCACTCCAGGCTCGTTGGGCCGTGGAACAGCCCGGATCATGCTCTCGGTATATCCACAGGCCTGAGCTTCGGAGGGAGCCTGGCGCTGTGATCAGAAGCTTGCCACCGCATAGTCCAGGGCTTCGTCGAATGCTTCGCTCCGGCGGAGCGAGCTTGCGTTGAGCCTCTTGTGGAAGCCTTTCAATGCCCGTTCAGATAGCGGCTCCGGGTTGGTCACGAAGTCAGCTAGTGAGCGCAGCGAGGCCTGCACCGGCCAACGTGACACGTCGACAGTGCGCCGTTGTCCCGCATCGCCCCAGGCTGCATCCGGCCACTTCTGGTTGTCGATGTCGCTGTCGAGATCAATCGAGTGCACGCCACAGTCGGAGGTGAGACGTTCGCCGACCCAGGCTGCAAGCGGCACCGGCACAGCGTTGCCGACGTACTTCCAGCGGAAGCCCTTTCGCACGCCAGCGTCGAGTGCAGCGGTGGTCAGATCCGGGCTGAAGCCCTGCAAGCGCTCGGCGTCGGTGATGCTCGGCTTGCAGATCCCACCGGTGCTCGGGTACCAGATTGCCGGGGGCGAGGGCACGCCGACGGAAGAACCAGCTTTCAGCGTCGGGATAGCGTCGACGACGAAACCAAGCCCAGTGTTTCCTTCGGTCCAGTAGAACCCGCAGGCTTGGTCGGCGAACTCCGGCTCGACCCAATCAGTGTCCTGGCCGAAGAGTACCGGGCGCGGATCTGAGGTCTTCGAAGCGAGAACGACGACTCGCCGACGGCGTTGAGGCAGGCCGAATGCTCGAGCATCGACTAGTCGGTACGACCATCGATAACCCCGGCTCTCCAACAGCTCGGTGAGGACGCTCATCGCTCGGCCCTTGTCGAGTCGCAGCATGAATGGCACGTTCTCCAGCAGAAGCCATTCCGGGTCAGAGGCGGACGAATCGAGCAGCTCGAAGATCTTCTGGACCAGGCCGGAACGGGAACCCTCGATGCCGGCGGTTCGCCCTGCTTGGCTCAGATCCTGGCATGGGAATCCCGCGGACAGCACGTCACAGTCCGGCAAGCCAGCGAGCGTCTCTACGTCGTCTACCAGCTCGGATCCAGGGAACTCTGCCGACAACACGGCTCTCGCCCCTGGGTCGATCTCGCATAGCAGCTCGGCTTCGAAGCCTGACTCCGCCAGCCCCGCCTCGATTCCGCCGATTCCAGCGAAGAGTCCCACCACTCGTTTTCCCATCCTCGAGAACCTACTCGAGGATGGGCGCTCAGCGAGGACGACCGGCGAGACTGTCGGGATCGACAAGCCGATCCCCAGAGACGATGCGATCAAGCGTCGTTTCCAGAAGCAGAAACGCCGCGACACGAAGCCCGAGCTCGAACTGCGTCGAGAGCTACATCGACGTGGTCTGAGGTACCGGGTGGACTGGCGCCCGCCGATCGAGGGATTTCGTTCGAGAATCGATGTCGCCTTCACGAAACGCAAGATCGCTGTGTTCGTAGATGGGTGTTTCTGGCACGGCTGTCCCGAGCACTCGACGATTCCGAAGAACAACCGTCGGTTCTGGGTCGACAAGATCGAGTCGAACAAGGAACGTGATGCCCGCAATTCTGCGACGCTCGAGGCAGAAGGCTGGGTGGTTGTGCGCCTCTGGGAGCACGAGGATCACATGGACGCTGCCCGTTCGGTCGCAGCGCTCGTGGCCGAGCAAGACTGAGCCGGAGCATCAGCCCGTCGCTCCGACCGTTGTCTCAGCGCCCGACGGTTGATCCGGCACGCATGAGGGCGGCAAGACCGGCTGCGTAGCCCAGAGGCGCTGGTACGGCATCACCGATCCACTTGCCCATCTGTCGCATGTGTGCCGGAACGTCCTGTGTGCGTGGCTGGAAGCTGTAGGTGTCGGGGAAACCCTGGATTCGAGCAGCCTCGTGAGGTGTGATGGTGCGTCGACGGGTTGGATGCACATAGCGGCCTCGTCCGGGTGTCATGAATCCAGTGGTAATCGTCTGAGCCGGACGGTCCATCCGCAGTCGCCCGTACACCGATCCGTAGGTCGTGCCGTCTTGGTGACACTCGGGACGCTCGGAATTGATGAGTTCGTAGGCCTCGTTGTCGAACAGCCAGTCGATCCGACGGATACTGTCCTCGTTCAGCGTAGGCATGGCATCGAGACGCTGCCCGGAATCAGCTGAGTCTTGCAGATCGCCGATCGCCCACTCCAGGTCGCGTGTCGGGCGCAGCAGCGCTCGTTCGACGTCGGCGAGCTCGAGCCCTGAACCCTTGGTGGCAACGAGGAAGAAGCGCTTGCGGGTCTGAGGCCACCCCATCTTGTCGGCTGACAGAACGTGGGTGGTCACGTTGTATCCACTGTCGAGAAGGAGCCGACTGGCAGCGGCCACGACGCTCCCGTGGTCGTTGACCACGGTCGGAACGTTCTCGATGATCACGATCGGGGCTTCCAGAGCCACGGCGATCGCCGGAACGCTGAGATACAGCTCGTTTCGAGTGTCAGTCCGTCGGGTCTTGTTGTTGAGATTGGAGTGTCCCTGGCAGGGCGGTCCTGCGAGGACAGCATCCACTGTTCCGACGAGGCGCTCGAATCGATCGTCGATCACTTCTGGTTCGTACAACCAGCGAGCTTCGTCACCCACGCCTCGGATCGTGGCATCGACCATTGCGTCGACAGAGTCGGTCACGAGTGTGCGGGTGCGGTGGTTGCTTGCGTGGATGTCGGTTGCTGCCTCGTCGGTGTCTGCGGCCAACAAGGATTCGACAGACATACCCAGCGCTGCCGCAGCCTCTCGGAAACCCAATGACAGCCCGCCAGGGCCGCAGAACAGATCGACGGTTGAGATCTTCTGTGTCCGCTCGAAATCGACGGGTTGCCCTTGGAGGAACAACCGCCACCAGAGGTCGCTCGGTGGTTCCTCGGAACGGCGCTCGAAGGTGTCGGGGATCGACCTGGAGGATCGATGCGCTTTGGTCTCTGTCCGGATGGTGCGAGCGAGCTTTCCATCGCTCTCGTCGAAGAGCTCGACGAGATTCGTGGTCGGAAGGGTGGTTTGCTCGGGCATCGGATGAATCTAGCTCGGCCCGTGTGTCAGTCTTGCGACTCGGACAACTCCGAGCGCTCCTGGTCGATGAGAGCCCGGGCTTCTTCGATCGAATAGTCCTGCAGCGACAGATTTGTCCACAGCCGATTGATCCGCTTCGCCAGCTCTCGGAGCTCGTTCGTCATCATCCGGTCCTGTGCTTGAGCTTCGACGAGCGCCTTGGAGAGCTCCGGAGCGGTGCTCGTCCGAACCCGGATGATGTGGCTGCGCCAGAAGTCGGTTCCCCTGGGGATCGCAGTGGCCAAATCGCTTTCCGGTGTTACGAGTCGAGCGCGGTGGAACATTCGAACAACAACACATTCGCTCGAGTTCCGCCCGTCGTAGTACTTGTTGCCGCCTTCGGATGACAGATTCTCACGCCATGCAACGAAGTCGTAGAAGCACTCGAGTGACACCCAGGCCCAGAACGTCGGATCGTCGAGAACTTCAATCGGCAACTCGTCGACCGCTGCGTGGAGCTGCACGCTGAATTCACCCTCCACCGCATCTTTCGACGGCGGCGTGGGCTCGGTCGCCTCGACGCGTAGGCGCAGCGTTTCCCCCAGTGCGAGCAAAGGATCGACGTCCACGAAGTCTTCGTTCTTGTCCAGCGTCGTCTTCCACTGCACGAGGTTGGTCGTGTCGATGTGCATCCCGGCGAGTCGGTTGTGTGCGATCTTTTCCGCCGCAGCGGTCTTGATGCTCGGGTACTTCATTCCGGGTCTCCTTTGAGCATCTTCAGTGCTGACTTGGCCAGATCGGAAGAGCGTCGTGTAGGGAAAGAGTGTAGATCTCGGGGGTCGGCGGATCATTAAAAAAAAAAAATATATCTGTTTAAGAAGATTTCTAAATTCCTAGATATATCCAATAAGAAAAAGATTTATAGATTTGGCTTTATATTACAAGAAACTCCATTCTTTTATATTGATAATCTTCAGGAACTCTTACATTTTGATTTTAGTAAAGCTTACTCATTTGATGATTTTCTTAAGCTCTGTATCCAATATCCAGCTTTATATGAACTATTTAGTAAGTTTCCAGATTATAAGCATCAAGTTG
>ENA-ORXM01000228-ORXM01000228.1-marine-metagenome-genome-assembly--contig:-NODE-228-length-111631-cov-42.961265_pt1 | contig 111631 bp, 96 predicted proteins | sample MGYA00237867_ERZ511480 | MGnify/ENA primary metagenome ERZ511480 (study PRJEB26309, sample SAMN06266103) | marine metagenome | isolation source: Algal blade | place: United Kingdom:Sidmouth, United...
ATGGCGTTATATCCTGACGAAGCGAGTGCGTTTTTACTACGGATACAAGCAGCGGGATTTTTACCTGCTGATTGGACGCTAACTTGGTAAACAAACAAGTAAGTTATGTTGTAAGGAAAACGCACTATGCTAGTATGTGATAATTGCGGTTCACAAATAATTGAGGGGGCAAAGTTTTGTCCAAATTGCGCCGATCCTGTAACAGTCAATGATTTCGTTGGTAGTCCGCAGATGGATCGCAAAGAGCTAACCTGTCCTAGATGTCAGAGACAATCAGTATACGACGTGAGCACGCAACATTCTAGGCACGATCTGAGATGCCCAAAATGCAAAAACACTTTTAGCACTCGGATTGTGAAAATAAGGGCAAAGAACGCACGCGGCAACAAAAAGTACGGTACAAGAGAATTTTCGGTTCGTGTGGTTGATGCTTCGGGATCTGAGGAGCTGATCGAATTCTTCAACGACAGCTACAAGAATTTTGAGTTACGATCTAAAGATGACGCTGCATTTTCGTATGTGGGGAAAAAACTAACGCTTGTTGAAAACCTCACTGTCGAGCGTCACATGAAACTTAGGTCGAGAGGTGGCAGTTGTTTGCGGACGATGTTAACGCTATTGTTTATAGCTCTCATTCTGGCTTGTGTCGTAGTTTTCCTACTGTGGCGTCAAGGTGACTTGGGAATGTATCCGCTATTGGAACCATTAGAAAATATTTTACCACCACCGCCAACGGGTAACTGAACTGTCAGCCAAATGTCTGAAAATTGCCCTAGAAGTGGGGCTTTTTTCATGCTATAATACTTATGAGAATAACAATTCTCAAATGTTATCAGGCAAAAGAAAAGACTAGCTACAAACTTTGGACGGTACGCAGCTAGTCAATATCAGAAAGGATCTGACATGAGTAATTATACCACAGTCGCACCTGTAGAAGTTAGCACCGATTCAATTGAGTTCCTTCGACAATGGCAGGTTGCCAAAAGTGAACCAAGCCCAACTACGAACTACAAAACTACTAACGTAGTTGATGACGATTTCGAATACCGCACCAAATACCATGATTACGATCTACAGCGTCTCGAACAACTAGAACGCAATAAGCCAAAGTTCATAGAGGTTGACGGGCTGCTGCTACATGATACGCCACGATTGCGCAGAGAGTTAGGAATCGAGTAGGACTAGCGTAACAAAACCGTTACAGGTTATTCCGGCCACGCCGGAGCCGGATGATCTGTAACGGCTACGTTATTCAAACTGTAGCAGGATCTTAAAAATGGATACAAAAGAATTTTGGTTCAAATATCCGAATAGTTCGGAATGTGCGACATGTGGCGATAGATTTGGATGTAAGCGGAAAGGCGCAAAATATTGCAGCCCAGCCTGTAAGCAAAAGGCGTACAGGTGGAAAAAAATGGATGCAGAACTAGAACACCCACTACCCAAAACAATTCCATGCGAACATTGCAACGAACCATACCCTTACCGTTATCAAAGTAGGTTTTGTTCTGGCAGATGCAGAACAGCAAATTATAGACAGCGACAAGCATACTACAAATCAGTAGGTGAAATATGAATGAATTAACAGAACAACAGACAGCAATCACAAGCGAGACGTTCGAGCTTGTACAGCTTGCAGCCGATAAACAACCAAGCCTAATTTATATCATGTCATTAAGTGAGGGATCTCGCAGGGCAATGCAAAAGGCATTGAATGATATAGCTGAACTTTTGCTAGGTTCAGAGACGCTAGAAAGTGCGAAAGGTAGTACAGGATTAGAGTATCACCAAATGGTCAATTGGGGCGCGCTACGTGGTTCACACACACAGGTGATACGTTCACACCTAGCAGAGAAGTACAGCGCACGCACGGCCAATAAGTATCTGTCGGCATTACGGGGAACGCTCAAAGAAGCATGGCGATTGGAGTACATGACAGCCGAACAATACCAACGGGCGGTTGACATCAAATCTGTGAAAGTTGAGGACGTTGTTCAAGCGGCTGGGCGTCAGATGTCAAGGTCTGAAATTCTAGCATTGATGGGCGTATGTGCAGCCGATGATTCAGATCGGGGTATTCGTGATGCTGCTGTTTTCGCTGTAGCAATTGGCGCGGGATTGCGGCGTTCTGAGATTGCAGAATTGCAGATGCAAAACTATGATCAGGATGAATGCAAGCTAACGATAAAGGGCAAGGGTAACAAAAAGCGAACGGTCTATATATCTGCATCAGCTTGTGAAGTAATTGACAAATGGTTGGACGTTCGCGGGGTTGCTGATGGGTCTATGTTCTGGAGATTCTTTCGGGGCGGCAAACTTGCAATAGATGACGGGCTAACAGATCAGGCTGTCTATGAAATTATGCGGACTAGAGCCGAACAAGCCGGAATCGAAAAAGTGTTCAGCCCACACGATTTTAGACGCACCTACGCGGGCGAACTGTTAGACGCTGGGGTAGACATTGTGACAGTACAAAAGCTGATGGGACATGCTAACGCAAACACTACGGCCAACTATGATCGACGTGGCGAACGTGCCAAGAAAGCAGCTAGTCAAGTAATAGATGTACCGATTGTGTCTTGACAATCTGACTATATCGTATATACTTCACGATATAAGATTAAGTAGTTTTAAATATTGCGGATGTGCTAAATATAGGTTATATCCGATTTTAGACTTAATAGATTTATAATTTTATGCGGCCATGGTGTAGTGGTAACACAGCAGCTTCCCAAGCTGCTATCCCGAGTTCGAGTCTCGGTGGCCGCTCTTGAATAAAGCTTTACTACTTCATGTTGTGGTTTGTGATCGAATACCGCTGCGTGTACTACATCCGTCTAAGATTCTTAGGCGGATTTTTTATGCCACAAAATAAGGTTGAACTAATAACAGGGTTAGCCCCACTAAGAACGGCGACGATTTCACGAAATAGATACCTGTGTTACAATTTAAATAACCTTTCTATACAAACAATCTTAAAAATCGCACAAATATAACAAGGTGATTGAATTGCGGAATCCACATCCAGCATTCTCGAATCCGACTATAAATGAGGCTGTTTGCGACATTCATTTTACAATGCCAGATGACATCGATTGGAATCCAAGCTACTACGCAAAATATTTCACACTAATACAAGATGAATTCTCTCTATTTGAACCAGTGTTTGAAAATAGCATGAAGATGCGTTTCCATCACGATAATCGCAACCACCTCATACAATTGTCAGAATCAACTCTTACTATAAATGAGTTGTCCCCTTACAGTGGATGGGGAGCACTAAAGGCCGATATTGTTAAGGCATGGGGCATACATCAGGAGGTGATCGGCCCTGTAGAAATTGATGCGATTAGCCTTCGGTATGTCAACTTCATTCCTGCTGAGAATGAGAATCAGAGGCTAATTGAATGGTTGAGCATGAATAAATATGTAGCAAAAGCAGTTTTGCAGACGCAACCTTCATTCTCGCAAACGCTAGTAACCACACCAGATGGAATTCGGGTGATGATCAATACTGGAGAGATAGAGAACCCATCTGAACATCATCATAAGCGTGTTTTTGTTTTGGATTTAAATGCAATGTTTATGGTTGAAAAAGGTAGTAAGGTACAAATCGACCCTGTGGTCACTCAATTACACGATGAAGTTATCTGGAAAATTTTTGATAGCTTTAGGTCAGATAAGCTCACTAGCTTATTGGAACAGGAAATAAAATAATGTCACTTGCAACAGGCACAATTAAATACACGCCCAGTAATGTACTGAGACTGTTTGAGGGCACTTGGCTCAAAAACCCACAGGCCCCAGAAGAATTATATGTCCCTGTGAACAAACCCATTGAGCGCGCGTACGATGCCGGTGAGCTTATCTCACTAAAAGCTGATATTGTAAGGTTATTTTCTCAAGCAAGACGCGAATTATTTGAAGACGGTATGGATAGCGCTTTTTCTAGGGGACTCATACAAGTAGTAGAAGAACATGGAGAAACCGCAGTCAACCAGATTTCTTTACTTATAGAGTCGGGTTCGATACCCCCAGAGCTTCTTGCCGAATGCTTGAGATGGTTAGGTAATATGGATAGTGGCGTAGCCTACGAACGTCGTAGATTTTTATTGGAAAAATGTCTATTTGATTCGTCTACAATAGTTCGAGATGGTGCAATTCTCGGGGTTTCATTTTTAGAAGATAAACGGTCAATTCATGCCCTAGATAAAGCGTGGAGAGCAGAAATTCACGATATGCTTCAAGCAGATATCACCCAAGTTATTAATGATTTGAATAGCTTGTAGCAAACTGTCAAGGCTAATTCAAAAATGTGTCTATTATTCGATCTCACACTTTCTGATCCTGATCAAATGCCTTTCCTTTTGCGTACACTTCGAAAGAATAAATTTGATGAAGAGCAACAGTTTGAATGGGTTCCCGATGGAGACATTCAAGCGGATGCCCTGAATGATCTACGCACCAGTGGCAATTGCCTGTCTGTTTGGCTTGTAAAAGATAGCGAAGAAACTCTTCTTCGCCTACTGGCCGCTATTGCAGCTGGTAGAGATCACCTAAGTAATATTGATTATGCATTGATAGCTGTAAGTGAAATACAAAAAACTGGTTTAGAGTTAGTTGAAAACGACGGCCAAATATTAGATGATGCAATGAAAGCCCTTCATCGAGACATTGTCAAAATATCAGCTTTTTCGCTCGGAAAATTAGCGGTAGCGATTCAGGAAAAAGCGGAATTAGAACGCTTGTCACGCGGGCGTGTTAAGTCGATTATTCGTGAGTCCATTGATGCAGGGTATATCCAGCGATCTGATATCAAATTCACAATTTAGGACTTACACGTTAGTATTCCCAAGCTGCTATTCCTAGCTTGAGTCTCGGTGGCCGCTCTTGAAATGTACAAATAAAAAAGGTGAGGCCATTTTGGCCTCACCTTTTTTAGTACCTCTCTTATAAAACTTCCCTACGGTCGAATCTCGCCAGCGAACCACGTGCCCGCCGACACCCAACCGAGATCATCCTCATCGCCCCAGCCCTGATTTACGTGGAACCAGCGGCTGTACTGCGTCTCGTTCCAGCAGAAGATGAAACACTTCTTCACCGTACGCTTGCGCCATGCGTACCCATAAGCCAGTGGATAGTGCGTCAGCCAGCCTGTACCGATAATCGCAGGCGTATCGCGGTCGATAATCGAATCACGTGCGTACTCGCGTAACCGTTTGGTGTGGATTCCCGCTACGTTGTAGTGCGTGTCCAACTTTGTACCCGAACGATCTTTCAGATACTCCGACGCTTCGTCCATATCCCACGGCGTGGTTGGGCCACTGTTGCCCACACAGAAGGTGTCCACATCGTTGCGGATCTCCCACGTCATATTATAAATACCGCCGCTCGATCCCATGTTGCGTGGGGCCACATCATCTGCTCCCTTGCCACCATTCTCGCGATATAGACCCCAACGCGGTGCCCAATACGCATTGCCCGTTGCCGCTTGCTTGTCGGCCCAGCCAAAGAGCATGGCCCACGCCGTGCCGCCGCAACCACTCCAGCAACTCGACGTGTTGATTGCATGGCTCTCGTGGATCTGGCTGTAGAGCCGCTGATCGTTGTGGCTGCCTGCCCAGAAGTAATTCCACGCACCCCATGCCGCATCAGGCGCACTCGCCGCCTGCACAACTGCCTGACTTGCAGCCGCCTGCTGCGACCCACCACCGATAATCGATGGCAAGAAGATCTTAGTGTCTCCCGATGGAACCGGCGTTGGACCTGCGGTTGGTTCTGTCGTTGGACCCGTAGTTGGCTCTGTCGTTGGACCAGCGGTTGGCTCAGTCGTTGGATCCACAGTTGGTTCAGCTGTCGGGCCAGTCGTTGGCTCAGTCGTCGAACCCGTAGTTGGTTCAGCTGTTGGGCCAGTCGTTGGCTCAGTCGTCGGACCCGTAGTTGGTTCAGCTGTCGGGCCAGTCGTTGGTTCAGCTGTTGGGCCAGTCGTTGGCTCAGCAGTAGCCGATGCTTCGACAATATTCTCATCTGGATCGTTGCTCGTATCTGGCTCCACATGATCATCTGGTGCCTCGACCGAATTTGGCTCCACAATCGCAAAGGCCACCACTTCGGTTGTTGCACGAGTTGCTACATTAGTTTTTGCATTGGCAGCCGCTAATGAGGCTACATTCTCGTAGTTGATCGTCACGTCAAGCGGCAGCTCTTGCCCCGTCTCCGCCGCCAGCACCGTAATCCGCAGCACCCGTGGCAACCCTTCAGGCGCAATCAACTCCGTCGTAACATATTGTTCACTGCTGCCTTCACCACTTAATTCATAAGTAATCGTTTCATCCGGGTAAATCAGCGACAAATCATACACATCGCCAACCTGCAAGCCCTCGCCATATCGCTCGGCCAGGGTATCAATCGCCCACTCGCCCGCAGCATCGCGCCGCAGCATCTCGATAAAGAGCGCATAACTCTCTGCATACCCATCCTTCATCTCTTGCCACGAAGCCCACTCAACTCGCTCCAAGTTATCCAACGGCTGCGGGCCACTCTCTTTTGTGCTGCCCACAAAGCTCGCGGCATCATCATCGGTCGGAACGTCCGAATCGGGTGCCCATGCGCTGGCGCTAACATCCAACTCGCTCTCCAACAGATCGGTTGGCAATCCATTGATCTTCAACAATTCATTGCCAAGGAAACCAACCCGTTCGCCTGCTCGATTTTCGGCACCATAGGCCAGCGTATCAAGCTTATAAAACTTATCCACCGTTTGCTCTGTGTCGTTCGCTTGTTGCGCCAATCGTTCGCTTGGCGAAAGTCCTGCATAGTTCCAGTGCGCAATTGGGAAATCATGCTCGCCCGTGCTCAGCATCACAAAGCCAAGCTCCGCACCGCTGCCATCCGTCACCATAAACTCATAGTATGCGGGGCCCTCTACATCTGGGCGGAAAAATGGCGTAACTTTGTCGACAAACCGAGCATCACTCCATCCCGGAGCCATTGGGCTGTTGCGCATCTCTTCGAGGAATTGAGCCACACGGCGATGTAGCGCTTGATCCACCTCATCGACGGGAATGGGCAGCCCGCTGTACTTCTCTACATAGCGGATCGCATCAGTGTTAATGATCGACTCGTTGCCCGCCGCATCGCGGAACTGTACATAGACCTTGGCAATCGCATCGATCTCCGTCTCGGCCAATCTCCAGTCGACTGTCGGCGTAAAGGGCTGCCACTCCGCACCAGTCAACTTTGGATCATTGCTGATCTTCACCTCTTTGATATCATCGTATCGATCTTGCGCACCGCCGTCGCCATGTTCATGTGTATCTTCCAAGAAACTCAGCACCACATCCAAGCTGCTTGTCTCTGGCTCGCCATTGTTAATTAGTACAATCGCTTCTGGCGGGAACGGATCCTCGCTCGGCGTGGCGGGTGCGCTGTCGATTATGGCACTACCGTGTCCCGGTTCGTTGATGGCTAGGTAGCGATAGTAATAGGTCTGACCATTTTCAGCTGCATCTTCGTAGCGACCACTGGCAGGCAACTCGCTGTTGACGAGATTCCATGGTCCATCTGGGGCGATTGCCCGATAAAGAATCATCCGTACATAGCTCGGGCGCACGTGATAGGTAATCTCGTTAAAGCCAACGTTGGGCGACACAGTCAAATAGTCAGGTGCGTTGATATTATCGTCACCAGGGCGCAATGGATCCTGACCCTTATTGAACTCGGAGCCATCATTTTCGCCGCCGCCGTCCGTATCGCTATTGTTGGGGTCGGTGCCAAGCTGATATTCACTGGTCGCATCCAACCTATCCAAATCCGTATCGCTCGTTACGTTATCGATGCCGTTTTCAAGTTCGTAATTATCAGGAATGCCGTTCAAATTCTCATCTGCACCTTCCTGTACCGAGAAGCTGCCCAACGCCTCGCGCTGGATCTCGCCCAGCGTGACACGTAAGCGCACCCGGTAAGCACCCTCATCTAGCGGCGAACGGAACGGTTTCCCACCTTTTTCATTCTGGGAGACTTGCACACGCTCCGCCTGATTCACTTGCGTGTACAGCCCCGCATAGAAGCCATCATCGGCTGCGCCATCACCGTGTTGACCATCGTCATAAAGTCGTACGGGCGTAACGGCACCGTTGGGCGCAGTCACATCGGCAATCGCCGTTGCGCCAGCCAGCGGTTCGTTTGATGAAATAAAGGCATGAATCGGCACGCGATTGCCCGTTGTGTAGCGGCTACCAATCTGGTCTGGCAGCAGCAGCTCTGCCGTCAGTGTCGATGGTCCACTAACGATGACCTGATAGGGAATGTCGTACCAAACGTAGAACGAATCTGCATTCACGACCAGCGCCCATTCACCCGGCATTGGGTTTTCTACACGCCAGCCTACATGGCCGCTGACGATATCCTCGAAGGTATAGTCCAACTGTGCGGGGTCAATTTCTTTGCCGTCGGGCTGTACCAACTTGAGTGCGAGATCCTTACCAAAGCAGCCGTTGCTAATCTCCGAGTTGTCGCAATCTGGCTCGTTAATCGAATGCCAATCGAGTGAGAAGACTGCTTCGTTGACGGTCTCATCGATAAAGACGGTGTGGATCTGATCGGGTGGTAGCTCTAACTCGCTCTCAAAAATCGGCACCGTTCCTTCATCCTGCAACAGCCGCACGCGGCCTTCGCCCTGTGCTTGAACATATTCATATGTGTTGCCCAACGCCAGATTCATCTCGGCTAAGGTCGCGACATTGGCGCTACTTACGCTTGCGGCAGATGCGGCAGAAACAGCATTGGCCGAAACAAAAACATCGTTATAGAAGAAGAGACCGCCACTGGCTGTTGCAATATCCTGCATCAGCGTTTCGTCCGACGACTCGCCAAACGCAATGGTTGTGACAGGACAGCCTGTTGCGAGTACGTTCCCTTGTACGTCTGCCCAGTAAGAGTCTGCTGTTTCTATCCCATCAGAGAGCAACACAAACGAACAGATCGGGTTACCGGTCGGGGTCGCATTGCGCTGGTTTGCGGCTTCGAGTAGACCGTCGCCGATGCTGGTCAAATTGCCGGTGCTGAGTCCATCTACATAGTTTTCGGCGTCGGCCCGTACATTAGGCACAGTTGTGACTGCCCGCAAGGAAAATGGCGCTGGATCGACGTCGGTATGATAGGGTACCACGGCAAGACCATCGTTATTGCGCGTGATATCGATATAAAAATTGGCCGCGTTTTGGGCGGCAATAAACTTACCATCACTGCTCATCGAGCCGGAGCGGTCGAGCACAAGCAGATGGTCGACGTTGTCGGGTGTGTAGGTAATGCTGGCTGGATTTGTGTCGGTGGCAATGACGGTGGCTGTGCCCGACTCTTCGAGCCGCACGTCTAGATCGTAGGTGCCGTCCGCCGCTTTATTTGGTGCCTGAATGACCAGCCAATACTGCTCTTGGATGAAGCCGCCTGTGGTGACAAATGCTTCGCTTCCGTCGACGCTGGCCTTGAAGTCGTTGATAGTGAGGCCGTCAATGACGGGGCCTGTGGGCGAGCCGTCGGTGACCAGCACTTGGGCCAAGAATTTACCCGGCCCGTTGAATGGACCCACGTTGGCAACGGCACCCTCGTTTGGCAGTTTGACGTCGATCTGCGGATCAAAACATTGTAGCGTTACGTCGATTGTGGCGTTGCTGCTTGTGCTGCCGGCAATGGCGATGATCTCGTCGATGCCGTCGTTGTAGAAGCTTCGGGTCCACGTACCAGCGGTGCTGGTTTCGAAGTAGTCGAGCGTGCCGCCGTTGGCCGTGATCACGTGATAGAAGGCCGGTCCGCTGCTGGTGGCAAGCGTGGCGTTGACCACGGGGCAGTTGTTGCCGATGGCTGCTTGGTAATATTTTGCGCCGTAGCGGTTGATCGGCTGGCTATTCCAGATTGCGCTGCTGCCCAGATTAAGCGTGCCGCCAGCTTCGGGGGAGATAGGGCCGTAAGCCATGGGGTTGCCAATCTCGTCTTCGTCGATGTAGTTGTAGGCGGTGGTAGATCCGGCGTAATCTTTGAGCCAATTGGCCGCGGTGAATTGGCGGAAGGCTGCATCGAAGTTTGTGCCTGCGCCAAGGGTGCCTAGCGCGACGTTGACTGCGGCAATGTCGTCGGCGGTTTCGGCTGCTTCCCACAGCGCCTTCATGGCGTCGACGCCTAATTCTGGCTCGTTGGGGTCTCTGCCAAACTGCTCCATGAAGTAAGTCCACCAAAGCGCGGCTTCGTATTTGAATGCTTCTGAGGTGATGTCCACATTGGTGTTGACTAGGTAGTCGTTTACTTCATTGTTATAGGATGAGGAGGCTGCGGAGGCGTTGGGCCAGTTGTCGATGTTGTCAAAGGCTTTGTCTTCCATGGCGCGGGCGCTGCCTTCTTTAAACCATTTCACTTCGCTGCCATCATAGCTGTACTGGACGCGGTGAAAGAGTTCGTGGCCCACAACTTTCTGCATCCAACCATCGACGCCCAAACAGCCATTGTTGACATTCATAAAGTTGAGGCTGGCCCCGGTACTGCCGTTGCAGCTATCATTTTGGATCCGCACTTCAAGTTTGCCCGACAGAATCAGCGGTTCTCGAAAGTTGAGCGCCACGTAGCGATCCCAATATTGTTGGGTTTGGTCGGCCACGGTTGTGGCTTGGGCATTGGTGGTTGAATTGTCGAAGTAGACGCAGAAGTCCGTGCGTTCGATTACGTTTGGTAGCGTAGCGGGCGCGACGGGACACGCATTTGGTGCGTTTGCGCTTGTCTGCTGCCCGCTGGCCGGGGTGGCTGCGTGGACAAATCTTGGTGGCACGATGCTTAAGATCATAGCCGCCAAGAGGAGGTAGGATAAATAGCGTGGGTATTGCTTGATGTACATAAAAAGCTCCTTTTATACTATAGAAATGAGGGATAATTTGGACCGCTTATCTGTGGCCTATTTCAGTGTAAGAGAGACTTTTATTTATGTGTATGTTGCACTTTACTGCAAGGGTGTGTTGTGGATCACTTTATCGCGCTAAACCATCGAGCATGAATCTCTTTTACTTTTCCGTCCTCGGCTAATTTCACGAGCGCCTGATTAACTCGTTCGCGATAGACGCTATCCTGTTGCAGTGCAAAGCCAAACTGTTCGGTTTAAAAAATTTGCCCTACTAATTTAACCCGACCTGACGTTGCTGCGTATATGCTATCATTTCGTAATGAGCACGAAAATAGTTGTAGACACCGCGTATTAGGCTAAACCAGAAAAATAAAAATACGGATTTTAACGGTTTTCTGGAGTAGCTTCCGCCCATACTGTATGTTTTATTTTTTGGAATGGCCTTAATCAGCTCAGGCGCTGGCTGAATTTGATAGCGAGGCGCGTTTCTGTGCCATGGCTGCATCTGGTGATCCGGCGCATGGGCTTGAAATACTGGAGAAATTAGATGCGCGTTTTGAAGGCAGAGGGTAGAAATTAGCAAATAATCTCTACTTATTCTAAACTACCTGCATGAACGCATTCACCGACTTTCACGGACCAAACTCTGGTTACATACTCGAACTCTTCGAACGCTATCAAGCGGATCCTGATGCGGTTGATGACGCAACGCGCAGATTCTTCCAAAACTGGTCGCCTCCTGCGGAGCAATCTGCACCCAATAGCAGCCTGCCCGTCGCGTCAACTGCCCCATCAAGCATCCCGTCAATCGCATCGCAAACCGGATCTGTCGGCAACCCCGATCCGCAACTTGTGGTGGGCGTAGCGAACTTGGCGCAGCAGATCCGCAGCATCGGGCATTTCGACGCGCAGCTTGATCCACTTGGCACGGATCCGCCAAGCCACCCAACGCTTACGCTCAACGCACATGGCTTAACCGAAGAAGCAATGCGCGCCTTGCCCGCGTCGCTTGTTGGCGGGCCAGTAGCCGAACGAACGGAAACAGCATGGGACGCAATCCAAGAATTGCGCAATATTTATTCAAGCAGCATCGGTCACGACCACAATCAACTGCGCATTCCCGAAGTGCGAACATGGTTGCAATATGCAATCGAGAGCGATTGGCACGGCAGCGGTGGCGTGGATATGTATGGCAATGTTGCAGCGGAGATTGATGAAGTACAGATTCTTGAGCGGCTGACGCAGGTCGAGGGGTTTGAGCTATTTTTGCACAGCAGCTTCCCTGGCAAAACACGCTTTTCGATCGAGGGACTAGATATGATGGTGCCCATACTCGACGAGATTGTGAGCACTTGCGCGGAAGAGGGGATTCAAGAAATATTGATCGGCATGGCCCATCGGGGGCGACTCAATGTGCTGACCCACGTGCTCAAAAAGCCCTACCGCCAAATGCTGCTCGAATTCAAGGACAGCGGTAATAGCAGATCGCGCACGCAGCTTAGCCAACTTGGCTGGACGGGCGATGTAAAATACCACGCGGGGGCCGACCGCGAAGTACACACGGATGGCGACGGCATTGTCGATATGGTTGTCCGTCTAGCCCCGAACCCTAGCCACCTAGAACATGTCAATCCCGTTGTTGAAGGGATGGCGCGTGCAGCCGGTACCTTTGTGGATGAGCCAGGCCCGCCGCGTGAGGATCACTTTGTTTCGGTTCCTATCCAAATTCATGGCGATGCAGCCTTCGCCGGGCAGGGGATTGTAGCCGAAACGCTCAACTTTACGCGGCTCAACGGCTATAGCACCGGCGGCACGATCCACATTATTGCCAACAATCAGGTTGGTTTTACCACATTGCCAAACAGCAGTCGCAGCACCATTTATGCCAGCGATATGGCCAAGGGCTTTAAGCTGCCTATTGTACATGTGAACGCCGATGACCCCGTGGCCTGTATCAAAGTGGCACGCATGGCGATTGCCTATCGCAACCATTTTAAACGTGATTTTGTAATCGACCTGATCGGCTATCGGCGCTACGGTCATAACGAGGGGGACGAGCCACGCTTTACGCAACCACAGATGTATGAGCGCGTCGATGCGCTGCCAACGGTGCGCCAACTGCTGGCGAATCGACTAGCAGATGATGGACGCATGACCGCGGATGAATCGGCCAAATTGCTGTCGAACTTTACCGCCCATCTACAAGAGACGCTGAGTAGTTTGAGCGATGATGATGCCCCCGCACCAGAAGTTGCTCGCCCTGATCCGGGCACGGCGCGTAAGGTTGTGACGGCGGTTGACGCAGAGACGTTGCGCGCGCTGCACGCTGACTTGAACAAAACGCCCGATGGATTTACGATTCATCCGCGCCTTCAGCGAATCCGCAAACGGGGTGCCAACGCGCTGGAAACGCTAGACGAACCAACGGTCGATTGGTCCACCGCAGAGCAGCTTGCCTTGGCTTCGATTTTGGCCGAAGGTACCGCTATCCGCATTACGGGGGAAGATGTCAAGCGCGGCACCTTTAGCCATCGTCACGCGGTTTTGTTTGATTCAGAGACAGGCGAGCCCTATGTACCGCTGCACAATATCCCACAGGCAGGTGCCGCCTTTGCGATCTACAACAGTCCGCTGACCGAAGCCGCAACGATTGGCTTTGAGTATGGCTACAGCATCGAACGGCCCGAACGACTGGTAATTTGGGAGGCGCAGTACGGCGATTTTGTGAATACGGCCCAAGCTATTATCGATGAATATGTGGTTTCTGGCTTGGCAAAGTGGAACCAAACGCCCGCGCTCGTGCTGCTTTTGCCTTATGGATTCGAAGGCCAAGGCCCCGATCATTCGACCGGTCGGCTTGAGCGCTTTTTGCAGCTTGCCGCCGAGACCAACATGCGCATTGCGCACCCAACCACCGCTGCCCAATATTTCCATCTGCTGCGTCGTCAAGCCAAGCTGCTCATTTCGGATCCGCTGCCGCTGATTGTGATGACGCCCAAAAGTTTGCTGCGTCACCCGCTCTCTGCGTCGACGCTCACCGAACTGTCGGTCGATGCGCCACCGCAGGGACGTTGGCAGCCGGTGCTCGATGATGCTGAGCGCGCAAAAAGTGTGGTCACGCGCAAAAAAGTCAAGCGCCTAATTTTGTGCAGCGGCAAAGTTTACGTCAATCTGATGGCAAGCGACGCACGACCCAAGACGCCCGACATTGCCATTGCCCGTGTCGAACAGCTCTACCCCTTCCCCGCTGATGATCTGAGCGATCTCTTTGCCCGCTACCCCAATCTAAAAGAGTTAGTTTGGGTGCAAGAAGAGCCGCGCAACATGGGTGCATGGTCTGCTGCCAAGCCGCAGTTAAACTTTATCACCGAACAGAAGCTCCCGCTGCGCTACATCGGTCGCCCGCGTCGCGCAAGCCCCGCGGAGGGATCCATGGCGTGGCATCAGGCGAATCAGGCCGAGATTGTGAAACAAGCATTTGAAAACGACTGACAAGATGACAAAAAACGACAGGATGATAGGTGAATGGGTGTCATCTTGTCATCCGAGCGTAGCGAGTCATTCTATCATCTCGTCAAAAAGCGACCTCACTTTAAGAAACAAACTAAGGATAAGATATGCCCACCAACATCATAGTCCCGGCACTAGGTGAATCCGTTGTCGAAGCAACCATTGCCCGCTGGATCAAAAAAGAAGGCGACACGGTTCAAGTTGGCGAAGCGTTGGTTGAGCTAGAAACCGACAAAGTTGATCTCGAAATCCCCGCCGAGCAAGCTGGTGTGCTGACCAAAATTGAGCGCGGCGAAGGCGAAGATGTTCAAATCGGCGACGTGATCGGCATGCTCGAAGCCAGCGGATCCAGTGGTGCTGCGCCTAAAGCCGAACCAGAAGCCGAAACCGCCGCAGCTACTGCAGAATCAGCAGAAGAGTCCGCCCCAGAAAAATCGCACGACGGACCCGACGCAACACCGGTTGCCAAGCGCATGGCCAGTGATCAGAACGTTGATCTTGCAGCCATTAGCGGCAGCGGATCGGGTGGCCGCATCACCAAACAAGATGTGGAAGATCACATGCAGAATGCTGCGCAAACGTCTGAAAAATCCGGCGGGTCATCCGCCCCGCAAGCGACAGCCGCCGCCACCTCTACTGCCACGCCACCCGCCGCATCCACCGCATCATCAACAGCCCCTGCATCTGGCACTGCTCCAGGGGGAGACCAAGAGGGTGACCCGCGCGGTGAAACGCGCGTCAAAATGTCGCGTCGACGCCGCACCATCGCCGAGCGGCTGGTCTACGCACAGCAGACAGCGGCCATGCTTACCACCTTTAACGACATCGACATGAGCGCGGTGATGGAAATGCGCGCTCGTCGCAAGGAACAATTCCTAGAGCAGAATGGTGTCAAGCTGGGCTATACATCGTTCTTTGTCAAAGCATCGATTGGCGCATTGCGCGCATTCCCGCAAATCAACGCCGAGATCCAAGAGACCGATATTGTGCTCAAGCATTATTACGATATTGGTGTGGCTGTTGGCGCAGAAGAGGGATTGGTGGTACCGGTCTTGCGCGATGCGGATCGCATGTCGTTCGCCGGTATCGAGAAGACAGTTAAGGAGCTTGTGGGCAAATCGCGCGATGGGTCGCTCTCTATTGCGGATCTGATGGGCGGCACTTTTACCATTACAAATGGCGGCGTTTTCGGATCCATGCTCAGCACGCCAATTCTCAACCCGCCGCAAGTTGCTATCCTCGGTTTACACCGAATCGAAGAGCGTCCGGTAGTCGTCAAAAATAGTAATGGCGAAAAAGAGATCTCAATCCGCCCGATGATGTATGTCGCGCTCAGCTACGATCACCGCATTGTGGATGGTCGCGAGGCGGTGCAATTTTTGGTTAAGCTCAAAGAGTTGATTGAGGATCCAGAAGAGTTGATGCTTGCGGGTTAATAATAGTGGCTATAATTTTCTGTAAAAATTCTGCCTTGCTCGGCGTTTTGAGATGTGGCACGAAGATTTCTAGGTCAGAGAGAAAAGGAGGGGGAACCTGTGTCAGGAGATACACAGGTCCTCGGGAGTAACGGTATGGCTGCACATACGCCTAGGGACTACGCACATACATCTATATACTACCATGCTATCATTAATATTCTGTAAGCATCCGTCATTTTTGACGGGATCTTGACATAAGTAGATATCTGATGCACTTTTTATGTATACGAATAAATTTCAAAAAGGTTTCGCATTGTGACAGAAAAGACTTCTAAACGCGGTACGCACGATGCGCTGCCCGATGAACGTAACAAAGATATTTTGATCTACATGAATGGCGAAATGGTGCCGCGTGATGAGGCCAAAATTTCTGTTTTCGACAGTGGTTATCTGGTTGGCGATGGCGTATGGGAAGCGTTGCGCCTGCGCAATGGCGTCTTTGTCTTTATGGACGAGCATTTGGATCGGCTCTTTATGGGAGCTGCGGCCATCGGCATGGAGATCGGCATGAGCCGCGACGAGCTGCGTGCGGCCTACTATCAAACCGCGCGCGCCAATAAGATGACCGATAACGTCCACGCCCGCATGATGGTAACCCGCGGCATCAAGAAAACCCCGTCGCAAGATCCACGCCTGACCATCAGCGGCCCCAACATTGTGATCATCGCCGAACACAAGCAGGCCGATCCAACCACGACCAAAGCGGGCGTCACCCTTTTTACTTCGACCGTACGCCGCGGTTCGCCCGACTATTTAGATCCGCGGCTGAATTGTCATAGCAAGCTGCACGAGGTGATCGCATTGGTGCAGGCGCTCGAAGCGGGCGCGGACGAAGCGCTAATGCTCGATATTAACGGCTTTGTGGCAACCTGTAATGCCACTAACTTTTTTATTGTCACCAAAGGCCAAGTGTGGACCTCGACCAATCAGTATTGCATGAACGGGATTACGCGCGGCAAAATCATTAAGGCCGCGCGCGATAACGGCATTCCTATGTTCGAGAAGAACTTTTCGCTAACGGATGTCTATAATGCGGACGAAGCCTTTGTCACCGGTTCGTTTGGTGGCTTAACGCCCGTCATCTCAGTCGACGGTCGCATGATGGGCGCAACGTCGGGCCACGGATCAGCAAGCGAGATGACCGATCGATTGCGCGAGTTGTATTATGCGGAAGTTGCGGCGGGGGTTGCCGCAGAAAAAGCGCGAATAGCAGGCAAATAAATGGCCCAATACACAGTCACCAACCCACTGCGCCTTTTCGTTACCTCTGGCCCGCGGAACATTTCGACCGCGCTGATGTACTCGTTTGCGCAGCGCGCGGATACGCGCGTCTATGACGAACCACTCTATGCGTACTATTTACGCCACACAGATGCAGAGAGCTATCACCCAGGTGCGCAAGATGTCTTGAACTCTCAGAGCCAAAACGGGGAACAAGTTGTGAAGGAGGTGATTTTGGGCGAGGCCAAAAAGCCGGTTCTTTTCTTCAAAAATATGACGCACCATTTGCTGGGGCTAGATTGGTCTTTTTTGGAGAAGACTTGCAACGTGATCTTAATTCGCGATCCTCGCTCGGTGATCAACTCGTATGCCAAAGAGATAGAGGTGCCGTCGATGCGGGATGTTGGCTTTGCTGATTCTGCTGCGGTTTACAATTATTTGCGCGAAAAAGGAGAGGAGCCACCAGTGATCGATTCGCGCGAGGTGCTGTTGGATCCGCGCGGGGTGCTGACACAACTGTGCGAGCGTGTGGGCATTTTGTTTGACGAAAATATGCTGTCGTGGCAGGCGGGCGCTCGCCCCGAGGATGGGGTGTGGGCCAAATATTGGTATGACAATGTGCATAAGTCGACTGGCTTCCAACCATATCGTTCCAAGGTGGATGAACCGTTCCCCGCTCGGTTGGAGCCGCTATTGGAAGAGTGCTTGCCGATCTACGAGCGGCTGTATGCGAAGGCCATTCGCGCAGGCTAGATTCTGCGAAATTTGTCTTCTGCTTATGTTGCGCTCTCCATCACAAAAGGCTCGATTTTTTGAATCTCATTCGCTTTAGGCGAATTTATTGCGTAATAGAGATCCCAACTAAGCTGAAGATTTAGCCAGAACTGGGCTTCCATGCCAAAAAGTCGCTCTAAGCGTAATGCTGTATCGGGCGTCATGCCGCGTTTGGCATAGATGAGTTCGTTTATTCGTGGATACGAAACACCAATGCGTTTTGCCAGTTCACTTTGGGTGAGCCCAAGCGGAAACAAGAATTCCTCTAAAAGCATTTCGCCTGGATGTGTCGGTGGTCGATTTGTGGGGATACGCATATGACTTTTTATTATAATGAAAATCGCACTTCATGGCAAAGAGCATGTACTTTATAGAAGTGATGAAGACTAAATGAGCGAACCGAAGATGAAAGTTCCTTTGCCGCTGAGGGGTGGTTGTCAATGTGGCGCAGTGCGTTATGAAGCGACGACGATACCGTTGACGCTATATACCTGTCACTGTACAGAATGCCAGCGGCAATAATCATCTGGTTTTGGGATGTCGATGCCAGTGGAGCGGAGTGGATCTAACGTTACAAAAGGGATTCCCCAAGAGTGGATCCGAAGTTCAGCAAGCGGTCGAAAAGTTGCTTGTGCCTTCTGCTCTGTTGTGGCACACGCTTGTATCATGCGCCGAGCCGCAACACGGCAATTGTGAATATTAAACCAGGAACTTTGGATAAAACGAGTTGGCTAAATCCAGTAGGACATCTATGGGTTAAGAGTGCTCAACCATGGATAGTGTTACCGCGAGAAGCTTTATTGTTCGATGCACCGCCAGGAGATTTCACACTACTATTCAAAAGATAGCATGAGCGTTATATCGAATAATGATACCGATCAGTGGAGACAGAGCCGAATCACATATAGGCAGTCTAAAAACATTGATCTCTATCGTAAAATGCGCTTCGGTTTTCATTTATTGTAGAAGTTACCATGATTTTCTGGTATAATCTGCGTGGTTACAATATTTGCAGTTATCAACCCTGTGATTCATGTGTAATATTGAGCGGTGCCAGAAAGTAACATTTTCTTACGGATAAAAAGGCGTAGTAAATCCTCTTTTGTGCTGCCGCTGTGCGTAGTGACATGAACTCACCCCCGATAAATTTAGGAGTTGTATCTTATGGAATCATCATCACCATCAATCTTTCGTTCGTGGATCAATGTGTTGACCCAACCGGGCGAAGAAGTTTTTATACAGGAAGGACGGAATCCAAACGCAACGCTTTCTACGGCGTTAATGTGGATGTTAGTGGCTGGACTCGTTATAGCAATTGTACAGATACTCGGTATCGCCATCGTAGGCTCAACTCAGCTTTCAGCCGTTATGGAGCAATTGGATTCATTTGACATGCCACCGCAGCAGCAAGCACAGTTTGCATCTGCTTTAGACTTTTTCTTTAGTCCCACTGGACTGATTATGATTTTTGTATTGACTGTCGTTCTTACAATTGTAATATTTTTGCTTGGTGTAGGTCTTACTCACATTGTCTCAAAAATATTTGGCGGTCAAGGCACTTTTGGCCGGACAGCCTATCTTCAATCGTTGTTTGTAGCTCCACTTGGAATTCTTTTGGCCCTATTTGGTATGATTCCATTTATTGGTATTTGTCTATCACTGATAGTGATTATTTATAATGCTATTCTATGGTTCTTTTCGACAAAAGCCGAGCACAATTTGACCATGGGTAAAACAGTTGGGGTTACTATTGTTACTAGCATTGCCATGTTTTCTGTTTTTGTTTGCGTGAGTATTGCTGCGGGTACAGTAGTGGCTGGCATGACGGGCGCTATGCCTCAGTAAATTTTAAATAGTAAAATTGTAGAGTATAAAAAAGCGTTGCCCATTTTGTGGGCAACGCTTTTTTATACTCTCCTCTTACCTAACTTGGAGGAGCCAGCTCCAAAACAGTGTTGCCGCTACTGCAAACTAACGTCGTCCAGATAGAATGTGCGTGGATCTCGCCCGTTTGTGCTGGCGCTAAAGCGGATTCGCACTGCTTTGCCTGCAATGCTGCCTACTCGAATTGAACGCGTATACCAGTAGCCGTTCCAGCCATTGTTGGTAATTATAAACTTGGCCCCAGATCCGTCAAGCAGCTCGATTTCTACCATGAGTGTATCATTTGTATCATAATCACCCACTGCACCCCAGCGATAGGTTAGCACGCCATTATCGGGAACGACAGCAGTCTGTTCGATGGCGTCAGTAGAGTTATTTTCTCCCCCAAGCCGTGCGCTATATGCACCACTATACTTTGCTTCAGTCGAAATAATGCCGCCATTTGAAATAGTCCACGAGTCCACCCCGTTTTCAAATCCGCCATTGCGAATATAGGTGTCTATTGCTGGTTGCGTTGTGGGGGCCGGTGTTGGCGTGGCGACAGGTGATGATGGCGTCGCTTCAGGTGGAACAGCCGTTGATGGGAGAGCCGTCGGGAGTGGCTGAATTGCGACAGAAGTTGATGTTGCTGTAGGTTGTGGCTGACTGCCGTTGTTTGCCACCGCGCTAGCTGCATTGAGCCGACCGCAACTCCACTCTGTGCCGGTTCCTGCGATTGGCTCGGCGCTGTTGCAAAGCTTCTGCCGGATCTGGTTATTGCTTAGCCCTTGTGACGAAAGCAGGCCCGCAAGACCAGCCACGTGCGGAGCGGCCATCGACGTACCGCTAGAATTTGCGTACTGACCGTCCATATAAGTTGAGTAGATTATTTGGCCGGGTGCGGCTAGCTCTACCCATTCTCCGTAGTTCGAAAACGAGGCTCGCACATCGCGATCGGTGCTGGCTGCAACTGCAACGCACTTGCTGTAGCCTGCGGGATATTCGCGTGTGGATACACCGCTATTGCCCGCCGCACAGGTAATAAAAACGCCATTGTCCCACGCATAGTTGATTGCGCGCTGCAAAATTGTGGATTGCGACCTGCCACCCAAACTTAAGTTGATTACCTTTGCACCATTATCTGTTGCATAAGTGATAGCGCTGGCAATATTTGCAAGCGAGCCGCTGCCGTAGCGATTGAGCGCACGCAGCGGCATAATCTTACAATTGGGGCAGAAACCGGCCCCGCCTGCCCCGTTGTTTGTTTCTGCAGCCACTATACCGGCGACGTGTGTCCCGTGTCCATTGGCATCATCGGCTTGATCATCGTCGCCGACAAAATCGTATCCAGCAGTTAGCTTCGAATCCAAATCAGGGTGATCCAGATCAACACCTGTATCAATGACCGCGATGATCGTCTGCTCGCTGCCTTCAGTTATGTCCCACGCATCGTAGGCGCTTGTTACATCCCACGCCCACTGTCGGCTAATGCCAGAATCATTCGGTATTTCGAGCGTTTTGTAGACATAATTTGGTTCAACCGCTTCGACCATCGGATCGTTGCGGTAGTTATCCAGCATCTCTTCTGCGCTGCTTAAATAGCCAGCACGCGTCATGCTTGCCACATCGATCACATCAATCTGCATACCACCAGTTTGCAGACTACTTGCGCTCATCATCTGTTCTGCTCTGTCCACATTTATTGGATTCAATTGCGCTGCCGTCACTTGTGCAGAATCGTTGCTCGGCTGTTCGGGTGTCTTCCACAAGATAACGTATTGCCCCTCAACCACCTGCTCTTCATCCGGAATCGACTCTTCATCTGCGGGAATCTCAGCAACAGGCTCTGAGTTCTCTGCATTTGAATCCTGTGGTGGATCAGTAGGAAGAGTTGTTGTCCCCGGGCCCGGCTGGTTCTCGGGCTGATTCTCAGGCTGATTTGAGGTAGACAACGATGATACATAAGGTAAGAAGACTTTGCCATCCGTTGGCTGAGCGCCTTGTTCAGCGTTAGCTTGTGGCGTTCGTGCCTTTACATGTTGCGACCAGCTAGCACTAAATAGAGCTATTGCAACCACTGCCAGAATAAGTACATATCGAAGTTTCATGATTAATTTGCGTCCTTGAAATAGGGGAAAAAGATAGGCAACGTATTGGCGTGTGGGTGGTTGGTTTCGTGATGCGGCGGCATGTATACGTTGATAAATATATTTAACAACCGTAATCTCTGTATTACAGAATCAAAATTTAAAGTTGAGGAATTTCTTTTACGTCATCAGTATAAAAGAGAAAGAGAATGTTTCTGGTTAGCAATAATATTTCTTTAATACGCTTTAGTCACGCCTATCTTCAATGAATAATACGTAGTAAGTTTTTTAATATTATTTATGGCCGATGCTTTTTATGCGTTCAGCCTACGGCTATCAAGAAATAGAGTTGATGAATCGAAGACTTTAGCTCAGCTAAATTTGACAGGATTGCTATAATTCCATGGAGCTCAATGGCGTTAAGTTAGTGCCCACAGGGCTACCCTTCACGAGCGCAGGAACTAGCCACCGTGCCAGAAATACGACGCCACATAAATAGTCTGTAGTTTAGGGGATTCATCCAACCTGCGATACGATCTCTAAATGACAATTACCCACTTACCGCACACATCTTGAAACAAAAAAAAGGAAGTTAGTATGAAGAGTCTTTGGAACGAAAAAGAAGCCGCCAAACGTGCCCACGATCCGCTTGCCCTGCGCGTCTATAGCTCGCGCCTGCTTGGTGGTGACCCCGAACTTGTGCTGCATGGTGGCGGCAACACCTCTGTCAAAACAACCGTCACCGATCTCTTTGGTGATCCAGTTGAAGTACTCTACGTCAAAGGCAGCGGCTGGGATCTAGGCACAATCGAAGCACCGGGCTTTGCCCCCGTTCGGCTCGATACTCTTATCCGCATGGCTCAACTCGACGACCTCAGCGACACCGACATGGTCAAAAATCAGCGCGCCGCCATGCTCGATCCTAACGCGCCTAACCCCTCAGTCGAAGCCATTCTGCACGCCATCATTCCCTTCACCTTTGTCGACCACACCCACACCGACGCCATCGTCACCATGACCAACACGTGCAACGGCGAAGCCCGCATCCGCGAGCACTTTGGCTCCAACATGCTCATCGTGCCCTACGTCATGCCCGGCTTCATTCTGGCCAAAACCATCTACGATATGACAAGCGACTTTAGCCAAAGCGACTGGGAAAAACTCGACGGTATGGTACTGCTCAACCACGGCCTATTCACCTTTGCAAACGACGCCAAAAGCAGCTACGAAAAGCACATCCACTGCGTCACCCAAGCAGAGGAATATCTGACGCAGCACGCACCCGTCTTCAACACGATTTCTGTGAAAAAATCAGATTCCTCGCAGAATACAGCCACCGACCTCGTTCCCGCAGATCTGTTGGCTTTGGCACGTCTTCGGAAAGCCGTCTCCGACGCGCGCGGCAGCGCCATAATCGCGCGCGTTGATCAGTCGTTCCCATCGGCTGCATTTGCCAACCTGCCCAACGTGGCCGACATTGGCACGCGCGGTCTGCTCACGCCCGATCACGTCATCCGCACGAAACGGGTTCCGCTTGTTTTGTCTGGTGAAGGAAAAAGTGAAGAAAAAATCGAGTCAAAAATTGAAGTAGAAGATAGGAACAAAAATGAAAAAATTGACGAGGATATGAGTGGTTCAGTCGAACTATATACGGAAACCTACAAACAATATTTCAACGAGCACAATCATGACAATCTCACCATTCTCGACACTGCACCCCGCTGGGCAATTTGGCCCGGGCGCGGCACCATCACCTTTGGGCGCACGCCAAAAGAGGTAACTATCATCGAGGATATCAAGCGCCATACACAGCGCGCCATCCAAAGTGGCGAAGCGCTGGGCGGCTGGCACGCGCTTGGTCCGCAAGATATTTTTGATGTTGAATACTGGGAGTTGGAGCAGGCTAAGTTAGCCAAAGGCGGAGCCAATCCACCGCTGCTGGGAAAAGTGGCTATCGTGAGCGGTGGGGCCAGCGGAATTGGGCGCGCGTGTGTCGACGCATTGACCGCCCAAGGAGCGGTCGTTGCCAGCTTCGACATCAATCCCGATAGCCCAAAACTGTTCGACAGACCAAACACACTGGGCATTGTCTGCGATGTTACCGATGATGTGCAACTGGCGGATGCCGTTGCTGCCACCGTTAACCACTTTGGCGGCCTCGACATCTTGGTTCTCAACGCGGGGATTGTGCCGGAAAGTCAGCACATTAGCGAAATGGATCCAGCCATGTGGGACAAAACCGTCGCGATTAATCTGACCAGTCAGCAGCGTTTGCTTACTTACGCCGTACCCTATCTTGCTTATGGGGTCGATGCTGCGGTTGTCGTCATTGCGTCGAAAAATGTGCCAGCACCTGGCCCCGGACTGTCTGCCTATTCGGTCACCAAAGCGGGCATTACGCAACTAGCCCGCGTCGCCGCGCTCGAATTGGCTGGCAAAGGCGTGCGCGTCAATGTAGTACATCCCAATGCCGTCTTCGACACTGCGCTCTGGACAGACGAAGTGCTCCAGCAGCGCGCGGATCATTATGGCATGACAGTTGAAGAGTACAAGGCGAATAATCTACTCACGCGTGAAGTTCGATCAAGCGACGTAGCGGAGATGGTTTGCGCAATGGCGGGTCCGATTTTTAGCCGCACAACTGGCGCTCAAGTGCCAATCGATGGCGGCAATGATCGGGTGATATAGGTTGTTGATCAAGAGAATAGATTAATAGATCCAGTTCGTGTAGGTGCGATTTCCATATCGTACGATTTGGAAAACCCAGCATCATTCGCCACATATGGGCAATATGGCCTATTTGTTGGACATTCAATAATTGTGCAATATAGAAATCGCACCTACGAATTGTAAACGTCTTCCAACGCCAAATAAACTGGCTAAATTTTGAACGCAAAGATACAAAGATCGTAGCAGAGAAAAGCATGAGAAAAATTTAGATTTTTATTGTTATGCTCGAGTGCTTCCTCACCTACGTGAGGATAAGCTTATCGGGCATCCATATCGTTGAGTATCCATGGATTTCCGCTAAAAACCTGCGGGAATGACAATAAGTACTCCTATCTCTAGAGTGTCCAGTAGCGAATGTACCTACAAAATTTGACAGATTCGTTCATGCAAAATGCAAAAAGCCGACTTACCCCGGCAATTTGCCCAACACAAACTTCGTGATGGGGCCAACCACACCCGCCAGAATGGGCGATGCAAATGTACTAACCACAGCACTTACGCCAGCGGGCACAAGTTCCACAAACCCATCGATCAACTTTGCCAGCCGTTCATCCTCGGCTTTTTCTCCCTTGGCCGCCTCTGTCTTCAACTCATTTACGACTGCGACTGCCTCAGCTTGATTGCCGGGTGCGGCCGCCGCGGCTTGCAACATTCCCGTAAAGAGCGCGTTGAGTTGCGCTGTATCAACGCCACCATGGATTGTCTGGCTGATATTTTTGCCGATAGCGATTCCGCTGTTGTTGTCGCCGATAGTTGCGCTGATTTTGTCCCCGCCAACTTTATCGCCATCCACCTTGTCCCCGCATATTTTGTCCCCATAGATAGAGTCGCCATGGGTTACCTTATCGCGCCCGATAAACTCGCCGCCACCTGTCGAAACGTTCCCACCGATGTATGCACCGCCATCTGTGTTGACCGACGTGCTCGTGCTGTTAATAGTTGTTTCGTTCACGCTTGGATGTTCGGCTGATAGTGGCACTATAGCGAATTCAAGATCGGACCACTGCATGCCCAGTGTGTTTAGCTCTTTATTGAGCGGATTCTCACGAATGGCTGCATCCAGTAGCTGCTTCAATCCGCCTTCTTTGCTTGCGAAGTATACAACTAGATCCGAGGTGATGGTGGTTAGGTCACGCTTGCCTGCGACTGGCGTAATCCATTCAAGGCTTTGGTCGAACTGGGCGCGTATCAAGCGGGTTAACTCGTCGTGGTTAAATGCATCGAGCAATGCATTGGTAAGCTGCTGAAACCGTTGCTCACTTGGTTGGTCTGGCATGAGGGAATCCTTTGCAGAGGTAAAATGGATAGGATCACTGTTGTATCGTCCATTATACAGTATATCTTTTTGTTGGCAAGGATAATGTAATGGTGCAAGGCAAAGAAAACCAACGGTATTATTTTGGATCAAAAAAGGAGCGCTCCACACGGAAACGCTCCTTTCAATTAAGATCAAACCGTTCATCTTGCTCTACTCTGCTTCAATCGGCACAAACTCCTCGACTTCTAACGCTTCGTAAATTGCGCCTGCTAATGCGCCAAAGATGATGTGCGAGGCAATAAAGACTTGCGAGTAGAGCACTTCGAACCACGGGTAGAGTATCGTAAACGCGCCCATATTGATAAGATAGAGCGCAAAACCAAATATTGCACCGAGGATAATGCCCATAATTAAGCCTCCTCGATGAATGATAATTGCTAGGATCGACGCATAGGCAACTGCCATCACAAAATTGACAATCACTGCCACTGCCAGAATACCCATATTAGCGGTTGCTGGCACCAGTACGCCATCACCCAGTACAAGTGACGCCACATAGCGCACAACCATCCACGAATTGCCCCCGTCGACGTATGGAATTCCCGCCACGTTGATCAATAAGAATGCAAGACCGGCAAATAATCCAGCCCAAAGCGCAGCGCTCCAATCGACTACTTGACGCATACCTGAATTTGTAGAAGAAGTAACTAAACCAGACATCTAATTTTCCTTTTTGTGATAGTTGGACAGTGCGTTTCTACTATTTTACCGCTAAACAGGTTGTAAACAAAGTTTGCAGACATTTTTGCAGACACGTTGGGATGTATTTATTTTCTGTTAGGCCCTATTTTGAATCATCGAGCGCAATAGAAAGGTCGAGTGCTATCTCTGCTGCGCGCAGAAGTGCATCGCCCTTACTCAATATCGCTTCACGCGTAATGGGCACCCGCAGATCTGGTTGGATCCCGATGCCTTCGATATGGATTTTGCCCGTTGCATCTACCGCGCGGCCTGTCGTGAAATTAAAGATTATTCCATCAGGCATGTACACTGGCTCTACCGCTCCACCCAATCCAGCTGACGCGTAATACCCGAGAATTTGCGTCTCTTCTTTCTGATCTACCGCATAGCTAAAGAATTCACAGGCGCTGTTGCAATCCGGCCCGATTAGTACGACAATTTTGCCGCCGTAATATAATTCGCTGGGGATAGGGTACATGATACGCTGATCTTCGGCATTGTATAAAAAGTCTTCACTTTCCGGATCGTAGTAGGTAAACGCACCAAGCGCAACGTTTTTATCGAAAAAGTACGATGCCGCCAACTCTGCCAGCCACAAACTCCCACCCTCATTGTTGCGCATGTCTAGCACAACGCCAGGAATCTCTTCTCTGTTTAAAGTATTGATTGCGCGATCCCACAGGTCTAACGTTAATTCTACATCGTCGAAGAAGCTGTAGAACTTGATGTGTCCATACCCATTTGGGAGCAAATCAAACTCTAGCGGTAGCGGTCGCATTGGCATTTCGGGTACATAGAATCGAGTCCAAGTTGGGCCGTTCCAATCGAATACGCGAGTGAGCGTAACGTCTTGCTGCTCACTTTCGCCTAGGTTTTGAAAATTCAGCGTCACGCTGCTGTCAACCTGACCGCGTTCCACATAAATCATTTGCAACAATCGCCAGTGCCGTGCGCTTGGTAAACCCGATGGATAATATGGCACGACTGCGTCGATTGCGTCACTGGCTTTCAAGCCATCGATCGACAGGAGCACCGCCCCAGGTTTGATCCCAGCTCTGTCTGCTGGCAAGTTTGGGATCACATCGGTGATAAAGGCATCACCCTGGTCACTCTCCTGTACAATGATTCCAATTGAACCATCGTATCGATCAAGCAGCAGAGGATATTCCTCATATTCAATTGAAACGTGACCATCCTCAAAGGTGCGTGCAAAATCATAGAGTGTTGTAATATATGCGTCATAATCTTGTGCCCTTTCGGCCTCTGCAATACGCATTCGCCAACTGTTTTCTAAGCTATTTACCCCAATCTTTTCCCACTCTATACCATAGTGTTCCGTATATGCATATTCTTTTTCCATCATACCAAGCAGCTTGTCAAACGCCTCGCTATAGCTAAATGCTGTAAAATCGATCCGCGCAACCTCGGCTGGTTCCAACAGATCGATTGTTACATTTTGCGTACGGCTCAATTCAAAGGGATCCGAATCCAACGTTACAATGGTGTACCCAAAAGGCAGCGAAATTAGCGGATCATCTTCGGTAAAGAGAATACCGTCTAGGCCAAAGCCCATCGGAAACGTCTGATTTTTATCGGGTGCATAAACAATAATCGATCCACCAGTAAACGTGTTGCCATACACTTCGTCAAATCCCCACACTACCGAACTCATGCTGCCTAATGAATCACCATAAGCAAAGTCAAGAAAAGGATCTCCCGAAACATTTGAAACGAGATTTACCGTATAAACAGCGAGGCCAAAGTCGTTTTTTTCATCAAAATTGAGGTCCACGTAGGGGCCGGCAGGTTTTGCTGGCAATAAAAGCTGATAGGTAAAAGGTGATATGTATGGGCTTGACGTGACCATGCCCAACTGCTGCGCCTCGCGTATCCACTTATAGGTTGATATTTCCTGTTCACCATAAAATGGAGCGACATTATAGAGTGTAATGTACGGATCGGGGTTGTTTTGATAAAAATAGGGGGATGTATAGGCTACCTCTCCACTTATACTTATTGGATTATCATTATTTTCTTCTTCAAAATTCTTAATTGTGCGAGATTCTTGGTCGGTTCGATCTGTGTCTACAATCTGTGAGAGTTGGGTGCTAATTTCTGATTGGGTTGTAGCATTAAGTTCATCTAAGCTAATCTGGCACGCGCTTAATAAAAGAATAGCAAGAGTAAAAAAAATATACATAAAGCCTTTTTGCAAATTTGGCATGAAAGATCCGACTGACCGATTATGTTGATGTCTCATAAATTCTTTATTTGGTCGCTCCATAGGAGTAATTAGTGTATAGATTGTTTTGTGCATAGATTGTGCTGCCACCTACATTCTATGCTGCGTATCGAAAAGTTTAATGGTTGAGCAGATACTGTTCAACCAAAAGCAGTTAGTATTCTCTCAGTAAATGGCAGTGACCGCTTCAGCTTCACTTCGGCGAATTGCTCAGTGCAAAGCTCAGCCTGCGCTATTTGTATCCCATAATATTGAGAAGATACAAGAGGGGAATGACAACGAATAATCCGTTTATTCTAAAAGTGTTCGGTAGCTAATAATCGTGGCTCTTCGGGATCTCATGTGGTTGACATTGAAACTAGCCATAGTGGGCTTCCGTGTCGAGTGCGTCGCACTGTTCACCAATCGGTTCTGGCTCGAATCACTCTTTGAACAGTGCGACGCACTCTGTCAACCACATGAGATCCGGTTGAACCATAATTGTTTCACTTATGCTGCGTTTACCTTACATAAAACTGACGATTTTAGCAAAACGTTGCCTTTTGCTAAAATATTTGTTACACTGTTATTGTGTATCTTATATTATTTGGCACAGCAATCAATTGTGCCAGAGATATCATGGTAACGCCCACTTTCTAACGTAGACAAATTGCCGAATTTTCCCCTAAGACAATCTATAAGAATAGGTATACACAGAGGAGATACTCTTTTCCTTCGTTGCTCTTAGAATAGAGTCGCATTAGAGAATGTTCGCTCCAAAATTTTGTCACTTCACGAAAATTTTTAAAATCTTTCAGTTAGCATGCCCATCTTAACTTATGAGTAAAAGATGTATATATCGATTATGAGTAAAGTACCTACTACCTTTACATTGACTACTTTAAATGCATTTTTAAGTGCATTCCTTTATTTAAAACGAAAAGACCTAGCCTTTTTCCATTGAAGATCAATCTAACTCGAATTACCAAGAGTCCATCCTTTTATAATATCAATTTTCGTTACAAACATTTAGCAAATTTCATAGTGTATACTATTTTGCTCGTAATACTGGTTCAACAGGATCTTATGTAGCTGACAGAGTGTGTCGCACTGTTCACTACTAATTCTAACTCGAACAATTCTCTAAACAGTGCAACGCACTCGACATGGAGGACCCACGATGATTCATCTCAATGTCAACCACATGAGATCGCGAAGAGCCATAATATTTTTAGAGTAAGCCGTGATCACTAATGCATTATTAGGTTAATCATGATTGATAGTAAGTATGAACAAGTGGGCGTAAATAAGATTTTGATTATTGATGATAATTCTACTGATGTTAGATATTTAAACTATTTGCTCCAGCAACCACAACCTTCTTTTGATATATCGCCCTACGAAATAAAAAGTGTAAGTTCTGCTATGACCGGGTTGAAATTATGGCAGAATTGGTTACCCGACTGCATTCTTCTGGATTACAACCTGCCCGATATGACAGGTTTACAGTTTATGGAAGCCGTAAATATTGAGTCTCTTTCGGATCCGTTAGCCGTTATTATGCTCACTGGATCGGGAGATGAAAGCACCGCTGTACAGGCAATGAAGCTAGGAATTAGCGATTATCTGGTTAAGGGAGAATTTACGGGAGTAGAATTAACAGAGACGATTCATCAGGCATATGAAAAAGCCGAATTGCTGTTTGAGCTTCAGCAGCGCAGAGAAGAATTAGCTCTTTTTGCGGATCGACTGGCACATGACATGGTAACGCCACTGCATAGCTTAGGTTTGCATGTTGAATTACTTGACGAATTGCTTGCAGACACAGAGTGCGATCCGCTCATTTTGCAAAATTTGAGAACGATTGATTTGATAACGGAACAGCTATCTAGCTTTGTGCAACATTTGCATGATTACACTGCAGTTGGGCGAACCAATCCCTCATTTGAAGCCGTTTCTCTAGCCGAAGTTGTAGAGCAAACGCTTATGCTACTACAGCCAGAATTCGAAGAGCGCAAACCGCAGATTGTACTCTGTGACCTTCCTGTCGTTCGTGGTTGTCACGTCGATTTGGTGCAGCTTATTCAAAACATTATATCGAATTCCCTAAAATATAACGAGAAGAATGTGCCGCGGATTGAATTTTCCGCAGGAAATATTAATGCTGACTTTTGGCAGATAACAATTTCAGATGATGGTATCGGTATCCCACTACACGAACAAAGGAGAATTTTTCAACCATTTATTCGCACATCTTCTACACGACAATATAAGGGAAGCGGCCTAGGTCTATCCACTTGTCGTAAAATTGTAGAAAGCCATGGTGGAAAGATTTGGGTTGAATCTGTTTTGGGTGAAGGTACATCTGTTCATTTCTTGTTGCCAAGTCACTCACAAAGCTCATCCTATTCACTATAGCGATTCTATTATAGCAGTTAGGCTAAACCAGAAAAATAATTATACCGATTTTAGCGATTTTCTGGAGTAGCTTTCGGCCATACTGTATAGCTTATTTTTTGGAATGGCAATAGAATCTTAACAACTCTTACTGCATTTCTTTGTCTACTTTTGGTTCTCTCACATATTTCTCCCAACTTATATGAAACAACTTGAAAAAGAATTAGAGGAAGTAAAGCAAAAGTTAGCTAAAAAAGAAAATAGCATTTTGTTATTACAAGAATCACACGCGGCGGAAGTTAATCGATTAGAAGTAGAGCGTGATCAAATAATTCAATCGTTGATGGAGAGTGAGGAGCGGTATCGGCTTCACATTTCAGCAACAACAGCCGTAACTTGGCACGGGAATGCGCTAGGAAATTTTCACGTGCCTCAGGTGTCTTGGCGCAACTTTACAGGGCAAGAGTGGTCACACCATCGTGATCGAGGCTGGATGCAGATGATTCACGATCGTCAACAACTCGCTTTTGCGACAAAGTGGCAGAAGCAGATTCAGATTGGCGAAAAATTTATGGTCGAGTGCCAAATTTGGTCCGCTGAACATCAGGAGTATAGGCATTGCGAGATGAATGTAATGCCTATATTTATGACGGCAGAAGATGACAAGAGCTTTAATTCAGAAATTCATACTTGGATCGGCTCGGTAGTAGATGTACATGAACGAAAACTGGCCGAAGAACGAATTTTAAGCACAAACGAGTTGCTAACAAAAACCGTTGCCGAGTTGCAGCGCTCCAATATGGAATTAGAGCGTTTTGTCTATATCGCCTCGCACGATTTGAAGGAACCATTGCGTGGGATTCAAAACCTTTCAACAATGTTGCTGGCTCTTTATCAGGAAAAAATTGATGAGGAAGGGAAGGAATTACTAGGGCTGATTAGTGAATCCGGACATCGAATGCAACAACTCATAAGTGCTTTGCATAAATATTCCCGCGTAACGCTTAATTATGATAGCTTCCAACACGTTAATACGGATCGGCTGCTCGATGAAATTATTCGTGGACTGGAAAGATTGCCGGGGCAACAAAAATTCATTGTTCAACGTCCAGCCCCCCTGCCCGAGTTAGTCTACAATCCCGCTCATCTTCAGACAATTTTTCAAAACTTACTTTCAAATGCGCTGAAATATAGCCATGCGGATCTTGCCGTCATTGAAATTGGCCTGGTGGCAACTGATAAAACAGCGAGTGGTGCGCCAGTTTTTTACATCAAAGATAACGGAATCGGGATAAAACCGGAGCATCATGAGTCGGTTTTCGATATGTTTCGGCGCCTGCATTCTGGAACGGAATATAGCGATGGAACGGGTGCTGGATTGGCGTTGGTGAAGAAGATTATTGTCCAATATGATGGAAAAATCTGGCTTGAATCAGAATTTGGTTCTGGCAGCACTTTTTACTTTACTTTAGGTGATGAGAGCGTGGGTGATGAGAGCGTGGGTGATGAGAGCGTGGGTGATAAAAACGTGGGTGATAAAAATGTGGGTGATGAAAGCCTTCTCAATGAAAGTTTTTATCAATAATGATGAACGGTTTGTTGTTTAAGAGAATAAGAACAAATGGAAGACAGATTGTCAAAATCATTTACGGTTTTTCTGGTTGAAGATCAGAGAATAGACGCTAAGCTTATTAAATTTTGTATCACGCGGCTCCCTTTTTCTCTCTCCGTAGAGCATGCAGCAACGAGCGATGAGGCTTTTCAGTATATTGAGAATTTTTGTATCAAAAATCAATTGCTGCCACCCGATCTCATCTTGCTAGATCTAAATTTACCTGGTCATGGTGGCCATTCTATTTTGAAAAAAATTAGGTCTAACCAACACTTAAAATTTGTTCCGGTCGTGATATTTTCCACCTCTTCCTATGATGAAGATATTCTTGCTTGCTACGAAGCAGGCGCAAATAGTTACATCGTTAAACCATCACACTTTTGTAAATTCCGTAGCGCACTAGAGCGAGCCGTTACCTACTGGCTCGATGTCAACAATAATGTAACTCTTTATAGGTAAAATTTTATAACTAACAAGATCACAAACGTAGGAGTGCTATTATGAGAATAGAGAGATGTAATGGCCGTGACCCTAAATGCACTGGTTGTAACTAAAAAGACTGTCTCAAATTGTGCGTAAATGGCATTAGATTACAGATTATTTAGTCGATCTAAGTTATTTACGCATTTGTGGTAGAGTTCTAACTTAAAAGGGGTATCCGACTCTTGAAGATACCCCTTTTAGGTATCGCATCTTCTTGAATAATACTACATGGTTTTACGCTTATCGCGTATATATTCGGCTAACTTGTCCATGTGAACACGCTCCTGCGTTGCCTCGTCACGATGACGAACGGTTACCGTCTGGTCCTCTAGCGTGTCGAAATCAACCGTCACACAGAATGGTGTACCGATCTCATCCTGATAGAGATAACGCTTTCCGATATTGCCGCGTACATCCCAAGCCACCGGCATTTCTTCTAGCAACTCATTAAAGATTGCACGCGCTCGCTCAACAAGATCCGGTTTGTTTTTGAGCAATGGAAATACAGCTACCGAATAGGGGGCCATACTAGGCTTCAGCTTTAGAACGGTGCGATTGCGTTCTTTGTCTTCCCAGTATGCATCCATCAACATCATTAGGAAAATTCGGTTGATGCCTACCGCAGGCTCGATTACATGCGGCACCACTTTTTGCCCAGTACCAGAGTCCACAAATTCCATCGACTGGCCAGAGTGCTCAATATGTTGCTTTAAATCATAATCAGTACGATAAGCCAATCCCCAAAGTTCTTTCCAGCCAAACGAGTACTTGTAATCAATATCATAGGTGTCATCGCTATAATGGCTGCGCTCGCCGTCCGTATGCTGCCGCCACCGTAAATTTTCCTCGCGTACGCCTAGCGTATTGGTTAAAAAATGCCACATAGAATCTTGCCACTCTTTAAAGGCATCTCGCCACTCTGTGTGTGCTGGGTCGAAGAAATATTCGATCTCTGCCTGTTCGAATTCCAATGTGCGGAAGACAAATTGACCGGTGGTAATTTCGTTCCGGAAGCTCTTCCCGATTTGCCCAACACCAAAGGGCAATTTAACGCGCGTAGATTGCGTGACTTGGCGGAAATTAGTAAAGATTCCTTGCGCCGTTTCACCCCGCATGTAGACTTTCTGCTTCTCGCCTTCGACCACGCCGATGCCTGTCTCGAAGAGAATATTAAACGCTTTAGGCTCTGTTACTGGGTTCCCGTCTGGGCTAGTAATCTTGTGCTCGACAATAAACTCTGCCATGTCGCTGACCGCCATATCTTCCACAACAACATCATCATATGAGGGGGCATTTTTCTCGATAAAGTCTTCGATCAGGTGATCGGCGCGATATCGTTTATGAGTCTCTTTATCGTCGACGAGTGGATCCGTAAAGGAACTTACGTGACCAGAGGCTACCCAAGTCTGTGGGTGAAGCAGGATGGCGCTGTCAAGGCCCACCATATCTTCGCGTTTGTGTACAAACTCACGCCACCAAGCATTACGGATATTGCGCAATAACTCGGCACCAAGGGGACCATAATCATAGGAGTTTGCCAAGCCACCATAGATTTCGGATGTTGGATAGACAAATCCGCGGCGTTTGGCGAGGGATACAATTGTTTCAAGCGTTGTTTCGGTGTGTGTGTCACTCATTCTTGGCTCTCCTTTTTACTCACAACTACTGTGACAATTTTGTTGTACCAAATAGTTGTGAGGGTCCCAAAGAGCAGGACGGTTCCACCTCACTTGGTAAGATGAACAAACTTACCCACTCGTTATACTTTGACGTTGAACGGGACAGCTCCTGATCCGCCACGACCATTCAGCGCTGTACCTTTCATCGAAAACGATATCTAATATACAGCAGACCCGACAAGATTGAAAATTCGGTGATTACCGATAAAAATCTGCCGGGTCTGTACTTGCATGATTTATCTTCCAGAAATTCTCTGGGAATTCATAGAAGCTTCAATTCTCGGCAATTTATGCCTCTATATCAATTTTTGTGTCGCTACCTGCATCATCTTGAGCCAATTCATCCGGCTCTTCTTTTAGCGAACGCAAATGTGGGAAGATAATTACCTCACGTATTGTATCCTTATTGGTAAAGAGCATAGTCAGTCGATCAATACCCATACCAAAGCCACCACTTGGCGGCATTCCGTAACTCATGGTATCAATATAATCTTCGTCAACCGGGTGAGACTCTTCATCGCCCTGCTCGCCCCGATAATTTTCATCCACAAAACGCTGTAGCTGATCGATGGGATCATTTAGTTCGGAGAATGCATTGCATAACTCCATACCCGCCACAAACCCCTCAAAACGCTCAACTAAGCGCTCATTTTCGGGTGATCCCTTTGCCAGTGGGCTAATATCGCGCGGATAGTCTGTTAGAAATGTAGGTTGGATCAAATTTGGCTCGACAAACTCGCCCATCAGCTTATCAACAAGCTTGCCCCAGCTGTCACTAGGATTAACCTTTATCCCCTGACGGCCCATTTCGTCTCCCAATTCTTTTGCACTTGGGAATGTTTCATAATCAATGTCGCACGTATCCAAAATTGCTTGGCGCAAGGGAATGCGCTTCCATGGTGGTGCTACGCTAATTTCGTGTTCACCCCACTGGAATTTTGTGCTGCCAATGACTTGCTCTGCCGCATAAGCCACCATTTCTTCTGTACGTTGCATAACGTCCTGATAGTCTGCATAGGCTTCGTAAAACTCTAGTTGCGTAAATTCAGGATTGTGTTTAAAGCTTACGCCTTCGTTGCGAAAGTCGCGCCCGATTTCATAAACGCGATCATAGCCAGCAACGAGCAGACGCTTCAAATATAGCTCGAAACTGATACGTAGATATAGATCCTGATGTAATTGGTTGTGATGCGTAACAAATGGGCGCGCGGCTGCACCACCATAGATCGGCTGCAGGATTGGCGTCTCGACTTCAAGAAAATCTGCGTTGTCCAGATATTCGCGTAATGCACGTACAATGCCTGCCCGCGTTCGAAATATGTCGCGTCCTTCGGGGTTGCCCATCAGGTCAAGATGACGGCGACGGTAACGTGTTTCTGGATCTTTGACGCCGTGCCATTTGTCTGGCATCGGCTTCAGCGCCTTGCTCAAAAATTGAATATTTGTCGCTGCCACACTCAATTCGCCGGTCTTTGTCAGCATCAATGGACCGGTTGCACCAACAAAGTCGCCCAGATCGATCATCTTTTTCCAAACGCTGTTGTACCAGCCTTCGGGCAACTCATCGCGGCGTACAACAAGCTGCATACGCCCTGTCCCATCTTCAATATCAGCAAAGCTCATTTTGCCCATTACGCGCATACTTTTGATTCGCCCAGTGATGGTATAAATGCTTTCTTCATCTATATTATTTTTATCACTATCGCTCAAATCAGCGTTCGCGTGACTTTCATAAAGCGAGCATACTTCGGCAATTGTATGTGTTCGCTCGACACGTGCGGGAAATGGATCAATACCATATTCGCCCAATGCCTGTAAATTAGTCAGTCGAGCATTTTCTTGGTCAGATAGATTTTTAGGATCGAACATCGGATGCAGTGAATCTGGCACAGCTAAGTCTCATTTATCTATGTAAGTTTGTTATATAAAATAGTATTTTCTCAACAGCGTAAGGTGCGGATAGCGTACGCTGAGCTTTGTACTGCGCAAAGTGCGCAGTGCAGCCGGAGCGGTTTACCTTATTTGTTGCGAAGATACATATAAAAAAGCCTAATAATTACAGAAAAATAGATGCACACCTCGCACATCTATTTTTCTGTAATAAAACACTATTTGGTTGTTATTCGATTTTTACAACCTTGAAATTGATTGAGCCGCCAGGCGTCTGAACATCCACTTTGTCGCCTTTCTTTTTGCCCATCAACGCTTTGCCCATTGGGCTTTCATTGCTAATACGTCCCTCGGCAGGAGCAGCTTCAAGGGACCCCACAATTTCATAGGTTTCTTTGACGGTTGTACCTTCTTCTTGTATAACGACCGTGCGCCCAAGACCGACAATATTTTTAGGGGTTTCCCCTTCTTCTATGAGTTGTGCATACTTGACTATTTTTTCAAGCTCTCGCACCTTTCCCTCAAGAAAACCTTGTTGCGTCTTTGCTTCATCATAGCCAGCATTCTCGCTAATGTCGCCTTCTGCTTTGGCTTCGGCTATCATTTTGGCTACTTCTCGGCGACGAGTATTTACAAGATACTCTAGCTCGTCTTTGACCTTCTGCAGACCTTTTTCGGTTAAGTAAACTGGTTCATCATTACTAGCCATTTATATTTCTTATTTCACTCCATTACGCTCTAAACTACTCTCTGTCCATCGCGCTATTTTTACCAACTATGTCGCTATTTACTCTGACTTCGATCTCACGTAGATTGTTTCCTCTAGAGTACACAAAAAATTCTAGATAAGACCACATAAGAAAAATACCGCCATTATTGGCGGCGAGTTGCGAAAATCTCGTTATGAACTTGGGCAGTAAAACGTTTGTTCCGTACTACGCTAATTAGAAAAGCGTTGCTATCTTATATAATGTTCTTTCTACATTTAGAGTCTGTATATAAAATTTTGTACATAAGCTAGTGTATACACAACAGCGCCATAAAGTACCATTTTTTCTTTAAGCATTTATCTCGAAGTAAAAATGTTATATTGTGCTGCTGCGGAAGTATATAAAGGGTAGAAAGGAATACAACTCCAATTAACAACGAACCTAATTAACAACAAGCGCCGACCCATAGATCGAGTCGGCTATGATATTATACTGTATACTAGATAACACGACAAATCTTAATTTTACAGGGCAAAATGTATGATGCCCGATTTTAGCAAATCTCATCTGTTTTGGAACTTATATTAATATGCCTATCAAATATTCTGAACACGATCTGTCCGCTACCGCTATCAGCAATCCATCCGAATTGAACGATACATTCGGTAATTTTGCGCGTTTTTATGATGATGATTATCGCAACTACAGTGCAGATATAGAGCTGCTACTTTCTATTGCCGAGGAGTATGGTGGCCCGATCTTAGAGCTTGGTTCCGGAACCGGACGGGTACTGCTGCCGCTTGCTATGCAGGGCCATAAGGTTACTGGTGTGGATATTAGCCCCGCTTTGCATCAGGTGGCACGAGAAAAACTTGCCGCTTCTGATCTTATGCACAAGGTCGAGCTTGTCGAAGCAGATATATGTACCATTGCGCTACCATTCAAAGAGTATGCCTTTGCCCTCTGCGTTAGCAATACTTTGATGCATTGCACTTCTCCGTTAGAACAGATAGCTGTACTCAGCACTGCCTATGACCATTTATCTTCTGGTGCAGTACTTGTCATTGATCTTTTTAATCCAGACATTGCCGGTTTACTACAAACTGAAAACGTGGCTGAGCTAGCCGACTCGTGGATAAATAATGAAAATAGTGCAAGCGTCTTAAAGTGGAGTATTCGCACGCTTGATATCGGTGCGCAAATTCAAGATACACTCTTTATCTACGAAGAGATCTTTTCTGATGGTCAAACGCGTCGCACTTTGTGTCCATTTCAACTGCGGTTTCTTTGGCAAAATGAAGGTGAATTAATGTTGCAAGCTGCTGGCTTTGAAGTTGAAGATGTTTGGGGAGATTTTGATTGCAACCCATATGATAGCAGCAGCGAACGATTAATCTTTTTCGCACGGAAACCATGAGCGAGCCAGAACTTTTGCTAGCGAAGTATTTATGGGACCTGGCCAAACAACGTAACTTTTGCTAGATTCAAACGTCCATATCTATGCTTGGCGTGGTACTTAGTAAGCCGCAACATGTTATCTACTTAGTAACCGTTCTGTCTCTCCCTGGTTTCGATACAAGCCAGATACCGCGCTGGTTTACTCAACTAGCAGATGCACAGAACAGTTACCCTACTTGAGTATATCAATTATGGGTGTAAAATTAAGCCATCTAGGGGACACGCCCCGTGCGGGTTCGCAGCCAAAATTATCGGGAATGGATTTGCACTGATTCGTGAAACAATTAGGCGTGTTTACTGAACCTAGATTAATAGGATAGATACTCAATTTACACTTATGGTACATCAATTACTTGTATTCAAGATCAGTAGTTCTATGTATTGCACTTTACTAAGTATGAATCGGTCGTATGAATCAGTCGATATTTTTGGGCTTTAATCCTTAACTTAGCTAGATCTGCAAAAAGAAATTGCGCACCTGAACTATCCGTTTATTTTCTCAATTTAAAATAAAAAAATTGAAAGAATAAACAAACTGCCCAAAATCAACAAGATAAAAGTTGTTTACATTAATTGCAAGGTGTTTGTAATAATGCATAAGTAGCTATATGTTAAGATTATTATGGCTACATTACTCCCTACCCCATTCCACAGCCGTTCAAATTCCAAGCCTTAACAACAATTGACTATCACATATATAACATCACATATATAACTAAGTCATATGTGATTAAGACATATGCGAAATGCCTGCGTTTTTAATGCAGCTTTTCCTGTCTCCTTAACTTTGCATGATTTTACCTTATGTAAAAATGCTGACTGTCGTTGCACTGCATGTAGTTAATACTGCGTGTATTGTTACTGCTCGTCGCTGCACTGCTCGTGAGAATTGTTACCTGTTTCAACTTGTCCCATAACTTTCTACCTACCGTGAATATAAAAACTGAATTTTAAAGACTAGATTGTGACCCGAATGTACTATAAACAAGAACGGGTTGAAATTATACGGTCTTTGTAGCGGAAGCATCTGCACGAAATGCCATATTTTTTGCCTGACAAAGGCTTCGCACTTAAAGGTAGGCAGAATGATTTCTCGGGCAGGGTTATATACTGAACGTGTAGGTTGAACTGCTCATATGTCAACATCATAATTGATGAAAATATTATGGCAATAGAACGGAAACCTATTAAAGTGTCAACTCACTATCAAACTTTACAAATTGAACCTGACGCACATACAGAGGTAATTGATGCTTCTTTTCGGCAGTTGGCCAAAAGGTATCACCCTGATTATAACCCTACAAATGCAGCAATGGGGAAGATGCAGGATCTAAACGCTGCATATTCGGTATTAAGAAATCGCGAATGCCGCAGTGTATACAATGCTTCCTTGGCAGAGCAGGCAGCCTACTCTAGCAGTCGGGTTAGTGACCGAGCTAAGAACTCAGCGTTTTTTATCTGCCTACTTATCCTTGCGGGTCTACTCTTTCAATTTTTTAATCCGTCAGCGCGTACAATTGCTATTTCAAACGAATTGCCGATTGTCAAAAGCGTAGATAGTGATGAGAATTTGTCTGACATTCAAACATCAGCTGATATAGTGGCTGATGATGTAACAAGCTCATTATATCTACCCAAACCTAACTTATCTACATCTGGCACACAACAAGAAACTGCACAAGTCAACAGTGCAAAAGTGGAACCACCGCAGAATGTCTTCCCTAACGCAACCGTTTCTACTCATGATGATGTTGGAACAGTCCGTACTGTTTACGATATTCTTCACGCTGATTCTGCTATCGACAGTGCTAGCCACAGTACTACTGACAGCACTATTGTCGGCAGTGCTGGTGCAGGCCCCATTGTTGCAACATCTGTGCCGTCGGCAAAGAATAAACCGAACTTACTTCAGGTAGCAGCAGCGGCAAACGATTCTACTATTGTAGCAGAACAAAATCAGGCAGCCGTACAGATTGCTGCGACCTCAACTCCTGTTTCTACACCGCGCCCAACTCAACCTCCAGCACAAAGCATTTCAGTGCCCAAGATCGCGCCAACTGCCGCACCAATTGTCCAAGCGGCTATTCAACCGGCCATCGAACCAAAACCGATTATGATTCAGCAGGCGTCCATATCTTCTGTGCCTTCTGTGCCTTCTACACAGCGCGGACAGGCTGGAGCCGTTCGCTTAATTGCGCCGGATGATGGAATCAATGGCCGCAAATTACAAACATTTCAGTGGTCTGCCGATTTTGTGCCTGCACCAAACCAACGTTTTGAATTAATATTCTGGCAACCAGAGCAAGATCCGCTGGCAAGTGGATTTGGCTTAGCTGCTTTGACAAATGAAACGTCGATCACCGTGAATTTGGATGAGCTTGATGTTACGCTTGGAACCGTACTTGACTGGGGTCATTATCGGTGGGGTGTCCTACTTGTAGAGCAAGAACCATACCGCCGCATTGCACTTTTAGGCTCGGATGGGAGCCCACAAAGTAGGGCCTTTCTTTTTACAAACTATAAGAGTGCCGAACGTTTAGTCGAACAGCAATCTGCCTCGGCTCAAGGCTCTCCATAGATGAGTCGATTCTGAAATAGTTAGGAATCGTTCTTTCGTTGTTGTAAACTTTGGTATGTTAAAATACGCTGGATTCGCCTGTACTGGGGCGAATCCAGCGTATTTTTTGTAGTAGGCACATTTTAAATTTACAAACAGTTTCTAAACAAAGGTTTTTCAATGACAACTAAATTTTTACCCCAAAAAAATAAGAAATTCCTCTTATCCATATTGCTCACAATTATTCTCTTGTTGCTAGCAGGTTGTGGCGGCGACCACGATCATACGGACCATGGTGATGACCATGGTGGCAGCGGCCACGACAATACAAGTGAGAATATCAACATCATGCTGGAACCATCTGGCTATCCAGGAGAGTCACTATCCGTTATGTTAACCGATAGGGATGGCAACCCAGTAACGGATGCAAACGTGAGCGTTGAAGGAAACATGAATCATGCCGGAATGGCTCCAGTAATTTCAGAGCCGGTTGAAGATGGTGCCGATGGTGCTGAAGATGGAAGATACGAGGTCCCATTTGCTTTTAACATGAGCGGTGATTGGATCATAACCGTTTCGGCCGAGATGGCAGATGGCACAGTCGAGATGCAAGACATCATGTTGAATGCTAACGAGGATGGGGTCGAGATGAAATGATCCTATCTAGACAGATATTTAGCAGAAAAAAATTCCTATATTTGATCTGTCTACTTTTTTCCTGTTTGTTTGCAGCCTGTTCCCACTCCCATAGCGAAAGCACTACCCTACCAATCATAGAAGGTGAGCTTGTTGTCGTAAATGCTGCAGCACGCGCCGCCATTGCTGGATCAAATAATAGCGCCGCGTATATGACTGTACTAAATGGTTTAGACAAACCTGTAACATTGGTCGCCGTGCAAACAGAAGCCGCCGCATCAGCCATGCTACATGAAACAGTCCGCGACGAAGATGACATGGTCCGTATGGAACATCGACCGGATGGTTTTGAAATTCCTGCGGGGGAAGCGCTGCGCTTCGAACCAGGTGGTAAGCACATCATGTTGATGGATTTACAATCAGCATTTGAAGCCGGGTCAGAAGTTGAGATAACATTTCTCTTTGAGGATGAGGATAATCAAACAATTATGGTGCCAGTAAAATCTTTAGACGATTTAGAAGGCAGTAGTGAGCACTATCATTAATTAAGTACAACGCCGCATACGCACCATTTCCATATTTTGGCGTGCGGATAGTTTAAATGAATAAACGCTGATAAGACATTATTTATCAGCGTTTATTCATATTAGTGGCAAAAATTTAAGCTATTTCTTATATAAAAACACAAATTTTGCGGTAAAGAAATTGTCACGTCCGCATCATACCTAAATCAATTCTATCGAAAAAATTTATCGGGAAAGTTTAGAATTCCATAAGTAATAAGTTAGCGGGACAAAGCCACACGACCAAGCCGAAAGCCCCAAAATTTTGAGCAGCACGCTATTCGAAGAACCAACCAACATTGACGCACAGTAAACAAAACCAATGCTCATAATACCAATCAAAAGTGCTTTGAAAAGAAGTTGGCTAATCGGCGCGATATATTCTCCAACATGCTCAACAGATCGACCTGTTTTGCTGCTAGCAGAAAGCATCGTGCGCGATGGTGTATAGTATCGTGGCGGGCTTGCTTGCTTTTTTCGATAATAAGACGAATAAGCATACGAGGTTTGTAGACGCTCTCGGTCTTTTCGTAATGCGAGGGTCATTAGATTCTCCCAGAAAGATAAATAAAAATGCACACAGAACACACGTTCTATTTCTGAGAGTAGTATACACATTTTAGAACAAATGTGCAACCCCTAACTTTAAGCAACCATATAGCGCCACACTTCATCACTTCTTACCACATCCCCGCGATCCACCAAATACTCTACGTGCGCTAACGTCTCAGCGACAGCAAATCGCACCTCGTGTGGCGATAGGCGGTCAAAATCAAATATTGACGTTCCCACATCAAAAGCCGTTGCGCCTTGCGCTTTATTACGTTCAATCATCTGCAACATTGTAGCCAGCCTTTCCGCATGATGCTCGCTGATCACCGCCAGTCGATCCGTCCAATTTTCGATCAACTCACGATGCCCGGGCAGCGCCAAATCAACCTCAATCTGCGCCAAATCTTGTAAAGACTGTAAGTAACGTTTAAGCGGTTTAGGAGCCGACGTGGGCCAAATGCCGATATTGGGCGTAATGCGCATCAGCACCTGATCCGCACTGAGTGCCAGCTTGTTTTCAGCATCATAAAGCACCACTTGACCATCGCTATGCCCCGGCGCGTGGATAGCCAAAAAATTGCGATCCCCCATGCGAATCGTCTCACCATACTCAAACAGATCATAGTGCTTCGGGTGTGGCAACGTCTTCTGCCGCATCAAATTTGTCTGCGGCATTGCCTGTTCGCTTACCTTACGCGGCACGCCACATGCATCCCACCAGGCCGCGACCTTCTCTGGTGCCCAAGCGTGATTTACCCAAACGTTCTCTGCCTGCTCGCGCTCGGTCGGCGTCATGCGAATTGGGCAGCCCGTCTGCTCCTCAAACCAACCCGCCATCCCAAAATGGTCGGGATGCGTGTGCGTCACAACGACTTGGGTAACCTCTTTAAGAGAAAAGGGAAGCGACTCAAAAGCTCGCTGCCATGCGTCCATCCCTTCCGCCCAATGTAGGCCCGTATCCACAACGGTCACACCATCTGATCCGCACAACAGGTAACAGTTGACATGATTCAAACGAAATGGCAATGGCAAGCGCACTTGATAGATATTTTCGGCCACCAGGCGATAGGGTTCGTCGTTTGTTGCAGGCTTTTTAGAGGGTACAAGTTTTGCGGATGACATAATTTGGGTCCAGTTGGTTTAGTATAAAAAGAAAAACCGGCCACCGAGCAATATGGATCGCGTAACTCGATAGCCAGTTTTGAATAATTTATCAATCTCTTACGAAGAAATAAACGCGCATTTACTTCATCAACTTATCCAGCTTAAGCGCCAGCGCCATGTTTCCCTTGATCTTCACTTTACCCTTCATAAAAGCCATCGTTGGGTCAAGCTCTCCAGTTGCCAACGAGAAGAAATCTTCATCAGCCATGCCGATAGTACAATCTGCATTGTCGCTTTGACCCGCTACAACCGTACCGGGTGATGATTTGAGATCGACTGTCCAGTGACCTTCCTCTTCACCTTTAATATCGAACTGAAAAATTGCGTTAATATCTGATAGATCTTTGCCCTCGATACGTTCTGCCATCTTCTCAAAAACAATTGCTGATTTTAATGAACTGCTCATACTGTTACCTCTATATTCTGTGGGGTTAGTTGATTTAATTTGAGTTTCTGTTTTATTCACTGTATTCGGAATGCTGGTTGTGGCGGTCGTTGTACCATTCACCAATTCGGCCATGACGCGAATCCCTTCAATCGTATAGGTTGTGACATTCATTGTGGTAATAGCGCTCTTTTCCCACGCCGTCAACCGTTCACGGATCCGCTCCTTGGGGCCGCAGAGCGCAATCTGATCGATCAACTCATCTGGCACAAGTTTGATCGCATTGTCTTTATCACCGGCTAAATAAAGATCCTGAATCTCGTCGGCTACATCACCAAAACCATAGCGCGATACCAAATCGTGGTAGAAGTTTTTACCTTTTGCCCCCATGCCGCCAACGTAAAGGGCGAGCATTGGCTTGAGTCTATTGCGGCACGCATCGACATCATCGCCAACCATCACCGACACAGAGGGCGCAATATCAAAATTTTCGAGCGATTTCGGTATAGCCGACTTGGCAAAGCCAGCCTCGACATTTTCCTTAAACGAAATGTCGTAATGTTCGGGCGAAAAGAAGATTGGCAGCCAACCATCTGCAATTTCTGCGCTAAGCTCCACATTTTTTGGCCCAATTGCAGCAAGATAGATCGGTAGATCGGCCCGCCCGTGGATAATGCTTTTCAGCGGCTTGCCCAACCCTGTTGCATCATCACCCATGTATGGGATCTGGTAATATTTTCCATCATGTTCCAGCGGTTTTTCGCGGCCCAAAATTCCGCGTACAATCTGAATATACTCACGCGTCTTCGCCAAAGGTTTGCCGTATGGCTGACCGTGCCACCCTTCTACCACCTGTGGGCCAGACATGCCCAACCCCATCAACATACGTCCCTCCGAAAGTTGATCAAGCGTCATGGCCGTCATAGCCGTCATGGCTGGTGTGCGCGCGGGCATCTGCATAATTGCGCTGCCCAAGCGAATATTTTTCGTCAGCGCGCCAATCCAAGCTAGGGGCGTGATAGAGTCCGAGCCATACGCCTCTGCCGACCAGACGGCATAGTAGCCAAGCCGATCTGCCTCTTGGATCATCTCGATTGGCAGATCTATACGTTTGCCCGAGTAGCCGATCATCATTCCTAACCGCATAGTACAGCTCCTTATTTTGGCCGAGGGTTACGCTAAATTACCGTCAGATTGAATTTATGCTTATTGATCAAAACACAGGGTGATTGCTTTGTCAAAGCGTACTATTGGCACGAGAGAATATTGTCGAAATCCTCAACGATAAGCTTACACCTATGGTCTTCTAACATACGCTTACCTTATACGCTTACCTTGACCCATAAGTCTGGGGTGAGCGCAAAGTGAGGCCACTCCTACTGTATGTTCAGTATCTAATTTCCACTAAAATTTTGCTGTACAATCCATAGCATTTACGGTAAAGGCCCCCTAAACTACGGGTGCCTACCAAAAAAAGACGGCTTCAAGTATAATGATAGGGCCTTATCCATTGCTGCTCACTACCCCTGCATCAAAACAAATCTCTCAAAACCTAAAAAGCACGTAAATTGTGCCACGAAAACGTTCTGTGTCGGTTGTGGACAGGCAACAAACAGGAGCTGTGCAGCTAGCTCACAGAAAATTCTGCTCCGCTAGCGCGACCAGAACAAAGCCATCCTGGCACATTGTGTTAAAAATTATTTTCGTAAACAAAGTACAATTGCCCGAGCAATCGTCGGCTAATTGTCACCTTTAATACGTATACGCGGGTTAGCGAGAATGTTATACTTTTGTTATCCGTTAAATTCTATAGAAGAAGTACCCTTGTTTAGCTGAAGAGCAACATAGTTATGAATCCGTCATTTAATGAAATTATATCGCGCGCATTGCGGCTGGATGAAACAATTTTTGCAATGGTTCAAGCGGCTGATTGGGGTATTTGGGTTGCGCTTGCAATCGTTTTGCTGGCCGGCATCTCCGAAGCTGTTGGACAAAGCATCGTACTATTCATCAATAAAGTATCACCACGCCGTTTTTGGCTTTCACTCTGTATCTCTGCCGCTAGCCACGTCTTTGGGTATGCATTTTGGGCGGCGACTATCTGGCTAATTGGTCGCTACCTCTTTCAACGCGAGCAGCTCATCTTGGTGGTTGCTAGCGCAGTGGGCGTAGGCTATGCGCCGCGCTTGCTCTCATTTTTCGCGCTAGTCCCCTTTTTTGGGAATGGCTTTTCATTGTTGCTCTCATTGTGGAGCTTGCTGGCAACCGTCGTCGCGATTGGGGTTGGCTTTGACATGAATATGGGGCAGGCAGTTACAACCAGCGGGCTAGGCTGGGCCGTGGTTCAAATATGGCAGCGCACGCTTGGTCGACCCGTTCAAGCCATCGGTCGCTGGATCGACAACCGTGCTGCCGGGGTGCCCCTGCGTTTAACATTAAAAGATATTCCACAGCTGCGCCATCAGCCCGGAGAGTTACTTGCACAGTGGCGCGAGCGCTTCGAGCAATCTAGCAAGCTCCCCGTGAATCGGATCAAGCAAATTGGCATCAAACCAATCACTGCATCGCCGCTCTCATCACCATCGCTTCCCTCATCATCACTCTCGTCGCTTAGTGATAATTCAGCAAAAGGGGCAGCTGATGTTTAGCACCTTTTACGATCTGCTCGGCATTTTGGGCATTATTTTAACGGCAATTTTTGTTTGGGGTGCATTCTCTCCCTTTGAAACGCTTGGCTGGTGGGCAGGCTGGTTTGGGGACAAGATCTATGATGATCCCGTCCCGTCGGATGGGCTGCTGCGAGTTGCTCACTCAAATCCAGATGCTTATATTGTCTTTCTTTCTGGGGTGGGACGCACATCGACAAAAACATTGAGCTACCGTGAAAAAAGCTTTTTGGAAGAGTTGGCACACAAACTCCCCAACGCCGTCATTATTGACGATGTCTTTCCATACTCGGTGAATAATATGGCGTTGACCGAGCAACCAGTCTTTGCACGTCTGTGGAAGCGAGTGCTCGAATGGAAGTTGAAGGGACCACATTTCGCCGGTAATTTAATCAACATTCGCAATATTTTCCAGATGCTGGCGTCCATCGACAAGCGCTATGGGCCGATCTTTAATCAGGGGGTGGCCGAAGTATTACTGCATGGTCTCATCCGCTACGACTATGATCCAAATGATAACGTTCCAGTGTTGTTGGTCGCCTCTAGTGGTGCAGCGCAGATAGCCGTTGGCGTTTGCACTTATCTACGAGAGTCGATCAATGGGCCGCTGTCCGTTATTTCAGTGGGCGGCGTCTTCAGCAGCGATCCAGGCCTCATGGCGCTTGATCACATTTACCATCTTTACGGAAAGCGGGATCGGATCGCGCCGCTGAGCAACTGTGACGCTGGGCGGTGGTCGATCAACAAATCTTCTTTTTGGAATAAAGCGCGTCGTCAAGGTCGGGTCACTGAGATCAGTCTAGGCAACGTATGTCATTCTGGTCGGGGCAGTTATTTAGATTTTAAGACGAGGCTGCCAGATGGGAAACGTCATGTAGACAAAACAGTAGAGATTGTTGCGGATGTCGTCAATCAATTTTCGAGCCAAAAAGTACCTGTGTAAAAATACTTACTTGACGAACCTTTCTGATCTGGGTATACTCCAATTGTGTTTGCAATCTTGACTAGATTTTGTCCAGATATTGTTAAACCATACAACTAAATATTCGATATAAACCTTCGGGGCAGGGTGCGATAAACAATCAATTCCCGACCGACGGTGAGCCAGCAGAACTATGTTCTGGGGAAACCCATACAATCTACTGGTAAGCCCGTGAGCCGCTTGTGCAGTATCTACTCAATGTTTTGCAAGCAGCAGGAGAGTGGTGCGTGCTTTGGTTAGGCCAAAGCACAATTCCAACGCCGACGGTACAGTCCGGATGAGAGAAGGATGTCATAATCGTGTGTGCGTACTATATGTATGCTACTTAGTGTATTGCTAAGTGGTCTATATTCATATGGTCGGCTGCACCTCACTTTGTGCGCATATAATAAATCCCGAAGCCTTCGACAAGAACGCTTCGGGATTTTTTTATTAGCAATACAGGTTGTGATCTGAATGTCATATAGTGCATAATGCCGAGCTGTTTTATCTTGCTCAGTGTTTTGTGTTCTGTGTATTTGTTTAGGCTTGATGCCTCCGCGCGTCTTCTATGCAGCATTCCTCTTTCTTCCTCAATTTATACCTCGTTTGTTTTAGTTCCGTACTTCGAATCTGCTTTACCCAAATACCTGTTGTGCCCAAAGGACTTGTTATGAGTTACAACGTGCAAATTGAACCTTTTGCCATCAAATTGAATACAGTTGAAGCATCCAGTAGCAGCAGCGGTAGCAGCGGCGAGATTGGTGGGCAGCATTCACCTATACATCCACATTCTGATAAATCCAGCAGCGCGCGACGCAAGATCGACTGGTCGTCACCTTGGCTGTCGATCCCCGTTGTGATTGCGCTTGCTATTGTGCTTTGGGAGCTGTTGATCCGTTGGCAAGATTACCCACAATTTATTCTGCCTCGGCCCATTGCCGTGTGGACAAAGCTACTAAAAACCGTCGCCGATGGTTCGTTGGCGCACCATTCTGGCGTCACTCTTTCGGAAATTGGTCTTGGTCTATTGCTGGGGTTGACGCTGGCATTTCTGCTTGGATATATATTAGGCAAAAATCGCTTTATTGAGCGTTTGCTGTCCCCCTATATTGTGGCGAGCCAAACGGTTCCGATTGTTGCGATTGCCCCGTTATTAGTCATCTGGTTTGGCAGCGGTATGTTTAGCAAGGTGCTTGTTTGCGCGCTGATCACTTTCTTCCCCACGCTGATTAGCACCATCGTCGGGATCCGCAACGTTGATGCTGATCTGATGGACTTGATGCGCAGCCTGCGTGCGAGTCGCTGGCAAATTTTTCGCTTGCTCGAATTGCCAGCCGCCGCGCCCGTCATTTTTGGTGGGCTGAAGCTAAGCGTGATCTTGTCGGTGGTGGGGGCAGTCGTAGGTGAGTTTATGGGGGCCGATGCCGGACTCGGTTTCTTGATCAACCTCGCGCGCGGCGTACTTGATACACCTCTTATGTTCGTAGCCGTGATTAGTCTCATCGTCATTGCACAGCTCCTTTACCTGATTATTTCGCTGCTGGAAAGTTTCTGCCTTGCATGGCAAGAACAGGGCGAGTAATATAGTTTATTAACAATTTACAATCCAAAAAAGAATCTACTGCAAAAACACAAAAATTTCCCAGATTCTGTCGAATTTGGTGAGACACCAATCGGTTCGAGAAAAATTGATTTGAATCTATAGGGGCACGATATATCATGTCTAACATCATTGGCGGGAACATCAATCTTGGGCACGATATATCATGTCTAACATCGTTGGCGGGGACATCAATCTTGGGCACGATATATTACGTCTAACATCGTTGGCGGGAACATCAATTTTGGGCACGATATATCATGTCTAACATCGTTGGCGGGAACATCAATCTTGGGCACGATATATCATGTCTAACATCGTTGGCGGGAACATCAATCTTGGGCACGATATATCATGCCCCTACTAACTATTGGACATCCCCACCAAATCTTATAGAGCTAGAAATTCCGAAGGGTTTCGTCTGTAATTTATGGCAGAAATGATCCTCTTGCAGTGGACTCGAAGAAGAGAAAATGAAAAAACATCTGTTGATAGTGACCATAATTTTGACAATCTTTTCTACTGCTTGTTCTCCGCTACCCGCGGCTGACTCTGGTGCAGAAGATAGGACTGCTGGCATGACGCCGGTAACGCTTGGCGTAGGCTTTATTCCAAATGTTCAATTTGCCACCTACTACGTCGGGATTGAAAAAGGGTTTTATGCCGAGGAAGGGATCGAGCTAACGCTTGATTATGGCTTTGAAAATGATTATTTGGCACTCGTCGGCGTAAACGAAATTCAGTTTATGGTCGGCAGCGGGGATCAGGTGGTGATCGGGCGAGCGCAAGAATTGCCGATCCGTTACGTGATGAATTGGTACACACAATATCCCGTAGTGATCTTTGCGAAAGCGGATTCGGGCATTGCTGAACCGGCTGACTTGGCTGGAAAGACCATCGGCATTCCAGGTCCATTTGGTGCATCGTACGTTGCTTTTCGGGGATTAATTGATGCTGCTGACCTAAGCGAAGATGATTTGTCGCTCGAATCGATTGGCTTTACCCAAGCGGCCGCGGTGAGTGAAAACACGGTGGATGCGGCGGTTGATTATGGGGTGAATGGTCCTGTGGTATTGGGGCAAGCTGGTATCGACACGGTGCAAATCAAACTTGATAAGTATCTGCGGATCCCGGCGAATGGGCTGGTAACAAACGAGACCACAATTAACGAAAGCCCGGAGCTGGTTGCGGGAATGGTTCGTGCGTCGCTCAAAGCTGCTCGATATACGCTCGATAATCCTGATGAGGCGTTTGAAATTGCGCTGAAGTTTGTGCCTGAAGCCGGTGGTGAAAATGAGGTACCGAATCGTGCTGTTTTTGATGCTGTGCTGGAATATTGGACACCGCGGGGGAGTCTACCTTTGGGCGCAACGGTTTTGGGGGAGTGGACCACAGCTGCGGCGCTGATGCAAAAGATTGGCTTGGTCGATACGCTGGTGGACCCAAAGGAACTATTTACAAATAAATTTGTGGAGTAGGTAGAGACGATTATGGGGTAGACCTACATCTATCCTATCGATCCCCTTATCTTAATCCAACATTTATTCGCGCTAACAATTTTACTGATCCTGTCAGATTTGGTGGGATATCAATTGGTTTGAAAAAGATGGTTCAGTAGGTGCATGATATATCATGCACCTACAATGCCTCTACAAACTTGCTCGTTAACTAGTGGGCATCCTCACCAAATCCGATAGAAGTAGCGATCTTCCTATGATAAACCAAACGGACTCCTCTATTCGCAAAACAAATGAACTTCCTTTGCTAACGGTTGATTCGATCAGCAAGCGATTTGGCGATGACAACCGCTCTGTGAATGCGCTGGCCTCAGTTAGCTTTGGCGTACAGCCGGGTGAATTTGTCTGTTTGTTGGGGCCAAGCGGCAGCGGCAAGAGTACGCTGTTGCGCATTATCGGTGGGCTGCTGCAAGCTGATAGTGGCGCTGTTCATTTAGCTGGCGAAATGTTGACGGGGCCGCATCGCGATGTGGGCTTTGTCTTCCAGAAGACGAATCTGATGCCGTGGCGTAGCGTGCTGCAAAATGTTTTGTTGCCAATCGAAGTGCGTCAGGGGCATACGGATGGAGCGGATGAAGAGATGGCGTGCGGGCTGCTCAAGTTGGTGGGGCTTGATGGCTTTGCCGATGCGTTGCCGAAGCAGCTTTCGGGCGGGATGAGTCAACGGGTTGTGTTGGCGCGTTCGTTGATTCAGCAGCCGAAGTTATTGCTGATGGATGAGCCTTTTGGCGCGCTGGATTCGTTGACGCGCGAGCGCCTAAATATTGAGTTGCTGCGGATTCAACAGGTGCAGGCAAGTACGATTCTGATGGTAACACACAGCATTTCGGAGGCTGCCTTTCTGGCGGATCGCGTGCTGCTGCTGACTGATCGACCGGGTCAGATTCGAGCACAGGTGATAGTGGATCTACCTCGCCCGCGCACGCTAGAGATAATGGGCTCGGAGCAATTTGGGCAGCTCACAATGGCTATTCGCGAGCAGATCGGCAGCACTGAACGCGTATAAAATTTACGGGACCGTGGCTCGCTTTTTTCTCCACTATTGGACATTTCTGCCAAAAGAGAAAGTCTTCCACTAGTGGGGATCCGCTAAAAACCTGCGGGAATGACAATAAATAATCTTATCTCTAGAAGTGTCCAGTAGCGAATCTTCTTCTAAAATTTGAGCTATGTCATTTTTGCCACAAAACCCACAAAAGAAAAGCGCCTAATATTGACGCTGTATAGCGTGTGTGATAGCCTAATCGACTGTCGATATATATTTTGCTGCTGCTAGGTATAGTGCTGCTGCTAGGTATAGTAATCTTTCAACCAAATGAGGTTTGGCGTGACGAATAAAGACAATAATAGTGTTGTGCGAACGCGATTTGCACCAAGCCCTACTGGATTGCAGCATTTGGGCGGCATCCGTACTGCGCTCTTTGCGTGGCTGGCCGCGCGCCATGCGGGCGGCAAATTTTTACTGCGCATAGAAGATACGGATCAAAATCGATATGACCCGGCGAGTTTGGAAGATTTTAAGGCGGGGATGCGCTGGCTGGGGCTGGATTGGGATGAAGGGCCTGAAGTGGGTGGCGAGTTTGGCCCCTATGTGCAAAGTGAGCGCCGAGATCTCTATCAAGCTCATGCGGATAAACTGATTGAGAAGGGTCATGCGTATCGCTGCTATTGCACGACCGAGCGCTTGGCCGCGATGCGTCAGGAACAAGAGGCGAATAAGCAGTCGATGGGCTATGATCGTACGTGTCGCAATTTGTCTGCCGAGGAGCGGGCTGCGAAAGAGGCGGAGGGTCTGCCGTCGGTTGTACGCTTTGCCATGCCGATTGAGGGTGCGACGACCTTTACGGATCTGATTCGGGGTGAGATTACGGTTGACAATTCGCAGTTGCAGGATTATGTGCTGATGAAGGCGGATGGACTGCCAACCTATCATTTGGCGATGCTGGTGGATGATCATCTGATGGAGATCACGCACGTTTTGCGCGGTCAGGAGTGGCTGGGCACGGCTCCGCTGCACTGGCTGCTTTATGAGGCGATGGGGTGGGAGAAGCCGGTCTTTATCCACCTGCCTGTGATCCTTGACCCGGGCGGAAAGGGGAAGATGAGCAAGCGCAAAAAGGTGGTGGATGGCAAGGAATATTTAGTGTTGGTACATGAGTTTATGGATGCCGGATATCTGCCCGATGCGATGTTCAATTTTCTGTGTAATGTGGGCTGGAATTTTGACGCCGAGCAGGAGATTTTTACGCGGCAAGAGGCGATTGAACGCTTTGAGATGAAGGATATTAATCCGTCGGCTGCGGCGATGTCGTATGAGAAGCTGGAGTGGACGAATGGGATGTATATCCGCAATATGGATCCGGCTGATCTGCGGGATGCGTTGGTGCCATTTATTGCGGCTGATTTGGGGCGGAGCGAAGAAGATCTGCTGGCGGATCCGCTGCTAATGGCAATGGTGCCGCTGATCCAAGAGCGGATCACGCTGCTGCCACAGGCGACAGAGTGGCTCGATTTTGCATTTAAGTCGGCGGATGAGATTACGTATCCAGATCCGACGATGTTGCTCGGCAAGAAGCTGGATGCGGCGCAGAGTGCGGCTGCGTTGCGGGCGTCGCACAATCTGCTTGAGACGCTGGAACCATTTGAGCATGGGACGATGCAGGAGGCGATGCGGGCCAAAGCCGAAGAGTTAGAGATGAAGGTAGGTCCCTTTTTGGCCCCACTGCGCGTCTCGCTTTCGGGCAAGAAGGTGTCGCCGCCGCTCTTTGAAACAATTGAAGCGCTGGGTCGAGATGAGGCGCTGCGTCGGATTAAAAATGGGCTGGCTGTGCTCGAATCCTATGCGGCAGAAAGTGCCTAATAGTTGCGCTTTGCCCGCAATTGTGCTAAACTCTTCTTTGCCTTTGGGGAATAGTTTAATTGGCAGAACGTCTGATTCTGGATCAGATGGTTGGGGTTCAAGTCCCTGTTCCCCAGCTTTGCCTTAAAAAACAGCGTTTTTGCTGCTAAGGCACTATCAAGTGTAATTTTGATTACATAGAAAGCCGTTTCGTGATTGGCGTCAGTGGACGGTTTTCAAAAAGGAAGGGTAGATGATCAACTGGTCATCTACCCTTCTTTTTTTATTAAAGAATATCAACAACTAGCCTGAATATCATATCCAAATCGAAACAATCAAAAATTGACAGTCTCGAATCGAACATGATATTTTAAAAATACAGGCAAAAAAAACGGCCCTAGCAAGTGCTTGAACACTTACCAGAGCCTTGCCAAATCGTTATAGACCTAACGAAATGACCCCACAAATTGTATCACAAAATTTGTAATTTCTCATTCCGCACATGTCGCTTAACGATTAGATCGTTAGGCGTTTTTTTATTTCCTGAAAATAGATCTTTCTGTTCACTGACGCCACTCTAAGAGCAGAACAAATCAGAATTGCACTTTAACAATCCACTTTGTCACACCTCAATAGCTGTTTACACGCGCCAACACATCGCGAGCCTCTTCGAGAATCCTGTCGTTCAGCACCTCTGCATAAATCTCAAGTGTCGTTACAATCGAACTGTGACCTAGCAAAACTTGAAGCACCTCCGCACGCATTTCAGGCGTGTTGATAGCCTCTGTTGCAAAACAATGTCTAATGCTGTGTGGGTTAAAATATTTAATCCCCGCAGCCCGACATCTCTTCTTAATGGCTGCTCGCGCACCATCTGTTCCAAGAGGCCCACGAGCGCTATAAGGCCCAGCATAACCCACAAACAACTTCCTCGTATCGTGATTCATTGGGCGCAAGCGAAGCCAGTTTTCAAGATCATAACGTATCGTATTGCTTCCCTCTATCTCGTCGTGCCCAAGAGGGATCGTTCGAGGTTTCGAAAATTTAAACGACGGTACGCTTAGCTTCCACTCATTCATATCAACATCCTCAATTGTTAGCGCACATAATTCGCCGATCCTCAATCCACAACATAAGAATATCTGCAGAATAGTTCTGTCGCGTTGATCTAACCACCAGTTCGCAAAAGGTATAGAGCCAATAACGCCCAGCACATCTTTGCGAGCCGCGCGCCTGGCTGCCAGCTTGGGCTTTCTAGGCCGTTTGATGTTGTCCATAGGACTTGGTCCTTCCATCTGACCAGACTCGCGCAGCCATTTGAAAAAGCGCAGAAACGATGAATGCCGAGCAATAAGCGAGTTTGCAGACAATCCACGCAGGCGCTCGGCATCCATATACCGTCTAATTGTGGACTCAGTAGACCAAAGATGATCATGAAGATCTATCCATTCGTAATAGATCTTCATGTTGCCCCAGTAAAACGACGCGGTGGATGGGCTATGATCTTGCTCAACGATAATTTTAAAGTTTGATACTAAGACTTGTAACTGTTCCATCAGATTTCCTTGGATTCACGGTCTTTGACCCAGATACTTACTATGAAATTGTAACGGGAACGGGCCTCAATATAGAACCCCCCATATCGTTCTGTATAAATATCGCCGGCAAGCAATTTGTATTGAACGTATGAGCCGAGCACGAAGCATAGCACTGGCTTCGTGCTCGGTAACATTACAGAATCTAGTCAAAACTTATGTCTACCAAAAAAATCGTAACATCCTTACATTAAAGTACCCTCCATGAAGAAATAAAGCAATATTAAATTGTTTTAATGACGAAAACAAGATGGCTTTAGAAGTTTACGATTAGGTTAGTAGAACAGGGATTAGAAAATGCCAACACCCTTTTAGATAAAGTGAATAGAAGGAGAGAACCATGAGCTACATTCTGAAATCGCCAATAGTAGAAAGGATGACTCTGCACAATCCGGAGCAGCAAGGAAACCATTTAATCATTCTAGACATCTGGCGACAGCGAATAACAAAAGATACCAAGAGAAGAAATAGCATACCATACGATGAAGCCATCAATCTTTATGCAGAAACAGTTTCTTGGTACAAGCCTCACTATCCAAAACCAGTAAACGGAAAAATCAAGCCACCCGAACAAAAATTTAAACATCTGCACTTTAAACACAGCTATGAAGCAATTTACAACCGATTTGGCTATACAGAACGTATCGCAAGTAAAGCCTTCTCCTACCTAGAATCACAAGAATTGCTGCAAAGGGTTACCGAAAACAGACGATACGGCAAAGACATGTATATTGTCCTAAATTTTGCCAACTATCTAAAAATCAGCAAACCAGAAACAACCAATCAATGGAAAGAGTCAAATCTAAAAGGCAAAGCCGAAACATCTCCATTTTCCAGCCCCACAGAAATACGCGGCTACGACAGGTTTTTACTCGAAAATTTAGCCGAATCCATGATCATGGTGATTTGTGGAAGTAGCTTCCGCAAATTAAAAACATGGCTGTCAGAAATAAACGAACGCGATCTCGAAAATACACTATTGCTCTGTACCAACATCATCAAATTCCCAGATGAATATAAGACCGTGCGAGAGTTCCCCGGGCTCATCAGATCCATGGCTACATCAGGCGAAAAAATCAACGTGCCACTCCTATGCAAAGGCTGGATATTTGAAGCACTAGATCAGATGCAAATGGGCCAGATACCCAATTTTTCAGAGCTAGAAAAATAGCCCACTCCCCCCTCCAAAAATCTGGGGATAACCTGTGGATAAATAGCCCCCCGCAGAAAAAAAGTACTAGCCTAATTTAAAAAAAGTACTAGCCAACCCACCATTTCGTAGGTTGTACAACCCACCATTTGGTAGGTTGCGCAACCCACCATTTCGTAGGTTGCGCAACCCACCATTTCGTAGGTTGCAATACAACTACGATCCTTTCAACTATGATTCTTACAACTATAAAACAACTTGGTAGTGTTTGTTTTTACATTAGTGTAAAAGACTGATAACCAATTTGGATCCTTAGACGCGTATAGTGCAGCAAAATTAACAGACCAAAGTCAATCTAGGAGGACCATCATGTCAGAACCACAAAATCTACTCCATCCAGAAACACGAAAAACACTTGAATGGATATCAAAATTAATCGAAAGACAGTGGGTGAAATTCGAGGAAGAATCTCCCGACTCAATCAGAGCCGCAAAAGCACTCGCATTCGTGCAAGGAATTACGCCTGCTTTTCAAAAAGAAGAAGCTTTAGATATGCCAAAACCATCCAAAGAACAAATCCCCCTCTTCGGTGATTAAAACAACAATCAAGCAAGGAATCAAAAGAATCACATGACAGAGCTAACCCTACCAGAAAAAATTACATCCTTTAACCTAAACGGCAGCGCATACACCCAAACTTGGAGAAAATGCAACAAGGCAAACTGCAAGTGCCAGTCTGACTGGAGCCACCGACACGGACCCTACTGGCAAAAAAAAGGTCCACACAAAAATACCTACATCGGCAAAACGCTGCCACAGTCGGTAATCAAAGCATACTTCGACATCAAAGAATCTAAAACTCAAATCAATCACAACATCGCAGAGCTAGAAAATGAAATTCTCGAATTGCAAAAAGAACTCGACATCAAACTCAGCAAAAGAAGCGTCTTATTGCGATTAAAAAATGGAGATCATATCTTTAGGCAAGAGCACCCAATCTTATCCGAATACGGCTTCCTAGAACTATTACCACAAGAGCCAGATAAAACAGTCAAACCCAAAAAAAATAGGCTTGCCGCCTAGTCGAGTAATCAACCCAGCGGCAAACCTATCTCATCATCACACATCAACGTCACCATAACGCTTCTGTGTCGCTCAAAGTTTAGCACAGAAACGCAGAGATAAAAAAACAGTGACTTTTATCCCCTTGTTGATGAAATAATTACAAACGAGGTCGCTATGACAAATCATTGCCAGTCCAAACAAATAACCATTCAGCAAAGCGGAAGCGTTAGAAAAATACCCTACACGCCCAACGGAACCGCTCACATCAGCAACGACAAGAAGCCGCCGTTGATCGGGCCATATGTGCATCCTGTCACACCCACCGTAGACAGCGGCGGCCAGAAACTCGTAACCAGCCATCAAGATCGCACAGCAGCCTACGTACGACGCATGAGACCCCTCACCCTCCTTGGCGGTGCAGCCGTCGCATTTGCACTCGTAACGCAAGGCCAAATCCCACTGCTATCGTTAGCATTTGTCAGCGTAACGCTTATCACCTCCTTCATATTTTTAATCATCGGCGAAATTATCTATCAACTCGTCTCGCCAGATGGAACAAATCTATTCATTGCATGGCTTCACCATCGCCGCCTGCTAAACGAACAAAAATTCATTTTTGCCGATCTGCAAAATGACAATCCGCAAAATGACAGCACTCTCGAAAGAACAATCATTAAAATTCTATTGATCATATTGATTATCTGTCCAATTTTGCTAATCATACTGGCAATCGCAGAAACATGGATCTGATTTAGAGGAGAAAAATGACAAACAGAAAAGACAACACAACAGACACATCCAGTAATGTAGTTGATATTCTCGAAAATTCTCGCAAAAGAACAATCCTGCCCGAAATTCCACAGAGAGCCAAGATGAATATAAGCAGAAAAAGCAAACTCCAAGAGCGCGCCAACCGCCTCAATGCTGCCATGATGACGTTCATTCGCTTCTCCTACGAAAAAGATGGCTGCGAATTCGTAAATTTAGACGCCGAAGGCATGGTCACCATTACCGCACCATTCACCAAAACTGGCTACAAAGATTACAAAATCTCTGTCACCGAAGGCCGAGCATTAAGCATCATCATCAAAGAATCACAAACATCGACCAAGCCAGAGCCGCTACTAATCTACAAGCCTGGATACACGCGGTGGTTCGTCCAATTTAATCAATACCGCAACGCAGAGCAGGCCGTCGAATGGCTAAAAGCACTGAACATAGATAATCGGTTTATACGAGCATGGAGAAAAGCATCATGCCAAAGATACACAGGCGAAGCAATAGACTAGAGCCAGCTACAAAGCCGCGACCAAAACCACGCTTGCAAGTGCTATCAAAACCGCGCTTGTAAGCGCTACCAAAACCGCGCTTGCAACTAGCAACCACTAGCAGCGATCAAACTAAATAAAAAAAGAGAGAGATCAAAATGGGCTTAATTAGGGACATACTATTTGGAGAGTGGATCTCCAAACCCGAAGTAGCAGATAACCGCGAAGACTTTCTAGTCAACGAGCACGGTAGACCAGTTGCAATGCAGTTCACCGGAGCAGTACTCAGCAACGGCCAGACCAACGAAATCAATCACGAAGACTCAATGCACGGCGGGATGCCTCACCGCGATCCCGTCGTCCGAACATCATGGAATCCATTCAGTTGGCTCTTCTTTCCATCTGGCATCGAAAAACGAAAATACCCGATCAACGTATCAGCCGATGGCCGAGTCGGAGACGTTGAATATCTAGAAGATTATGCCAGAGAAACGAACGGCATAATCAATGCCAGTAATGGCCGAACCGTCAAACTCGTTGAACTCAGCAAGAGCGACATCCGAAAGCTAGAAGCGCAAGAAGATCAAGTCCAACTCGCGCGTGGCGTCAAGCGCAAAAATCTGCGCAGAGCACGGAGAGTCTACATTGACGAATAATCCAGTTGAATCACCAGCAGGGATAATCCTAATCATGGTAGGACTAATGCTCATCGGTCTCTTAGGCTGGACCATCGGCAGAACACTCAGCACCGACGCAATCAACGTAATAGTAGGCGTCCTATTCGGCATACTCGCAACCATACCCGCCGCAATCACGATTATGGCCAATCAAGAACAAGAGACAAAGCATCACCACCATCACCATCACCATCACCATGAAGTACAGCCAACTACAAAAAACGTAACATCCCATGCCGCCAGAGAAGACCAATATATCATTATTAACAAAAGAAAAAACAAGCCAGACTCCGTAGTCATCTTATACGAAGATAATCAAGGCAAACTGCACAGCCATCCAGTCACGCCAAAACAACTGTCCGAACCAACTTATTACAAAAATCAAGACGAATGGTTTATCAGCGAATAAAAAAGCAGCACAGCAATCAGTAAGGCATCAACTAGCATCAACTAGCATCAAAAAAGGAGGCATCAACCATGACCCGCAACGCAAAAGCCAACAAACCCACAGTCGATAAAGAAAAAGTCATCCATAGCATCGACAAACATTACGACATCGCCGAGTATGCGATCACCAAAATCGGGCTGCTGCTGGAGCATCTCACCAGCAAGATCACCTTCACACTCTCATCCATCATCAATATCAGCGTCGTAATCACCTCTGCCATACCCGAAGGCATCGCTGTCGCTCAGGCCAGCGGCAGCGCATGGCTCGGATTCGGCACAGCCTGCACCTCAGTTGGTGGCGTCTACGTCGCCGTCCAAAAATCAAAAGCACTTGCCGAAACTCACACACCCGAAGTCGACAACGACATTATCGTAAAGACTTGGCAGTCACGATACTGGATCATCTACTTCGTCCAGCTAATCGTTTCTATGTCCATCATAAAGCTAGATAGCGGCGGATCGCTCGTACTCTATCCGCTAGTCAGTTGTTTCGGCGCACTCTTTGCCGCCGAAGGAACCAGCCTCATCGAATCAAAAGCCAAAGACGAAAAAGCCGAAACTAGAGCCGACAAAGAAGCCGATCTTAGTGCGCAGATCAAACTAATGCAGGCTCAGAGCCGCATCGAAAACAACAGGCTACGCGCGCAATCACTCTATGCACCAGAAAACGGATCCACCAAAGAAGATCAAGAAAATACCACTAATTCACACAGGAACACACCTCAAACAATCATCGACGACAAAGGACGCCAGAAATCCCAACGCAAGCGCAGCAAAAAAGCACAGGCCCGGCTCGAGAGCATTCACCAATTCATTCTCGAAGAATATAAAGACCAGCCAGTCGCCAACATAAAAGCAACAGAAATCAGGAGAAAGATGGGGCTTACCGTCTCGGAATCCACAGTCAGAAATGACTTCGCCGAACTACGAAAAACTCGCCTCAACGGAAAAGTAAAAGCGGCCGACAATCAATAAGGATCTCACATGGCATATGAAACAAACAAGCCCGAAAAAAGTTTTAACCAGCCAGTTGAAGATAGATTATTCATGCCCGTCGAAGAATATAACATCTACAGTTGGTCGCCAGAGCCACCCGGAACCAAAAACGTCAAAGCCACTCAGGTACACGTACATGTAAACTTCCAAATCGAGAAAGTCAAAGGAACTTTCATCATGCGAATCAAGACGGAAGAAGCCATCAACGAACTCATCGAAGCCTTAAAAATACATAGAGAAGATGTCTGGCCTACCAACCACGGACACCATGAAACATGAAATTTCTTAGACCGAAAGCAAGACCATCTCGGAGACACATAGACACATAGACACATAGACACATCAAGAAGAAGAGAACATACTATGGCCTACAAATCTCTACCCAACACCGGATTAGAATTCCAAGTCGAAACATTTGACCCAGAGCTAAAAGGAAAATACCTTAGACGCTATCGCAAAATAGATAAACGTAAAAATGGAACGGCCCAAAAAGAAGGGTGGCTCATCTGGCCCGTCGTCAACGGAAAACGCTATCACGAATTCTTCAGCGACGACAAATACAATGATTCGCCAGCAGAATCACTACTCGCCGCACTCCAGCGCCGCAACGAAATACTTGCCATGCGCAACCCCAACGAAATGCCCTACCGAAAAGAGCTAATCCAATCAAACGTCAGCGGTCGTAACGGCGTCAGCTTCGCAAAAGAACGCTACAAAACCGGAGCCAAAGGACAACAGATCGTCCACCAAGCCGCTTGCTGGTGCGCCACATGGTCAGAAGATGTATGGTCAGAAAAAAAAGGCAAAATGATAAAGAAGACCACATGCAAAAAATTCAGCATCAAAAAATATGGCTTCTGGAACGCATATAAACAAGCCGTCTATGCTCGCTGGAATTGGGAAAATAAAATGCGCCAAGCAAAAGGGCTAGAGCCACAAAAAGAATTTGGAGTAAATAGAGCAGATTGGATGATCGAACAAAAATTAGGCAAAAACCTCGAAACAGAGATGCAAAACTTTACACCCACAAAATCATCAAAAGAGTAAAAACCAAAAGAGGGCCACGTGCTTAGCCCACGTGACCCTCTCTCTACCCTACTCTCTACCGAAGCAGCCAATCCGTCAATCCACCAACAACATGAAGGAGAACCAAATTATACCCTACATCCAAAAAAATTATGACCCTTCAATAATACGTATCGCCCTCTTATACCATACCGTAGCCAACGAAAACCCAACCCGGTCAATCCCCAGATCAACAATACCCTTTGGCCCCAATCGAAACAATTGCTCAACAGTCGTAACACCTTTATCAGCAAAATCACTTTTAATGTTAGACCCCATCCCTTTAAAATCTGAATGGCGAATCGGTGTACCCTTCACACCTTCACCATCTTCACCATCTTCACCCTCTTCGCCATCTTCGCCGTCAAACAAATCACCAAGCTCATCCTCAACAGCATCTAGTGCGCTCTGTTGAGCGTCATCAAATAATTCTCGCTGCCGATCAACATTTACATCAATAGCAATCGTCATCTCTTCCAACGTCTCAACCACACGTGCCTTGGCTGGCATCTCCATCGACGTATCGCCAGACTCTACACCACCAACCGGAAGCACAAAGTACCAATATTTAAGCTCCGAATCTCCCAAACTAACAGGCATAATTAATCACACGCTCCTAAACTAACATCGCCAAATCACTAACCTCAGACGGGCTCATTTTCTTAGCCATCCAAAATGATTCGTCCTTCGAATGTCCATCCAACAATGCTTTATAAAATTCAAGTATAAATCGGCTAGCGTTAATCGAATTAACCTTCCCACTAAAACACAACGTCTTACTACTCACCAGCCGCATCTGATACGCAGCCTTATCACTCGAACAAACGCCCAGCGTACAATGACGCACATCAAGAAGCTGACGCCGCAGCCAAAGCGGAGACGCTATTTCATTCGCAAACTTCACACCAAGCTCATTGCCGTGCATCGCCAAATGCAAATAATATGGCAACGAATTACTCATCCGATACGCATCAAGCCGCGCCTTAAAATTGTCTGTAGTCGGATTATGCATTGCCTCAATCCGCATCCCCATACCCTCAAGCTCAGCCAGATCCCAATACAGATCCTCATCAGGACCAAGCACCAAGAGCATCGTCTTCTTACGCAAAAGACGAATCGAATCTTCAGGTCGAGAATCCTCCATTTGATGCTTAAAATCATCACGTAAACGTTCAATATCCACAAGCGAATCAACATACTGAGCGTGCAGCGCCTGAAACCGCTGCCTCTCCATCCTAGCCTGAGTCGTCAAATCAATCACAGTCAACTCAAGCTCTTGCGTCAGCACATCTACACGACTATCAATAATCGAATTCCGTCGCCGTCGCTCAATCATCAAACTCATAATCGCTGCACCAGAAAGCGCAGCCATCAGCAACGTACCCAATAGCAACAAAAAATTAGTTGTCCCATCAGTAATGAAAATCCACAGATACGTCCAGCTAATCATCCAGTGCAAAGTAGCCAGAGTGAAATCAACTGTAGTGGCAGAAGGTTTGTGGAATAAAAGCCGAAAATCAAACATATGAAATCTCTCTCGCCAAAATAAAAATCTCGAATCAAGGCGCAAAGAAATCATTATTTCACCTCAACCACAATCCCTCGCGGCCAACTATCAAATCCAGCCTGAGCCCGATACGGACCATAAATTTTAGCCCAACTACTTGGCTGAGAATTAGTCATACGACCACGAATGCGAATCTGCATTTCCAGCAAAGTACCAGCCGCAACGCCCAACCGTCTATACTTCGCCTCTCCAATATTTTCCATCTCATACTGTAATGGATTAATCACATCAGGATTCGTATCCTGACGCTCATCACGATAGAGAAACCGTCTCGTACCATAGGTAAAAATAGGGACACCATTGCTCAACAACCGAACATCTGTCCAAAGGTAGACACGCGCGCGGCGAACATACACAATTACATCCCCCGGATCCCACCAAACTTTCACATCCGTCACACAATCAGCAGAGGTATTCGAGGCACCAATAGTCGTCCAGTCCAAAACCGTGCCATTAGTCCCATTGCCAAACATCTGCGTGCCATCCGTAATGGTGAGCCGTCCAGATGGACTACTCACATACGTAAATGGACCTGTACACATTGTAACAGTTGGCGTCGCAGGCACATGCGGATGGACGGCCTCCAAGCTGTCAAGCCTCAAACTATTATTCGCAATGCTGGCCGCATTCTTGCATGATTTTAAAAATGACTGATACCAACTATACATTCTCAAACTCCTATAATTTCACAAAATCTTCAAACAAAGCACCCCAAAAAAACAAAGTATAAGTTTTTCTGGGGTGCCTCAAATTAGTCAAGATAACTTAAATATTATGGAGAGGGAGCGGGAGCAGGAGCAGGACAAACACACTCACCAAAGCCAAGCGTACTGTCAGCAAACTCCGAAACAATCGTACCGTCTTTCGTAATAAATTTAGTAACAGGATCGCCGTTAGTATTGCAGCCATGAATAGGAAAACATGGTTCCTCAACCACCGGAATACAAGCCTCACCAGCTGGAGCCGCAGCCAATGCAGCCATCGCCGTATCAAAGAAATAAGTAGTCGGAACGCCCGTTTCCTCATCAATCACAACCGCCGAATAGCCAGTCGTCGTCTGCACACCATCCGCATCAGTCGTACACCATCGGATCAAAGCCAAACCTTCAATCTGTGGCATATCGCTAATACTCGATGCCAACTCGCCAATTTTCTTGCATACTTCACAAAGCTGCTTAAATATCTGTGTCCAAATCATCGAAAAAACTCCCTATTAAGTAAACTCATAATAAATCTTGTTACGCCTGGTTTCCATGGCCATAAACAAGATAATAATCCGCAAAACCATATCTAACAGACGCAGACGCACTCACCCTCTTCCGCTGGATAAGGCCGATAAATCGTCACAATATCCGATCCATCTGTCGTGCCAGCAGGAATAATGTCATACGCCAAACTCGCACTCCCATCAGCCAAACAAACGCTGCGCACAACCACACTATCACCAGAAGCACCCGCACCACCATCCACACCACCATCCGCACCACCATCATCACCGCCATCATCAGCACCGCCCGCCTTACAAGCGGCCAGTTGCTCATTCAAATTAGCAAGCGTAACAGTCAACGAAGCAAAAAATAAATCAAGATTAAAACCTTTATGTTCCATCGTCACCAAACAGTGTGGATCCTCTACATCACCATTCAAACCTGAGCGATTCGATACCTTTCTATTCATAATTTAGCCCTTAGTCTCTCACATCCTGACCACCCTCTTCGCCACCCTCTTCGCCACCCTCTTCGCCACCCTCTTCGCCACCCTCTTTGCCCTTCTGAGCAATATTAGCCAAGAGAGAATGACGTTCGCTCGCCTGAGCCGCCTTCATACGAACAGTCAAATTCGCCTTCAGCGTCTCCAACTCATCATCAAGAGGATCTCCATTCTCATTCACATACGCATTGCCAGCTAAATCATTATTAGCAATCAATACGCCATTCACCCGCGTATATAACATCGCCATCTCTCCTTAACAGAACTCAATCCAGCTCACCGAAGTGCGCCGCGTTTCGCCCCAAGCATCCATCTGTCGGATACCCGAATTTACCACCTCACCATCATCATCTACCACCAATGAGCCAGCATGAGACGTAATATATTTCGTCTCAATACAATGCTCACCACAACCCAAAAACAGAGCCGTATTCAAAGCTCCATTAATCGTCGTATCATACTGAAACGCTTGATGACCATCACAACCATGAACCTCAACACCATCAACAAAATGACAAGCGAGAACCACAATATTGCCATTAAACGAAGGAGGAATCGGCGTACCATCGTCCTCAAAACGCTGGATATAGCGAGTAGAAACATTGAAAATGCTGTGCATCGTAACCAATGCTGGACACTTGAGCGTAAAATACAGCTTCTCACACAAAAGACCCGGAAAACCTTGCATCTCCGTATAAACAAATGGTTCCTCTTCAAATTCAAGAAGCGCACCATCCGCATTAGGTGTATCCGTAAACGAACTCTGCGCCACAAAGCCACCAGTCTGCTGCCGAACCACCCTCTTCCAATACCCATCGCCATTCTCGTCATGCACCCACGTGCATAACTCACAACAACAATCATCACAGCCATCAGGCGCAGGCTTAACCCATAAATCACCAACCTGCAAATTACCTTTTGCATCGCCAGTTGGTGGCGTGTCGCTCGTCCAGCTCATCGTACAGCGGCACGTCTTGCAATCATCCTCAGAATACAACTGACGCTCCATACCCAGCGCAGTCGACGAATCTCCACTCATAATCAAGTCACCTCACTAAATCAAATCCAAACACTCTTTGGCTTAATATCATCTATCTCAAATTCGCTCTGCTTCAACGCATCACCAGCCACATCACCAGCCACATCACCAACCTGACCATCAAGCAAAACAAACATCTCTTTTAGTTCAGTCAACTCACGTTCCTGCTGCTCAACAATAAAAATCAACTGAAAAACCGCACCAAATAACGCCTTAATCGGCCAACTCGGACGAGAACCCAACTTTACGCGTGACAAAGCAACACGCACCTCAGCCAAACTCATCTGCGATGATTCGTTCATGCCAATTCCTCCACTCAATTTTCTTAAAAAACAAACCATAAAAAAAAGCGCCTGCCAAGCCATCTCTACAAAAATCTCTTTACTACAAAAATAAAGAGGAGAATAGCGATCTTCTCCGCTGGGGAGGGCCAGCGGAGAAGACGGCAGACGCTTTAAGCGTTCAATTTATTTAAAATCTTGTTCGCAGCAACCAGCTCGGGACAAAACAAGACGCTAAGACAAGATAACACCCCTCGAACTACTTCGCTTCTCTTGTATAAAGCGCCAAGCATACTCATGACCAGCGCGATCACCCAGAGGATTATCAGCATCAGCATCCACAGATCCCCATCTTGTAACAAAATAGCTCGGCACCTGAAACGACTCAATGCCTAACTCGGCCACTGCCAACCGCACCACAATATCCTCCCACTGATCACAACAATCACCACCCACATAGTGCAATGTCGCTGACTTTAAGCCACACAAATTACTCCCAGCCTGCGCCTCCAATCGCACAATGCCCAGCGGACCATTCACCAAACAAACAGATATCTTCGCGCAAGTAGCGCACTGCCCGCCTGATTCACCACCATTGCAGCTATTACAGCCACCGCACGATGACAGAGAATTCACATACCCGCTATTGCTCTTCAAAATCCTGCGCTGCACTAGCTCGATACAATTTACATACACACATGGATCAATCAAAGATTGCGGCGGTCTCACCTTCCCTGCAGCAGCACTCGCAGTAAGCAAACTTGGCTTAATAATCTCATGCAAAGGACCAACCACATCAACATACGTGCCACCCGGCCCACGCCGAAACTCTATCTGCGAATCACTAAACGACTGATACGAACAGCCCAACTTATCCGCTCCCTTATGTCGCAAATAAAAGCTATCCTTATTATCTTTACGCAAATCAATGCCAGCAATAAATCCACTACCTGTATATCCATCCACAAACGAATCATTATTGAAATCTTTCAACACAATCCGAACATCCAAAACAACCACATCCTGCACACGACCAATCGCATCAACCTTAGAATGAGATAGCTGAACATCCACACACGGATTAGGATGACCTCTAAAATGCCTCGGCCAAGAAACCGTCTCGCAAAGCTCTTTTTTACCCAGATTAAAGCCCAAATAACCAGCTAAAACTTCCTCAGCGCGACCAAGCGCATCAGAAATAGAATCCCGACCAGCAAACAATCCGCTATGCTGGCCAATAGGTAAAATCGCTGGATCTTCCGATGGCTCACCAGTCGTACCATAATTAACAACCGTCGTCACCGTACCATCTGGCAAAGTCGTGGTCGTAATCATACTGCCCGGCAGCGGATTACCCGTCGATTCACTACCAGTCGATTCACTACCAGTCGATTCACTACCCGTCGATTCACTACCAGTCGTTGGATCTACCATATCCATATCTATTCGCCCTCTAGCTATTCCACCCCATCATCAGCACCGCCACCATCATCAGCACCGCCACCATCATCAGCACCACTATCATCATCGGCAGCACCACCATCATCGGCAGCACCATCATCCGTGCCAGCACCATCATCCGTGCCGCCATCATCCGTGCCGCCATCCGTGCCGCCATCATCCGTGCCGCCACCATCGTCACTTCCATCGCCATCGCCATCGCCATCACCATCGCCTCCAATAGCAATAGGTAAATACGTCGAAGAAACGCCGCTCAACATCTCAACCAAATCCGTCACGTCACCACCCTGAGCATTATACTCAGCCAAGCCACCATCATCCGGTACAGTAAAATCGTCATCCGTCGTCCCCTCTTCCAAAGACGGATACTCCTGCTCTCCTTCAGCCCCATCACCATTCGTCGGATCCCACGTACCAGTCGTCCCATCAGGACAAACAACCGTCCCATCATTCCGAAACTCACACATACTACTGTCATCTGGCGGATCATCCAGATTGCCCGGCGCACAGCGCCAGCCTCCAACACCCCCAAGCTCTGGATAATACGTACAAACATCAGCTCCACTCTGCTGACGAATCGGCGCTACTGGCTCATGCTGCAAATTTGGATCAGCATTCGGATGCTGCTGTGTACCCGACGAGCCATCAGTACAAATAAAAGACTTGTCACGCCGATCAACTGCATAAATATTCTCCACACCCTCAAAAACATAATAGCAAGAATGACCCGCAGCAGTCGTAGGCAACCCCGAAGGACTACCATTGCCCATTTCCCAATTACCCGAACTGCCATCCTCACAACTATACGTACCATCTTGATGATAAAAACAGCGCTGCTCAGTATATGAATTATCCAAATACCAGCCAGCCGTACCATCGGTACACGTATACGCACCATTGCTGTAAAAATAGCAAATACCATTACTCAAATCAACTGTCGTATCACTCCAGTCAATCAAATTCGCATCCATATAGTCAGACAGCGCAACCGCCGCACCATCATTAGACGGAAACATTGCCTCCCCAATCCGGTCACCCAAAAGATTCAGGCCCATGCCATTCTTGGCAGCCTGCAACATAACAAAAGACTCTTCACTATTCCACACACCAGAGCGACCATCAGGACACATATACGTACCGTCTGCATAAAAAAAGCACTCAGTCCCCGGTGGCGGATCACTCGCATTCATCGGTGTGTAATCACCAACCGTACCGTCAGTACATAAATACCGATTCGTATCAGGATCAAAAACACAAGAGACCACAGGCTCAGGCTCACCTGTCGGAAGCGTACCACCCGGTATCGTATCGCCACTATCAACATAATGCATACCCACCGGGCCAGAAGGTGGCACCTCCTCCAACTCACCTTCCTCATTCACCGCCACATGCACAGGAGGCGAATGCTCACCACTCAAACCATTCGGACAATAAAAAAACCAATCCGTCCTACCCTCGCCATTGCGCCAATCATACGTACAGCCATCAGCACGAAAATCATCCGCATTATCAAAACGCAAAACGCCTTCCCACGTGCCAGTCGTTCCATCCTCACACACAAATGTATTGTCATCATAGTACGTACACGCGCTCGGCTGCGGACTACCAGAATTTTGCGGGACAGCAGCACCAACTGGATCAGTAATAATAATCGGCAAATAGACCTGCGTAACGCCATTCGTATCAACAAATGTACCATTACTATCATAAACAGTGTTCGGATCGGTCGGAATATCATTCGCAAACAATGGAAACCAAACACCAAACGTATTGCCACTGCTATCGCTATACGTGCCATCCGCACTATACGTATTCGTATAATCTCCAACCTCAGTCACAGCCGAGCCAGTACCGCCTTGGCTCACCCCACCATTCGAACCAGCCCAGCCCGTTGGCCCAGACCAACCCCATACCCCATACGTACCATCAGGACAATTATATGTACCATCAGGCAAATACGTGCAGCTTGGCGTCGGAGCAGCAGGCGAACCACCCCCAGAACCACTCCCAGAATCATACGCATAGCCCACACTCCCATCGTCACAAATAAAACTCCCATTTGCCAGCGTCACACACTCAATATTCGGATTCACGCTCGGATTACTCCCAGCACCTGCAGCACCACTACTCGCACTACTCGCACTACCAAAGCTGCCGTCCGAACAAAGAAACGAACCATCCGACTGATAAACGCACGTCACCCCCGGCGACGTATTTGGTGGACCACCACCCGCCGCATTATCCACACTGCCCGAACTACCATCACTACAGGTATACGTCTCACCATCATCAGAAATCGTGCAAACCAAATCCGTATGCTGCGTTGGTGGCACAGTCCCATCAGCATGATTCCACGTACCCGTATCACCATCAGCCGTCACATACGTACCATCAGCTTTCCACTGAATATGCGGATCATCAAAATCAGGCTCAACACCCGTACTTGAGTCCCACACTCCATACGTACCACCATCACAATGATACGTCCCATCATCCGAAAAAACACACGACTCCGGCCCCTGCGGACCCGGCGTACAAATCAATGGCCGCCGTCTCAACGTCGGTGCAGGCTCAACAACACGCACATCACTCGTATCAGCCAAACCCCAAAACAACTCAGGCGCAATATTAGACATCGCAATCTGCCTAAATCGCTCCAGCGTCACGCAGCTACAATTCTCACCGCAGCCACACATACATTCATCCGTCGATAATCCCACTGCCATCAAATCACCTCTAAAAATTACGGTGTGCCACCATCATCCGTCGTGCCATCATCATCGGCACCGCCATCATCCGTCGTACCGTCGTCCGTGCCACCATCGTCCGTTGTCCCGTCATCCGTCGTGCCGTCATCCGTCGTGCCGTCATCCGTCGTACCATCGTCCGTTGTCCCATCATCCGTCGTGCCATCGTCATCCGTCGTGCCATCATCATCCGTAGTGCCATCATCAATATCATCATCAGTCGGAGGCGTAATAACAGGCTCACCCGAAATAGCATCCGTAAAAATATCAACTATATAGTCACCCAAATCAGAAACAACCTCAGCACCAAAATCTCGCGGATTAAAAAATGTCGGGGCCGAAATCTCTTCCTCAAAAGGAGGCAACTCGCCATCAAAAGTATTGTCCGGATGATTGCCCCACTCTCTCTCGCTACCATCAGGACAAACAACGCGACCATCGCTCAAATACTCACAAGAATTCCTATCTTCAGGAGGCTCATCTACCGTACCCTCAGCACAACGCCAACCGCCACGTCCATCATTCAATTCTGGATAGTAAGTACAAACATTTTCACCAATCTGAAAACGAACCGGATCAGTCGGCTCATGTTGCAAAACCGGATCCAAAACAGGAGAGCTCTCCGTCCCGTAAGTACCATCCGTACAAAGAAAATCCTTATCGGCCCCTTCAGGGGCAGTAACATCAGAAAAAGTGTAGTAGCACGTATGCTCATAAGAAACAACAGGCAACCCCGACTCGCTACCATCACCATAATTCCACGTCCCCGTACTGCCATCATCGCAACTATACGTACCATCTTCATGGTAATAACAATAGCCACTCTCTTTGTAACCATTAAGATAAGACGGAGAGCTATCAGAACCAGAAAGCTCCGAAATATACCAACCACTCTCACCAGTCGTACAGCCATACATGCCGTTGCTGTAAAAATAACAATAGCCTAAATCGGGATCGTAATCCTCAGACAAAACATCAATATTTTGCTCCGCTAAAAAAGCCAACAAAGCATCCGAATTCGACTGAGCCTGATCAATAGTATTAATGCCAGCCAAATAATCCTCAAACAAAGTTTGCAATTGCTCCATCATATTTCCAGCTACGCCAATATCCGCATACGCACCCGGCGCAACCGCCAAAACACTCGGCCCAGAATCATTATTCCAAAATCCAGATCGGCCATCCCTGCACTCATACGTACCATCATCATAAAAATAACAATCCGCATCTGGGGCAGGCTCACCCGAGCCTGCTGGAGAATAATCACCCGTTGTCCCATCAGAGCAAATATATATCCTCTCATCCTCATTAAAAACACAGGTCGGTCGGCCAATAGACTCATTGTGCAACGCCAACAATCCATCACCCGGCACAGGCACAATCTCACCATCCGCGGTCAAAACAGAATGAGTCGGTGGCCTGTGCGTACCAATAAAACCATCACGGCAACGGAAAAAACGTTTCGTCTCACCAAGACGATTAACCGCCTCCCAAGTGCAGCCATCAGCACGAAAATTTGGATCCTCCACAGAAATAGAGTTACCAAACCACTCGCCTTTCGTTCCATCCTCACAAGCAAACGTACCATCCTCATAATAATGACAATACAACTTAGATGGAACCAATCCAGCATTGTTCGGAGCAGTCTGCATAGCAGGCACCGGACCAACACCAACACCAGCACCAGCACCAGCACCAGCACCAGCAAAATTCGAAAAAGAACGGATTCGAGCACGATCCAATGGAGACATTAAAACTTCCGGCTCTTTTTTTGAAAGAGCAGAAGACGCAGGCGCAACAGAAAAAGCAGGCGCAACAGAAGGAGACGGCGCAACAGAAGGAGACGGCACAGGAGAGGCAGAGCCTACAATAATAATCGGCAAATAGACCTGCGTAACGCCATTCGCATCAACAAATGTACCATTACTTAAATAGATCGTATTCGAATCAGTCGGAATATCATTCGCAAAAAGAGGAAACCAAACACCAACATTGCCAGCCACATCAATATATGTCCCATCCGCATAATATTGATTCGTATAAGGCCCAACCTCAGTTGTCGGTGAGCCAGTACCGCCTTGGCTCACCCCACCACCACTACTTACCCAGCCACTCTCTCCAGACCAACCCCATACCCCATACGTACCATCAGGGCAACTATATGTACCATCAGGCAAATACGTGCAGCTTGGCGTCGGAGCAGTAGACGAAGAAGAACCGCCAGCCTCATACGCATAGCCCACACTCCCATCATCACAACTAAAACTCCCATTCGCCAGCGTCGCGCACTCAATATTCGGATTCTGGCTCGGATTACTCCCACCACCACCACTAACTGGAGTAGACCAAGTACCGCTCGAACCATTCGTACACGTAAACGTACCGTCGACATTATATTCACACTCAACTTCCAATGATGAATTCGGAGGCCCAACCCCACCCGCATTATCCACACTACCCGAACTACCATCACTACAAGTATACGTCTCACCATCAGCAGAAATCGTGCAAACCAAATCCGTATGCTGCATCGGTGGCACAGTCCCATCAGCATGATTCCACGTACCCGTATCACCATCAGCCGTCACATACGTACCATCAGCATTCCACTGAATCGCAGAATCAAAATCAGGAGGGGATCCTGAACTTGAGTCCCAAGTCCCATACGTACCACCATCACAATGATACGTCCCATCATCCGAAAAAATACACGACTCAAACGACTGCGGACCCGGCGTACAAATCAATGGCGGCGAAGATGGATCAAAATTAGATTGAGGACGAACAACCGTCACCGCCCGTGTATCAGCCAAACCCCAAAATAATTCAGGCGCAATATTAGACATCGCAATCTGCCTAAATCGCTCCAGCGTCACGCAGCTACAATTCTCACCACAGCCACACATACATTCATCCGTCGATAATCCCACCGCCATCAAATCACCTCATACTACCTACTACTTACCATCTCTCTCTTTACCATCTCTCTCTTTACCACCGCTCTTTGGCTTATATCCATACCCACTAGAATTGTAAACACAGCCATCTCGCCTCGTTGCACGCATAATCTCACCCATCGTTACAGGCAAAACCTGAGCAAACGCCTGCAAACATTTACGCATCGGACATTGCGCATCGCCACGCAAAACCATATACGTAGCAGAAGAGTTACCACCATCTGCCTTGATAATTGCAGCAATAATCTCAACACGAGCCGAACGCTCAGACTTCGTATCGCTCACCCGCTTCGAAACAGCCTTATCCAAATTCTTATTCAACAATGTCGACAAATTCGTTGCCATCTAATACCCCTTAATCAAATTATCAAATCTTGTCACACTCAGCTGGCATGGCCATAAACAAGACATCATTTTCTACGCAGCAATCCCTCATCTGTCATCTCGTAAAAATCAAAGCGCAGCTCACAAATCTTCATTATCTCCATCCACAACAAGCTGCGTAATGCAGGTTGCGGATTGCCGCAAGTTTTTGCAATCGCATCCAGCATAAACCACAGCCTGATATCCGAATCCAGATTCTCAAAAACAGCACCTCGAAGATCAACAAATTCCCAAGCAGAATCAGCGTCATAATCCGGATCACGTAGCGCCCTAGACTCGGCATATGCAATTGCGGCAGAAACAGTTTCAGCCACAAAATCACCGTCATTTTCTACAAGAGAGAGACCATACACCTCATTCTCCATATCGACATTCAGCCTAGCCTCACCCCGAGTTAGTTCAGCCATTTGGGTTCCATCATCCCCGCCAACTTCATACCAGCCAAGTTATCCTCAGCATAATGAAAAGCACCAAAAGTGCGGTACATGCTCCGATGATACACACTATCAAATATCTCGCGCCGAAGATACGTATCCAAATAAAATTCATCGTCCAAGGCCGAAGCAGATCCAGCCGCACCAGCGTGACCAGCGGGATACGTAGGGTGGCACGGACAACCCATAAACGAAGAAGTAAAAATGCCCCCCGGTACATCCAAAAATTCCTCAATCCGTGCAGCACCAAAATAGTACTTCGCTGCAAAAATTTTCTCCATGGTGCGCTTCAACATATCCGACAGATTCTCAGTCACATGAATATCGCTGCCCAAAAATTCGTCATGACCTTTAGAGTCATAACGCTTAATCTTTTTTCTCAATCCATTATTTAAAAGCCACTTCATACAGCCAAGCGGAACGTCCAGCGCGTGATCACCGACCACAGATTCAGCCGCCGCTTTCGCATCGAGTTCATCCTCTCTCAAATCAGCAATATACTGCAATGGACCCGGAATACGCTCAGGATCGAAGCCCGGTCGTGGATGATGTTTTGCCAAAAAATCACTCGGCCATTTATCACGAAAAACAGTCGTCCGCACTTCAATCACCTCACTCACCATCTCATTATATGCCGAGCCATCTTCTGGATAGGTTGGCGCGTCGATGTTGTGCGAATTGCCAATACGAGGCGAAACAAGACGGCTGAGTCCAATCCCGTCTGGCACCTCTAACAATGGAAATTGCAATGGCTCCGGACCCGACCAACCCTTCTGAAATCGAAACGGTACATTCTTAATCATATTCACAGCCTCCACACAAATAATTTTTATCGCTCAAAAGTGAGCCAAATACTCCACAAGAGAAAAAATCGCAACCAGCAAAAGCATTAACCAAATTTGATGATCCATCATACAAACTCACTCCTAAGCCTTACCAAAACGAGTCATCCGAATCAATATCCACATCCAAGCCCAACACATCAGGTGCAAGGCCAATAATTCAACAGGCAAAAAACCTACATCCAAAAACCACACTCCAAGCACCGCAACAGCAACAACGGATGGAGTCAGACATACGCCGCACGAAAGCAGCAAATCCAACTCCGAACCATCTGGCGCAAGCAGCCTTACCCGCTCAATTAGCCTGTACGGTCCACGCTCCCAAGAAAGCAGAGTCACCGGACCATACAACACAAGCGCCAGCCCAAACGCTAGCCCCACATTATCAGCCATAAATCGCAAAAACAATTCACTCATAAAAATTCCCCTAAAATAACCAAGTCGTCCAATCATCTACCAAGACGAAGCAACAAAGCCAAAGCCCCCCCTGCTGGCAAAGCACCCGTTCGCCGTCAATGTAGCACAGGTTTTTTTTGCGTCGGCTGTCGTTCGTCCGCAGCTTTAAAAAGCCAAATCTTGCGGGCGCTCCACAGCGGCCTTAACCTGCGGTGGCCCCTTTCGCCATCTTAATCTGCCTTCGGCAACAGGCTTCAGGCTCTGCAAAATAAAACCTGCGCAAAACACATTGCGTCGGGTGCGTTGCCCGGCAGGGGGGGCTTCGGCCCTTGGTTTTTTTCCGTCTCGGTCTCTTGGCCGTGCTTTCTTTTTTCTCAGGGGGTTTTCTCATGGTTTCTATTTCTTCTCTTCCTACTTTGGCTGCTGCTGCTGGTTCTGCTGGTTACTTCTCAGGCGTTCGTGTTGTTCCTCGGTCCGGTGGCTTGTCTGCTTCTGCTGTCTTCGTTTTCCGCACTCAGGCCAAGGCTGCTAAGTTTGCTCTCCTTGCTGCCCAGTCCATTTCTCGCCCTGGCTTTGCTCCCACCTTTTCGGTGCAGCCTTCGTCCGGTCCTCGCAAGTCGTTCGGTGTTGTGTTGCCGCTCTCGGGTGCAGTGGCTCCTGCTCAGTCGCAGTGGTTTGCTTGTTTCTCTTCTGGCCGTCCTGCTGCGGTTGGTGCGTTGGCTGCCAAGGCTGTTCGGCCTGCCTCGGTTCCTGCCACGGCTCCCTCATGGGCTCAGTTTTCTCAAGCTCTCTCGGCCCTTCAGGCGTTGGTTCCTCCCCAAGCTGCTTCTTAGTTTGGGTGTTGTTTCTCCGGGTGGGGGCTTCGGCTCCCACCCTTTTTACGAATCTTCTTCTTCTCTCCTTTTTCAGAAATATAATGCGCAAGCTCTTCAACCAAATCAGCCGTAATGGTCCTTGGCTTACCTAGCACAGCCGCCAACTTATCAGCACCTGCAGCAAGAAAATCCGCACTGCTATAAATCTCTGCTTGTAACAGATCATCCTCCATCATTGGCGTCACGCCATGCAACATCGCAAAATCAAAAACCTCTACCTTACCCGTAGTCGAATCCACAGCAGGCAAATTCGAAGAAACCACAACAACACTGTTCCCAAATCCAACTTCTTTACGCAAAGACAAAATCCAATTCTTCACAGCCTCTTCGCTTATAGACAACGTCTCAGCCAACTTAACCGGATCAGCACCAATAATGTCCCCAGCACGCTCACAATCTTGCAGCCGCAAAGCCCGATCCGTAATGCCCAATGGCACGATGCTCACAATCGAAGTCGCTGGCTGAAGCAGTGCATTCAAATTCACATGATTAGATGCACCAAGCAACGTAAAATCGCGACCATACAAATGCTCAAAATTCAACACATCAGACACATCCACATTAACAAATCGACTACGACCCATCCGTCCAGCCTGATAGCGCATTTGATTAACTTTATATTCCATCGCGCCCTGACGAGAGCCATAATACAAATACCACTGACCCGTCGCATCCTCAGAGACATTCTCAATCCCCAGCGCCTGTCCCTGCAACGTAGTCGCTGAACTCAAATCCTGATCCGCCCACCAATAATTGTGCGTCGTTTGACTACAGCATCCCATGTTTTCAAATCTCTCCTTAAAAAAAAACAAGTTGGCTCCGGGTAACCACCCAGAGCCAACTCAATATCACAACAAACAACTACTTCTTACCAGCCGCCTTTGGCTTAGTCGACCGACTAGAGCCAGCCGCCTTTGGCTTAGTCGAACGAACAGAGCCAGCCGCCTTTGGCTTAGTCGAACGAACAGACCGAACAGGTGGATGAACAGTAGGTGACGGAGTTGGAGACATACCACCATCATCACCACCACCACGATCATCATCACCACCATCATCACCACCACCATCAGCAGCACCATCATCGGCAGCACCATCATCAGCAGCACCGTCATCGGCAGCACCATCATCAGCAGCACCATCATCAGCAGCACCATCATCGGCAGCACCATCATCAGCATCATCAGCACCATCATCAGCCACTAATACCGGACACTCACCCTCGACAACATCACATCCACTCGTGCCAACAATCGAGCCCGATCCATCCATCTCAGTATTATATGTGTCATCTTCCATCAAATAAGCCTGAATCGGATCACCTACATGCGGATTAACACAATATGCAGTCGGCACATAAACGACCGGACACGCACCCTCGCACATTGTCCCAGCGCCTGTGTCTACAACTTCACCACTGCCATCCGTCTCAGTGTTATATGTGCCATCTTCTTGCAGCCAAACCTCCATGCTGGCACCCGACCACGGATTAAAGCACCATTGCGTCGACTCAAATGGCAATACGCACGCACCCGCCTCTGGACAAGCATCCCCAACATTAATCTCTCGACCACTCTTGTCAAGGTAACATCCATTCGGCTGCAAATACAACGTAGTCGGTGTCGCCACGCCATCCACCTTAATCGTCAAACAATGTGGCTTCGTCATATCCATCACCGTCACCGTCGCACCCGTACCATTAACAATCAAATCACCACCTGCACTCGGAACACCAATGCAAGGCTCAGGAGAAAGACCTTCAGTACGGCCTTGGCCGAAATTACGTGGTGGAGTAAATGTACAGCACGTAATGTCAGTCAATTGGAAAGCCAAAAACGGAGCATGGTGGGCCAAGCGCCGCTTCGTTGTACCAGCAATCTGCAAACACAGATTCTGCGGTGGCTTCTTAAAGAGCAACCACGCACCATTAGGCGATTCTTCAGGCATAAAGTAGCCCTGTGGTGCCCAATTTTGCAACGCCTTCGTAATCTCAGCCGTATTCCACGGTCGAAATTGCTGATAGAAAACCGGAATCGTGCCATTCATCACCGTAATCGGCGTGAAGAACAACCGACCAGTACGCTCACCAGTCGCCCGATCATACGAACTATACGTATCCGAATCATCTACAATCCACGGCACCGCCATACCGTCAACAACAATATAGCTACCCGACATCATATCGTCGCGCATCTGTGTCGCCTCGGTACTAATGGTCGTAATCTGCTGACCACCCATACCGCCCATCTCTTCACCACAACAGGTGCAGCCACCATAGCCACAAGCCCACATCCGAATAATACAGTCACGCATCCACGATGGACCGATAAAGACACCATCAATAATGCCCAGACCCATATCAAAAGAAAGCTGCTTCGAATTGCTCACCAACTGGCTCACCAAATTCACAAAGCCACTAGCATTCTGACAAGCTTTATCCACGCCAAGATGATCCTTGGCCGACATCACAATACTATCAGCCGCAGGACACGGCTGACCCGAAATAGCATCTACATAACCCGTATTAATAATGCTAGCCAAACCCTTAAACGGTCGATGCACGCCCGTCACACCAGCAGGATTACCATTAAAATATTGCGGAGCCATATCTCGCTGGAACGTAGCAGCCAACTCGAACATAGCCTTATCATACGAGCTATTCAAGATGTTGCCTTCATTGATAATCATCTGCGAAGGATGACCACCCAAACCATTATTCATCATGCCTGGCTGCGCTGCATACCGCGAGTTACCACGGCCACCAGCCTGCGCCATCGCATTGCGACGCTGATCCAATACACCGCCAACCACTTCCATCGGCATATCACAATAGCTATCATCCTCACACAAAGAATAAATACGACTCTGACGACCAAAAACACCCCACGGCGAACACCACTCACACATAGTAAGTAGACCCGCCTGCGGATAATCGTCACAACAACCCTGTGGCTCAACCACTGGCAAACTACCATCAGGATTCGTCGTCTCCGTCAGACCAGTGATAATGCCAATATTCAAATGACCCTTAGTCGAAGGATACAATGGCAGAGACTGCATCAATCCCTGCCGAGACAACATCATCGCATTAAGCACCAGCGACTCACGACCGCCAGATGCCAACCCGCCCGGCCCTTGAGGAGGGATGACCGGACTACAATACTTTGTATGCTTATTCGCTGTTAATTCCATTTCAAAAACCTTATCCTTTAAATCTTATTTATGGCTAGCAAAGCCTAATAATTAAATAAGATAGCCCTCCGCAATCTTATTTAATTAAGCTTCGCTAGCCAACGCCCGTACAAAACTTCTTACCAACTATTCGCAAATCCAAAAGTATCGCCCACCAAAGGACTAACAAACTTTTCGTCAAGTTCTGGCGTCGAGCCAGACGGACCACCATCACCAGATTGACCAGAGCCGCCAGCACTTTTATTACTCATGCGCAAACCCTCAACACTTGCCATGCGCGGCATAGCCCGATCAATAGAACCAAACTGAGACTGCAAATCAGCCACCGCAGACTTCACCGAATCCAACTGTTGCACACTAGCATCAGACTGCGCACGCACACTCTCATCTATCGCAACAACCTTATCGGCCAAAACGCTCATCAACTCCAAAACATTCACCATCTGCTCATTAACCTGAGATGCTACCGCTCCACCCGCAGCCTTAGCCGCCTCGCGCGTAGTCACGGCCACAAAATCATCTATGCTCATGCTCTCATTACTCAGACTCTCATTACCCAGACTCTCATTACCCAGACCACCTTCACCTTGATCAGACTCAAGCGGAAAACCACCATCCTGATAATCAAAGCTAGGCGAAGCCCCATCATTTAGAGCATCCAACGTTAAACTATCTGAATCAACAGCTGGAGCATCCTTAGCAACTGGAACACCCTCAGCCACTGGAGCACCCTCAGCCACTGGAGCCGCTTCCTTATTCATCAGCCAATCACCCTTATTTGTAGAAGCCGAAACACCATCAGACTTCAATTTCATATACAGCGCATCAACTATCGCACGCGCCTGCGCACCAATCCCGCCAGCCTCACCAGAAACAGCATTACCAACAACAGCACCATCAACAGCACCATCAACATCAGCACCATCAGCTTGCGTCGCAGATTTCAACTTCACGCCAAGACGCTTCGCCAAATCGCTCTGCGTCTGCATATGCTGTCCAATCTGCATCAGCACATCATGGCCCACATCCGGTGTATCAAATTTATTCGTAAATTCATCATACTTCTCGCGTGAAAATGTATTACTCATCGCAACCCCTTAATATCTATCAAATCTCTATACAACATCTATCAAAAAATGACTACCAATCAAAAGCAGGTGGCCGCTCCTCGCCTTTGCTCAGCGCAAGCGAGTCCACACGCAGCCACTTCCCATACTTCTCCAACTTTATCGTTGTGTTACGCAGCCGAATGCCCGCCTCAGCATTTCCGTGCAAATAAAAACTAGCAGCATCCGCACGCGCGCCAAGCGCCAAATCAACATATTTCTCATACTCTATCGAGTACTCATTGTGCGGTACAAGCTGTGCCGAATCCTGCGGCTCAGGCAACTGATCGTCAGGCAAAATTACGCCATAACCTAAATCAGAATGTGCATCGTCATTATTATCAACCATCTTGAAAATCTCCTTATTCTAAATAAATCAACCTATTTCTTTTCAGCCTTAACCTTTTCAGCCTCGACCTTTTCAGCCTTAACCTTTTCATCAAAACCTACAGCCAAAGTCGCAGATTGCTTACCAAACAAAACCTTCGCCTGATTAATAGCACTCGCAGCTTCAACCATATCAACACCAGTAATTTCCACCAGTTGACTAACATGCATCTTAGACATATCCCGAAAAGTATGCACCCCAACCCTCGCCATATCCGCAGATTCAGCCTCAGTAAAAGGCGAGCCAACTTCACACAAATCATCAACCTTATCTCGCGAATCACACCCAAATGCACGCTCGACCGCAGCCGCCCAAATGCGCGTCGCTCGATGATCCTTCACACCCGGCACAGCCTTAATCGCATCCACGCCAGCCATCGCAACCGACATAAAAGTAGGAAGGCCACGCTCCTTCAATCGCTGCTCAATCTTCTCACCCACATGAGGTAAATCGCTCAGCCTATCCTGATTCACTGGCTGAAAACATTTAATCATCTACTCCCTCCCGCACAAACAAATTCGTAAATAAATTCGCCTCTTTTTGTCGCGGCACAATGCTGCGCTCTCTTCGTCGAATACGATGATAAGTCAAATCATCATCTACATCATTTTCCTCATACGTAAACTTAATCGAAAGCGTTAATTCGTGCGCGTGCTCCATCATCGCCTTAGCCACCAACTCATTAACAAATGTACCGCTCTCTAACAAAAATTGATTCTCAGGACCAGCCATTGAATTAAAATCACAATGACCTAGAACCAAAGCCTGATACAAAAGATGCTGACCACTCTCACTATCCTTCCAAATCGGACTGTACACATGCCACCACACCAAAGGACCATAATCACCATCTCGATCCGCACGAGCCACATCTTCAGCAAGAGCCGCTCGCGTAATAAGCTCCCCATCTACGTCACGATACCCACTAGAAGAAATCGCCACCCAGCGCCATAACTTCACATTCTTCGAAGGTGGATGAATCAAAAAATCCATCTCCACCTCTTCAACACCATCATTCCCCGCCGAAGAATCCGCAGGAGCAATATCCTCTACCGGAGAAAGACCCGGTATAATATGCTTCATCTCATCTGCCATCGGACCATCTTCAGCCCGACCGCGACCACGGCCATAGCCCATGCCACCCCGACCACGGCCACGGCCATAACCCATGCCACCCAGACCGCGACCATGACCATAGTCCATGCCATCCAAACTACCATGACCATAATCCATGCCACCGCGACCGCGACCATGGCCGCCACGACCGCCACGACCGCCACCACGACCGCCATCACGAGGAGAATAACGACCCGTCTCTATCCCATACTCACGACTCGACCATTCTTCATCCGTAAATGGACCACGCCGACCAGAAAAATCACCAGAAAAATCACCAGAAAAATCGCCACCAGAAAACGAATCATCATGCCCAAATTCATCATGCCCCTCATCCGTAAGAGCATCTCCCTCAAACTGCGGCTGCTGATACTCATTGGCAAAGCCATCCATTGATATCTCGCCAGCTTCCAGCAACCCAGTCGCAATGCCAGCCGCCGACAGGCCCGTAGACGTTAGTACCCAAGTACCATAGCGCCGAGATATTAATCCATTGCGCAACATCGCACGCATCGCCGACCAATGCAGCTGATAACCACGCTGCACCGCCAATGCATACCGAACCAACTCAACTGGCAGCATCTCCGCAGCCGACATCTTCGATACAGACAATTCATCTTCATTATTCAAACGTAGCATAAAATCCTCTTACAAATTCCACATCTATTACCACTGGCTTACCACGTCGATACTGCCAATAAATCGAACCCGTCTGCTTACAAATCCGGAAAATCAGCCGATTCGTATTGGGACATCGAACATCCACAAATAACTCATCACTCACAAGAACAGGCGCATCAGGCGCATCAGGCGCATCAGAAGCCTTAACATCATTTAGCATCGTCTTGCACCTTCTTCTTATTCTTGCCAAAATTCCGAATACGAGACAAGATGCCGTCATCTTCATCATCTTCATCAACTTCCGATCTCGCTACAGCAGTACTCTGAGGCTGACCCTCATCTTCCGTAAAATCTACACCATCATCGCCAACCAAACTCTGCGTCGCCACATTGTACGGCAACCTCTCAGTTGGTTCTTCCGTCTCATGCAAAAGAGTAGACCTATCACCACGACGTAATACCTGCGGACCACGAGAATTATCTTGCCGCACAATAAACTCATCAGGCACAACACCCAGATCAATACCAACTTGCAGACCTTGGTCCGGCGTCAAAATAAAGCTCTCCGTCAACTTCTTCGCAGCAGTGGAATAGGTATTAAGCGCATTCGCCTTCGATGTCAACTCACTCGCATCAGTCAAATCAGAAAAGTGAAATCGAGTACTCGTATCCAACATATACAAGCTCACCGAATCCATCCAATCCTCATCCCAGCCAAACAAAACAGTACGCCGACTCTTCCAATCCAAAACGCGAGACTGACTAGCAGAACCAACCGAATTACTGTCCAATGGAGCCAAATCCTGCGGATCCATATCCAAGGCCAAAGCATACCGATTCCTCGCTATCTCATAATCTCGCTGCCGCTCATAATCTGGCTCAACGCCAGCCAGCTTGATCGCCACATGGCTCAGCGGAATATCGCCCGGTATAGCCGAAAGAATATGACCCATATAATAGGTATAGCCCTTCTGATCAGCCTTCATCTCCGCACCGCTGATAATATCGTCAATCTGCGCTTGCGTCATGCCGCCAATAAAATCCAAGGTGTCCGCAGAACGACCTGCAATTCGCTCCCAAAATTTGCGCTGAATCACCGAATGGATACGAATCTCGTCATACGCACGCTCAGCTGCACACATCCCACAACCACGCTCATCTATCGACTCACTACTGAAATCAGTCAAAGCAAAAACAGTGTGGTGCGGCATCTCAATCTTTTCGCCAGTCGTCGCTGTGTAAATCACAGGAAATTCTGGATCATTCGTGCGGAAACAGCGATACGGATCCAGATGCACAAAACCAACCACGCGCGAGCCGTCATAAACCACTTCTGTAAATGCACCATTACCAGTCAACAGATACGCACGTAAATGCTGATTAAGATAGGTATTCCAACCACTGCCCCAAGCAACGCCCCGCCGATCAAAGCCTTTCGTATTCGCCGCCAAAAAAAGCTCATGCGCCTCACGAACCATATCCGCACTATCACCCCGAACCTCCCAAGCCGCAGCCGCCGCCTGCGCAATGCCTTTGCGCACAGAGCTTGCCCAAAACCTATCCCAGTGAATCGTAGAACGTAATATCCGATCACGTTCATGGCTCCAACCTGGACTCAAATCAGGCATACTCAAACATGAGTCGTCCTCTTGAAACACAAATTGGAAAAGAGTAGGGCCACTATCCTTGGCCGTCACACTCTTCGCTAAAACAGACGCATCTACGCTCATGTACCTCCACCCATCCCTAAAACAAATCCAACTACATCACACGTAAAGCCCAAACCAAGCTACGCAAACAGTCCGGACCATGATCAAATTCTTTCACAGGCTTATCTTTCACTGGATCCCATGTATAGCTACTCATCTCACCCCTTAAAAAAGTGCAACGAGGATGTACAGCCACGCGCGTAAAGCCATTCTTGTCAGAAGACAACCATTCCCGCACAACCTTCACACTCTCATCAACACGCGGCGGCGAATTTCTCGTATAAAACTGCCAACTCAAATCGCCCCACTCACCTACATGCAGCTCACCCTTAAGAGCCGCTGCGCTCCGATCCACAACAACAAATTCCGGATCGGGATACCCCATCTCAACCACACCCGCAATCTGCCGAGCTGCTTTCGCCTCAATCCGATACGACTCAGCAAAAATATTCAGCTTGCCGCTCCGCATCTGGGACAACAAAAACACGCGCGGGTGAGACCCTGCTTTAAACATGCCCGACCGCTCATCTATCTCCCCAACGTACCCATCATCAACCCCCCAATATACGGAACCAACCCCTGCAATATAATCCGCATTTTCAGTGACGTGGCTCTCAGGGCCTCCATCACGCCACATATCGTAGGTAAGTTGCCCACCTTTGGCCCATTGACCCTCAAAAAGACGCTTACGCTCCACACCAGTGGATTGCTCCATCGTCTCCCGATAGTCAGTTGGATTATAAAAATTGTCGTCGAAACGAGACTCATAAAGCGTTGCCCCCCTACCCAAAATAAGGCGCAAGTTAATCCAGTGCAGCGGACCATCTGGATTAGTCGACAATATAATCTGTCGCCAAGGGGCAGCACGACCACGCAACCGAAACAGCAATTCGTCATAATCACTCTCATCAAACTGAGTAGCCTCTTCCATCCAAACAATGTCAAGACCACCAGCAGAGCCAACACCACGAATGGATTCTCGCTGCTGTTCTGTATACATGCCACCATAAGCCAGCACGCTACCATTCGGGTATTCGAACCGATGATCGCTCTTGTTGTGCTTGACACCAGCCTGCAAGCCAATCACTTCGTTCTGCAAAAACAATAGCGTCGAGTTCTTCATACTCGCAAAAGTCTTGCGCACGACCAGCGCTGTCGCGCCCGGGTACTTCTGCAAGTAGCCGTGGATCTTCTCTGCCGCTACCCTGCTCTTCCCCCCACCCGCAGCGCCTGCAAGTAAAATCACCCGGCTGTTTGTATCCGTCCAAACCGGAATCTGCCAATCTAGTGGTTTGTAATGCATCCTCAATCATTCCAAATTCCTCTCCTATTCAGATTATTCTGCAACGTCCCACATATCAGGAGAAACAGTAATGTACGTCTTCGGCGCAACCGCTTCGCCTTTTACCTCAACCGATTGTCGCGGTTTGCCCAACACTCTATCCAAAATCTCCGAAGCCGCCGCCTGTTGCGTCGAATCTTCGTTCGAGCCAAGCAAGCCTTCGACTTTAATCAAAGCCGCTCTCAATGCATACCGATTTAGTACCTCCTTCGAAGCCGTAATCGCGTCAATCAGATAAGCGCGTTGAATCACAGCAATCGCTTTCTTCGTCTGCCGTGACCAGCCGTATACAGTTTTCGGGGAAATGTTCAAAGACTCGGCTGTCTCTTTATCGTTAGAGAAGTTCACACGCGCTGCGGCGAACATAAGTTGACTGGTTGTCAGACCAGCCATCGCCTCAGAAACGTCTAGATCGTCGCTCAAATGTCGCAAAACCCAGTTTATTGTAAAGTTGACTACTAAGAACTATCACACCATAAAACAAAATCAAGCACTAAAAGTCACTAAAACTGAGCAAAACGCAAACGAATTAGATACGATCAGGAAAATGTAGAGCAAAAAACAACAACAAACAATTCGTGTGCTGCGCACGCTTTATTGATCGGGGGGATGTTCATCTTGGGCGATAACTCTTAATCACCAATAGGTGAATTCTCCCCCCCAACGCAGTTGCCTTCTGTTGCTCTTTTTACATCTTTAGCAGCAACAGGTAGGCAAATGCTCCCCCCAAGTCACCCCCCCCACAGTGCTTCAAAGTATACACAGATGGCGGTCTTCTTTCGGATCAGGTCACGCGCGTGAAGGGGATCTACATCGAAGAACAAAACAGGGGTACTCGATTGCGAGGTGTCGCAATTTTTCAAGGCTATGGGCAGTCATCAACGTGGGGTGCAGTGCAAATCATAAGAATCCAGACACGTGGGTTCGCTATCAATGGATCTCCGTTGTCGGATCAAATCTCGCTTTGGCGTTCGGCCAGTCCACTGCCACCAAGCTGCTTTATATTTTCTTAGGCTAGCTTGATTCAGCGGAACCTGTCTGGCCTCTCTCCACGGTGTCAATGCCCGTGCGGGCCTATTGCCACCTTGTTGCAATTGCTCCAGCCGCCACTGTGTATGTATCGCACATGTTGGTGGGGGTGTTTCGCTCTTGCCGTGTTCGTTTCGTTGTCGTCTCTTCTTTTTTTCTCTTTGGGGGTTCTTGTGTCTTCTTCGTCTGCTGTTTCGTCTGCTGTTTCTTCTTCGTTCTCTGTTGGGCCTCGGGCCTTGCCCGGTGCTGTTGTTGGCTTCGCTGGTGTTCGCTCTCTCGCTCCGTCGGCTGCGCCGCTCGTTGCGTCGCTCGTTGGGTCGGTGCTGGCTGGTGGTCGGTCGGTTGTCTCTGGCTGCGCCGTGGGCGCTGACGCCGCTGCGGTGTCTGCTGCTCTTTCGGCGGGCGCTGGCGCTCGCCTCGGTGTGCTCTGCGCCTTCGGGCCTTCGGGCGCTGGTCGCTTCGGTCGCTCGTCCGCTCCTGCCGCTTCGCTGCTGCCTGTCGTTGCTGCTGGCGGGCGTGTGTCGTTCTGGGCTGGTGGCGGCCCGTCCGTCCCCGGCCGTGCTCGGCTCGTTCGTCGCTCTCTCGCGTTCGTCTCGGCTGTTGCCGCTTCGGGCTCTGGCCGTGGGTTGGTGGCGTTCGTCGGCGCTCCACCGCCCTCTGCCTTCGGCGCTCCGGGTTCGTCCGGCTGGCCGTCCTGTGGCTCGGGGTCGTGGGGGTCGGTCGGTGCTGCTGCGCTGCGTGGTGTTCCGGTCGTGCTCTTCCCGCTCGCTGGCTGGCCCGCTGGCTCGTCGCTGCCTCTCCTGCCCGGCCCTGCTGGGTCGTGGGTGCCTGCCGCTTCGTCTGGCGTTTGGTCGGGCGGCTGGCGCTGGTCCGTTGGTGGCTAGCGGCTGGTGTCCTGTATCAACTTATTTTATCGCAAAAAAGAAAAGGCTCACGTGAATCATCACGAGAGCCTTTTCTTTCTTCTCAGCGGGGCATCAACCTGCTGTGAAACTATCAGTAAATTAATCAATATCAAACATGGAGGTCCAAAAATGATTAGCGTTGTATTCACCGATAACAAGAGCAGTTTAGTACGCCACGAAGTTAATGTCAAGGTCGATGGAAAACTGATTGACCGCTGTCGCTTCAGCAATCAATTCTGGCTCGTAGATTTTACAGAGTCCTTTGAGCGCACAGCCTCAGAAGCATCAGCACTCTATCTACTCTGGCTAGCCGAGCAGATTTCAGACAATCCACAAGGTCCAGTTGCCACACAGTTCAAAACGCTGGTTCATGCATATCTCAATCACTCCGAGATTGAAATAATCGTCGCTCCAAACTCAGAGCATGGCACAGTGCTACGCAATTTCATCGTCAACCACGCAGCCGAGAAAGGCTGGGCAAAGCCAGTTGAATCATCATTGCTCTACTCACAGAGTATGCCAAAGGTCGAGTACGCCAAAAGAGATAATCTCAGCTGCGAACCAGATGATGAAACTATCTGGACAACTGAGTATCTAAAACACGAACGCATCGTTCGCATCATCGGCAACAAGCAAGTTATGCTCGGTGTCATGATTTCAGAATCAGAAGCACTTGTACCCGGCCACGATTTAGTTACGCTCAAAAAAGATAAATGGTTCTACGATGGCCCAGCGGCCAGCGAGGAAGAGAAAGCAAAGCTGCAAGCAGCACTTACACTCTTCTTTCATGAAGAGTGGAGCAACGAGCGTGAGGTCGGTCGGCCAGAAACACGCTTCGAAGAAAAGCACGAAGCGTTCTTCCTCGATGCTGGTCTAGCACTCGATGATGAGGATTTACTCATGCTAGAGCTAGATAAAGATCAACAGGCCGCCGAGCGCACAATCATCAGTTGGTATCATCAAAGAGATTTACACAACACATCAAATTATTACAGCTTAGGCTTGAAAAATCCAACTATATAGCAAGAAGCGTGCTGCTCTACCAAATGGTAGAGCCAGCACGCTTTTTTTGTGTAGCCACGTTGATTCACAGAAATATACACAACCACACGGAATCAAAAAAACAAACACAATTTACACAGAAAATAGCTACCGATATTTTAATGTTATCGGTAGACATCGTAAAAAAACGATAAGAGTATTACTTACAGTGCTACTTACAGTGCTACCCTCAATTCAAGCAAACAGAAATGACCGGATAAAGGTGCAGCGGCTCAGCACAACGTATCGGCCTCAAGCACTCCCTCAAAATCACCCAATGCTGATCGGTTGCATTCTCGTGATGCTGCAATACGAATGTATATATCCCCCCAATTTCAAAATCAGGTATTTCCTCACCGCGCAATAAAGCATATGACTTCATCAAATAAAATTTGGTTAGAAAAGGCAAAAATGCACATTGCAAACGACTCGGGTAATCAGTCGGATAGGATTCTGGTCTCTTTGCTTTCAGTGGTAAATGTACTCGCTTCTTCTTATTCATAGAGAAATTATAAAACAAACTCAAAAAACCAATCGAATACAAATCTTGTTTCTACCGGCTGCGCCAGTATGAAACAAGAAAAGAACGGAGCTGCACCGTGCGAAAATTCCGCACCGTGCAGCACATCATCATTCCACCTCATCCCCGACCGCCGCCCCACGAACAGCACAACTACAACTACTTAACCCCATGAATAATATCCCTTAATCAAACACCTACTCCCTTGGCAGAATCACGAGCGTTCGGCACGCGCAATCCCCTGATTTTTTTACTTATTTATCTGGCAAGGCTACGCCGCCAGATAAGATTGTTCAAATCTGGGGATGCACTACTCACTTATCGTGATGTGTCTTGGGTGTTGTTTTAAAGTAATTCAAATACATTTATTTCTATTCAGCTTCTAAGGAGCACCACATGAATAAAGTTATTCTCACAGGCAATGTAGGTCAAATGCCACAACTTCGCTACACCAATACAGGTATTCCAGTTGCAGATTTTTCTCTCGCCGTCAACGAACGTTGGACGGGCAGCAATGGACAAGCCAATGAGCGCACCACGTGGATCAAAGTCACAGTATGGCGTGGACTAGCCGAGACAGTTGCGGAGTATCTCACCAAAGGTCGCCTTGTAGCAGTCGAAGGCAAACTCGGAGAGCTAAAACCGTGGACCGATCGCAATGGCAAACTGCGCTGCGATCATGAAGTCACAGCCAGTAGCGTTGAGTTCCTCGGCTCAAACAATGAAATGAGCAATGACCCTCACCCCTATGAGGCCGAAACGGCCACAGGCGCACAACAGCAATTAAGCCAAAACAGTGGAGACAACGACAATCTGGAGACGAATCATGCGAATCACAACGACAACAGCCCAAACAGCGGAGGCGAGGCCGCCGCTGCACCAAGAACTACTGCTGGCAACAACAACCCGCAACATGAAACAAAATCGAATCCAGAAGATGAACCCACACCGCAAACCACCAACAAAAACAGAGATGAATCGCAAGCTGCGCCGCAAAACAAAAATGCAGCTCGCAATAATCGCCAAGATAGTACAGTCGAACTAGAACCGTCACGGCCACGCCTCAGTGCCGACGACATCCGCAAGGCCGCTGCCGAAGAAAAAGACTACGAAGAAGACTACGAAGAAGAAGACTACGAAGAAGAAGACTACGAAGAAGAAGACTACGAAGAAGAAGAAGACGCCAAAGAAGAAGACGCCAAAGAAGAGATGGTAGAGATGACAATTGAAGAGATCATCCAACATGATGTAAATGCTCTGGCCAGTCAAGGGGCAGAAATTATTTACATTCAGGGCGACAACAACGACGACAACGACGACGACAACAATGGCGACAACAATGGCGACAACAACGACGACGGTGATGTAAAACCACCGCCAGTGCGCAGAGCCAAGAGCAAAGTCACGCCCATGGGCAGTGACGCGATTGCAATGATTTCAAATCCCAATGGCAATGGTCCACACGATGACGATAGTGAAGATGATGACGATCTGCCATTTTAAGTAGCATCTATATAAAGTAGCATCTATATAAAGTAGAACAGGCCAAGAGCAATTGCTCTTGGCCTTTTTATTACCGTTGCATTTACTATCAAAAAAAGGGCATCAATCCTATGAAATACAATCAAAACATGATGATTTACATGCCAAAAGAAAGCGAACTAACAAACGCATGTAATCTGTTACAACTCAATGAGGCAATGACCTATAAAGCCAAGCACATCATCAAAGGTCGCTTTCTCGACCTCGATCAAAACGGCAATGCAATCGCCATTAGCTCCAGCAACGAAACCAAAACCTATCGCATCACCAATCTGAAAGAATGCGAATGCCCAGCCTTCCAACATAGCCCTAAGAAAATCCGCTGCAAGCACATCGAAGCTCTGCGCGTCTACCGCTCGATCATGCGCAAGCATCTCAACAATCGCATTCACGGCAGCTTCAAATTCAAATCCGATCAAATACACAATCGCCACCACTTCAATACCTATCTGCTAATCGACCAAAACAAAACGCTCTCTTACATACAGAGCAAAGACCGCATCCCAACGCACGTCTGCAATATCCGCGTGCGCAAACACAACTTCTACGATTTCAGCAACAATCAAAACATGTTCGCATTCTCTATCTGGCTCAACAAAGCCCGAACACAAAACCTAGTCGACCAAGAGCCTCACAAACAAGAAACCGGAATATTCTACGACGAAGTCGGCGAAGTAATCAGCCCCACAGAATCCAGTGGCTGGGAGAACAAACAAGTAGAATACGAACACTTTGACGATTATATCTACAGGTAATTAAAGGAGACCGATAATGCCATCAATTCACGATATATATCCAGATGTATATATGTCCCCCACCGACCTCGATAGAAAAGAGAAAATCTTTGTAATCGAGAGAGCGGCATTGAAAAAAGTCTTCAATGTTCGCACTCGTAAAGAAGAACAGAAAATCGTTCTATACTTCGAAGACGAAGAAGCAATCATGGTCCTCAACAAAACGCAGGCCACCGCTCTCGCCCGATATCTCAAATCCGACGACTACACAACGTGGGCTGGCTGCAAAGTAAAGCTAGAACCCGGTCAAGCGCACAACAAAAAAGCCACCATCGTCATCAAGGCAGCGCAGCGAACCCAGCCAGCCAAAAAGCAACAGCCAGCGCAGCCGCAAAACGGCTCCAAACCACCAACATTGCACCCAGCCTGAATAGCCGCCACATCAAAAAAATTTACCGAATGGCTTAAATCACTTCCAGAGGAATAGTTAATCAAGGAATAGTTAATCTATGTCAAATCAAGAAATCCAAAAAGCAGTCAATCGAGCAATCTCCAATTATCCAGCCAAATCCCCACTGCGTTTGCTAGCCCAAATGCATTTGTGGGCCAGCATATCAATCTTCAACCATATATGGGGCGAAGGTCTCGGCCAACACTTCTATCGAAAATTCATCATCGAACGCAAAGGCGATGTGCAGAAATTCGTCCCAGAGCTTGATGAAAAAAACGAGAAAGCCCTTTTTAACTTTCTAACCGAACAATGCAATATCCAAGAAAATGCCAATCAGGGGCAGACAAAAAAGCCGCAGAAAACCTTTATGGTCTTCTACCGACGCAATCATGCTGGTATAGAAACAATGTTTCACTCCAACTCTCTGATATCAATAACGCATGAATTTATCTGCAACATCAAAGCACGCAACGTCTTCGAGGCCATGCTGAAAATGAACCCCGATTCGTGGGACACAAGCCACGATGCACGCACAAACAATTCAACTCACCAGATTCACAATCATCCTGAGATATCTATCGGCGATGTCCTCATCGAATATACAAAGCGTGGAGCCACCGATCTATACGTCATCGTCAAAGATAAAAGCAGCATAGATGGACAAAGACCCCAGCTTATGCCACCGTGGAAAACTCAAAAATAGTAATCAATCTTGTTTGACCAGGCGTCACCGGCGAAGAACAAGATAAAGGAATCATAATGCCAAAAATTATCTTCGAAACCCAAAGCCCTGAGCGTACAGTCGAACTACTCAAAGAAGCCAAAATCATAAAGGAGTAACCATGCCAGAGCCAGAAAAGTTTGCTCTATTCAACAACATGCAAACGCAAACAGCAGCACTCGGCGTTGCAGTGGATCTAGAGAAGGAATATATCTACTATCTATCCACCGCTGGACCAAGCATATCCGTGAAATCCATTTGGGCCACGCTCTGCGATAACAACAAAAAAAATCGAGTCTACATCGAACCATGGTTCGATGTCTCCGAAAGTTTCGACAGTCCAGTCGGTATCGGCGTCGCCTACGCCGACATACTCGGATCCAGCTACAAACACATGGCTTGTAGATACAAAAATCCAAACCTCTTGCTCATCACCGACAAAAAAGGATTGCAGTATCCTCATCTACTAAAAGACAAAGAGCAGCGCAAAGCTATCCGTCTCGAATATCTGCCACAAGTACTCTACTGGTTCACCGAATACATCAACGCCTACACCATTGTCCCCGCACTTCCACAGTGGTCTCGCGCCATCTGGCGTGCTGGCTACGAGGCCAAAGCAATCAAAAGCCTCGAATGCTATGGCGACTGCGTCGGAGCATGGATCATAGATATAAGTTTCGACTGGCTAGAGCTTGTTCAGGATCTCATCAAAACCAATGAAATCATCTTCGAATATGAAATGATAGAAGATGAACAATCCTAAAACCTCCAACTACTAACGCTTTCCCAAAGAGCTACTTGCACATGTTGTGCAGTCAGCTCTTTTTATTTACCTGCTTTTAAATATATTTACTATCTTCTCAGGAGCATCTAATGCGTTTACAAGGCATATCAAAAATGGGCTACTATCCCTGCCCACCTCAAACACTCAACTCTATTGTAGAGTTGCTCAGCGTTCGAACAACAGGAACCAAGATAAGGCTACTCGATCCCTGCTGCGGCAATGGTGAAGCAATCAGCCGCATCGCCGAAGAACTCAAAAATCGTGGGGCCAATGTCCACACCATCGGCGTCGAGCTATCGCCACAGCGCGCACTCACCAGCCAAGGTGATCCACATATCGACCTAGCAATCTCGGCAGACTGGAAAGAAGTAGCAATCAGCAATATATCGTGCTCATTGCTCTATCTCAATCCACCCTACGATACCGAAGTAGGAAACACTGGTGATGGCAAGCCCCGCGCTCGGCTAGAATATCAATTTCTGCGCAACACCGTCCGCACGCTGCAGCACGATGGCGTGCTCGTCTACATCGTACCCGAGCGTATCCTAACCGATCCCAAAGTGGCCCGCTATCTCACCAGCAACTTCTCCAACATCAGCACACATCGCCTACCCGAAGACGAATTCGAAACATTCAAACAAATCGTCCTTTTCGGTCGTAAGAAAGCCAGAGCAATGGCAGAAAACGACCTAATGGAAGAGATGATACTCAATGCACAAAGCGGCGGCTTCCGCGCCATCGACGGCATGATAAATGCCAATCTCGTTTCCCCCTATCATCTGCCACGCATGAATGTGTCAGATGAAAAATTCACCATCAAGAAAACGTCGCTCAGCACTAACGAGATTATTCAAGCCATGCAAACGCAAAAAAATGCGCTCGATAGCGGACCGTGGGCCGACCTGCAACCCAAATACAACAGCGCAGAATTCCATCCCATCATTCCGCTGCGCACTGGTCATGTCGGATCACTCATCGCATCCGGTCAAATGCGGACGGTCGATCTCGGCGACCGTGTGGCAAAGGGAAAGGCCATCAAAGAAACACGAGCCTATGATGCAGGAGGCAACCAAGTGCCGCTAGATGACTATGAAGCGGCAGTCATGAAAGAAGTCTTCAACACCACCGTCACAACCCTCAACGAATCTGGAGAAAGCAAAACAATCAGCAACGTTATGGAGCTGCAACGCTTCCTCGAAATCTATGCGCAAGATATCGCATCAATCATAGAGCACCACTTCTCGCCCGTCTACGAAAAGCCAACGGATCAAGAGTGGCTTGCGCTCGAACATCTAATGAAAAGCAAAAAGCTACCCGGGCGTGCAAAAGCAGGACTATTGCCCGTGCAGAAACATGTCGCTATCGCTGCCACTCGCTGTGCAAAAAAGTATGGCTGGTCCGACATCGTAGGCGAAATGGGCGTCGGCAAAACGTGCATCAGTCTAGCCGCGCTCGACCTAATAAACAGCTATCCAGCCATCGTCATGTGTCCATCGCATCTTGTAAAGAAGTGGGCCAGCGAGGTCGATGAAGTCTCCGGTGCCACATCCAAAATCATAGAAAGCATCAGCGACCTACTCCAATTCCAAAATGATTATAAGAGCGGCAAACTAGGCAAAAAAGCAGTCGCTATCATCTCCAAAGAACGAGCCAAACTAGGGAGCGGGTGGGAGCCAGTCACAAACACCACATGGGCCACAATTCTTGTAGAAAAGGAGTTTCACATAGGCAACGACTTGCCACCAATCAAGAAAAAAGTCCCCAAACGTGTGCGTGTGCCAGCCTGCCCAAAGTGTGGGCGCTATCAGAAAAACAAAGACGATACGCCCAAGCGCACTCTTGGTAAAAAACGAAAATTCTGCAACCGAGACACAAAAGTATGGGTAGGCGAACCAGACGACAACACGCAGGGTGAATTCAAAATTATACAGTGCAACGAGCCACTCTATTCTTTCGGATCAACCTTCAAACGCTGGCCCATCGCTCACTACATTCGCATCAAAATGCCAAACTTTTTCAAAGCATTGCTTGCCGATGAATTCCATCACTACAAAGGCAAATCATCGGATCAAGCGCAAGCCTATCACAATCTCGTTATGGCTACGCACTATCAATTCAACCTCACTGGCACAATCTTTGGTGGCAAATCAACCGATCTATTTTGGCTGCGCTATCGTATCGATCCAGAAGTGCGGCGAGACTACGGCTTCGATGACGAACATCGCTGGGCAAAAGACTATGGTCGACTACAATATTCGCTGAGCAATACCGAAGATGACCACGGCGTCTACAGTGGCAAGCGTCGTGTGCCAAATAGCATCAAAGAAGTGCCCGGCATATCACCCAGCATCTTCTCCCGCCTGCTCAAAACCTGCATCTTCGTCCGCATCACCGATCTAGGCATCACGCTGCCAGACTACGAAGAAGAGATCATCCGCATTCCAATGGCCGAAAATCAAGAAGAGCAATGTACATGGCTTTACAATAGTCTGCTTGAACGCATTCAAACTGCACGACAAAACAGAGACATGAAAGGTGCAGCGAAACTACTATCGGTTTGGCTTCAAAATTCACTCGGTCGACCAAACTCATGCTTCCGCAGCGAAATGGTCATGTGGAAGGGAGATGCAGAAATGCTAGAAGACAACATGAATGCGCCCGAACGCACACCCTACGCCGTGAAATATTTCCCTGTTCCAGAGAAATTCGAAGAACCAATAGAACGCTGGCCGCTGCCAGAGCCAAACGAAGATGAGCAGCCCTTCGATCAGGAAAGCAACGACAACCTGTTCCGAGAAGAGTATAGGGAATGGCTCAGATTCATGAAGAACAATCCTGAAATCTACTCGGAAAAAGCAAAACCAATGGCAATGCCAAGAGTAGTCGACGAAGACATGTTATTGCCCAAAGAACGCTGGCTAATTCACACGGTCCTAAAAGAACGCGCCCAGAACCGTAAAGTAATCTTGTACGTGCGCCAAACTGGAACACGAGATATCCAGCCTCGGCTAGAGCGCATCCTGCGTCGCTATGGCATCCGCGCTGTCACCCTGCCCAAAGGCGTCAAGCCAATCAATCGAGAAAAGTGGATAGCCAAGCGCACATCAGATATCGACGTGTTGATCACCAATCCACGCAAAGTCGAAACAGGACTCGATCTCATTCAGTATCACACCTGCATCTTCTACGAAACTGAATACAGCCTCTTCACCTTGTGGCAAGCCATGCGCAGAGTTTGGCGGCTCGGCCAAATCAAACCAGTCAAGGTGCTATTCCCCTTGTACATCGGCACACTCGAAGAGCAAGCTATGCAGCTCATCGCTCAGAAAATGAAAGCCTCATTGTTGCTCTACGGCGACAACGCAAGCTCGGCCGTAGCAGACGAATCAAGCGACCCCGCAGGCGATTTCCTTACAGAATTAGCCAATATGGTGCTAGAAAATAAAGACCTTGACATAAACGATGGGTTTAATGGTATTATGAAAGAAGCAGTCCCACCATCCACAAATCTGGACAACCCCCTTTGGCAAGAGCATCGAATCGCCCAAGATACAACGCCAGATTCTTTCACAAATCCAGATCCAAAAACAACTCCACCTTACCCACAACCAATCACTGTAGCCGTTACCGCGCCAAAAACCAGCCTCCAACAAGAGCCCGAACAAACACAGCCTTCGCTATTATTATTCGAGGCCACTTCGCCTATTCAGGAACGCCAAAAGCAAGCCCAAAAGGAAGAGGTAGTCAATGCATGATCAGTAGTCAATGCATGATCAGTAGTCAATGCATGATCAGTAGTCAATGCATGATCAACAGAATAAAAACTAAGAGCCAGCAAAGTTGCTGGCTCTTGGGCCTCAATCTACAAAATATCAACCCGTACCACAAACAGGAGTAATCTTATGACAAAAAAATACAACCTAAACATCACCATCGAAATGCAACATGAAGACGATCCCGAAGAGACACGAGAAGCCTCCATGCCCATAACAATCACATCAGAGAACGAATCCCTTGATGGCTTTTGTGGCGAAGTCGCCATGACCATGGCAATGATGTGGCAATCATTCAAAAATGGCATCATGCCAGGCGAACAAAATCCGAACCAAGACCCTAAACAAAAAGCATCGCATCGAAACAAAAAATCAAACCAGCATATGCATTAATCAGCATATATACATACATATATATATACATATATATTAAGGAGCATCATCAATGCACGGACAAAAGTGGAAAGTCGATCTGCACAAATTCCTAAAAGATGCAGTCAACACACAAGGACCACCCGAAAGCATCCAACTCGCCGATCCAGCAATGTCTATCGCAGCAATCATGCTAGAGCTAGCCGAACGCTGCGTACAACTCAATGACCCTAAGTTAAATGCACTCATGTGTCGGCTCATACTCTACCAAATAGCCGACCCAAACCACCCAGAGTACGATCCAGAACTCTGCGAAACAATCTACAAAAAAGCCTACTCAAACTATGGAGCCACAGAATCTCTCAATGCAAATCCTCGTCATATCACACCCTCATGACCATACGCCCAAAAAGGCAATAATCATGCACATCAGTTGCCACACCACTGTGCAAAAAGCGCAAGAAGCGGCAAACAACTATTTTTTGAATTACCGACCTTGGTCGGCCATGATGCACCAAAAAGAAAGAGTGGAAGAGACCTTCCACTCTTTCCTCAAATACGCCAAAGAAAGCAACACCTTTGACATCGCAATCAAAGAAGTAAATGGCGTAATCATTGTTGATCAAAAGGAAGAACCATGAACTTACTAATATTCGACCTTGACGGAACCTTAGCAGTCAAATACACCGATGAAATCCTGCCCGGCGTGTATGAAAAATTCAAAGAACTCGGCTACGACCCAAAGCAAGGTGCCATCGCGCACCCTATGCCCAATCCCTACAACATCACGCGCGCAGTAGCGCAGCCCAAAGGGATCAGAACCTGTATCGCCACAAATCAAGGTGGCGTCGGGCTGCGTGAAATCATCGAAGCAAGAGGTAAGCCAAACCAATCAAAACTAACTCTCCCCACCGTCGAGCTCGTTTACGAAAGACTAAAAACAATCTCATATATGCTCACCGGAAGCTACCACGAAATGCAGGTGCAAGCTGCATTTAATTTGGTCGACAGAAAAACCGGAAAGTGGGCAAAACCATATATCCACGGCGATGACCTCGAACAGTGGAACCCAGAATTCCGCAAGCCGAATCCCGGGATGCTCAACTATTTCCTCAACTACTTCCAGCCAGAAACAGCAACCTACATCGGCGACCGACCAGAAGACAAACAGGCCGCCGCCGCCGCAGAAATAGAATTCATCCACGCCGACACATACTTTAACAGAAGATAAATCCACCATTAAGAATCGTTGTTTTATTAAATTCAAAAGCCTGACCACACATCACGTGTGGTCAGGCTTTTTTTATATCTTGTTTTTCAGCTCAGCTGAGAGCCTCAACAAGATATACCGCACTATTCCGTGCAACTTAAATTTAATTTCCTACCTACCAAAACGGAGCATCAAATGTCAACCAGCACAATAAAAGACACAATAGTTAGCGCATTGCCTATACAGCTACAGCCTCAAGTAAGAATGAAAGATGTAGGCCAAACCGGAATCAGCGACATAGAAATTCTGGCCCTCATACTGCGAACAGGCGGAGACGGAGAAAGCGCGCTACAACTCGCCGAGCGAATCTTGATCCACTACGGCAACATGAAGCAACTCGCTCTGGCCTCATTCGAAGACCTATGTTCAATCCACAATATCGGGACAGCCAAGGCCGCAGCAATCAAAGCCGCTTTCGAAATCCGTCTACGTATTCCACCCATTGATAAAAATGCGCGCCTCATGTCGCCAAACGATATAGCCAGCCTATTCTTGATGGAGATGGGATTACTCGAAAAAGAGGAATTACGAGTCTGCATCGTAGATAGTAGAAACCAATTAATGAAAATCGACACAGTTTACATTGGTACCGTCAACACAGTTGTGATTCGAGTTGGGGAAGTATTCAGAGAGGCAATACGGATCAACGGTAGTTCTATCGCAATAATCCACAATCATCCGAGCGGTGATCCAAAACCGAGCGCAAACGACATTTGTTTCACTGAGGAAATAGTCAGAACAGGCAGACTACTCGACATAGAAGTTCTTGATCATATAATCATCGGCGACCGCTGCTATACCAGCATGAAAGAAAAAGGATTAGGGGGGTTCTAATTGTGTACGAACAAATATCGTTCGCCCAAATTGATCCAAACGAAGACAGAGGGAAATTCTCCACCAGCACCCCATTCAAAGGCAGCGCAGCCTACAACGCACAAAAAGAACTAGCCAAGCTGCAGCGCGCGCAGGACCAAGTACCAATCATCCTATCTCAAGACCAGTGGCATCTAGCCCAACATTGGGAAAACGGCTACCAAAACAATAACATCTGGATCTTCGGTCACTGGACATGGCGCATGGAACACCAGCTCACTGGCCTCAAATCAGTCCAAGCAGCATCCCCTCAATCGGCCATCGACAACGGCATAAAACTCGCCTACTTCTACGAGCTCCTGCCATACAAAGACTTGCTGCTCATAGAATCAGCGCAGCCACGTGGTATATCCAGACCGCCATCAATCTTTCACCTACACCAGTATGATCCGCAGCAGGCCCGCCAATGGCAAAACGAATACGCACAACGCCATCCAGACGCAGGAAAACACCATGACTAAAACCATGACCGAAGAAACAAAGAACAAACATCCCCCACTCAAAAATCACCCAAATCAGCCATTCCCCACAAAAAAAAGAGGCTTCAGATACATCGAAGTCAAAGGCGTAAGCAGATCTCGCAAATGGGGCTGGACCGCACTCGGCCCCAACGGAGATTCTAGGCTCCAAGAAAACTTCTACACCAGCACAATCAAAAACATCCGTGCCGAAATAGCAGACCACCTAATAATGCACCCAAACGATGAAATAATCATCTACTACAACAGAAAACGAATAGAATTCATCTGGGGGCTGACGCGCGTAAAAGAGCAAGTCACCATGTACGAATTCGCCAAAACAAAAACGCCACGCCAACACTCACTCTGGAGCGTCGGCATGGCAGATCAAGCAGAAGAAGATAGCATATTCGACTACGGCTGGGCCAACTTCACCTACAAAACATTCAAAAGCCACTTCACCAGCAGGAACAAAGCCTATCTCTTCGTAAATACAAAAGCCACCTCTACCAGCCAAAAATAAACATAATCAGCCCAACCAGCCCAATCACAAAAAATATCTGAAAACACCCCTCCCGCGACCACAACCCTTCACCTGTCTCCTGCACAGCATCCCGCATTCGATACCGTCGCCACCCAAACATCGAACGCTTATCCCACCACGGATCCTGCCACGCCTGCCGACGAAGCACATCCGGATAATTCAAAAACAGCCCCTCCAGCACCGGAGCATACGCCTCATCCACCCGCCACATCTTCTCCGCACCATCAAACCGCCGCGCCGCCGCAGGAACAGCCATCTTAAACGCCGCCAGCGTCCCCTTAAAATCCGCAGCCTTACCAATCTTAAAATAGATATACCCATCCCGCCGCCTACAAAAAGACAACCGCGCATAACTCTCATCAAAACCATCCATATTCTCAACCATCCAGACCATCCCCTCTCAAACGGGGCGTAAGTCCTGACCGACATGTTTGCGTATCAGGCATCGGGCCAGCCACTAGGTAACCATCCCCTCTCAAACGGGGCGTAAGTCCTGACTGGTTTTGCAGGTATACCCGAGAGAGCTTTGGTCAATTGTAACCATCCCCTCTCAAACGGGGCGTAAGTCCTGACTCTTGGTGACGACTGGGGTGGAAATTGGTCAAACATGTAACCATCCCCTCTCAAACGGGGCGTAAGTCCTGACTGTGTTGTGCTGGCACTACCGAACGAAGCCGATCAGTAACCATCCCCTCTCAAACGGGGCGTAAGTCCTGACTATTTCACGCAAAACAATTCGTACTGGTTCACATTGTAACCATCCCCTCTCAAACGGGGCGTAAGTCCTGACATCTGGACAGGCTGATTTTTTAGCACAGCCCCGGCGTAACCATCCCCTCTCAAACGGGGCGTAAGTCCTGACTTATTTCAATGATGGCACTACTAAGATTTTGTACGATTTGTAACCATCCCCTCTCAAACGGGGCGTAAGTCCTGACCCATGATCTGCAACGGTGCTGATTACATCGCCCCTTGGTAACCATCCCCTCTCAAACGGGGCGTAAGTCCTGACCGATGACCGACAAGAAACTGGTATGGTTACCATGATCTGTAACCATCCCCTCTCAAACGGGGCGTAAGTCCTGACCAATGTAGTATCTTTCAAAACTGGTATGGTTACCATGAGTAACCATCCCCTCTCAAACGGGGCGTAAGTCCTGACCAAGATCTTCCTAGTTGTTTCGATTACATTAATCAAATGGTAACCATCCCCTCTCAAACGGGGCGTAAGTCCTGACCTTCTGTTATTGTTGATTTAAGCGGTCAAGATCTTCCTAGTAACCATCCCCTCTCAAACGGGGCGTAAGTCCTGACTGGCTTCGTGTTCACAACAACAGGTGTCGTTACACCTGTAACCATCCCCTCTCAAACGGGGCGTAAGTCCTGACCCGTGTCCACACTGCGGCGGTCATCCGCCCGAGGAGTAACCATCCCCTCTCAAACGGGGCGTAAGTCCTGACGCTCGATTGTCTATGATGTTTGCGGCGATGACTCTTCGTAACCATCCCCTCTCAAACGGGGCGTAAGTCCTGACCACCCACAGCAGTACCGCCAACGGTAGCTCCACCAACAGGTAACCATCCCCTCTCAAACGGGGCGTAAGTCCTGACTGGCATTGATATCTCTGGCGACACTCACGGCGTAAGGTAACCATCCCCTCTCAAACGGGGCGTAAGTCCTGACTTTTCACCATGGATGTTGGAGACCTGTTAGGTGTAAATGGTAACCATCCCCTCTCAAACGGGGCGTAAGTCCTGACCCAAACCAAAACTGGAATCTTCCAGAGTCAGGCTCAAAGTAACCATCCCCTCTCAAACGGGGCGTAAGTCCTGACCCTGTTAGGTGTAAATGGTTTCTCCGAAGCTGATGTTCGTAACCATCCCCTCTCAAACGGGGCGTAAGTCCTGACCAATCTGATTAACAGCATCCTCGCAGGAAGCTGTTAATCGTAACCATCCCCTCTCAAACGGGGCGTAAGTCCTGACCAGGTTCCTCACTGGGTGTATTCCGGGCAAGTTTTTAAGTAACCATCCCCTCTCAAACGGGGCGTAAGTCCTGACCTTCCAGAGTCAGGCTCAAATCAATCTCAATTCACTATGTAACCATCCCCTCTCAAACGGGGCGTAAGTCCTGACTATGAGTTCCGTAACTGCGGACGAAGCAAAGCAAGTTCTCGTAACCATCCCCTCTCAAACGGGGCGTAAGTCCTGACCCATCAGAGTCTGGGTTTGGCCAAGAAGTGACTATTGGTAACCATCCCCTCTCAAACGGGGCGTAAGTCCTGACAATTAAGTTCTGCATCTATGCAAATTTATTACTATTTTGTAACCATCCCCTCTCAAACGGGGCGTAAGTCCTGACTTACTGTGATTATCGTCATTATATAAATACCAATAATTGTAACCATCCCCTCTCAAACGGGGCGTAAGTCCTGACCCCAGCAGATGAGGCAACAAGTGAAACTCCCCTTAATTGGTAACCATCCCCTCTCAAACGGGGCGTAAGTCCTGACTTTCGTTCCGAATGGAGACAATGCACCAACCCAACTCAGTAACCATCCCCTCTCAAACGGGGCGTAAGTCCTGACCAACAGTTTCAAACGACATTACCTACAATGCCTGTGGGTAACCATCCCCTCTCAAACGGGGCGTAAGTCCTGACCGACCAAAATGGTTCACTGCTATTTGGGAGCGCTTGGTAACCATCCCCTCTCAAACGGGGCGTAAGTCCTGACGCGATGTGGGTGGTTCGTAATGGGACAACAGTTTCAAAGTAACCATCCCCTCTCAAACGGGGCGTAAGTCCTGACTTGGTTTTCGAACCAGTCGCCAAAAAATTCAACTCTATGTAACCATCCCCTCTCAAACGGGGCGTAAGTCCTGACTGTTTGATATTTGGTTTTATTCTGAAGCATCTGTAAAGTAACCATCCCCTCTCAAACGGGGCGTAAGTCCTGACTGGCGATAACGGAAATGAAGGTGGGTTTACACATGGTAACCATCCCCTCTCAAACGGGGCGTAAGTCCTGACCAGATTGACCCCGTTATGCTTACGAATGATGGTTGGGATATTAGTAACCATCCCCTCTCAAACGGGGCGTAAGTCCTGACTACAGTGGAGGTGGGGGTGCACAATGCTCTCCGCAAAGTAACCATCCCCTCTCAAACGGGGCGTAAGTCCTGACCTGTTGTAGCACCCACACCAGTACCGACGGCAGTTACATTAGTAACCATCCCCTCTCAAACGGGGCGTAAGTCCTGACGATTTTTGCAGCAATCCGGATGCTAAAGAGGTTCGTAATGGTAACCATCCCCTCTCAAACGGGGCGTAAGTCCTGACTTCGATTCTTGCATCCGCTACACATCGCCGGAATTCGTAACCATCCCCTCTCAAACGGGGCGTAAGTCCTGACGCGTATAAGCCTCAATGGTTGATCGGGATGATTCAGTAACCATCCCCTCTCAAACGGGGCGTAAGTCCTGACATTGTTGATGGTTTGCCAAGTGATACTGCTGGATATTTTGTAACCATCCCCTCTCAAACGGGGCGTAAGTCCTGACTAATGGTCTTTATCACAATAATAGTAATTGCCTGAGTATGTAACCATCCCCTCTCAAACGGGGCGTAAGTCCTGACAAAAAACAGTCGCTATAGCACTGTTCCTAGTCGCATTCGTGTGGTAACCATCCCCTCTCAAACGGGGCGTAAGTCCTGACCCAAATGCTAAAGCAATCCCTTATGGCATTGAAACAACAGTAACCATCCCCTCTCAAACGGGGCGTAAGTCCTGACTTCGGCACATTCACAATATAAGGAAAGTTCGATATGAGTAACCATCCCCTCTCAAACGGGGCGTAAGTCCTGACTCAGATTCATCAGCTTCCTATGCAGATGAATTAACATTAAGTAACCATCCCCTCTCAAACGGGGCGTAAGTCCTGACTTTCACTTTGGGGCTAACCACCCAGCCGAGACAATAAGTAACCATCCCCTCTCAAACGGGGCGTAAGTCCTGACAAACCTGCAGAATGAATATTACAAATGGGGATTACGAGTAACCATCCCCTCTCAAACGGGGCGTAAGTCCTGACCCAAGGATAGCAGCAGATAGTGATGCCGACGGCGTTCGTAACCATCCCCTCTCAAACGGGGCGTAAGTCCTGACGCAGCGGTGACGTGATGGTGTTTGGTGATATTCAAGTAACCATCCCCTCTCAAACGGGGCGTAAGTCCTGACAAATGGTGTTGTATCATTCTATCCAAACGATATTTCGTAACCATCCCCTCTCAAACGGGGCGTAAGTCCTGACGCAGGTGCAGAAATACGCTCCGATACTATCGTAATGAACAAGTAACCATCCCCTCTCAAACGGGGCGTAAGTCCTGACAGGTTGCTAGAAAATTGGAGGGCGTAATGCCTGATTTAAGTAACCATCCCCTCTCAAACGGGGCGTAAGTCCTGACCCTCGGGTTGTGGAGATTCTAAGAATGGTTGCTCAGTGTAACCATCCCCTCTCAAACGGGGCGTAAGTCCTGACAATGGTCTCAAGTGATTCATTTCGTATACGATATTGAGTAACCATCCCCTCTCAAACGGGGCGTAAGTCCTGACACCTTTAACGGTGTAACATTCGACTTTGGTCTCTGTTTGTAACCATCCCCTCTCAAACGGGGCGTAAGTCCTGACTCCAGGCCACACCATGATCTTCGGCGACGCATATTTTGTAACCATCCCCTCTCAAACGGGGCGTAAGTCCTGACGAATCTTGTCGCGGAAATATTATTGAAGGAGACGTTTCCGGTAACCATCCCCTCTCAAACGGGGCGTAAGTCCTGACCCAAGTTGGCCCATGCGAGATCGGTGTTGAGTACAAAGTAACCATCCCCTCTCAAACGGGGCGTAAGTCCTGACCGTCAGCGAAAACATAGCCGATGGTGTGGTTACCTTCGTAACCATCCCCTCTCAAACGGGGCGTAAGTCCTGACTCTCTGGTTAATGGAACAGAAATTCTTAACAACGATCAGGTAACCATCCCCTCTCAAACGGGGCGTAAGTCCTGACTTCATTATATCGGTCTCAAAGACGATACAGTGGTCACGGTAACCATCCCCTCTCAAACGGGGCGTAAGTCCTGACTTGAGTCTTGGTCTCTGGTTAATGGAACAGAAATTCGTAACCATCCCCTCTCAAACGGGGCGTAAGTCCTGACAAAATTTGCCTACCGTTAGTGACCAACCAGTAACAATAGTAACCATCCCCTCTCAAACGGGGCGTAAGTCCTGACGTGATCGTCTAACATTTATATCCATAGACGACGCGCGTAACCATCCCCTCTCAAACGGGGCGTAAGTCCTGACGTAACTAAGTCTACATTACCAGTATCAATAAACTCGGTAACCATCCCCTCTCAAACGGGGCGTAAGTCCTGACCATACCATAAGGGTGTATCCTCAAAACCAGAATCGTAACCATCCCCTCTCAAACGGGGCGTAAGTCCTGACTATGGGGGTATTCTCTACCAGGGGTTTCTGATGATGGTAACCATCCCCTCTCAAACGGGGCGTAAGTCCTGACCAGTCTTACAGCATCACCTTTCAGGCCGTAATGTCTGATGTAACCATCCCCTCTCAAACGGGGCGTAAGTCCTGACATTAAACTGGAATGGTTTTTTGATTTAAAAGAAGATGTAACCATCCCCTCTCAAACGGGGCGTAAGTCCTGACCTGGTTTGTAAGCAATGTGAGACAAAGCTTTATAGTAGGTAACCATCCCCTCTCAAACGGGGCGTAAGTCCTGACCCGGTTGTTGTAGATGGCGTACTAGTAGAATGTACAAGTAACCATCCCCTCTCAAACGGGGCGTAAGTCCTGACTAATCCTCAGCGAATTGGTGTAAGCTGGCCCTCGATTTGTAACCATCCCCTCTCAAACGGGGCGTAAGTCCTGACCAGGGGATGCAGTTCCAACAACACAGCTTCCACCAGTATGGTAACCATCCCCTCTCAAACGGGGCGTAAGTCCTGACAGTCATGATGCCTTTGTTGCTATTCTTCTTGATTGTAGGTAACCATCCCCTCTCAAACGGGGCGTAAGTCCTGACATAATGAAAGAACGGGTTTGCCAGGTGTATTACAAAAAGTAACCATCCCCTCTCAAACGGGGCGTAAGTCCTGACAACTCTTACTTGGGGCGGACAGTTCTATGTTGTTGATGGTAACCATCCCCTCTCAAACGGGGCGTAAGTCCTGACAAGCTTTATATATCAATCATTGTTCGCTAAGTCGATAAGTAACCATCCCCTCTCAAACGGGGCGTAAGTCCTGACATACAAACCTATGATTAGTAAGAAAAGCATTACTACAGTAACCATCCCCTCTCAAACGGGGCGTAAGTCCTGACGGTCTGATGCTGAGCTGAAAGATGACCGGGGAAATTCGTAACCATCCCCTCTCAAACGGGGCGTAAGTCCTGACCGTAGTTTGCCCCCCATCGCTTAATAAATCGAATTAAATATAGTTTTTTCGACTCCAAATGGGTATTAAAATCTCCATTATTTGCCTGAATGAACCACGTGGGGGCAAAATGGGGGCAGAGATTTTCTCGATTTTTGTTTACTTTGTAGATTACATGACCATGTTGCTCCCACTGGGGGGCAAAAGGAATGTTTAAAGAATATATCATGTCAGTTCAACCCTCACCTTCATACGAAAATAGCACTTTACCGACACTAGAGGAATGTTTGCAAGCATCTACATGGCGTCATCTTCAAATCCTAGCACGCCAGCATAACCTGCCTTGTTCAAATCGACTTAAGAAAGCTGACTTTATTAAATCGTTACAAAAAAAGTTGGGTAATGCTCAAAACATCCCTCATATTATAGCACAATTACGACCTACCGCCCAAGAGGCTTTGCGCGCACTGCTCATTGCAGATGGCCCTCTGCCTTTGCATCGTTTCGAAGAAAAATTTGGTAACATTCGTCAATATCGCCATCGCCAGCAAGACGAGCGCCCCTCGAAACCTTGGCTTACGCCCACACCCACAGAAGAGCTCCTCTATTTGGGGCTAATCTATCGGTCCCCAGCCAAAGCAGACCAAGCCCAAACTAATAATCATATCCACTCGCAGATTCTTCTCCCCCAGCAACTCCAAAGCCCACTAGCCGCACATCTACTAGGCTCAAACATATCCCCAACTATACAACTTTTGCCTCGGCCTGGTTACCCCGCAGACATTGTGGTACATGTAGGAATTTGGTTAGCAACCATTGCTCAAAGCCCTATCCGCTTGCAACATCAACGTTGGCTACCGCCTCGTGTACTGGGGCAACTCATCGGGCGCATAGGGTTAGATACACCGCTACCTTGCCGTAGCGAGCGGCAGTCACCCTACCTCTCTTTCCTTCATCAACTAGTTACTCTAGCTGGATTCGTTGAACATGGCCAACATCTGCAAGTAACCCCAGCCGCTTGGCTCTGGATGTCACAGCCGTACCCCAAAAGATATCAATCACTTTGGAATGCATATATGCCCAAACAGCAAGACAACGGCGCAGAAGAGTTCAATAATATGCATTCAGCACTTAATGGTTTTGGTTGGAAAAGGTTATCCTATAGCGGCATCGGGTTACTAAGAGAGATGCTACAGGAAATGACTGTTAACGAACAGCTACCTCTAACCGAGTGGGTGCAGCAGCTACGTCTGAGAGATCGCTGGGGGTCTTTACCTACTTCCGATCTTCTAGACTGGCGAGTAACAGATGAAAAAGTTCTCGGCACAGAAAACCTCAGTCCTCTCCCACTCGACTCATCAGCTCAAGACGAATCGGAACAAGAGTCGTGGGAACAAGACGAACTGGCAAACTTATGTTACGGACCGCTCTTTTGGTTTGGGGTATTCAACATAGCTGCTGCAAATCCAAAAAAGATGGCTAAATTCCGCCAGAGATCAATTCGGCTAACGTCAGTCGGAGCCTGGCTGCTCAACTTGCCGAACGGCAACCAACCTGAAACGCTCGACCCTCAACCTTGCTTTATTCGCCAACGTAACCCCAATCACCTTGTCGCAACGCCGTTGACGCCGCCTAACGTAATTGCCCGAGTCGCCCCATACTGTATATGGGAAAAGAGTGTCGACCCCACTACGGGCGAGCAGAACTTGCAGCTATCCGCCCAAAAAATTGCACAAGCCGTGGCCCTTCAAGTCTCTACCGAAGAAATTTTACAGGATATTAACTACGCGTTGGCGCTTGCTCCAAATAGCCCAATGATTTCCAGACGTCTTCAGCAGCGCATCCGCAAATGGGCCAAAGAAGGCCAGCGCGTCCGCATCCAAACCCAAACAATCGTACAAACCGAAAGCGCCCAACTCATGGCCGACCTACGCCGCAAAAAACTCATCCGCAATCGCCTTGGTCCACCCATCTCACCCAACCGCGCCATCATCAACCCAAACGAAATCCCAGCCCTAATCCAAACACTCTCCACCCTCAACATCTACACTGCCAACCCTTTCGATGGTCAACCCGACACCAGCCCCTCTCTCTCCAAAGGGGAAGTGAAAAAGGGATTACCGTGCGCCACCCAGTGGATGCTCCTACAACTCTACCGCGCCCTCGGCCAGCACATCGACCTCCCCGCCAAAATCCCGTGGGAAGTCCAAAAAGAACTCGAATCACAACTATCTGCAACCGAGCGCATGAGCGCCGCCGAAACCGCGCGCACAATCGCCACACAAATCGAAAGCAGCCTCAACGGCTACCTCCGCATCCCAAGCTGGAAAATGCCCATCCCAATGAAATCAGACAACCACTCCTCAATCCCCAACCCCAAATCCCCAACCCCAAATCCACACTCCCCAACAACCATCAAACGCATCATCCAACAGACCATCGCTACCAGCCAGCCCATTCGCATCCACTACTGGAGCGCCAACCAAGACCAACCCCTCCAGCGCACCCTCACCCCCTACTACATTGAAGAGCGCAACCACATCCAATACCTAATCGCCTACTGCCACCTCCGCCAAGAAGAACGCACCTTCCGCATAGATCGGATCTCCCAAGCCGTGCAGCCATAATACATATTCGTACGGGCATAATACATATTCGTACGGGCATGATACATCGTGCCCCGATTGGGCATATTCGTACGGGCATGATACATCGTGCCCCGATCGGGCATCTTCGTACGGGCATGATACATCGTGCCCCGATTGGGCATGTACGGGCATGATACATCGTGCCCCGATTGGGCATCTCCGCACAGGCATGATACATCGTGCCCCGATTGGGCATCTCCGCACAGGCATGATACATCGTGCCCCGATCGGGCATATTCGTACAGGCATGATACATCGTGCCCCGATCGGGCATATTCGCACAGGCATGATACATCGTGCCCCGATTGGGCATATTCGTACAGGCATGATACATCGTGCCCCGATCGGGCATATTCGTACAGGCATGATACATCATGCCCCGATCGGGCATAATACATATTCGTACGGGCATGATACATCGTGCCCCGATTGGGCATCTTCGTACGGGCATGATACATCGTGCCCCGATTGGGCATATTCGTACGGGCATGATACATCGTGCCCCGATTGGGCGTAATACATATTCGTACGGGCATGATACATCGTGCCCCGATCGGGCATATTCGTACAGGCATGATACATCGTGCCCCGATCGGGCATCTTCGTACGGGCATGATACATCGTGCCCCGATTGGGCATGTACGGGC
>ENA-ORXM01000229-ORXM01000229.1-marine-metagenome-genome-assembly--contig:-NODE-229-length-111412-cov-5.080460_pt1 | contig 111412 bp, 71 predicted proteins | sample MGYA00237867_ERZ511480 | MGnify/ENA primary metagenome ERZ511480 (study PRJEB26309, sample SAMN06266103) | marine metagenome | isolation source: Algal blade | place: United Kingdom:Sidmouth, United...
TCCTACTATAATTGACTCGCCATTACAGATCACATCTACTGTATCTATCTGGTATGTTGGATTAACCAGTAAGTCTAAGTTGATGACCGAGTCACATCCATTTATTGTTAATAAAGTATCGACATAAAATCCTGACGTTGTATAAACAGAATCTCCTACTACAATTGACTCGCCATTACAAATCACATCTACCGTGTCTATTTGATAAGTTGGGTTTACCAGCAAGTCCAAGTTGATCACAGAGTCACAGCCGTTGATCGTCAATAACGTATCCACGTAAAATCCAGTTGTCGTATATATGGAATCTCCTACTACTATTGACTCGCCATTACAAATTACATCTACTGTATCTATTTGGTAAGTTGGATTGACTAATAAATCTAAGTTGATCACGGAGTCACAACCGTTTATCGTCAATAAAGTATCAACATAAAATCCGGTTGTCGTATAGATAGAATCTCCTACTATAATTGATTCTCCATTACAGATCACATCTACTGTATCTATCTGGTAAGTTGGATTGACAAGTAGATCTAAATTAATCACTGAGTCACATCCGTTTATTGTCAATAAAGTATCAACATAAAATCCGGTTGTCGTATAGATAGAATCTCCTACTACAATTGATTCTCCATTACAAATCACATCTACCGTGTCAATCTGGTAAGTCGGGTTGACAAGTAGATCTAAATTAATCACGGAGTCACAACCATTTATTGTTAATAAAGTATCAACATAAATTCCGGTTGTTGTATAAATAGAATCTCCTACTATAATTGATTCGCCATTACAAATTACATCTACCGTGTCTATTTGATAAGTTGGATTAACTAATAAGTCCAAGTTGATTACAGAGTCACAGCCGTTGATCGTCAATAAAGTATCGACATAAAATCCTGTCGTTGTATAAATAGAATCTCCTACTACAATTGACTCGCCATTACAAATCACATCTACCGTGTCTATTTGGTAAGTCGGATTAACAAGAAGATCTAAGTTGATCACAGAGTCACATCCGTTTATCGTCAATAAAGTATCGACATAAAATCCAGTTGTTGTATAAATGGAATCTCCTACTATTATTGACTCACCATTACAGATGACATCTACTGTATCAATCTGGTAAGTTGGATTAACAAGTAAGTCTAAGTTGATGACCGAGTCACATCCATTTATTGTCAATAAAGTATCGATATAAATTCCGGTTGTTGTATAAACAGAATCTCCTACTATTATTGACTCACCATTACAAATTACATCTACTGTATCTATTTGATAAGTTGGATTAACTAATAAATCTAAGTTGATCACGGAGTCACAACCGTTTATCGTCAATAACGTATCGACATAGATTCCAGTTGTCGTATAAATTGAATCTCCTACTACAATTGATTCTCCATTACAGATCACATCTACTGTATCTATCTGGTAAGTTGGATTGACAAGTAAGTCCAAGTTGATCACGGAGTCACATCCATTTATTGTTAATAAAGTATCAACATAAAATCCGGTTGTCGTATATATCGAATCTCCTACTACAATTGATTCTCCATTACAAATTACATCTACCGTGTCAATCTGGTAAGTTGGGTTGACAAGTAGATCTAAGTTGATGACCGAGTCACATCCATTTATTGTCAATAAAGTATCGACATAAAATCCTGTTGTTGTATAAACAGAATCTCCTACTATTATTGACTCGCCATTACAGATAACATCTACCGTGTCTATTTGGTAAGTTGGATTGACTAATAAATCTAAGTTGATCACCGAGTCACATCCATTTATTGTTAATAGAGTATCCACATAAATTCCGGTTGTTGTATAAATGGAATCTCCTACTATGATCGACTCGCCATTACAAATTACATCTACCGTGTCTATTTGATAAGTTGGGTTGACAAGTAGATCTAAGTTGATCACGGAATCACATCCGTTTATTGTCAATAAGGTATCGACATAAAATCCTGACGTTTTATAAATGGAATCTCCTACTACAATTGATTCTCCATTACAAATTACATCTACTGTGTCTATTTGATAAGTTGGGTTCACTAGCAAGTCCAGATTGATCACAGAATCACAACCATTTATCGTCAATAGAGTATCAACATAAAATCCGGTTGTTGTATATATAGAATCTCCAACAATGATCGACTCACCATTACAAATCACATCAACTGAATCTATTTGATAAGTTGGGTTGACGAGCAAGTCTAAGTTGATAACAGAGTCACATCCATTAATAGTGAGTAAAGTATCGACATAAAATCCTGTCGTAGTATAAGCTGAATCTCCTACTACAATTGACTCGCCATTACAAATTACATCTACTGTGTCTATTTGATAAGTTGAATTGACGAGTAAGTCCAGGTTGATGACAGAGTCACATCCATTTATCGTCAATAAGGTATCAACATAAATTCCAGTTTCGGTATATGTATTTGGGCCTACTACTATTTCTTCTCCTTGACAGATAACATCAACTGAATCTATTTGATAAATCGGATTCACCAATAAGTCTAAATTAACTATTGAGTCACAGCCATTTATTGTTGACAAAGTATCTGAGTACACACCAGTTTCGGTATAAACATTTGGACCAACCACTATTTCTTCCCCATCACAGATCACATCGATCGAGTCGATCTGATAAACTGGATTGACCGTCAAATCCAAATTAATGATTGAGTCGCAACCATTCACAGTGGATAAAGTATCAATGTAAAATCCAGTTTCAGTATAACTGACAGTTCCTACTAGAATTTCCGCACCATCACAGATCACTTCCACTTGGTCTTCAGCATAGACTGGGTTGACCGTCAAATCCAAATTGACAATGGAGTCACATCCATTTATGGTTGTTAGCGTATCAGAATACGTTCCTGTTGTAGTATAAATATCAGGACCAACTATAATTTCTTCCCCATCACAAATCACTGCTATGGAATCGATCTCATAGATAGGATTTACAGTAAGATCTAAATTGACAATAGAATCACAGCCATTAAATGTTGACAAGGTATCTGAATATACACCACTAACCGTGTAAGTAGAATCTCCTACTATTATTTCTTCTCCATCACAGATCACATCTACAGAATCTATTTGATAAACTGGATTGACCGTAAGGCCTAAATTGACAATAGAATCACAACCATTAATTGTAGTTAAAGTATCTGAGAAAACTCCCGTTGAAGTATAAACATATGGGCCAACAACAATTTCTGCTCCTTCACAGATTACTGCAATAGAATCAATCGTATATACTGGATTGACAGTAAGATCTAAATTGACAATAGAGTCACATCCGTTTATGGTTGACAGCGTATCAGAATAAACTCCTGTTTCCGTATAAGCGTTTGGCCCTACAACAATTTCTGCCCCTTCACAAATCACTTCTATCGAATCTATTTGATAGACAGGATTCACCGTAAGGTCTAAATTGACTATTGAATCACAACCAATCTGATTGACTAAAGTATCTATATAACTTCCAGATTCTGTGTATTCTGAATCTCCAATTTCATAAGTTAAACCTTCACAAATTTCTTCTGTTACGAAGGTTTGAGGAAGATCGAAAGGTTGCGTAATAATGACCTCTTCACAAACAACAGAACAACCAGTTTCGGAAGTCACCGTAACCGTATAACTACCCGCAGGTAAATTTGTAAACACACCATCTGAATTATCACTTTCTCCAATATCAAAAGTAAAATTCTCCGTACAACCTGTTGCACTTACATAAATAGTTCCATCATCCAAATATCGACAACTTTCATTTGACGTAGAATCTATTGCACATACTACGGTACTATAATCTACTGTAATTATGTGATCACAAATGGCTGTGTTGCCACAAATATCTGAGACCTCATAAGTCCTGGTAGTAACAGCATCACATTCATTAACATCTGATTCTTCCTCAATTAAAACAAAACTCAAACTGTCTAAAGTACAGTTATCACTTACTGCTCCTCCATCGGATATAAATGCTTCTAAAGTTGCATATACGGGTAGGCTATCTATGCTACAATCGACTGTTATTGCTGGTGGGCAAATAAAGGTCGGATCTGTTGTATCTTCTAAGGTGATCGTCTGTGTTAAAATGGTTTCATTATCGCAATCATCTACTGCAACCCATTGCCTTACAATTGTTCCAGGGTCCACACAACTCGTGATTCCACCATTTACATTAGGAATATACTCTTCTGTAAATTCTACAGAAACATCTCCGGAGCAAACATCATTTGCCGTAACTTCTGGCTCTGCAGGTATGTCACTACACTCTACTGTCGCATCCAAAGGTACTCCACTCAAGACTGGACCGATCGTATCGTTGTCTACAAATTCTTGAGAACAATAAGCCATGTTACCGCATATATCAGCAATGGAATACCAAACTGTTGTGATTGTCTCACATCCATCTTGTTCCACTTCAGTATCATAATCAAAAGAGTCCGGATCAAATTTATCATTAAAGTTGACAAAGTTTCCGCCAGCATCCAAGAAGTCATCTAAGTCTTCATAAAAAGGAATTTCATTATTATCACAAGTTAAACTCATTCCCTCTGGACAAATCAGTATGTTTTGAATACTGTCTTGAATCGGAACAACACTTAAATTTAAGTTTACAATAGAATCACAACCATAAATATTATCTAAGGTATCAGAATACATTCCCGCTTCCGTATAATCTGAATCTCCTACAGTATAAGTTAGTCCTTCACATATTTCTTCTTCCAAAGTTTGTTCAGAAATATCGCGCACCAATAAATTTAATGTAACTGTTGAATCGCAATCATTAACTGCTGTAATTATTTCAACATATTCACCTGATTCAGTGTATGACGTTCCATTAATGACGATAGAATCCCCAACACATATTTCTTCATTTATTTCCGTGGCAAACTCGCTCAAAACAGTAATGGCAACAGTATCAACAATGGTGCAATTTCCTCCTTGATCCATTTCTATTTCGTATTCATAAATGACATCGGCTCCAGAGATATTTTCTATATTCACGATTGGATTATGGATAAAACCTGAACTCAACCAACCTGTTTGAGCTTCATCAATTCCATTCCATTGGTAATCTAGGTTTTCATTCAAACAAACTTCCAGTTGCAAATCTTCTCCGCTACATACAATGTAGTCTGGTGCTGGAGGTGAGCTTATTTCTACATCAAAACAAGCAGGTTCTACATCCTCACAAACACAGTCATTTATTCGAACAATGATTTTACAAGCATCCTCAGGAAGATCAAAATTCTCTGTCACTTGAATTGATTCTCCGGCTGGTATTGGTCCAGAGATCTGGTAGGTGGCAAGCGTCGAAATTATAGTCCCGCTCGTTGCACACGTATTGTTGTTATTGTTTAATATTTCTACTTCAATGATCTGATCTGCTGGAACATCTTCTGTATGTCCATTAAATATTTCAAATACTATTTCAGTTGGAAAATCATCTGCTCCGCATTCCGCATTAGCGGATAAAATGTTAACGACTAAAGCAGGTTTTTCAACAGATATAAACAAGTCTTCTACCGCTGTATTGGTATTGATCAAACAAGGCTCTCCAGAGGTGTTTGTTGCACATACAAGTTCTTCTTGCATGGTTGCTCTCACTGAAACTACTTCATCATCACATAGTAGCTCTCCCTCTACCAGGTCAAGTTCAAGAATCAGGTTCATAACATCTCCTTGCGATAGAGGAGGAGAAATTGGAAACTGTAAAAGCCTCACACTTCCCAGAATTGTCTCTGTGACTGTCAGGCCTAAATTGTTCGATTCATATTCGATGCCAATCGGCAGCAATACTTGAATTGAATCATTAGGACCTGTCGTCGCATCGTCAATAAGTTCTAGATTTATTTCTAAAGTTTCATTATCTGTACAAGGTAAAATAGTGGAAGCGATGTCAGTCTCCATTCTTATTTCATAAGGATCAGAACCTGTGATTTCTACCGAAGCTGCGTTTTCAATTCCTGATAAAACAAGACCGTCAGAATTTCCAAACAATGCACAAGGGCCTTGTCCCGTTATGGATGTTCTGATCACACCCCCTGATGTTTCAAAACCACAATCTGCAATTGGAATAACGTCAAATTTGATGTTGAAGCAATTATCTACTTCACTCATATTTGGGAAAACCCAGCCGTTGTCAGGAGCTATTCCTATTAGATCTAAACTTGGATTTGATAGGGATTGTCCTGATATATCAAATGCAAACACAGTTCCCAATACAGAAGGCGCACCTTCAGGATAATCTCCCTGCCAGTTGACATAACCAGACCCACAAGGGTATTCTACTTGAAGAGAATTAGGAACAATGATTACATTATCTAGTGGCATAAATACTCTAGAAGTTATTCCAAATGCTTTTGCTTCTCCAATATTTTTAAATGTAAATTCATACGATACTTCATCACAAAGATCTACTTGTAGAGGCCCTGAAGGTTGGAGTACAGATAAGTTGAATGCAGGAAGTTTCGGATCAACTTTTAACCAAAAACTCTCAAGGTCACAAGTGTAATCTTGAGGGCTATCCGGATAATCTGCGCAATCCCATCCAAGAAGGATTTCGATACTATCTCTTTCACAACCACGGAACTCAGCATCTATAGAAAGATTCAGTTCTTCTCGGGCATTCAGATCCCCTAATTGCCAAATACCATTGGAATTTGGAATCGCTGCACCTGATCTAGTGGTTAATGATGAAATCGTGAAATCTTGTCTATCTGGAATTATTAAGAATAAATTTTCTGGTTTATCATTATTTATACTCAATACTCTTACTGGCCATTGCAAGTTAGGGCAAGTACCATTTATAGTTGCGATGTCTGACTGCAAGGCAACTTCTGGTTTGTACCAATAAAGTAAATCTTTTGAGCTATTATTTCTAGTAAACAAACATTCTTGTCCCGTTTGCAACCAAAGTGGATTAGACCAGTGAACGATCTTATCCCCACTAATGGCTTCTGCCTCACAAGTTGGTATTAGCTCTGCTCGTACTGTTTGAATTCCACCATCATCGGAAACTTTGAACGTACCATTATCATAATACTGAGACATATCAAAACGATAGGCCGTTGCCCCGGGCTGTCCAAGGATAGGATTACTTTCTATGGCATCTGGTATCGCGTTGTTAAGCGTTTCACTCCTAGATTTTCTCCCTCCATATTGAGCGCCATCTCCAGTTCCAATGGTATTAAAAATAGTCCATCTATCTACTTCCCAACCAGGAGGAATAGAATACCATATCTGATTGGCATAAGCAAAAGGACGGTATTCAAAAGGGAATAAATTAAAAAAGTATGACACGCCTGGTCCCATTCCCCAATAAAAACTTTGTTGAACGATCAATCTATTACAACCTGAAACAGAATAATTTTGATCGGTTGCAATCGTCACAAAAGGAGTGATCAATGACCAAGAGCCTGAGTAACTATCACAAGTAAATCTATTATTAGGATATACAATTGGGTCACAAGCACTACAAGGTTGAGGATTATTTGGCGGAGGGTTAGGAATCTTAGCAGCATACATTTCTGTACTCACCGTAACAGGTATAAATTTTTGTCCTCTGCAGATAAAATTATCTTCTACAACATACCTGGATGATAGTACAATTGAATCTCTGTGCCCATATGTAAACCCGCAGAAATCACTACAAGATAAACTGCAAAGTGCATCAACAGAAAAATCAATATTGGTTTCACTATAACCTATTTGTTGGACTGGGACATTATCACAATACCTCCAAATACCATCAGAATTATCCCATACTTTTATACTTGCACCAATTGTTTTGGCCCAGCCTGTTGAATTCATTCCAGACATAGTAGTTTGTGCATAACCATAAGCCCAAAAAGGTTGATCTATACTTGTAGTAACCCTAGCTTCCCAAATCCCTTCTAAGGTATCACCAACTGTCGCTCTATTAAATTTTATGTTGGGATTTGTTGGATCTGCTTCGGAATTATTATCGGGTGCACCATTGTTATCATCATCTACTAACCCATAATTTACTCTACGAATATCAAACGACCTAGGCGTAATACCAGCCCAAGGGCAGTTACCACAGTGTAGTTTAATGTTTCTAGTAAAGCATTGATTTTTCATTTCACAAGGATTAGGGCACTCATCTCCTACTATAATACCATTTGTAACTTCAAAAGATTTTGCACCACCACCGCATGGTTCACAATCCCCAACAATTGAAATTTCAATTTTTCCTTCCCTAAAAAGCGCATCTGTGGCTGGAAGCGGCTCATCAAATTCAAAATACAATTCACCAGTGATAGGATCCCAATCTATAAACGAAGGATTAACAGTGCTCCCATCATTTAACTTCACTTTAATATCATTGTCATAGACTAAGCCACATTCCAAGATAATTCTGAAGAAAACTCTATAGGGCAAATTTAATTGAGGAAGATAGAATTGCATGTTAAATGAAGTGATATCCAATTGTATCACTCCAGCTTCATCGTCTTGCAAATCTGAAGGAGCGAAAGGGTCTGTATTTAAAGAATTATGATGCCAGGTTCCTAGTCGTTCCCAAGTATGGACAAAATCAGTGGAGCCACATTGATTGGTGTATTCTATCATACCTGAAGACATTCTCCAAGTATTAAAGGAATGACAAGAAGATTCACAACATAAAAATTGAGGCACAACGATCGTGATGGTTTGTCCTGGCTCTATTGTAATTGGCAAAACAGTTTCAAAACTAGTCGCTTGTTCAACGCCACCTAATGCATCGAATCTATCATGACATTCTGGTTGCGAACCACGAATCGTATAATTGGTAACTCGACCGGGGTCTGTATCAATTGGTATTTGGCTACCATCATCATTTAAGATATAGACAGAACCAACATCAAAAGTAGAATTGAAGTACCAGTGTTCTATTCCATTTCTCATGTTAGACATATTAAAAGTAACATTAGCTGCTGGCCCTGTTCCTGAATTTGATATAATTACTTTATTAAGCCTAAAACTTTCGTTTATACAACCTTCATCTTCATCAGATTCATATTCCATTTCTAGAAAAGGGATTCCATTACTCACATTGGAATTTATACTAAAGACAGAAGGCAACGCACAAACATCTCCGTTACACCCCCACGTTGAAGTAATCTCTTGACTGAAGTCTGCATTAACATCACAGGATTCTAATTGTAATTCAAATTCTATGTAAAGACATTCAGCAGTTGAAGTATTGTCATTTGGATCCGAGCCTTCTAAAAGGTCTGAAAAATCCCCTACTCCATTTCCTTGTCTATTTAAAGCATGTTGAAATTGAGAGGTATTAATGGTCATGCAATTAGAGCCATTTAAAGTGAGGGGTATACTGGCTCCTGACGTTTGTAAAGCTGCTCCAAGTACTGATACATTAGCTCCTAAAGAAGTACACACCTCAATTGGTTCATCTATGTAAGCGTCCAATCCATCTTGACAAACTCTTATGACTCTAATAAATGGTTCGTAAGGATTTGGTGAATTAACGTCGGCAAATAACTCTACAGTAAGTTGTGGAGAATTTGTTTCTGAAATAAGATCCAAAGAAATCGGAACATTGTTAAACGTATAGTCAACCGCAAATGAAAAATTAGGATCTCCCCCTTGCTGAGGATCTCTGGCTTTGTAAGCATCACAATCAGCAGAAACCGAATAAGTGATTATACATGCTCCAGGAACATTAAAAGTAGGTGGGCTTATATTCGTCATTATCACCCCGCAATCAGAGGTAACCAATCCTTCAAATGTAAAACCTGGAGGAAGATCTTGGATAACTAATGTACCTGATTGCTCTACTTCCACTTCCCAATTTGAAATACCACCACATACTACAACATCATCCATTGTCCCGTTTGATATTTGAGCATCAAGTTCGGTAACCACAAAAAAGCAAAAGCTCATTATTATCATTTTCGATAATAATAAGCCAAGACCAAAATTTTCCATCTTAGTTCTCCAGTTCATGGGATAAAAAGCAAAAATGCTATTCTTCAAAATTAATTGGCGTTATCTTCCTTCTTTAATATTTCTTGTATTGGGGAATACTACCCTATATAGGGTACACTGTTTATAAGTCATAAAATATGCCAAAGAAGAAATAAAAAGGATGGAACAGAATCTTTGAACAAACGATATGTAACAATAAATTTACATGACGTAAATTCAGTCAATTCTTTTCATATTTCATTCAATTCATTGGAATAAGAAAGTGATTAACTAAGGTTGTGACACTCAAAATAATTTTATTCTTTTCGTCAAAAAATACACTATTCGTAATGACAAAAGGCAGCCCCTTTTTACGAAAGGACTGCCTTTTTTAAAATCAATTATTTAGACTTAATTTATTTTAATAATATTTACGGGCAAGCAAACTCCTGCTTTACAAGCATCGAATGACACACCATCTTCATCATCTTCGCTTTGATCTCCATCGTCATTGTCAGGATCAGAATCGGAATCTTTTTGATCATGTCCTTCAACCTGAGCAGTATTTAAACAGCTTCCAATTCTAATTACTTTGACATCAATATAGGTACTGATACTTTGACCGGCGCTTAAAATGCCCACATTCCAAGAGAGATTCCTATTAGAATCATTTATTAAAAAACCAACATTTACAGTACCGTCACCAGCATATTCTAAACAAGCTGGAAGGGAATCTTGGACTACAACATTTGTAGCTTCCACCGTTGATTGATTTGTAACTATTAATTCAAATTGGATTACATCGCCCATGTTAATAGGCGTCGGTGGATTGAAAAGGTTTTTCTCTAATGCAATGTCTACACATTCTACAATTTCTACGCTTTGGCTAAAATATGCTTCACAACCATTGGCATCATTATATGTGAATGTGTACATCCTAGATACAGCGGCTGGGATGCCCGCAATAACTGTATTAGGATCATTGGCATCAAATAAATCGGTTGTTGGTGACCAGATACCTACTAACCCTAAAGGTGCAGAAAGCGCACCGATCTGGTTTGTACAATACTCTAAAGCTATCGGATCCGTATATTCCTCTAAAGGAAATACAACTATACTTATTGTATCTAAAACTCTACAGATTGTCCCTCTATCTAAAGCAACTTCATATTCATAAGTGACGTTTGCTCCTGATGTATTTGGAATCGTAAAGGTTGGATCATAAACCGTAGGATCGTCCAACCAAGAGATTTGAGCCCCTCCTATTGGAGACCAATTATAGCTCAATTCAGGATTTAAACAAGTTTCTACTTGAAGGGGAACGTTATGACAAGTTTCAAAAGCATCCAGTTCGTTAACTTCCATAATAACATCTATACAAGAAGAAGAAGAATTTTCACAAACACAACCATTCAAAGTTGAAACCAACTGACAGGCTTCTGCTGGAATATCAAAGGTTGCTGTAACAGTTGCCATTGCTCCTGCAGCAATTGCAGTAGAAATTGGGATGGTACCAACTAAAACATTATCACCTAACAAACTACATGATCCATCTAAATTAGCGTAGATTTCGACTTCAAAGTCGTTGATTGAAGTACCGGATGTATTTTCAATTTCAATTTCAACGTCAGTTGGAAGATCTCCAGAACTACAAGCTGCAATTGCTGAGATCATATCTATTTCCATACTTGGTTTATCTATGCTGACGAAAATATTTTCTTGAGCAGTATAAACGCTCACATCACATAACACTCCAGGATTATCAATGCATTCTGCTTGATCAAGTGTTGTAGTACGCACACTCAGATTTGATTCACCACATTCAAGAGCTTCATCATCCAGTGCAAGCTGTATCGAGAAATTCATTGTTTCCCCTGTCGCAAGTGGTGGATCTATAGGATAAATAAGCGTAGTCAAAGAATCATATACAACTGAATCTAACGCTACACCCGAGTTATCAGAAACATAGGAAAAGCCAAATGGAATATTTATTTTGATCGAATCAGTAGATTCTGTCATTCCAGAATCCAACATTTCTAAACTAATGTCTAAAGCTTGATTTCCCGCACATGTAAATAGCACTGGATCCATGCTAGCAGTCATTGCCATTTCGTAAGGTTCAACCCCATTGATATTGAAAGAACCCGCATTTTCTATTGCACCAAAAACAATCGCACTTCTATCTCCTCGTGGAAGCCCACAAGGTCCACGACCAACCAATAATGTTCTAATGTTTCCTCCAGCTGCTTCAAAACCACATTCTGTATTTACATTGAATTTAATGTTAAAGCAATTGTCTACTTCACTGATATTTGGATAAGCCCAGCCACCTGTGGGATTGATTCCTAAATGTTCAATATTTGCATTTAGCAATGATTCATAAGTAACATCAAATCTGAGAAGAGTACCTAGAGGTTGAGGATATACCGCAGGGTAGTTTGTACCCCACGTTTGATAACCTGACCCACAAGGATATTCAATCTCTAGTGACCCAGGTGTTATATTCACATTTGAAATTGGCAAATAAACATAGGATCGTAAATTATACGCTTTTGCATCCCCAACATTTTTATATTGAAATTCATATTCTACTTCTTCACAAAGGTCAACATTTACATCACCTTCAGGCTGTAGAATCGCAAGATTAAATGCTGGCAAAGTAGGTTCAACTTTTAACCAGATACTATCCAAGCATCCTGGATCAGAATCCAAAATTGAATTAGGATAACCTGCACAATCCCATCCTACAATTGCTAAAATAGAGTCTACTTCACAAGTTATGTATCTTGCAGACACAACAAAGTCATTGCTTGAAGGTCCGTCGATATCACCCAATTCAAAGAAATTATCAGCATTTTTACCCAGCGCGTTTCCACTCCCATCATAGACAGAATCTACTTTGATCGTACTAGGTGGAAAGTATAGAAAAACGTTTTCGGCATCATCATTATTGGTACCTAAAATTCTTAAGGGCCAATTTGCATAAGGACAATCTCCTATAGCAGTAGGTGCATCAGATTGTATTTCTAACTCTGGTTTAAAGAAAACCAAATTATCTGGAGAGGCTGGTCCATAAATACCACATTCATAATTACCATTCATCCATAAAGGAGTGCCCCAATATTCTACACGGTCAATCACTTGAGATTCTATGCCACAGCTCGGTCTGAGCGTTGGGAATATTTGTAATATACCTCCATCATCCGAAATTATAAAATCTCCATTGTCATAATATTGTTTTGTGTTGAATCCATAGACTGTGCTTCCAGCTTGGCCACCAACAGGGTTGGTATCAATAAAGTCTGGACTTATATTATATACGAAAGACCCTACTGCACTAGTTCCATTTCCTCGACTGTAATATAAATCCCAATTCTCAATCGCATAGCCATCTGGAATTGAAACATAGATGGTGTCCCAAATTGCAAAAGGTCTGTATTCAAAAGGAAATAAATTAAAGTGATAAGAAGAACCTGGTCCAATACCCCAATAAAAAGCACCTTGTGTTCTTATCGTTCCGCAGCCTCTAACATTAAAATTTTGAGAAGTGGCAATTGTAACAAACGGTGTTATTAGTTTGTAATTGCCACTATAATTATCACAAGTCCATCTGTTGTCAGGATAAATAACAGGATCACAGGTCGAACAAGCTGCAACTGTATTTACAGGAGGGTTCGCTTGTTCCGCGGCATACATATCCGTGCTTACTGTGACAGGTGTATTTCTAGCGGATCTGCAAATATTACTATCTACGATTTTATAAATTCCTGTTAAATAAATTTCATCTCCATCTTCATAAACAAATCCACAAAAATCTTGACAACCTGCTGCACAAATACTTGCAGGACTAAAATCAAAATCTACAATAGCCACATTGGTTTGTGTATATGGGACTGAAGCACAAATTATAGTACCTCCATTTGCATCGAGCACTTCTATTCTTGCTCCAATAATTTCTGCTTTTCCTGTTGAAGACATTCCAGACATATTTGTTTGTGCATAAGCAAATTCCCAATTTGGATGCTCTGCATTTGTTGTTACATTTGCATGCCAAGTCCCCTCAATGGTATCACCAACTATTGCTCTATCCAAACGGATGTCTCCAGGATTTGCAACTGCTCCATTATCAGGAAGACCATTATTATCTAAATCTTCAAATCCGTAATTTACCCTCACCACTTCATAGCTATCTGGTGTGATCCCTGGCCAAGGGCAATCTCCACAATGCAATTGTATTTGAAATTTATAGCATTGTTCAACGGTACAATATTCCGTACAATCCGTTCCTAAAATATAACCTTCTTCAAGTGCAATTGATTTAGCACCTCCTCCGCAAACTGAACAATCCGCAGTGACATCAAACTGCACTTTACCACCTCTCCAATTTGTAGCTGCACCTGAATTTAAAGGATAATCCCATTCCATATATAATTCTCCACTAACTGCATCCCAAGTTATAGTTTCCGGAATAGAAACAGCTCCTGAATTAGTAATCACTCTCGCATTGCCATTGTAGATTAAACCACATGGAATATCAATTTTGTAAAAAGGTCTATTTTCCCAGCCATAGGCTGGAAAATAGCTATCAAATGAAATATCCGTAACATCTAAATCTATTGTTTGAGTCGTTGCATCATTCATATCAGTTTCATACACCGGAGACGTTCTTAATCTTGCATGAAACCAGTTTTGTAACAACCTGTATGGTGTGTAAAAGTTTGCTGTATTACATGTATTTGTTGCATTGATTTCCCCTTCAATTCTATCCCAGCCTGCACTTTGAATACAATCATTTATACAACAGAAAAACATTGGTACACTTAAAGTAATCGTTTGACCTGGTTCTATAATATCCGCAAGCGCAACATCAAATGCAATTGCAGGTGTAACACCTCCTAAATCTGTAAAACGTTGAGAACAAGTGGCCAAATTCCCATAATAAGAATAAGTCGGAATATTAGTTGCCGTTCCTGCAATTATAGAAGGGGGATTTACTCCATCATCAAGAACAATATTACCGATGTCAAATGCCATTGGTGCATTAAAATTCCATTTTGGCTTTATGTGTACTAGGACATTATCTGCACCTCCATTTCCAGTGTTGGTGATAGTAAAAACTTCTGTAAAAAAATGTTCCATATTACAACCATCTCCCACTTCTAGTTTACCTCTCAAGGTTAGATTAGGAACAGCAAAAGAAATGTTCGCATTTGCAGATAATTCTGCCGGCAAGGCACATTCCTCAGAATTACATCCCCAGACTGTACTTGCTACTTGAGTAAAATCTCCATTTTGATCACAAGAATTTAATGTCAGATCTAAATCCAGAAAAAAGCATTCTGCTGTTGCTGTCGCATTTGTCGAAGAAGAACCTTCAAATTTATTTGGGTCTGTCCCTGTGGCAACTCCATTTCTATCTAAGGAAAATTGAAAGTGTGCAGGGTTAATTGAAATACAGTTATTAGCATCTATTGGCAATGCAATACCTCCTAAACCATCATCAAGAAAAACTGCATTCAACAAAAGATCAGCTCCGTTATCAAAACAAACTTCAAGCGGAAGATTCAAATATGAGTCAAGTCCATCATTGCAAACCCTTACTCTTCTAGTGAAAGAAGTGAATGGTGATGCAGGGCTACCGTTTGTGACCATTTCCAGTTTTAATTCTGGTGCATTGGTTTCAGCAGTTATTGAAATTCTTGGCAAAGTAGCTCCATTCCAAATATAGGATACTGCGAAGTTTAAGTTTGGATCACCACCCTGTGCTTCATCTCTAACGATAAAAGCTTGACATTCCGCATGCACAGAATAAGTAATTGTACATGCGCTAATGACACTAAATGTTGGAGGACTGCTTGAAATAAGCGTAGCTCCACAATCTGAGCCAAACAAACCGTCAAAAAAGTAGCCAGGAGGTAACTCATCAATAACAAGTGTCCCTGCACCTGAGGTAATGACTTCCCATTCTACAGTTTCTCCACAGACAACTACATCTTCAAGTGTGCCATGGCTCACTTGTGCAATAAGCCCTATTTGTATGAGCATTATACTTAAAAAAAAGCATATTTTTCTTGCGTCTGCCTTGACAGCACGCATTAATTTGCCTAAATTAATTAACATTCCTATTTATTTTTTTAAATTAAAAATGTTTTGGGGTTATTAAGAATTGATTATCCAAAATCCGAGCCAACGTATTAATTATATTGATATATATCAATATTTTTTATTTGTTTGTGCTTATGAGAACCACCATGTCAACATGATCGTCAACCAAAATAATAACCCTTTATCTATTTCCAGATAAAGGGCTTTTAATACTCAGAAGAGAGAGTAATACAAGGACATGCCCTATATTGAAAATTTTGCTTCCAAATTTTTTTTTGATAAGTCGCCAATATTGTTAAAACTTCTAGTTCTTATTGTTATTAGCTTTGGGTGTAATAGGCGTATTCCAAATTTTGAGCTAGAAATATTAAAATTAAACCATTGTTCATGATTTTATTTAACACTGACGATTTATTCCACACTTTAATGGTTTTATTATCTTTTCTGCCTTATGGCAGATGGAAAAAAGGCACTTTATCAAAAAATTAACCCTTTACCTAAATCAATAGGTAAAGGGCTTTTACAAGGCAAATTATAATTAATTCTTTATTAATTTTTTGTTACTGTAACTGGCAAACAAACTTGCGGTAAAAAGTTTGCTGTCAAATTGAATACTGCTGATTCAGCAGGACATGCAAAGCTACCTCCACTTGCTACAACCTTATAGTTTCCAGGTGTGTACCATTGCAATGTATTTATAGTAGTAACCACAATTGGAATTTCATTGCTGCCTACTATTTCGTACCAAGTATACAAATCATATCCGGTTGTTGCTTCAAATACAGGCTGGTTAGACATGTCTATACATTCTACTTCAAATCCAGTGACTGATATATTTCCTTTCGGTAAATAAGTAACTGGGATCATAACACTCTCAGTACATGATTCTCCAAAAGTGACCGTTGCCGTATAAATGACACTTGAGGTAATATCACAAACGATAGGCATTGGTGAAGTAGGATCATCCAATCCAGTAGTAGGTGACCAAGAAACTGTTGTTGCAGGTAGCAAATCAAATGGAATTCCAAGATCTAATTGTGCACACTCACCTTCACAGACATCTACTGGTTGAGGAGTAAGTTCTAAGTCTCCAGTACTCAACAACGAAATTTCAAAACTATTCGAGCAATCTCCCGCTCCTCCTGTCACAGTTATCGTTTCGGGTGCATCTACTCCGAATCCATCATTAAGCGTAAACTCAAACATATTTCCGTTTTCAACTACAGCTATAGCTTCTGAATTGCTTAGTGTGTATGAATAATTTGGACAAATCTCAACTTCAACAGGTTCATTTGGACAAGTTAATAACAGATCACTTTCTGCCATAAACTGTGGAGGAAGATCTGAAATTGGAACCGCCCAATTGTCACATGCGCAAGCTGCATCATAAGTCTGATTGAATAAAATCGGACAAGACATATCAGCCTGCAATTCAATACACTCTGAAATTACAATAGATTCATTAGGAAGTATTGTAATTGAAGCATGCGTATATGTACCAAGTATTGGATCGATTCCATCAACAACTGCATTGTTTTGAAGATCATCTAAGAGGTCAATTTGTACGAATGAATTGTAAACAACAGGTGCTGGGTTCATCAACTCTATGTTATAACAAATTTCAATATTTCCGGTAGCAGGATTACAGCCTTGGTATACATCCAATGAAACCGTTTCTAATGGAGGGCCTACTTCTATAAATACGCCATCATTCAAACTATTTTGAACCAATACATCACAAGGTTCCGCTTGAGTAGAACAAGGTTGTGCTTCTATTACAGTCTTTATATCTACTCCTAATTCTATATCACTACAAGCAGTTGTTGGGTCAACCATTGCCTCTAATTTAACAGCAAACTGCTGGTCAGGGCCTAAATTAGTCGGACCATCAAAACAAAGCTGTACAAAGTTTCCAACTGTGTTGCTTGTTACATTTCCTAAGGGCTGACCATTTGGTACCACATACACCAAACTGTTTGGTACATAAGTAACAGTACTAGGAAAGTTAAAACACATGATAACATTATCTCCAATAGGATAATCTGAGATATTTACACCTGCAAGAGAAAACTCCGTGCTTCCACCACCACAATATACCGCTTCTGACGTAGCGAAATTTAAAACCAAAGCATTATCAGCGGGGTCAGCTCCAGAAATAATAATTGGATTTGATTCTACTTTTCCAGAAGTTAAAAGATCAGAGCTACAAGGATCAGAAGCAGTAGTTTCAAAATCCATTGTCGAGCCTGATAAAAATTCATCACAAGTAGTAATTGCTTTAAATTTAATAACAAACCTATTTCCGTTTGGAGTTGCAGTATTTATTCCTTCAAATCCATTTGCGGCAATATTTGCAGACCAGTCTGCTACATTTGTATAGGTATAATTGATATTATCTGTTGTTGTCGGGTCTGTTGGAATGTTGACAAAAGGTAAAGTCATATCACCTGGGTTGTTCTCAGATATTTCAAAACTCCCAGGTACGATTTGCATTCCTTGCAAAGGCAAGGACCAATCTAGTATCAAATTATATAGCGTTGGGTTACGTACGTTTTTAATTACAACTGCAAATTCTATTTCTCCACATAAATCAAAGTCATCATCTTCAGTTGGAGCAATCCATTCTGTTTGTACTTCTGCTGGTTCGAAGGCATAAAAGTAACATTTTTTGGTACTTTGGCATTGTGAACTTTGACCGAGAAGAGCCGCTTGAACAGATGAATCCATACAACTTGAGCTAGCCGCAATACAAATTGTAGGTGATGGCTCAGGTGCAACTGGACAAAACAATAGTGTCGTTCCAATATCAAAATTATAACAATCTCCCGGATTTAAATCCGGTAAATTTATGGAATATATATTCTCTGTTGAGGTGCTGCTGACAAGTGTAAAAGTCAATGGTGCACCACCAGAAGTTACAGTACTCAATTGCACTGAATTTGTCACAGAAATCATGGCTGTAACATTTTGATGAGTAGGTAAAGTAGGGTCGGTTCCGTCTACACAGACTTCAAAATTTTGATTTTCTATGGAGACCGATGGGTTGGCACTAGTCAGAAAACCAGCAGTTGTCAAGCTAGAGGTCAACGCTGCCATTGGAGTTCTATTGTCTGACTCTACAAAGAAGACGTTCCCTATTCGATCTTCTTTGACCCAAACGGTGTCCAAATTGTATAGGGTAAACCAACTTTGCCCAGGCCCACACAATGGTGGACTCTCTGAAGAAACATTGCTACAACGGTAGCCCTCAGTTGGTCTCCATGGATCTAGTACTCTATATTTAAAATCATAGACAATTTGATTTGAAGAATAGTCTTCAAATAAATCAGGGCATAAATAACATACATCGTGCTCAAGGGTTATCGAGTCCACAAAAGAAGCGCCAAGACCTACTCCTAAAGTTGAAATATTTGAATTTTTAAGATCGAAATGAATAATACCTGTATTTCCACTCTGAACAGCACAATATGTTTCATTGCTCTGATTCACACAATTTAAATTTGATAAAGAATCTGATGAGATCAATTCTTGGTTTCCTAGACAATCAATTATTTTAGCATTCCCACAGTATACCAAACTGCCTTCGATTGGGATATCAATATCCCACAGATCCAATAGTGGACGATATTCATTTACAAACCAATCATCAGGAATTGCATCTTTTAATGTAAAGTGGTGTTCAACCTGTCCACCGCAATTGTCTAAATTTAGATTAGTCTTAACTGTCGGCTCTCCTGGGCAAAACATCTCTATCGGATAAGTGCTCAAACAAGATTTTTCTGGAGGAGCATAACACAGACCCGTAGTTAAATCTTTATATTGTAGGTCAACATATGGATTTAACACTCCAGGTTGTGGAATTTCATTATTTGCAATCGCATATAAATTTTTAATGACCGGCATTGTCTGCCGAATGAAAATCGTATCTCCTGCAGACCAATCAATATCGTTAATAAATGCATCTAAACAATCTCCTCGGTTCAAACAACCACAATTGTCATCTCGATATGTATTATTATTTAATGCTAAGCTAACAATATTATTATCTCTAATATCTGTTCTGTTGTCATTTACTATACCTGCATTCCGCCTGGTCGCGATATTTGGGCCGTAAGGGTGCAATCCAGTGTACGATGATGGCCATGAACAAACTGAATTAACTTCGTCTGTAAAAAAACATTCAGAATAATTACTCAAGTCGATAAGAATCCGATTGGGTGTACCTGCTTTTTTTATCTCCATGCTCAAAAATTCGGAATTTGAAGCATCCATCGATAGGATCCTATCTCTAGGCGAATTGCTATTTAAAGTACCATCGTTTATATACCAATTGAAGCTGACTCTGTATAAGTTTTCCAATACCTCAGTGTCACTAATCGTCACCCAAGTTTCATTGTAAATCGTATCACCAGGTATGTACCTATTTAAATCATCAGGATAAGCAGATGTTTGATCGATTTTAGACATCTTTGTTTTATCCGTGTATCCGTAATTGTGTCTTCTATTTTCTACCGTGCCAACTTCTACAATACAATCACAATCTGCACATTCAGGATCTGTTCTGATAACAGTTTGTTCACAGGCTAGAATATAATCACATGAAGATCCGCAGTCGTTGCATGATTCAACTAATTGAAAAGTACCAATACCATGCATCACAGGGTGACATAAACAACTATCCACTTCTGCTACAATGCTATAACACATTGTTGTACCTGCTGAATTATCACCCCCATCAAATATAAAATCCACTGTACCATCCGGATTAAATTGTTTTGAATTGGGGATTCCGACTGGGCCAGTGCCATTATCAAAGGTTGCGGAAAGGATTTGAAGATCCTCCGCTTGTCTCGGAGCTGCCACCAAATTGAACCTTAAATTCATATCACTATCTGCGCACGGGGTAAAGTTGTTATAAGAAAGTTCATAGCAGAGATTCATAGTCACTTGTTGAGGATTAACACCATTTGCCCCATCAGAAGATTTCGGGAATTCAAAACCTACAACGCCTGGATCGATGGTGGTTTCATTGAGTGTGAAAGTTATTGCTGCAGCTTGTATATTAATGCTGGTTTGTGGAACAGGTGTAACATATCGATCATCACAATCTCTATATAGGTCCACAAAAAACTGCCCAAAATCACAATCTACTATTGGGCAATCTATTGAATTGGGCTCAGGTACCTCAATACCACATACCAAATCAATTTCTAACTGGCCCATCAAGGTATTGCCTCCTGGAAGATCATCAAAAAAACCATCTCCATCTGTATCTTCAATTCCGATTCCTGCTCCATCCGGGTCAAAAGTCAAGGTAGTCAAATCAATGACTAAGTCTCCATTTTGAGAATAGAAAGAGCCTGCCGGCAGAGCTGTACCAGCTATCTTGAAAGAAACCATCTCTAAATTTGTTGTTGGACAAGATTCGTATCCAAATTTTAGATTCCTGAATGACCCACCTACCGGGTCAGGAACATCAGAAGACAAAGTGAGATCAATTAAGGCAGGCTGACTGCAAAGAACCAGAGGTTGAGATAAAGAAGAACTTACTACTGGTTCCGGATAGTTTCTAACAGTTACGAAAAAATTCTTATCTAGAACTTGGACATTACAGCGATCCTCTTGACAGCCCCAAGACGCTTTGTAAGAAAATGGTACAGTTCCTTCTGTTTCAGGACATTGTGCGATTATATAACATAAAGTCATTCTTAATTCTTCATCTTCATCAAAAATAAAATCTCCATTATCATTCGAAGCTCCATGTGAATCGAATGCAGGACCATCTACCAGGACTGACAACTCCATACTATCAGGACTAAACGTTACGTTTGGAGTCATTTCATAAGCATTGACATTTGTGTTTAAACCTGCCCATATTCCATGAAAGTTAACTCCTGCACCCCAATCAAAACCACAAACAGTAAGTCTGAAACTATCTAACTTTGCACTTAAGCCATTTTGTGAAATTCTCACATTTTCACAAACCACATCACCAATTTTATGGGGTCGCCAATTATCTGTAACTCCAAAATTCAAAATTGGCTCCTTTATCGCATTATTCATATCTAGATCAAATACATCCGAACCTGAGCAGTTAAATACATTTCCTAAAGTATCTATAAATGTATAAGAGTAAATAAAAGTAGGAAGGTACTCTATGCTTCTAATATCTGCGCCACAAATGGCTTTTATGCCGATGTTGGCTACCATGATGTCTTCTTCCCCTACTAGATTTAACAAAAACTTAGGACTCATAGGGTCTGGGTCGATCACAGAAACTGTTGTCGAAGGGTTTTGAGCATCTACAAAACCCGCAAACTCCATCCCTGGAAGCAGATTTAGTTGCAGTTCGAATCCTCTTATGGTACCAGGCTCATCTGTAAAAACCAAAACGGAAAGGGTATCTGCATCATTACACATGATAAGATTATCTAGATCAGGATAACCTGGTATACCACGCACGTCCACCAATTGGATGTTAGGGCATTGCGCAAAACCGTTGAGAGAAATAATTTGAATTGTTAATACTAGGAATAACCTTCCTAGTGTAGAAATTAAGTTAGAATTCGCCATTATTTGAGAGGTTTTTGATAAACTAAGGGTTTATATTAGTCATAAACCCAATTAATATGCCAAAATATTATATATATAATACATATATTTTAATGTTCGGAAGTGAATTACCAATATTTCATAAAATTCAAATAAAAAAGCCCTTCACTTATCTATCAGGTAAAGGGCTTTTAAAAAGCAAATTATAAATTAATTTTATCTATTTAAATTGACATTAACTGGCATGCAAACCTGTGGTAGCAATCTTTCTGTAATTTGATATGACGGTGATCTACCAGGACAATCTGACCCAGAAGAAACACCTTTGACGAAATATTCACCACCTACTTCTGTAATAACAAAAGTATTTGATAAGGTAGAACCTAATGGAATTTCTACCCCATTTAAAACTTGAAACCACATATAGGCATCAAATCCTGCTGGAGCAATAAGGATTGGATGATCCTTAGTATTAAAACATTCTACATCAGCTCCATCTACTTCAATGGACGGATTAATTTGATGATCAATACTAACGCTAGTTGTTTTGACACATCCTCCTGGGAAAGTTACCGTAGCAATATAAGTTTGATCTGCAGAAACACAAGCTTCGGTTTCTAAACTATTTGGATCACTTAATCCTGTTTGAGGAGACCAAGAAACAGTTGCGTTATTAAGTGAACCTAGATCACCTATGATCTCGACTTCAAGATCAACACAATCCGAACCGCAGGCTACTATCTCAGGACCTAAAGTAATTTCTACATCACCGATATTATTGATGGTAAGTGTTTCTATATTCTCACATGAGCCAACTCCTGTATTGAACTCTACCAACCAAGGATCATTTACTCCTATTCCCTCTGGAACACAAATTTTAACTATATTTCCATCTCGTGATACTGGTTGTTCTCCCTTGAAAGGAATTGTTTCTCCTTCCAATCTAAATTCTGATGTAGCCCAATTACCTCCAGAACCAGCCCCAGGACAAGATCCCATTCTAAAGTGTTTTGCAATGATTGGTATAGGTAAAACATATTCTTCTATCGCAGCAGCGTCGGGTCCAGTAAACCCAACCGCATTTGCGTCAGTCCAGGTCATTCCATCATCAGAATATTCTAAACAATAAACTTGTGATTGGTAAACATGAATTACATTACCCCAACCACTTACAAGACCACCACCTATAAATACGCTTGATACAGATACTGGGTATGGATATGACGCAACAAGCCATGCATCTGGTCCAAATGATTCTGAAACTAAAAGGTTAGCAGATCCATCTCCTATACTGTTATCCGTCATTGCTGCATGAGTAACTCCACTTGGTCCTGTTGGAGTTGGGTACGGATAATTTGCTGCTCCGGCCCAATCTACTTCTAAGTCATATACCAATCCAGTTGCCCCAATAATTGAATCTGCACCAACCTCTACAAAATCACAAACTTCAATTTCTAGGCAATCTCCAGGACACATCGAAATAGGATCTGGATAAGGTGCCAAAAATTTGAGCCCTATATTTTCTAATCTTAATTCTTCTCTATCACAAGCACAGCTTGTTGCATAAACCAATTCCATTATCAATGGGCAAGCATCTTCGTTAGCAACCAAAGCATTTCCACTTACAGTGACCGATCTGCCATCGTTAACACTGAAAGTTCCATTGGTTGTGGTTATTAGGTTGTCAATGGTTGAATTTATAAAACCATCTCCATCAACATCTTCATAAAAATTAGTTGTATAAGCTTGATTGACTGCATCTGGTCCATTGTGGTCAATTGTAAATTCATAAAATAAACTTACTTCATCTGCAGTGCCACACTCAGTATATACATTCCATTCTTCCGCCATAAAAGTAGGTCTGATCTCTACAGTTACAGCAGGATTAATACTGTTTTGAACAAAGTCATCACAGTTTGGTCCAGTTACACAAGCTTGATTGACAATTACTGATTTAATATCTACATCCATTCTTACTTTTCCACATTCCATGTCTTCATCTACCATGGCGTCAAATTGTATTTTCATTGATTGAGATATCCCAACAGGTGGAGATATAAAACATAATTCCAGCGAATTACCGATTGGAGTTTCTTCCAATCCAATTATGTTGTATCCAGCTGGTTTAGTTACTGTGATTGAGTTACTTACATAAGTCAAACCTTCAGGAATCGTTATACAAGTTATAACACTATCTGCAGTTGGAAAGTCACTGATATTTAAGGCAGTAATGCCAAAAGTATTCATACTTGCCTGGCAGTTCAATTCTATTGGATCAGCGATCACTAAAAGTTGAGCATTATCAGCTGGATTTGCCCCAGTTATAATTATTCCTGGACTTTCTACAATACCAGAAGAGATGTTTCCTTCCATACAAGGATCATTTGCTAATGATTCTGTATACATTTTTGATCCAGATAAAAATTCATCACAATTGGTAGTCGCCGTAAATCTGAATGAAACTTTATTGTTATCAGCAGTAGCATTTGCTAAAGATACGCCTTCCAATCCTGTGCTATGAATAGGTGTTCCAGCAGGCACTGACCAAATGTTATCATCGGTATAAGTATAAGTATTGTCAACAACCTGATCTGGTGGAGGTACTGGCATCCAAGAACCAAATGTTGTTGGTCCACCTGGATAGGCTACTTCCCAAGAAGTCATGTCGACTGTTAAGCCTGGAGGCAGATCAAAGGTCGCTATTAGATCTAATAAGATTAACTCTTTTACATTCTTTACCAATACATTGAAAGTCATAGGCTCGCATAAGCCTGGACTAGCTGGCATGTCAAACCATTCTGTTTGAAGTCCAACTTCTCCAAATACATAGGCATAGCATACCTCACTCCCGCCGCAACCATCTGCTCCTGATAAAGCAGCTCTAATTTCTAAAGGAGAGCAACCGCTTAATGCAGCTACACAAATACTAGGTGGCACTGCTCCGACCTCTGGACAAAACATCAATGTAGTTCCTACATGAATTATTTCACAAGGATCACCTGCAGATATACTAGTAACATTTAAATCAACTTGATATATTTTAGAAACGCCATCGTCTGATAATAAGGTGCTATTTAATATCATAGTTCCAGCTGCATCACTGTAAGCATTAATAAAATTAACACTCGACGGAACAGTAACTGTAGCAGCAACACCTTCAGCTGTTTGTGCAGGATCAGGGTTGCAAATTTCAATTGCTTGTATTTCTTCACTAACACTTGGGTTAGAGGACGCAACCAATGTAGCAGCACCTGTACCTAGAGTCGCAGTAACATTTTGAGTTGGTGTACGCATATCATTAATAGTCACATTAGGCCCTTCTACATCATATATGTAAACCAAACAACTATCCATTTCTTCACCAAAGATAATTTCTCCCCACCGAGAATTATTAGCATTACCAGGTTCACCCAATGCTACACAGACTTCTTCTCCATTACATCTATAAGAGGTACTCGAAATATCCGATTCACACAAAAATCCATAATCATAAATATTTTGATATTCCGTGACATTGAGTTCGGTAGGACAAAGTAGACAAAAATCATATTTTACCTTCAAAGAATCGATAGATACATTTCCTATTCCTAGACCCATCGCCCCTGCTTCTGTTGGATTCCAAATCAATGTACCTTGATTTCCAGACTCTATTCCACATATCTCTCCATGAATGTCAATGGTTTGACAGATCATATTGTCTGTTGATTTAGGATCAATTGGAAGGCTCATAGGTGTACCGTTTACATAATTTATGACTTCTCCATTTCCACAATATGCCATTGGAGCAAACAAAGGGTCATCTATATCATATATGCCTATAATTGGTCTATATTCATCTTGAAACCAGCCTAAAGGTACTTCAGAATTCAAATAAAAAGTATGTTCTACCGAACCACCGCAATTATTCAGTTCAACATTAGATAGAGAACTGACAGTACCTGGGCAAACGCCAAAAACAAGTAGATTTTCACCGCAATCACTACCTAATACTGCTGCACAACTACTTGATCCGTCATTAAAACGGAGTTCCGATATATTTTGAATGGTATTAATTGTGCTAGATCCAGGATCTAAACCTAATTTTAATGCTGCTTCTCGATAAGGACTCTTTATTAATTCAAACTCCATACGTATATTAAGTGTATCTCCAGCCTCATAACCAGTGCTAGTCAAAAATTGTGTCAAGCAATCTCCACCACCATTTGGATAATAGCATTCATTCCTAAAATCAAACCCAATCGAACCTGCATCCCCTGGATCTTGCGAACTGTTTGCAGAATTTGAAACGCCATATTCATCGTCAATTAAGCCTCCATGAAAATCATGAACTAAGCCTCCTTCTTCACAAAGTGGCATTGCCTTAAGATCGATTGGCGTTCTTGCACTATAAGGAACACCTGCTTTATTAATGGTAAATTCTAATAATTTTTTTGACGTATGGTTTATATGCAAATGACTAGGTGAACTCGAACTTGCTCCGTAAAAAAAATTTCTAAGTACAATTCTTTGTAAGTCAAGGGTCAAAGAATATTCATCTGTGATCACATGCCAGTATTCAAGTATCATCGTATCGCAAGGTAAAAATCGTATTTGATCGTCTTGACTTACGGATGCTCGATCCACTACAGTTGTTTTACTTGCATCGGTATAACCATAATTCTTTCTGTACATCTCTCTTAAACCACCATCAAGTATACATGGACAATCATCAGAATTTGCGTCTCCATGAAATACAGTAGTTTTACAAGCCCTAACCAAGTCACAACCTTCTGGCCCACAAGATGCATCTGTACATCTTTCTATGACTTGTTGATTTCCAAACCATACTTGTGGTACTGCACACCAGATAGAATCAACTTCTAAGGTATATCTGTAACATACATTTGTAGCATCATCACCAAGTGCGATTTGTAAGGTTCTTTCCTCATCATTGATCGCAGTCCAAGTTACATCCGTTGCTACATTCGCTGTAGCAGTATAATTTGTGCCTCCATCGATTGAAAGTTCTGCTGCTGTTACTTCCATATCATATATGTATCCATTAGGACCTCCAAAATGAACTTGTAAAAAGATATCCTGGGTTGCGCATGAGTTGAAATTTGAGGCTGCAAAATCATAACAGAATTCTACCGTTTGCGAAGATGCTCCTGTATTCCCAAAAACCTCAAAATCATATCCTGAATATAAACCCATTTGAGAACCTGTCAATGGCATTGCATAGTCATTAGGATTATCAATTGCAGTGGGTCCATAATTTATATCAAAACCTGTAATACCTGATGGGAAGTTTTTAAAACTTGTTCCACAATTGGTTTTTGCTTCTACATAAAATTGTGAAAAAGGACAATTGTTGCCTGGACAACTTTCTGAAGCCGGATCTGACTCTCCTACTCCGCAAACGACTCCAATGAACATCGTAACATCCACAGTAGCACCACCTACTAAATCATCAAAATTTCCATCCCCATCAATATCTTCTAATCCAACACCACTGTCTGGATCGAATGTTATTCCAGTAAAATCTACAAACAAATCATCTCCAACCCATCCGTAAGCAGTTGCAGGTAATGCAATACCTCCTACTTCAACACCAGTTATTCCTAAATTAGCCGCTTCACAGGTTTCAAATCCAACTATTAGATCTGTATAATTATTTTGATCTGTTGGCGTATTTGGATTTGTTATAGTCAAATTTATTTCCCCATCATCTCCACAAACAAAAGGGCCACTAACAAGCGTAGTCGTTGCAGTTGGCATCATCGAACCTGTCGGTCTAATTCTTAAAAAAGAACTTTGACCTGAAATCTGACATTGTTGATCATTGCAACCATAGTAAGCATTATAAACAAAAGGGAGATCAGCTGAAGCTGGACATGCATTGATCTGGTAACACACCTCAAATTCCATGACCTCATTGGTATTGAATTGCTGATCTGCAGGATTCGCTAGTCCATTATCTAAAAACATAGCTCCACTTACGGTAGCCGCCATTGAATTTGTTGATGCATCAAAAGTTGCTGGCACATTGGTAGTTCCGTTTGCTGTTATTGATGTCAAAGTAAGGTCAGATCCGAATTCCAACCCTAATATTTCAAAAGTAAATTCATCTAAATAAGATGAAATACCATCTTGCGAAATACTTACAGATTGACAAAATTGAGATCCTACAGAAGTTATTGGAAGTTCGGCTGGAGTTAAGCCAGCTAAAACATTCAACACTGGGGTCTTAACAGCAGAATTCAATTCATTCTCTAGATTTCCGATAGCCTTGCATTGAGACATGATATTATTCTCATCTAAAAAATTGAAACTATATTCATAATTCAACATTAAAGCTTGTTCGATATCTACATCACAGTCTGCTAGAATTCCTATATTCACAACAATCAAACTATCCCCGTCAAATCCATCAACGATGAATACTGGATTGTTGAGGTCAGGATCATTATTTGAAATAGATGTGCCTTGAAAGTCAGTAAATTCCCATCCGGCGTATTCTAATCCGTTTGGTAAGTCTAATTCAAGTTCAAAACCTAAGATCGTTCCTGGATCTCCGGTGTAGATAATTAGAGCTAATGTATCTGGTTTTCCACAAACACTCATATCATCAAATTGAGCAAAACCAGGTACATCACGAAGATCAACTATGTCAATAGTTGGGCACTGCGCAAAGCAATTAAAAGAAATTAAATGAAAAAATGCTAACGCTAAAATTAGCTTAGCTACATTGAAGTAGTAATAATTTGCCATTTGGGGGTGTTTTTTAGAATTATTTTTTTTGGTTACTTACTTTTTCGAAGGACAAGTAATATGCCAATATTAAATATATGTGGCTCTCCAATAAAAGACAGTCTAAAAAAATCACCCTACTTTTTAATAAAAGTTGGGTGATTAATAGGCAAATTATAGTTATAAATTTAATTTAGAATTTTTTTATGTTTATTATTTATTGACGTTAAAATTGACAGGTAAGCATATCTGCGGTAATAACTTATCCGTAATTTGATATGCAGCAGATCTTCCTGGACAATCCATACCTTCTGTTACTCCTTTGACGAAATATTCACCACCGGCTTCTGTAATTTCAATTGTGTTTAATACTGATGAACCAATAGGAATTTCTGCTCCATTGATTACTTGAAACCACAAATATTGATCAAAACCTGCAGGTGCAATTAAAATCGGATGGTCTTTTGTATTAAAACACTCTACATCTGCACCATCCACTTCAATTGGAGGATTATTTTGATGGTCAATAGATACGTTGGTAGTTTTAACACAACCTCCAGGAAAAGTAACGGATACTGTATAAATCATATCAGCTGTCACGCAAGCTTCTGTCTCCAAACTAAACGGATCGCTTAGACCTATGGGTGGTGACCAAGAAACAGTTGTATTTTCCAAAGATCCTTCGCCAATTAACTCAACTTCTAAGTCGACACAATCAGTTCCACAAGCAACTATCTCATCTCCAAGACTAATTTCGTAATCTCCAATGTTATTTATTTCCAAGGTTTGCAAATTTCTACATTCGCCTAAGCCGGCATCAAATGTTATTTCTAAAGGAGCATCGACACCTACCCCATCAAAAACACAAACTGTTACTGTATTTCCATCTCTTGAAACTGGTTGTTGCCCTTGAAATGGCAAAGGATCCCCTTCAAATCTAAATTCAGATGTTCCCCAATTTAGTTGACCTCTAGAACTAAACCTCCAATGGCTCGAAGCAATAGGATTTGGTAAAATATATTCGAACACGGATACATTATCATTAGGAAAAGCAGAATTTAAACCTGAATCTATCCATGTGACACCACCATCTAAAGAATATTCAAATTGGGTTGTTCTACCACCATAAGCGGCTAAGCCTGGAACATAAGACCAACCTGCAACTCTACCTGCTGCCAAATACAATCTTTCAACATTTACAGGAACTGGAAAAGTTGCATATATGAATGCATCACTAGCTCCAGCACTTTGTTCATTTAACAAAACAGCACCCTTATGACTAATAGGTTCCGCAGCCAAATTATCCGTGAAATTATCATAGAGAATAAAATCTTGAACTGGACCTCTTTTGATCGGCACCTGAGTACTATCATGAGGATACGGATAAGTAGCACCCCAACTGTAAGTTAAACCAGGCATATACTCTACATCAGTTGCCCCTATGATTGAATCTAATGCAACACTAACAAAGTCACAAACTTCAAACGCTAAACAATCACCAGGACACATAGAAATTGGGTCGGTAAACTCCGCCAGTACATTCAAAATAATGTTATCAAAGTATTTTTCTTCCTTATCACAAGTACATGAGGTAGGATATATTACTTCCATCATGATTGGACAGGCATCTTCTTGAGCAACAATGACATTTCCATTGATTACAATTGATTCACCATCATTGACACTGAAAGTTCCAGAACTAGTCGCTAAAATATTATCAATGTTAGGATTTATCATCAAATCCCCATCTACATCTTTGTAAAAATTAGCAGTATAATCTTGGTTTAATGCATTTGGTCCATTGTGATTGATATTGAAGGTATAAAACAAACTAACATCTTCACCTGAAGCGCATTCTGAATACAAATTCCAATCTTCTGCTATAAAGGGCGGTTTTATAAGAAGCGAGACCGTGGGATTCAAACTATTCTGTACAAAGACATCACAAAACTCTGGAGGTCCAGGGACACATGCTGCTGATTCAATGACACTTTTGATATCTACATCTATTTCAACAGTCCCGCAGGCAGCATCAAGATCTACGGCTGCATCGAATGTTAATTTCATGGATTGTGAAACGCCAATCAAAGGAGTCCCAAAACAAAGTTGCAATTCGTTGCCAATTGTAGTTTGATCTATACTTCCAATTACAAAACCTTGTGGTTGAGTTACAGTCAAAGAATTCTGAACGTAAGTTAAATTTGAAGGTATATTAATACAAGTAATGACAGAATCAGCTGTCGGATACTCAGAAGTATTTATAGCTACAACGCCAAAAGTATTTATACTGGCTTGGCAATTTAATGCTCTAGGATCAGCAATGATCAATAGCTGAGCATTTTCTGCTGGATCAGCATCGTTGATCACTACTCCTTGGCTTTCCACTACTCCAGTACTTACCAAATCATCAGAACATGGATCACTTGCAGATGTTTCCGTTTTAAGCTTTGAACCAGAAAGAAAAGAATCACAATCAGTACTTGCTTTGAATCTAAAAGCTACTTTATTTTTATCTTCAGTTGCATTAGCCAAAGAGACTCCTTCTAAACCATTTAAATGAATATCTGCTCCTATCGGAGCACTCCAAATGGCATCAGAAGAATAAGCAATGGAATTGCCTGACACGACATCCGGTGCAGGGACTGACGTCCAATTTAGTGGACTTGTTGGTCCTCCTGGATAAGCCACTTCCCATGAATTTGGATCAATAGTCACTCCAGCAGGTAATTCAAAGTTTACGTCTAGACCCAATAATACCAATTCCTTTACATTTTTTATCCTCATGTTGAAATAATATGATCCACAAAGATCAATGTTGGTAGGTGGATCAAACCACTCTGTTTGTATCCCTACTTCACCTGAGACATATATGTAACAAATTTCCGAAGATGAACATGAACCTGAACCTCCTATTGCTGCCATAATTTCTAGCGGTGCACAACCAGAACTAGCCCCAACACAAATTTCTGCTGGCAATGCTCCAGGGATCGGGCAAAAAAGTAAGGTGGTTCCTACATAAATATCAGTGCATTCACCTCCAGGCAGCACGTTTGAAGTTAATGTTATTGCATATCTCTTTATTGATCCATTATCAGAAACTAGGTTTGATACATAAGGATTGGTTCCCGCTAAATCTGAATATATATTTTCAAATCTTACGCTAGAAGGGACTTCCACATAAACTGTTACTCCATTAAGATCAGTAGTATTAGGATTACAAAATTGAACGGGTTGAATTTCCTCTGAAACTCCTGGCGAACCAGAGACAATTAGATTAGATCCTTCGTTGGTGGTTTCTATTGGTAAAAACGGTGTGACTTCTGAATCGTCAATTTCTCCAATTGCACCAATTTGATCATTTTTACAATACAAAGTATCCAGAGACAATGCATCAAAATAATTTGCACCATGCGGAATATTAAGATCATCACACAAAGATGTCCCTATCGTACCAGCATCATAATGGGTACAGATCATTGATTTCGTAGAACATTCATCCGGTCGATGTTTAACAGTACACCAGTCCGTCATTAATTCATAATTTTGTAAATCAGAAATTGAAGCAGGGCAAACCATACAATAATCATATGTTATCTTAATGGTATCACAGTTATCCAATCCTATTCCCAAACCAGCAATCCCTTGTTCAAATAAATTAAAATTGATATGGCCAATTGATCCATTTTCAACTGCACAAACATCATCCGTAACTGAACTCACTGGATTACAAATCATATTAATCGTGGAATCAACCAATATTTCCGTTTCAATTCCATTTTGCATTACTTTTGCATTTCCACAATAGGCTAGTGGAGAATAAATTGGAGCAGTAACATCATTGATTTCTAATAAAGGTCTATATTCTGCAGTAAACCATTCATCTCCTGGAGGACCTGCAAAATCTTGTACTGAAAAAGAATGCGTCACTGTCCCACCACAATTATCCAAAACAATATCTGTTCTTGACTTTAAATTGCCAGGGCATGAACCAAAAATTGGTTCATATTCTATACAAGCTGAGCCAACGTGTGAACCACAAAAGGTTGAGTTACCTGCAATATTATCCAAACTATAAAATGCTATCGCAGGATAAATTCTCGCAGGTTCAGGTGTTGGTGCTGTACCTAATATTTCAGCTTGTGCTCGATAAGGATTTTTGATCAATGGAACTCTAAACTTTACTTTTATCTTTGAATTCACTACAATGCCATATGTGGAAATAAACTCATCCAAACAATTACCTTCACCGTAAGGAGCGTATGTCCCTTTACTTGGATCAAGTCCATTACATTCTTGTATACTTTCATAGTTCGTCAAGTAAAAGTTTAAAAAATTATTATCAAATCCATCGTGACTATTTTTGAAAGCTCCGCAAGTTCTATAATCTCCAGTATGGTTTAGCCAATCGTGTTGATTAAAATTTCCAATAAAAGAACCATAAGCCGCAGATGTTCCTCCCATCGCACAAGACGCTAGATCAGAAATATCCACTACGTGTGTTGTACCGTCTGGATTTTCAACTTCTATTTTATCTAAAATACTAGCAGAAGCATCCATACTTAATTCCAATTTATCAGCAGTAGAATAAGATCCTCCAATTGGATAATAATACCAATTCAGACTCCAATACGATTGATTGACTAGAATGTCTTCTGTCAAAATTTCAATAGTTCCCCAATGCTCCAAAGTATCTCCGGGCATAAATCTGGCTAAGTCTTCAGAGGGTACTTCATCTCTGGTTAACCTCCGACTCATTTGCTTGTCAATGTATCCAAAGTTTGACCTGGTTGATCTTTCATGGATATATTGTGCTGGACAAATACAAGGAGAACATTCAGGGTCAACTCGAAATAAAGTTGGTCTACATCCCTTGACCATTTCGCATACTGGATCACAATCATCACAAACAGAAACCACTCTTTGATTGGCTCCAAAAAATTGAGCCGGTGTACAATGACAACTATCTAATTCAATGGAATATTTATAACAAAGTTGAGGATCAGTAGTTCCTTCATTTATAGTCAAAATCACATTAGATTCATCTATCAAATTTACATCAACTAAGGCATCACTCACTGGAACATAGTTTGTCCCACCGTCATTTGAAAAAGAAGCGGAGCCAGGAACGAACTCAATGTCTTCTGCATATCTTGGATCTCCAGAAAAATGAACTTCTAATTTAGTATCAGGTGTTATTGTACATTCCTCAATATTTTCAATAGCAAAATCATAGCAAAATTCAATTTCTACTTGCTTAGAACCGATACTAGCTAAAGGTGCACCATCATTACTATATTTACCAAAATTATATCCCCAAACAGTACTGTCTGCATTCAAAGGTGCTTCATTAGGATTTGAAACAGCAATTTGACCATAACTTAAAGCAAAACCATCAACGGTTGGAAATGCTGTAAAATTAGTGGCGCAATTATTAATTCCTTCTACATAAAATTGTGAAAAATCACAAGCAAAGTCTCCACAATCTCCATCACTGACCGAACAACTCAATCCCATAAAAATTGTTAAGGCTATAGAATTCCCTCCAGGAAGATCATCGTATATTCCATCTCCATCTAAATCCTCTAAACCTCCTGGTCCATCTGGATCGAACCCAGTAGGAAATGCTTTTAAGTCAACAAATAAGTCATCCTCTATCCAATCATAAGTTTCACTCGGTAGTTCAATTCCATTGATTTCAACTTTCTCAACAAATAAATTTTCAGATTGACATGTTTTATAGCCAATTACTAATTCTCTGAATTCATTCTGTTCCGTAAGGCTATTTGGATTTGAAATGGTCATTTCAATTTGCCCACTCTCTCCACAAATTGCCGGACCATTTATGAGGTTTGTAGTTGCTTCAGGATTTAAGGCGCCAATCGGTTTAATTTCCATTACTGAAGACCTACTTGACATTTGACAAACCTCATCTTGGCAACCCCAATAAGCATTATAAATAAAAGGGATCGGCGTTATAACTGGACAAGCAGCTACACTATAACAAAGGTCTATTGTTATTATTTCGTTGGTATTAAATTGTTCATCGATGGGATTTGCAAGGCTGTTGCCCAAAAACATACTCTCCTTAATTACCATGGAGGTGATAAGCGAGCTTTGATCAAAATCAAAAGGGACGTTGTAAGTCCCATTAGCTCTTACAGAAACTAAATCTAGTTCCGTACTAAAATCCAAACCTTGAACTTCTAAGACGAAACTATCTAAATAAGATGAAATTCCATCTTGTGAGATTTTTATTTTTTGGCAAAATTCTCCACCTAAGCTTGAGACTGAAACTTCAGAAGGGCTAAAGCCAGCTAACAAATTTAGAACTGGCTCTTTGACAACTGAATTATATTCTACTAATGGAGTATAAATCCCGCTGCATTTATGCATTACATTTGAAGTATCAATGAATCTAAATTGATAGTCAAAATCTATAAAGAGTTCTTCAGATATGTCGACATTACAATTGGATGAAACTCCTATATTTGCAACAATCAAACTGTCACCACCAAAGCCATCGATGATAAATTTTGGATTGCTTGGATCCGTATCACTTACAGAAATGGAGGTACCTCCAAATTCTGCATATTCCCATCCATCATACTGTAGTCCTTGTGGCAAGTTAAGTTCTAGTTCGAATCCTAAAACAGTACCAGGATCTCCAGAATAAATTATTGCTGAAAGTGTATCTGCAGAACCACAAATACTCATTTCATTAAATTGAGCATAGCCCGGAACATTTCTTAAGTCAATGATTTTTATTTCTGGACATTGCCCAAATAGTTGAGCTGAAAATAAAAAACAAAGTTGAATTAAAACTGCTTGATAAAGCCATTTAAAATTTGCCATTCCTAATTATTTTTAACAATCGTTTAAACATACTGGACATAGGCGTGGCTCATAAATTCTATGAATTTAAAACCTTAGATTCTGTTTAATCATGATAATTAGCCTATTATCCTAGTGGATAAACTCTCAATTATATTAAAAATGTCTTTTGGGTAAAGATTGATGACAGGGGTAGTGCCCTCAATTAGATTTGTAATAAGCTCGAAAAAAACAGTAAGATATTTGCTAGAATTGAATTTTTGTGACAGCAATTATTCTCTAAACTTATGATCTTTTGAGTAAGACTGTCGATTAATATTAAAAGTTCTGTAGATATTTTGTGGTGGATTGTGACCAATCAATAGATAATGTTAATCAAAAAAATAATATAAAAAAGCTTGCTTACTATTGACAGAAGTACTTGTAAGATTTCAAAGATCACTATAAACTTTTTAAACGTAAAAAAAGCGTCTTCATAAAAATATAAAGACGCTTTTTAATATTAGTTAATGACGATTAATTTGCCGTAGCAGGTTTAAATGATTCATATTTTTTAAAGTTTTCTTCAAACAGATCTTTAAGATGTTTTGCTTTTTCATCATACTCCTGTTCATTAGGCCAAGTGTTTCTTGGATTAAGTAATGCATTTGGAACGTCAGGACAAGAAACCGGAATGCTCAATCCAAAATGAGGATCCTTTACAAATTCAATTTCATCCAATTTACCAGTCAATGCTGCTTGCACCATAGATCTTGTAAATACCAATTCCATTCTTCGTCCTTTTCCAAAAGAACCACCTGACCAACCTGTGTTAACAAGCCAGACATTTATCTTTTTGCTATTGGTATTATTGCCTTTGGCTAATTTCTGCCCGAGAAGTTTAGCATACTCTGTTGGATGCAATGGCAAAAACGGTAATCCAAAGCAAGCAGAAAAAGTAGCCTGTGGTTCATTTATTCCAGCTTCTGTTCCAGCTATTTTTGCAGTATATCCTAATAAAAAATATTCCATTGCTTGCTGATTGTCTAATTTAGCAATTGGAGGAAGTACACCAAAAGCATCGCAAGTAAGGAAAAATATGTTTTCAGGAATGTCGCCCCTAGAGTTAAAAACTATATCATCAATGTGATAGATCGGATAAGAGACTCTTGTATTTTGAGTTTTTCCATCATAATCAAAATCTACCAACCGATTGTCTTCATCTTTGAAACCAATGTTTTCTAATAAAGCACCAAACTTGATGGCCTTATAAATCTGAGGTTCTCTAGCTTCTGAAAGATTGATCGTTTTTGCATAACATCCACCTTCAAAATTAAAAACGGACCCTTTTGACCAACCATGTTCATCATCTCCTATCAGTTTTCTATCCGGGTCTGTAGATAAGGTAGTCTTTCCTGTACCAGATAAACCGAAAAACAAAGCAGTATCTCCTTTCTTTCCAACATTTGCTGAGCAATGCATTGGAAAAACGTCATGTTCTGTAGGTAATAAAAAGTTTAACGCAGAAAAGATTCCTTTCTTTATCTCACCCGTATAAGCAGTACCTCCAATAATAATCGTTTTCTTTGTAAAGTTTATACAAGCAAAATTATCTTGCCTCGTACCGTCTTTCTCAGGATCTGCTTTACAACCAGGCGCAGCGTATACAACCCAATCATGTTGAAAACTATTGATGGCTTTTGTGTCTGGTCTTAAGAACATATTGTGGACAAATAAATTTTGCCATGGATGTTCATTTACAACTCTAACATTCAATCTATAATTTGTATTGGCACAAGCCCATGCATCTCTAACATATAGCTCTTCGCAATTATTTAAGTGCTTGATGACTTTATCTTGAAGCTTATCAAAATTTTCAGGACTGATACTTAAATTGGTTGTACCCCAGTCAACCTTATCTTCAGTAATTCCATCAATGACAATAAATCTGTCTTTTGGAGATCTACCAGTAAATTTTCCTGTGTCGATTGCCAAAGCACCAGAATTTGTCATTTTACCCTGCTCTTTCAAAATTGTTTTCTCTATTAAAGCAGAAGGAGAAAGATTCCAATAAATGTTTGGTTTTGTAATACCCAATGACTCGATACTGAAACTTGGGTTTTTTAATCCGAAAGATTTCATAAAAATTTTTTTGATGAGATCATATTAACCTCATTTGTGCTAAATTATGATACGGTTGTTTTAATTGCAGAGTTTTAAAAACTCGAATAGATTGTAAATATTACTTGGTTTGAGAGTACAAAAGTAACAAATCATGCCTTCCTTTCAAACATAATTAATGCTTTGTTTGGATTAGTCAATAGATATAGTCATCATTTTTATTTTAAAAAATCGTCCATCCTACATACTTAAATGTTATTTAGGCCTTTTTACAATGATAATGATGGATTAATTGAAGAAAAAACGATGTTCTCCTAACATTTACCCTTATCAATTCATCTATAAAAGAGTTTAATCAGCTATTACATTTTGTAGAACAAAATAACGATAATTTAACTTGATGATACTCAAACAAAACTTACAACTGCTTGCAATACTGTCACTTATGACTTTGAGCAGCCATCTTTCTGCTCAAACCAATAAGTATACGATCAGCGGCTATATGCAGGACAGTAGTACAGGAGAAAAACTGATTGGAGTTAATATTTTTGATGCCAAAAGTTTAAAAGGAAGTAGTTCAAACACCTATGGATTTTATAGCTTAACCATACCCGCAGATAGTGTTAATTTAACGTTAAGTTATATTGGTTACGAAAGCAAAAATCTAAGCTTTATGCTTACAAACGACACAACGATTTACATAGATTTTAATGCTGCAGTAGAATTAGAAACTGTTGTTGTAGAAGCGGAAAAAAGTGTGAGAAGGCTATCGGCTTTTTGCCGTTTGCCATTGGCTAATGAAAAAAGAGGAAAGAGTGATTTGTAAAGGGAAAAGTGTAAAGGCTTTACAAATTGTACCTAAGACTTCTTTTTTGAAAACTCCCTATTAATCACTTATTAAGTATCAAAGTTTAAAGACATTAATATCTTCAAAAAAATTAAGCCAATGGCTAAAAGCTAATTGCCAATAGCATATTTTCAATCTTCAAACTTCGCCTCCCGCTTTTCAAAAGAAGCAGCCATCGCTTCCATAATATCATTGGAGAAAATCATTCCAGCATTCCAGGTGGTCACGTAGTTTAAAGCGTCTTCGACAGAATGATCCCGGCTGTACTTTAATACGTTTTTCGTTCCTCTAATGACAACAGGAGATTTGCTAGCAATGGCCTCTGCGATCTTGAGCACATAACTTTCCATATCTTCCTTGGTGTCGAATGCCTTGTTTACCATTGCGACTTTCTCCGCTTCTTCGCCCGACATATTCCTGCCAGTGTAGGCAAGCTCTGCCACCAAGGCTGGTGAGATCAATTTCGGTAAACGTTGGAGAGTCCCCATATCTGCAACCAATCCCATGTCCACTTCTTTGATGGAAAACTTTGCATCCTTTGTAGCGTACCGAATGTCTCCAGCCGTTACTAAATCAATCCCTCCACCGATACAAGCTCCATGGATACTGACCAATACAGGTTTTTGACACTTCTCCAATGAAGTCACCGCAGCTTGAAGGGCAAAAAGTTTTTCGCGAAAAGCTTCTCTCATCCTACTTTGACAATCCATATGACGCACCTGGGCGATATCCATCAATGCCGCAATATCCATCCCTGAACAAAAATGCTTGCCTGCAGCATTCAAAATAATAACTCGCGCTTCTTTTTCTTTATCCAGGGTCTCAAAAACATGCCTGAGTTCTTCCCATGCTTTTATGTTCAATGCATTGGCTTTATCAGCTCTATCAATGGTAACAGTAGCAATTTTGCTGGCTATGTTTATTTGAAAATAATTATATTCCACTTTTAAAATTTTATCGTTTTGCAAAACACCCTATTGACTGATTTTACGTAAATTAAAACTAAAGATAGGATTTAGTTCAAATAATGCCATCAAAAAAAGTATATACTGAAATAGAAGGACATCGGCTAAAGATCACCAATCTTCATAAGCTGATCTATCCCAGCAAGGGATATACAAAAGCCGAGGTTATTTCCTACTACCTTGAAGTAGCACCAACTTTTTTAAAATACATTTCTGATCGACCATTAACATTGATCAGATATCCAGATGGTGTGGAAAACAAAAAATTCTATACGAAAAATAAACCTTCTTGGACCAAAGAGTGGATCCCGACTACACACTTACCCTGGGATGAAGAGAATGAATATTTACTTGCCACAAAAACTCCTCATGTTGTTTGGTTGGCGAATTTAGCTGCGCTAGAAATCCATACCATGAATAGTCGGACTAAAAACATCAACAACCCCGATCATTTTATTATAGATCTAGATCCTCCTGAAAATGCCAATTTTGAATCCGTAAAAAAATTAGCTTTCGAGCTGAAGGATCTCCTGGAGTCTAAGGGATATTTTCCATTTGCAAAATTGTCTGGAGGTAAAGGCATTCACATTACAACTGCCATTCATCCGAAATGGGACTATGAGACCATGGTGACCTCTGTCAAAAACTTGATGAAGGAATTTATCCAAACACATCCAGAAACAACCTTATTTGTTCATAAGGACAAAAGAAAAAATAAAACGCTTTTAGACATTTATAGAAACCACCCAGGCAATACGACGATCGCTCCCTACAGCTTAAGAGGAAAACCAGGTGCTCCCGTATCCATGCCTTTACCTTGGGACTTAATAGAAAAAGCCACCTCAGCTCAAATGTATGATCTAAGATCAGCATTAGAATATTTGAAAGAAAACGGCGATGCCTGGAGTGATCTATTTTTAAAAGCAAGCAATCTTCATGACAGTATCCCCCAAGATCAAGATGAAACTAAATTGGAAGTCTATGAAGAAAAGCGCGACTTTTCAAAAACCAAAGAACCCGGTGCAAAAAAAGATGGAGATGACAATGATGTGAATGACAAATTTGTAATCCAAATGCATGATGCGACAAACTTGCATTTTGACTTGAGATTAGGTGTTGACGGTGTCTTAAAATCATGGGCGATTCCGAAAGGCCTTCCAATTGAAGAGGGAATAAAAAGATTGGCCATACAAACAGAAGACCATCCTGCTAAATACATTGACTTTGAAGGCACCATTCCTAAAGACGAATATGGAGGAGGTGAAATGTGGGTTTTTGAAACTGGTGAAATCGAGTGGCTTAAAAAAGCTAAAGACAGCCTAAAATTTACTTTAAAGGGGAAGCAACTAAATGCCTCCTACAACATGTATAAGTTGAAAGATAAAAACGAGTGGATCATAGAACGAAAAAAATCTGCCAACCTTTCTGTTTTTAAAGCTGGCTTAAAACCCATGCTCAGTGATGTAGCAAAAGAACTCCCTCGCAATTCAAAAGATTATTTATTTGAAATAAAATGGGATGGCATAAGGGTGATCATTTATAAAAGAAAAAATGAATTAAAGATCTTAAGCCGTTCTGGCAGAGATATCACGATGCAATTTCCCGAATTTGCCGATGGCAAATTTCTTTATGTCCAAAATGCCATCATTGATGCAGAACTGGTATGTATTGATGCTGAAGGAAGACCTGTTTTTTCAGACATCATTTCACGAATGCACAGTATGGGTGAGCATAAAATTTTGTCATTGAGCAAAACTAAAAAAGCATACATCTACGCTTTTGACTGTCTATATATCAACGGCAAGAAAATGATCACCATGCCATACATCAAAAGACATAATTGGCTAAAAGCAATATTGAGAACTTCTGACAAAGTCAGGCTTAGTGAGACTTTTGAAAATGGGTTAGAGATCTTCGAAGCAGCCAAGGCGATGAATCTCGAGGGAATCATGGCCAAACAAAAAAATGGCAAATACTTTACAGGCACTCGATCTGACGCTTGGAAGAAAATTAAATTTCGAAATACGATCACGCTGAGCGTCATTGGTTACACAGAAGGCAAAGGAGATCGACAAAACATATTTGGCGCTTTGCATTTAGCCGACCTGTCCGGCCAGGAAGGGCAAAAAAATAGCTGGAAATACTATGGAAAAGTAGGTACCGGGTTTGATATGGCTAAAATGAAGGAACTTTGGCTCCTTCTAAAAGCAGTTGAAGTAGTACCAAAACCTATTTCTGAAAATATAGAGGAAGAAAATAAGACAAAGTGGATAAAACCTGATTATCTTTGCGAGGTAACTTATGCCTCTCTCAGCTCAAATGAAACCTTAAGAGAACCCGTGTTCATAAGAATGTGGAAAACATATGAGGACATATAAGGGATCAAATATTAGGCCTTATAATATCGGTCAAGTGTTCCAATTCATTTAAGTTTACAAAATTTAAAATCAAAAAAACATCATTATGCGTTCAGTCTGGAAAGGTCATATCCGTTTTTCACTAGTCACAATTCCTGTGCAAATATTTAACGCCGTAGAGACGAAAGGAAATATTTCTTTCAAACAGATCCATCAAGAAGACAATGGTGCAGTAGGCTATAAAAAATATTGCAAAACTTGCGATGCCACCCTCGGCAGAGATGACATCGTCAAAGGGTATGAATATCAACCCGATCAATTTGTGATCATCTCTTCAGATGAACTCAAGAATATCAAACTCGAAAGTACAAGAGCCATCGACATCGAAGCTTTTGTTGACATCGATGAAGTATCACCTTCAAGGTATGAAGCAGTGTACTATGTTGGACCGGAAGGCGATGTAGCCAAAAGTACTTTTGCGCTATTATGTGAAACACTGAAAAAAACTGGCAAGGCTGGGATCGGTAGAATAATTTTGAGAGATAGAGAAGACGTTGTACTGCTAACCGTTCCCAAAGACAAACCAGGCTTGATCATGTATAAACTCAGATATGATTATGAGATAAGAGATATTGAAAATGTGCCTGACATTGGAGATAGCAAAGGGGCAGATGAAGCGCAACTAAAACTTGCCATGCAATTGGTTGATAGTCTGAGTACGAAATTTTCGGAAGTAGATTTTACCGATAGATACAAGGGTGCCCTTGAAGAATTGGTAGAGCAAAAAGTTGCTGGAAAAGAAATCATCAATATAGATGTAGAAGAAGATGCTCCGGTAGTAGACATCATGTCAGCCCTCAAAAAATCGATTGAAGAATCGAAAAAGAAATCCGCTTGATACCATTTTAAGTTATAATTGACGCATGTATTTCGGTTTATTCCATTTTAAGCTACAAATAGTATAATATGAAATTCCTAAGCTGGAACATACAACAGGGCGGTGGCACGCGTGTCTTGGGAATTTTAAAATTCATCAATGAACAGAAACCTGACGTACTCGTTCTCTCTGAATTTAGAAACAACAAGCAAGGAATCATAATCAGACAAAAGCTTCTTGAAAAAGGCTATTTTTCTCAAGCCGTATCCCTCCCCTACTCAGATACAAATTCTGTTTTAATTGCTAGCAAGTTTCCATCAGACACAAGATTGTTTGTAAACACAAAGATGGATTTTGGCCATGATGTCATTGCAGCAGACTACGATGCATTTCATTTATATGGCGTTTATTTACCGCACAAAAAAAAGCACAAACTTTTCGATCTATTACAAATAGAAGTTGTCAAATACAACCCTGCCATCATCATGGGCGATTTCAATACTGGCAAAAATTTCATTGATCAAAAAAAGGATAGCTTTTGGTACACTGAAGATCTTAAAAAATTAGAAGCGCTTGGCATGCAAGATGCTTTTAGACACATTCATGGTCAAGTCGAGGCATACTCTTGGTTCAGTCATCAAGGCAATGGATACAGATATGACCACATCTACGTTCATGAAGATCTACTTCCTTTGGTTAAGAACTGCGACTATATCCATAAAGCACGAGAAGAAAAATTGAGCGATCATAGTCCGATGGTTTTAGAAATTGGATAGATTGCTTGTACTCCTTCGTCGAACAGGTTTATTTAGATATTTTCACGAAAAAAATAGAGAGCCCAAAAAGACTCTCTATCAAATAATAGTTATGTAAGTTCCCTAATTATTTTTTTGCAAAATTTATTAAACTTTCAATCGCTTGTCTGTCGGTTTCAGAAAATCCAGGATCGTTAATGATCTCTTCCAATTCTTCTTTAGCAATAGCCCTTTGCTCGTCATTATCTTGACTAAGATAGCATAGTGCCTTGTTATATTTCATCCAATGCATTTGCTTAAAATTTGGATCGTGCTCGACAAATTCAAATTGCTTTAAGGCAGAAGCGTATTGATCACTGTTCATAAGCGCTAGTCCAAGGTAGTATCTAGCTGTACTATTTTCGCCATAGTTTTTTAAATACTTATCAAGTATTGATCTACTCAATTCATACTCCCCTTTTTTGTAAGCTTGTAAAGCCATTCTCAAACTATCCTTGCTTGCTTTCTCCGTATCTGCCATTCCAAAAGAAACGAGATCTGCAATTTCTGCTTCGACTCCTTTTTCATTTTTATTAAAATAATTAGCCATTAGATCGGAAGAGGATGTATGATCTCCTTTATTAAAAAACAAAGTTGCCGCAAGAAAAAAACAAATAGAAGCCGCGATCGCCATCCATCTTGAATTATTATTAAGCTTTTTTGATCCACTAGCTGACTGGTCCTTTTTACTTTGATTTTGATCAAAGAAACCTTCCTTTTTTAATTCTTCATGTACGTATCTAACAGAATCTTCTGTTTCTTTTTTATCTCGATATTTTAATCCTTGAAGAATGTCTTTTTGAATAAGGACTTCTTTCCTAAAATCTTCGTCTTGGTTCATTTTAGCTTCAAACGCTTGAAGCTCGGTAGCTGAAAGGGCACCATTTAAATAATCTAATATTTTATCCATTTTTGGTGTTGTATATCTATCTATTGCGAAATTAGTCTGAGGTAATCAGTATCGGCAGATAATTTTTTCTTTAATTCACTCATACACCTGTGTTTCTTCACTTTTACAAAGTCTGCAGTGTAGTTTAACTTTTCAGCTATCAGGGCCATTTTCTGGTTTTCTAGGTAAAATAGCTTTAATACTTTTTGGCATTCTTCTCCTAATTCACCTATAAGTCTTGCGGCTATTTTTTGCCTATCCTCAAAACTATCTTCCTCAATTTCTTCAGCAATATCAGTGACTTCATCCGGCATTGCCCCCATGAAAGGCTTTTTTCTGACCTCCCTCAAATGATACAGCCATTTGTTATAAGCGATGGCGTATAAGTAAGTTCCTACTCCTGATGTTAATTTGAAATCTTTTTTCTTCAGATTGCTTATAAAGACAACTAAGGCCTCTTGAAAAATATCTTCTGCGTCCTCATCTTTTCCATTATTTTTTAAAATCATGGACTTCACCTTAATATAATGGTCTGTGTACAATTGCTTTATTGCAGAAGAAGATCCTTCTTTAAGCGCATCAATAGATTCATTCAAATTGATTTTTTCTTTCATAAATACGTTTTAAAGCAAAGCTATATTAATCATAATGTTATGAAAACTACAAAATTATAGCAATAAATTTATATCATATTACATTTGTTTCCCACAAAAAAATACCCTATCCGCGTTATTCAAAATGACTCAGATTGTCTTTATATTTACACTTACAATCTTACAGCCAATTCCTACAATTTTATTGAATTCTAACTTCACAATTATGATCCGTATTTGTAGAACGATCGGTATAAGTACTATTTTGGTTTTATTGCAGCATTTGAGTCTAAATGCTCAAATTTCTCCTAAAATCTTTTGCCCTTTACAATGCACCGTCCAAAGTAGCTCTTCTGACAATCATTTCAGCAGTGGTAATTTAGATACCTACCTATATAGAACTATAGATGGGTCTTCTAATGACTTTTACATCAGTAATGAGGGTCAGGCGCATAGTAATTTTATCAGAAAATATAATGATGCTTGCTATGATGGTGACGGAAATACGATGGTCGATAGAGGAAATCCAAGAATGATCAGTAACCTGATCTGTACCCAAGTTACCAACGCAGAAAATGATCTGAATCTAAGCGATCTCGTTTTCACGTTTTTGCAATTTATTGATCATGATATTACAGCTACAGAAGAAGGAGTAGACGAACCAGCTCCTATTGAAATCCCTCAAGGGGATCCATATTTTGACCCATTTGGTACAGGTACTCAAAGCATAACTTTTACAAGAGTGGCTGTCGCCGAAGGAACAGGGAGCAACGACCAAAATCCACGACAACAAGTTAATACCATCACCGCTTGGATGGATGCTTCAATGGTTTATGGTTCAGACAGCGAACGAGCAAGCTGGTTGAGATCCTTTAATTCAGGAAAACTAAAAGTCTCTAATTCTGCCCAAGGAGATCTTTTGCCTTACAATACAATTTCAGGTGAATTTGATGACGACATAGATATGAATGCACCATTTATGGCTGGTGAAACTAACTCAAACGGAAGCTACAATAAAGTTTATGTAACAGGCGATGTTAGGGGGAATGAACAGCTGGGATTAACAGCACTACATTTATTATTTGTAAAAGAACATAATAGAATTTGCGATGAAAGAGTTGCCAATGGCTATCACACGGATGAAGCGAATTATCAATACGCAAGGAAAATAGTTGGAGGAATCATTCAAGCGATTTTCTACAATGAACTTGCACCTCTCTTAGGAATTAAAACGGGTTCAAATAGTTATCGGTCTTATAAGAGTCCTAATATTTTTAATGAATTTGCCACTGCTGCATTCAGGTTGGGACATACCATGTTAAACGAAAACCTTCACGCTACAGATCAGGATTGTGAAGAAACAGTATTGCCTTTGGCACAAGCATTTTTTAGACCGGATTTATTGCAACAACATGAAGTTGGAGAAATCCTAAGAGGACTATCTACGAAGGCGCAACAAGAAGTAGATGTGCAGATCACGGATGCTGTGAGAAATTTTTTATTTGGCCCTCCTGGTGCTGGAGGATTTGATCTTGCTAGCTTAAACATACAAAGAGGCAGAGATCATGGGCTACCAGATTACAATACATTGAGAGGCTATTTTGGTGTTGGAGAAGTACAAAGATTTGACCAAATAACTTCCAACGCAGATTTAAGAAATGCACTAAGGACAGCTTATGGTTCTGTAGATAATATTGATCCATGGATCGGCATGTTGGCTGAAGACAAGGCAAGTGGAGAAGCTTTTGGTCCTTTATTCAAAGCCATTCTATCTGAGCAGTTTACTAATATAAAGGAAGCAGATCGTTTTTATTTTTTAAGAGATCCCCTTTTAAGATGGAGCACTAAAAAAGAAATAAGTAATACAAGATTGGCAGATGTCATCAACAGAAATTCCGATGCATCAAATTTAATCAATGTATTTATTGCTGATCCTTGTAGTCTCGAAACCTCATACTGCGATGCGGAAGGAAAGTCAACCAGACACGAATGGATCAACTTTATAAAAATAAATGATGACATAAGTTACACCGGCAATGATGGTGGATACGGAGACTATACTGATAAGACATTTACCTTGTACAAAGGTCAGAATAATAGTCTTAAGTTAAGACCTGGCTATGCCGGAAGTTACTATAAAGAATTTTGGAATATCTGGATCGATCTCAATGAAAATGGAAATTTTGAAACCAATGAAATGATCTATAGAAACAATAGATATGGTACCATTTATGACAATTGCTGGATAGATAATACTTTAAATACAGGCACTTATAGAATGCGTGTTGCTATGAAATATGGTTCCTATCCAAATAACGCTTGTGAAAACTTTGCTTATGGTGAAGTCGAAGATTACACTGTAGAAATAACAAACACTCCTTTTTTTAGATTGAATCAAGAAGCAGTAACGATCACTCTAAATATGAATTTGTTTCCAAATCCGGCAGTTGATTTTGTAAATGTTGACATTGAAAGCTCTATAGCTTATCAGACATCTTTTCAAGTATCAGATCAATTGGGTAGAATTATTTTGGAACAAAAAGTTGATCTTGAAAAAGGATATAATAATCTTGAAATAAATAGCTCAAGTTTTCCGGTAGGCCTTTATTATTTAAACATGAAAAAATCAGATGGCAAGCTGTTAAGTAAAAATTTCGTAGTAAGTAGACCTTAAAGGACTTTGTATTGGATAGGATAGCTAGGAAATAATGGGGTAAAATTGAGGTTCATTGTAATATTGCAATATTACAATAAAGGGCACTACAAATAGCTGAAAGGCCTTTTTTTAGGGCTTTTTTCATGATATCAAAGAAGGGCAAAAGGAGGAAAAATTGAGGTTCATCGTAATATTGCAATATTACAATAGATGCCCATCAATATGATCTTCAAAATCCAATCATCAAATCTCGATTCTTTATTCTTTATTCTTTATTCTTTATTCTCAACCTCCAAAATAAAACTCACTCCCAAACCTTTGCACCTTTTTATTTATGCCTGGGCATACTCCTTCATTTAAAATTTTCTGTAAAAAAATCTGAGCCCATCTTTTTAACAATACTTCTGCTCCCATTGATCAAGATCTAGTACTTCGACCGAACCTGTATTTCGCCGCAAGGCAAAGCTTGAGTGGTACAATAAATTTTCAACGTGCTCAGTCAATTGCTTTTTGCTCAATGCTGGATAATAATCTTCAGTCTCTAAAAGAAGGATGCAATAGACATCCGTATGGGCGGTATTTGCTATCTTAAAAGCATCATACCAAAATACCCATTCTAACGACTGGACAACGGATGTTGTCAGCAGGTTTCTCATTCTAAAAAGAGATCGATACCACCACTTTCGGTGTAAATATTTATATATCACTTCAAGAAGCTGTCTGCTATCATCTATTTTATCCACAAAATGATATTGCAAAAGCGGAACATCACCCATTAAATCTGAAATATCAGGGGCTACAGGACTTCTCAAGCGCTTCTTATAATTCTTCACCTCAATCAAATAAAGTCGATGCTCGTCATCTATTGCAATGAAATCAACTCCCTTTAAACCCAAACCACTAAGCGCTTTGAAATACCTAGACGTATCAAATCTTCTAGATCTCCAGGATGGATCAAAGCTAATATTTAAGTCAGATTCCTTATATTTCACTTCCGAAAAGTAATGAAAGAGACATTGTTAGAGGAATAGTTATTTTCTTTCATTATGGTCGATATTTTATGAGATATTTGCAGTAACCATGATCAAAATAAGCATTTCTTTTATATTAATTTTACTGTCATTTGGAGGACTTTATAACCAACAATCCAAGGAAGTAATTGCAGGCCCTTCTCATATTAGATATACAGATAATGCGGCTAAAATATTTGAATATGGAATGATCAAAGGTATGACGATGCCGATGCACTCAAAAGTAATAAATTTTGACTATGGGCCCATATTAAATGATATCAAAAATCTCGGTACAGATTGGGTACAGATCAACGTAAAATTTTACCAAGAAAATTATAAATCCAGCCTTATAAAAATACCATTTGAGAATGATCCTTTTTGGGTCAATCTTGATGCCACTATAAAAAAAGCAAAAGCTCTTGATCTTAAGATATCTCTGCTCCCAATAGTTAGGCTAGATAGAACGACTGCTACGGAATGGAGAGGAACAATTCAACCAGATAGCAAGTCAATATGGTACACCTCTTATGCTCAAATTATCGAAAAAGTTGCGGATCTAGCAAGCAAGTACGAGGTTGATATTCTGTCGATAGGATCAGAATTTACCTCTATGCAGGGAGATCTATCCGAATGGAAAGAAATAATAACATCTACAAAATCTATCTATTGTGGCGCTATCTCCTACTCTGTCAACTGGGATGCCGTCCAAAAGATCAGCTTTATCGATGAATTAGATGTGCTAGGTGTGTCTTGTTACTATCCACTAACATCATACAATGATCCATCCTTTAGAAATTTGAAAAAAGCCTGGTCAAGGCTTAAATCTAAAATATTGTCCTATCAAAATAATCTAAAACTACCAATCTATCTTTCAGAATTGGGCTATACTTCCCAAGATGGTACAAATACAAACCCTTGGAACTATAGAATAAGCAATAAATCGGACCTGGAGGAGCAAAAAATGTGCTACGAAGCATTCGTCTCTACAGTAAATAAGGACTCCGATTTTCATGGTGCATTTATTTATGATTGGTTTGATGAAGGAGGGATAGCTGACCTAGATTACACCGTAAGGGGCAAACCTGCTGAAAAAGTCATTATAAATTGGTTCTCAAAATAGTCAAACACTTATTCTGTTCGTCAAATAAAAAAATTGACCTAACTTTCTAAATATAGCATTCAACTTTTATTTGCTAAATTTGTTCTAAATACATATTAATCAATACAATAAAACAACTTAATAAAATGAAAAAGATTCTATTTGTACTATGCTGTAGCTTCAGCTTTTTAGTAAGTACACAAGCACAGATCAAGACACCCGCTCCAAGTCAATTTTGTAAAATTGAACAAAATGTTGGTCTTACTAAGGTAACTATAGAGTACTCAAGGCCAAATGTTAAAGGAAGAGAACTTTTTGTAGAAGTGGAAGAGTTTGGAAAAATGTGGAGAACTGGTGCCAACCAAACAACTAAGATCACTTTTGATGATGATGTGAAACTAGAAGGAAAAGATGTTAAGGCAGGAACGTATGGCCTTTACACCATTCCTGGAAAAGAAAAATGGACAGTAATGTTAACAACTGATCTAAAACTTAATGGCTCTGTTGACAAATATGACACTGCCAATGAAGTGGCGAGATTTGATGTCATGGTAGAATCTATGCCTATGAACATCGAGACATTCACAATTGACATAGGTGACATCGAAGATAATGGTGCACTCATCTCTCTTCTTTGGGGAACGTACATGGTCCCAATGCAATTGGATCTAAACACAGACGACCAAGTAATGGCTTCAATTGAAACGGCTATGGCTGGTACTTCAAAGGCTGATTATTATGCAGCCGGGAGCTACTATTTTGCTAAAGAAAAAGATATGAATAAAGCTTTAGAATATGTTCAGAAAGCTAACAGCATGGGAGATAAAAAATTCTGGCAAGTATATAAGGAAGCAGAGATATTGGCTAAGATGGGAAAATACAAAGAAGCTTTAGAAGCTTCTCAAGTTTCTCTTGATCTTGCAAAAGCTGCTGACTATAAAGCGTACATCAAAAGAAATGAAGATTTTATGAAGAAGTACATTGGAAAGGCTAAGTCTAAGTAATAAAAAGATAATTTTATTTTAAATAAAATTCCCATTCTTTTCACAGAACGGACAGATAAAAATAAGAAGCACCAGAGCATGCTCTGGTGCTTCTTATTTTTATCTCTGTGAACGAGACAGTTTATCTAAAAATTAAAATCAAACGCCACCTTCCACGTCCCTTTTTCATCCCTTTGCCAAACCAATATATAATGTCCTTTGCCATTGCTTACATAATGACCTATCTCTAGCGCCGAAGTTTCAGAAATTTGCAAAACTTTGTCAGGGTACAAGTTGATCTTCCAATTCTGATTGCTCATATAGGCGTACTTAGGATTTATCTCTTTAAACCCTCTGTATAATTTTCCTTGATTAAAATAATGGGCATCTTTTTTATAAAGAATTTTCAACAACTTGCTTGGCATGTGGCTGTTGGAAAATTCCGTCCAAAGATTCCTTGCTTGATCAATATCTGAATCGAAAATTCCTTTCTTGGATGCAGTAAAGAAGGCATCGCTAATTGGATAAATCAAATGCACCTCCTTTTTTAGTTTTCCATCCTCATTGTGCCATGCCGTTACGTATGCAAATTTATTTTTCAATTTCGACTTTAAGGTTCCTACCTCCAGAATGTTTCTATTTTTATCTGTAACATAATGAAGGGTTGAAGCTTTTTTTACTTTTCCAATTTGAGTTTTGAGCATGGCAAAGAAGTTGTTGAAGGCTTCATAGGCTTTTAGCTCTTTTTCCCCTTTCGGGGAAAGTAAACAAGCCTTTTTGAAATAGTAATCCTCTAGATCAAAGGTAAAATCTTTTTCATTAAGAGCCTTTCTCCATTGCTTATTGGCCACTTTTAACAATTCCTGTCCAGAAAGCAATCCAGGTATTAGAAAAACAAGAACTAAAAAACACGAAATTCTCAACAAAATTATATTTTTACAAAAAGCAATTAAAGTCTTTATGAAAGATACACATTCTTGCCCAAAATGTAATTCCACAAATATTTTCAAAATGAAAGGAAGTACAATGAATCAGTCAACCATAGTTTACCTCAATAAATGGATGACCAAATACGTGATCCTCGACAGGTACCTTTGTACTTCTTGTGGGTATTCCGAAGACTTTTCGGCTTTGACGGAAAAAGAAAAAAAATGGATAAAGGATACCATGGATTTTCCTGATGAACATGATAGCGATTATGTGTGAGCTGCTGCGAAACTGCTATTGGCTTTTGGCTATTGGCTTTTAGCTTTTCAATTTTTTAAGAACTGGTTTGATGCTTTATTAATTTTGGTCTCATAAATGCTAAAGTCAATTGGCTTTATCCAATTGCAAAATAAATTCTAATGAAAGAATCAAGAGTGTGTTTAAAATGTACTTCCCGAAAAGTTGTAAAAATTGTCGGAAGCAAAAACAATACTTCCTCAAAATTTAAATACACCTTTTGGGGCCGCTACGAAACTGTTGACCGCTACGTTTGCATGACTTGCGGTTATTTCGAAACCCATGCACAACTCTCTGATAGATTTAAAAAATGGGGAGATAAAGAATTGAAAAAAAATCCGAATGATGATTTTATTGATTATGTGTAAAGCATATAAGCTCATATAATTCCTTATATGGTCTTTCTTATATTTTCTTATTTGAACTTATATGTTTCCAAAAAAAAGCTTCCCAAATATTTCTGTCTGAGAAGCTTTTATTATTTAGAAATATTTTTCAATAAAATTAGAAGGCAACACGCAACCCAACAGCCCACGTCCTACCCCATCCAAAAAATCCAGTTGCGTCTTGCAGCGTCTGATCAGGGGCAACATCATTCGCTTCAGCTACATAGAGCTCGTCTAATAAATTGTATCCATCAAGTCTCAATCTTGCATCTACACCTACAACTTTAAAAGTATAAGTTAAACCTGCATTCATTAACCCATAAGAAGGCAATTCTAATGGATCATAAACTGCTCCATCCACAAGTTCATTCCTAACTAAAGGATTAAAATTCGCGTAGAGGTTGTCAAAGTACTGGTATTCTGCATCAATGCTTACACCTCTCGGCAGACGGTATTCCGCTCTAATTCCAAATGTTGTCTGAGCCGCATCTCCGACTTTGACCCCTTTCAAGAATATATTTTTTGTTTCAATAACATTGTTTTCACCATCGACAATATCAGCTTCGACATTGTTTCTCCATTCCCAGTTTCCAATTGAAGCCATCGCTCCAATGGTCATGCGTGGAGAAACCTTTGCATTTGCCTCCAACTCTATCCCTGTATGTAATGCATCTACACCCAAAATATTTGCGAAAAATATTTCGTCAAGAAAATCAATCCCATTTACAGTAAATGTTTTATTCTTCCAGTTTGTCCAATAACCATTTATTTTTAAATCAAAATTTCTTGATTCATAACCATAACCTAATTCAACAGTTACTACGTCTTCATTTTCTAAATCCTCATTTATGTCAACGTTGTTGAACCTGGGAAATATATGATCGAAAGTTGGTGCTATAGAAAGAACACCCGCATTTGCAAAGACATTGTGAGCATCAGAAATTTTGAAATTTGCTCCAACTTTGGCATTATATCCAATGTGGTTAAATCTATCTGTTGTTTGAATTTCAGAACCATCCAAGTAATTAAATCTATCTACTCTTTGATAGCTTGTATTTGAAAATGAACCGCCACCCACAACACTAAAATTGTCTGTAGCATATTCTAAGTAAGCATATAATCCCTGCCAACCCATTTTACCATCATTGTCATAACTGACTTTTCCATCTTGATCTGGATTACCAAACAAATTTTTATCACCCCGAGTGATCAAATTTCCAATTTCTATAGGCTCTAATTCGCCATCTCCATTGGCATCCAAAGAAAAATCTTGGTTATTGACATCTCTTGACTCTAGCCAACCATTATTTCCTAATAGATCTATTACTTTTTTGTAGTGCAAACCAGTATAGCCTCTCAGATCAATACCGCCGACAAGATTCAACTGATCCGTAAGATCAACATCTACTGTAGACAAGATCCCATAGAGATCATGCTCATTTATAGAAGCACTTTTGATCCAGCCATCGTTTTCTGTCGCGACAAATCCCTGGTCCGTTTGAAATTTACCTCCATCTTTTAGATCAAGGTTGCCCGCATCAACACCAGTATTCCACGATACGATGTCGTCATTTCTGATCAATCCATTATCATCTCTGAATGACGATCCTACTGAACCATTTATTGATCCTATGCCTCCAGTGCTACCTCCACGCCCTATTGAGAAATAAGCCGAAGTCCCCAAGAAGATTTTTTTATTTATATCCCAGTAATGATTAAGTGTTAACAGAGGTTTGTGGTAAAAATTTTCTTTGGAATTAAATCGCTTCCCTTCTCTAAATCCCCAATCTGAATTGTATCTAACATTGCCGACTGGAGAAACTTTTTCTCCATTAATTTCCTTTCTAGTATTATAATCACTGACTGAGGAGCTACCTATCAGCGACTCATAATCCGTATTAAAATCATGTGGTACGTAATTTGTTAATTTTACCGCAGAAGATCTCTGTCCATGCTTTTGAGGTGATCCTATCGCTGTAAAAGACAATTGATGTTTATTACCAAATTTCTTTGCCATAGTTACTAAATAGGAATAAGCATCTATATATGCTCCGTCTACATATCCATTTCCATCTGTCTTGGAACCAGAAAATGTAAATGCCCATCCTGATTCTAATTTACCTGTGGACAAAGTCAATGCAGTTTTAAAAAAACCATCGTTCCCAACTTTGAATCCTATGGACCCAGCCTTTTTCAAAGCAGTAGTATTTGTCTTTATATTTATTGTACCGCCAATAGCATTGATTGCTAGCTTTGAGGCACCAAGTCCTCTTTGGATCTGAACCTCGTTAGCGACATCAACCAGACTAGCCCAGTTAGACCAATACACCTTGCCATTTTCCATATCGTTGATAGGAATGCCATTTATGGCCACTGCGATATTTCTTTGATCAAAACCTCTAAGGTTAATTCTCCCATCTCCATAGCCTCCTCCAGATCGGGTTGCATAAACAGAAGGGGTAAATTTTAAGACATCAGTAAATTCATTGTTGCCAATTTTTATTTCAATTTCTGAACCAGAGATATTAGAGCCAGCAACAGGAGTTTTTCTATTCATGGCCGCATCAGCCACAACAGATCCAAATATCTTTTCACCCATCGGGACAGATTGCAGATCCAGATTTCCAGGACCAATAGTGACCTCCTTTATGACTCGTTCGTGATCGGAATGAGAGATAATAAGTACTTGATCGCCTTCCTCAATATTGCGAAGCATGAAATAACCATTCTTATCCGATAGGGTGCTGAGAGTTGTACCTTTGATAACAATGGACACATCACTAAGAGCCTCGATATAGTCCTTATCGCGGATGGTTCCCGACACCGATCCTTGCCCATATATAAATGCCGAGCACATAAACACTAATAAAAGTGTAAATAGATTTTTCATAAAATATGGAGTTTCCTTCGATGAAGGTCACGAGTTTTTTTAAGCTATATGTTGTGGCTAACTATTGACTATAGAAAATACCTAAATATTACATTTATATAAAATACCAGGCAATCAAAGTAAGATAGATTAGGACAAGCTATATCAGGCTACAAGCTAAAAAAAATTATAGATGTATGCTACAATTACACTTTAAATAATTAAAAAGCATTTATTATAAATACCCTATCCCTGTTATTTTCATAAATAACTGACTTTTAATTGATTACAAAGTGGCATCTAAAGTAAAAAAAGACCACTATTGTATCTAACGAATCTTACTAAGAAATTATGAATAAGCAAACACATAGGTGCTTGCCTGTATTGTCAATACTGGCAGCAGTCGTATTTATCTTTTGTTCATTCTCTTGGACAAAAAGCAATTCCCCTCGAATAAGTTTCAAAAGTGAAAAACTCAAATTGAACACTGAATCAATCTCAAGAAATAAGGGTGAACTACTCTCGTTTGAATTGTGGTTTGAACAAAAGCTAAAAAAATCAGAGTCTCCTGAATCGACAAATCTACTTTGGGAAATTGTGTTTGAAGATAATACTCCCTTTACCCGTAATGAAAAACTTGTCTATAGGTTCAATAGTACAACCCTGTATAACTCAATAAACAGCAATCCAAAAGTAAAATCTGGTGATTTACACCTAGGTGAAATTAATCACTCTGGCGAATTTGATTTTATTATCACTGTCACTGACGCAGAAGATGACCATGCCTTTGGCGAAACCTCAGGACGTTTGATTGTTTCTGAACTTGTAGAATCAGATAATGATCTTGGAGGGTTTTAGACCCTCCAGAATTGTTGCCCAAATAAGCAGCAGAGGTATAAGGGCACTTTTGTAATTATTTACTTTTAATTCAAAAACAATTCATTAATTTAGGGCATAAATCACTTTATGCAAAATTTCTGGGTACGACTGGTCTTCTTTTTAATTTTAAATTTTGGCGCCTTAGCCATAGGCTCATTCCTTATGGATGATGGTCCGTTAGGCAGCTGGTATCAAGAATTGATCAGAGCTCCATGGGAACCACCAGGGTGGGTATTTGGAGTGGCATGGACACTTATCATGCTATGCTTTTCCATTTTCATGGCAGCTGTGACCCGACCTGACAAAGTAAATCGTCAAAGAATAATTGTAATCTATATACTCCAACTTTTTCTAAACATAGGCTGGAATCCAGTTTTTTTTAAATGGCACATGACACTGCCAGCCTTGATTGTCATCACCTCCCTATTGATAGTTGTATTCACCTTGTTTAGAGAAGGTAAAATTGGTGAGGACAAACCTACCGCATTATTGTTACTTCCATATATTATCTGGTTATGTATTGCAATTTCTTTAAATGCCTATGTGGTCGCAATGAACTGATAAACTTAAAAAACTATTTCAATCTTTAATTAGATTTATAAAAATGGATAAGTCCTGTAAAACGCCACGATGGCAAAACTTAAAAGCTCAATTAAATAATCTAAATCCTAAATTATTTATGAGCAAATTAAAATCTTCTGAAGATTGCGTCATCATTGATGTAAGAACTCCTGAAGAATTTAATTCAGGACACATCAGCAAAGCAATCAACATTTCTTATCTCTCTGAGGATTTCTGGGATAGACTAAAAGCTTATTCTCCAACCAAGTATTTTTTCATTTACTGTCGCAGTGGCCGCCGAAGCATTCGAGCTTGTACGCTGATGCGAAATGGTGGATTTGACAATAACCACATCTTCAATTTAGATGGTGGGTATAGTTTGTTCTTGCAAGAAATGGGGAAAGAATAATCGAACATTCGAATAACCGAATAATGCCTTCGGCACCTCTCCAAAGGAGTCCTTCGGACCTTCGTAGGCCGAACAATCAAACATACGAACAACCCGAACAGAATAAAAAAACTATTGTGAAAAATATTGTGCCTACATCGTCCGCACTAGCTTTAGCACAGTATGATGTGGTTGAAACCTAAATTCGAATAAACAAATAAACGCATAACCAAATAAACAATTTTATAACATCCCTTCCAACGACTCCCAAATATTCTCCGCTACAATCTCCTGTCCTTTAGCATTTGGATGCTTCCCATCTTTCAACAAATAAGCTTCGTTCCCTGCTACCCCATCTAGAAAAAATGGAACTAAAGTAGTATCAAATTGAGTCGCTAGATCTTTGTAAATTTTATTAAATGCTTCTACGTAATCTGCTCCCATATTCGGTGCAGCGACCATCTCACACAGACCGATCTTTACGTTAGGGTTTTTTGCTTTTACAATAGTGATAATTTCAGAAAGATTTTTTCGCGTTTCATCGAGGGGCAATCCTCTGAGCATATCATTTGCGCCTAGCTCAAGAAAGAAGATATCCACCTTCTGTTTCATGACCCAATCAATTCGTTTTAGCCCTCCAGAGGTGGTCTCTCCACTAAGTCCAGCATTCACAACAGAATATTTCATGCCTAAAGAATCAATTTTATCCTCAATAAGAGATGGAAAGGATTGATTTTCATCCAAGCCATACCCAGCAGTGAGGCTATTACCATAAAATAAAATGACCTTATTGCTGTCCTTTTTTTTATCCTCAACTTTTATCACTTTTTTTACATTCTTTTGTGGGTGATCTTGGACAACTTTTTCCTCGCAAGAGGAGAAAGACAGACAGATAGCAAAAGCAATTATCAATTGAAATAAACACTTGTAATTGGATATGATACCTTTTATTGCGATTTGTCTTTGATAATAGTTCATTAGTATAAGTTTCTATTGTTTCTTAGAACGAATTTACCATTTTATGGTTTTAGAAGGGTATAAAATTTAAGTAAACAATTATTTATTGGGGCATGCAAAGTATTGCTGAGTACAATAAAACCAACGTGAAATTATGATTCTCGAAGCAAAAGAGATTTTTAAAACATATAAAGGAGTCAATAAAGAATTGACTGTACTGGACAATATCAACTTTCAAGTCCGTAAAGGGGAGACTGTCGCAATTGTAGGGCCATCGGGATCTGGCAAAACGACTTTGCTCGGTTTATGCGCAGGCCTCGATAATCCAACAAGTGGTTTGTTAGAACTTGCTGGTGAACCCATCAGTCAAATGTCTGAAAACGAGAAAGCGGAACTCAGAAATCGTAAAGTGGGTTTCATATTTCAAAATTTTCAACTACTTCCGACCTTGACTGCACTTGAAAATGTAATGATTCCATTAGAATTGCAAGGTAGAGCAAAAGGTGCTGAGGAAAAAGCAAAAGAACTTCTTAAAAGAGTTGGGCTTGGCGGACGTCATCACCACTACCCTAGTCAGTTGTCTGGAGGGGAACAACAACGGGTGTCCTTGGCACGAGCGTTTAGCAATGATCCTGAAATTCTTTTTGCTGATGAGCCTACAGGAAATCTTGATGAAGAGACTGGTCTCATTGTAGAAAATTTGCTCTTTGATTTAAATAAAGAAATGCAAACCACCTTGGTCATTGTAACCCATGATCTGGAGTTAGCTAATAAAACCAATCGCATCATAAAACTTAAAGGAGGTAAAATCGTCAGTGATCAATCTATTAAATCCGCTACCAATATATGAATTGGTCACTGATTGCAAAAACAGCCATTCGAGACAGTAGAAAAGATAGATCAAAACTCTTTCTATTCATGTCTTCGATCATATTAGGTGTGGCAGCGTTGGTTGCCATCAACTCCTTCAATGATAATCTGGTCAGAGACATAGAGATACAATCCAAGTCTCTACTGGGAGCTGACATGACCGTCGGAGGTAATAAGCCTATACCTGAGTCACTCCTTACATCATTGGATTCATTGGGTGGTAAAAAATCATCTGAAGTAGAATTGTTTTCAATGTCTTATCTACCTTCTGTAGATCAAAGTCAATTTGTTAGGCTGAAAGGTCTGTCAGGAGGTTTTCCTTATTATGGTAAATTAATAACGGAACCAAAGTCAGCTGCTACTACTTATAAATCTGGAGCATACGCCTTGGTAGACGATGGCATGATGCTACAGTATGATCTTGAAGTTGGAGATTTAATCAAATTGGGTGACATCGCTTTTACCATTCATGGTAGATTGATGAATGCTTTTGGAAGTTTTGATGTAGGTACTTCGTTTGCTCCTTCTGTTTATATTTCTAAAGAGCAAGCAATAGCTACCAACCTAATGCAACCCGGTAGTTTAGTGAATTACAAAAACTATTACAAAGTAGACAGAGGGACTGATCTGGATGCTTGGAAGAAAGAACGAAGAAGTCAATTCAGAAATGAATCGATGCGCGTCACGACTATAGAGGATCAAAGAGAAAACCTACAAGAAGCTTTTTCTAACCTCAATAATTTTCTAAACATAGTTGCTTTGATCTCTTTGCTTTTAGCCTGCATAGGAGTTGCCAGTAGTGTATTGATCTATGTAAAAACAAAGGTCCAAAGCATTGCCATATTGAGATGCTTAGGCATGAAAGGAGAAGAAGCGTTTTTCGTTTATTTCTTACAAATTTTTGTACTTGGGGTGATCAGTGTATTGATGGGTGTTGCCATCGGTAGTATGATACAAGTCGTCTTGCCAATAGTACTCAAAGGTTTTCTTCCTTATGAAGTCAATATGACCCTCTCTTACAGTGGGATGATCAAAGGATTTTTAATGGGAATTTTGATCACCACCTTATTTGCTTTAGGGCCATTACTGAGTGTTAGAAATATTACACCATTAAAAACTTTACGCATCAGCGATGACCCTGTCAAAGCAGATCCTTTACGATGGTTCATCTATGCTTTGATCATATTATCGATAGCAGGATTCATGTATACTTTGACAAATTCATTTTTTGATACGGCAGTATTTACAGCAGGAATCTTAGTTTCTTTTTTGATTTTGTTTGGCGTAGCCAAATTGGTCACTTGGTCTGTAAAAAAATTCTTTCCTCGAAAAGCAAGTTTCGTCCTAAGACAAGGGTTATCAAACTTATACCGACCAAATAATCAAACCCAAACATTGATAGTATCCATTGGATTGGGAACAGGGATATTGACGTTGCTATTCATACTTCAAGGATTGATCTTAGGTAATGTAGAAAACATGGGCGCTGGCAATCAACCCAACATGATCGTCTTTGGCATCGAATCTGATCAGAAGGAAGAAATTGAAACCATCACAAAATCCTTTGACATGCCTGTCATTCAGCACGTCCCTGTAGTAACTATGGAATTGGCTGGATGGCAAGGAAAAACAAAAAAGGAATGGATGAAAGACACGACTCGTACCGCTTCAAGATGGGCGGTCAATAGAGAGGCAAGGGTCAGCTATAGAGCAGAGATGTCTCCAGATGATGAACTGATCGAAGGTACTTACACTGGCGTATACAATGGTGGAGATTCAATAATGATCTCACTGGATGAGCGCTATGCTGAAGGTTTAGATGTTAAGATCGGAGATCCATTGACATGGAATGTACAAGGTGCCTTAATAGAAACTTATGTTGGAAGTATTAGGAAAATAAATTTCAGAAAAATGGAATCTCGATTTTTCATTCTCTTTCCAACCAATGTATTGGAACAAGCACCACAATTTATGATCTTGGTTACCAAATCTCCCGATAAGCAAGTGACTGCTGATTTTAGAAATGCCATCGTCAAATCTATGCCCAATGCTTCTGTGATAGATCTTGGCAATATTTTGGTTACCCTAAATGAGATCATTACCAAGGTCAGTTATGTGATCAAATTCATGGCAGGATTTAGTATTCTTATTGGTCTTATTGTTTTGATCAGTTCGCTCTTTTTATCGAAGTTTCAAAGGATTCGTGAAAGTGTTTTGCTTAGAACACTGGGTGCAGTAGAAAAGAAAATTTATAGAATCAATGCCGTAGAATACGCGGCGCTAGGCACTTTGTCTGCGCTTACTGGAATTCTTCTAGCGCTTGCCGGTAGTTATTTATTAGCCAAATTTGTTTTTGAATTGGAATTCAACATCAGCTGGTGGCCGATCCTTGGAATCTTTGTTTTCATTGTCGGCTTGACCATACTGATTGGTTTGTGGAACAGTCGGGATGTGGTGAATAGAAGTCCGCTGGAAGTTTTGAGGAACGTGTAGTTAATAGGAAAATGGCCTGAAGGTCCAAAGGCTTATATGGAATGCTTCAACTTTTACAATCTTCTGTTTTACTTTCTGTTAATTTTTTTCCACAAACCCATATCCTTCTAGCAAAACTAGACTTCCCTTTTTTATTAACGCTGCAATGATCAAGAATTTCAAATCCCACCTTTTCTATGAATTTTGAAATATCCGCGGTAGAAACTATCACAAGTTGATCCGAGACCTTTGTTGTTGATTCAATAATGTGTAAAACATCACTTTCCGTCACACTACTCATTACATTGTATGGCAAATCAATGATTGCAGCATCGTATTTTTTAGTGATGTCCTTTATATCCGAGCGATGGACTTCAGCTTCATAATTGAAGTGCGAAAGGTTTGTTCGAGCGCCTTTGCAAATCTTATGATTGATTTCACAGCCTTCTATGTCAATTCCTACAAAACAGGCTTCCAGCATTATTGTCCCTACCCCACAACAAGCATCTATAAGTGTATTTTCTTTATTCCCTCGAGACGCAAGATTGACTAGCGACTTTGCAATATTTATGTTTATGGAATTAGAATACGAAGAAGGTTTTTTGTCATGCTTGCGCCAAGCAAATTTGTCTTTGTTTAAGATGCCAAAAAACCAAGTCCCTTCGAAACAACAAAGCGCATAAATAATTTTTGGTTTATAATAATCTGGATTGCCATGAATGCTATAGCCTATGTCTCTCAATTTATCTAGTCGTCCATCATAAGGCGTTTCGTCACCATCAAAAACTAAATATTCAATTTTGAAGTCATCAACAATAATATTTTCTGCTTTGATTTTATTTATGAGGGTAGGATAATCTGGAGAACTCACCATAAGCTCAAGCCTACTCTTAATAAAAGCACTGCTTGATGGTTCTACTTTTAAATTAGAAAAAAGGAGCTTTTCTTTATCTTCTTTATTAAAAATGTACTTGGATTCTAGTTTGCACAATTCTTTTTCAGTATCGTGATAGGTAAAGGAGTATAAATACTTTTCTTGTTGCATGAATTTCAATTTCGCCCTTCGCCTTTTGCTTTTTGCCTTTTGCCTTTTGCCTTTCGCAATCTATCCCCCTTCTCCTCGAACGCCATCCGTCTTCGGTAATTGATCGTCCAAAACCGAATCCTTTACCTTTCCAAACTCATCCATATTCCGGAGATAGTAAGCTTCTTTGATCGGCTTCAGTGGACGTTTAAACCAAAGTGGTCTTCTCAGTCCATCAGGGCCAGGCGCAGGTCTTGTCTTTTCCATCCACTCCAAAAACAGCGCATGCGACTTTTCTGTATCTACAAAAATATCTCCATAACTATCTTCTGGACCTGGTTTTTCTATCCGCACTCTTTGATGCCAGCAGTGCATTCCAGAGATCGGGTCAGGATGAACTGCGTGAGTAATGTTTTGATGTACCCCACCGTCCAACCAAAATACTCTTGAACTATCTGGATCCTCAGATTTAAAAGGCTTGACACCAGACTTGGTATTCATCTTCCATTTGCCTTTTTTGACCATATCTATTTTAACCGTGTTAGTGGCCCATCTATTTCCTTGATCTTGTTCCCTTCTCCATCGACCTAGGTGATGCGAGCAAGCAACCACTCCAGGTTTCATCCCTTGGGTGACCCATACTTTATCTACAAAGTATCCAATGTCTGTGTTTAATTTTACAATATCACCCGTTTTAAAATTCCACTTTTTAGCATCCTCTGGATGCATCCATATTGGATTTCTATTAGCGATCTCCATCAACCATTTTGCATTTCCAGAGCGCGAATGAATCAGCGTGGGCAACCGGAAGGTAGGTACCAAGCAGTACTCCCCTTTTTCCTTATCCAACTTTTCAGGATGGATGTGACTCTTGATATAAGTAGGAATGGCATATTCTCCCCATTTCCAATCCACCATGGTTTGCGAATAAAATTCGTTCTTCCCAGAAGGAGTCGGGAAACCTATGTAAGGCATCTCTCCTATTTGCACCCCGATCTGTTTTCCATCCTTTCTGATCACGCCTGTTTTAGGATCCGTCTCCGATCCATGCAATTGTTCTGGAGTCAAGGTATGTTCATTCTTTTTATAAGAATGGGTTTCTATTTCAAAAGCGCCATAGCGTCTCATGTAGTCCAACTCAGTAAGTCCTTCTTTCTTGGCAGCTTCAGGAAGTCCTTTTACATTTTCAAAAATGTATTGGTAGTACTCATCAATCGTGATCTTTTCTCCAGGTCTGTATGGAGATTCAAAATGTTTTCTGATGCCTAAAGAACCATCAGGATCAATACGCCAACTCAACTCGATCCAAAATTCATCTTCTTCCCAGACTTCACCCGGATTTACTTCGTGTGTAAATTCCACAGTCTTGCCGGCCCTCCTTGCGGCCTCTCTAAGTACAGGTTGTCTAAAGGCGATCCACATTCCTGAATGTGTTGCATAACTATTTATGTCATGCCTTTCCGAAGAATGCCCCATTGGCAAAACATAATCTGCGAAAAAGGCGGTCTCATTCCAAGTGGGTGTCATGGCTGCATGCAAACCAAAAAGATCTTCGTCCATATATGCCTCCATCCATGTGAAGCCATCAGGGTAAGTCCAAACTGGATTGAATACCCTAGAAAAATAAACATCCATTTTTCCTCTACCCGCTTTTAGAAAATGCGGTAGCAAGAAACTCATTTCAAACATCGCCAATGGATACTCATTTGGAAAATGAAGGTCGTTCCAGAATTTTTGTCCCGGAGGTGTGTCGTGAAATTTGGGCTTAAACTTGTTCCAAGAGTTTGGAGAAGTTCCACCTTTTGTCCCAACTGAACCAGTCAATACATTCAAGAAGTGTAATGCTCTGGATACACACCATCCTCCTAAATTTCCAGAAGAAGCTGCACGCCAATTGTGCGTGGCAAAGTGTTCTCCAGCCTCTCCTATCTTGATCGCTACTTCTCTTATCGTAGCAGCTTTTACACCTGATTCTTTTTCTGCAAACTCAGGGGTAAATTCAGCATATTCTTCTTTTATTTTTTCAATGAAATTTTCAAAGGTTCTTTCAACTTGCGGATGCTTCTTTTCTAAATACACATCCCAATTGACCCACTTCTCCATGTAAGCCCTATTGTGCAATCCTTCACCCAATATGATCTTTGCCATGGCCAATAAGATGGCAGCTTCAGACCCTGGGTAAGTAGGCATCCAATAATCTGACATCGAAGCGGTGTTAGAAAGACGAGGATCCATGGTTGCCAATTTGGCTCCTTTCATCTTTGCTTCAATAATTCTTTGTGCATGGGGATTGAAGTAGTGTCCAGATTCTAAGTGCGCAGAGATCAACAGTATAAATTTTGCATTGGCGTGATCTGGAGATGGCCGATCGTGACCGTACCATATATTATAACCAAATCTAGCACCTGAAGAACAGATGTTTGTATGGCTATTGTGACCATCAACTCCCCAAGATTGAATCACTCTATTAGCGTATCCTTCATGGCCTGGCCTTCCAACATGATAAGCAATTTCGTTGTGTCTATTTTCCTGAATGGCCTTGCGCATCTTTTCGGCGATGGTATCTAATATTTCGTCCCAAGTTACGCGCTCCCAATTTCCCTCTCCTCTTTTTCCAACTCTTTTTAAAGGATACAATATTCTATCTGGATCGGTGATCTGATTGATTGTCGCTGGTCCCTTTGCACAGTTCCTACCTCTTGATCCTGGATGATATGGATTACCTTCAAATTTTCTAACTTCTCCTTTTTCCTTATCAACGTAGGCCGTCAATCCGCAAGCTGATTCGCAATTGAAGCAGGTCGTAGGTACTATCGTGTAATGTTTCTTTTCTTTTCGTGGCCAAGATTTAGCTTCATACTCCACCCAGTCATCCCACTGATCCATTGGAGGAAATTTTGTAAGATCACCTGGCTCTGTCAAACGTTCGACGTCTTGGCTACAATCTTCCTTGTGAAGGTCAGGTATCAAACCTATTTTCTCTGCAAACTTTTCTATGAAAGATGGTTTCTTCTTATTCATCTCTTTTCTTTTAGCTAAGTGGTATCCTCTGAGGTGCCTCTACCCAAATGTGTTCCGTAATATAAATTCCAAATAATATAACTGCAGCTGCAAGTGGCAATACAAATCCAACAGATCCCATGGTCAATAAGAGGGCAAATGGAATAAGATTTCCTACTAAGACAGCGCCAAACCAAAATTGATTTTTGTACCTGCCTTTTAATATCATATCTACTGTTCGCTTAGCATCCGCGGTTGGGTGTGTTGTTGAAAGTTCAATTAACATGATGGCAAGATTGACACCCAAGCCTACTAATAATATATTTTGTAAATAGTTTAACCAATTTTCCGCGCCACCTAAGAATACACTTAAGATTCCAAACAATGCCGCTCCAGCCAATATACTATGGACCAACATGTGGAAGGATAAAGTTGGGCTTTGCCAAAAATCTCTTCCTTTTGCTTGCGCGAAAAGAAAAGCTGTATAGATCGCTACGATAACAGAAACCACTGCAGTTGTCCACATCAACGGTGCGATCAAAAAGGCCCAATCGAAAAAATTAGCCGCAGCTAAAAAACACAACAAACCACCATACGCAGTAATGGCGTAAGCGCCTTTAACCAACCAAGATCCCCACTGCGGACGAAATAAAACATTTAAAAATCTAGAAGGCTTGTCTAGATCCATGACCAACAATATGCCAGTGATTCCCAAGAAAATCAATCCTATCGCCAAGCCAGTCCAAAGCATTGTTGGAGCTACTTCTGCAAATCCGAAAGCCCATGCAAGGAATGGAATTAAAAATGCTCCTGCTGCGATAGCTTTTGTCCAAACGTAAGCAGAAACTTCCCAAGCCCATAAAATGCCTTTGTCTGGTGCATCATACACCCTTCTTCCTTTGCCCATTACCAAGTCTACTGATTTGGCAGCACCTTTAGTTACAACCTCCTCTTCAGATGCATATTGTTTTTTATTTTCTAATAAAGCTCCAATTATATCTCCATTACTGAAAGCCATTTTTTCTGCTTCTTTTGCAAAGTGCCCCACACCTAATCCTTGACTACTATGTATATAGTCATCTGGTGGTGTACTAGCAGAAGGTATCAGTGAAACTTCATCCGCATCGATGTAAAATAAATTTGGAGCAGTACCTTTTTCTGGTTTTCTGATGCTGACATTTTGCCTAGCCAGTAGCGCCGCTATTTTTGAATCTGGATTTTCCATATCCCCTGACACGATAGCTTCTTCAGGACAAACATTCACACAAGCCGGTTCTAAACCAACATCAATTCTATGCGCGCAATAATTGCACTTCGCTGCGGTACTCGTTTCTGGATCAATGTATAGTGCATCATAAGGACAAGCTTGCATACAGGACTTACAGCCTATGCATCTATCCTTATCAAAATCCACGATGCCATCATCTCTAAAAAAAAGAGACTCCGTTGGACATATTTCTACACAAGGTGCATCCGTACAATGGTTGCAACGCATGACTGAAAAAAGTCTTTTGGTATTTGGAAATTCTCCTTTTTCAACTTGCTTCACCCATGTTCGATTTACACCCACGGCGACATCATGCTCCGATTTGCATGCTGTTGTACAGGCATGGCAGCCAATACATTTTCTATTATCAATTACAAATCCATATTTCATTAAAGCCAGTTGTTAGTTGTTATTTTAATTGCTACAAGCAGCGTTTACAATTGGTATTTGAGATTCAGAGATCTTTACAAAAGTATCTTGCACATTGATCAGGTTTTGAAATCCTCTAGCTTTTAAGATAGACGCTGCTACAGTAGAACGATAACCTGATCTGCAATGCAAATAATATTTCTTGTCTCTATCGATCTCACTCATATTTTTATTTATAAAATCCAAAGCAAAGTGCTGTGCCGATTCTATATGCGATGAACTCCATTCGCCTGGTTTTCTCACATCGAGAATATTAATTGCTTTATTTTGCTCATAAGTATTTTCAAATTCTTTGGCTGTAATGATCGATACTTCATCTGTTTCTTTTCCTGAATCCTCCCAAGCCTTAAATCCTCCCTCTAAATAACCTATTGAGTTATCGTAACCTACTCTGGCCAGACGTTTTACCGTTTCTTCCTCCTTACCTTCTTCAGCTACAATAAGGATTGGTTGCTTAAGATCTGGAATGAGCGCACCCACCCAAGGAGCAAAACTTCCTTCCAATCCAATAAAAATTGAGTTAGGAATAAAACCTTTTACAAATTCTTTTTTATCTCTAACATCCAAAATCAAAGCTTCCGTCTGTTCTGCAATATTTTCGAAGTCATTAGGAGACAATGCTCTTGCTCCTCTGGTCATGACGGTATCAAAACTTTCGTATCCCGTTTTATTTAGTTTTGCATTTTTTGAAAAATAATCCGGAGGAGGCAATAATCCATCTGTCACTTCATCGACAAATTCTTTCTTACTCATATCCGCTCTCAACGCATAATTGGAAGTCCTTTGGTTACCCAAGGTATCCCAAGTTTCGGAGCTCATGTTTTTACCACAAGCGGATCCCGCGCCATGAGCTGGATAAACGATGACTTCATCGGGCAACGGCATAATTTTATTCCGCAAACTATCGTATAACTTTCCTGCAAGATCTTCTTTTGTTATGGATCCTTTTTTCTGAGCTAAATCAGGTCGACCTACATCACCAATGAATAGAGTATCTCCTGTAAAAATAGCATGCTCCTTTCCATGCTCATCCAAAAGAAGATACGTAGTGCTCTCCATGGTGTGCCCAGGCGTGTGCAAAACTTTGAAAGTTAACTTTCCTAACTTAAATTGTTCCCCATCTTTGGCCAAATACTTTTCATAATCTGTCTCCGCATTTGGCCCATAAATAATTCTTGCACCAGTTTTCTTTGCCAAGTCCAAATGACCAGAAACAAAATCTGCATGAAAATGTGTTTCAAATATATATTTGATCTTTGCATCATTCTCCTTCGCCTTTTCTATATAAGGTGCAGATTCTCTGAGTGGATCAATGATGGCTACCGCTCCTTCTGATTCAATGTAGTAAGCCCCTTGGGCCAAACATCCAGTGTATATTTGTTCTATAACCATAAATTATAATATTTGGTAATCGGTGAGACATTTAAATAAAGTACGATACTAGTAAAGATATGAATAAAGCTTCATATATTTGTATGTGCTTATGATTTTTCCTTTCGGAGAATGTTAGTATAATTCATATTATAAAAAGATTCGATTTGAAACAGGAATATTTAAGCCTTATATTTGAATTATGAGTTCTAAAAAATTGAAAGATAGTTTAGTAGAAGAATCGTTGGTTGAAAAACTGGAACGGATCGCGTTCATTTTAAAAACAGTTGCCCATCCATTGAGGTTAGGGATCATTCATTTACTTGAACAACATCCACGACTCTCGGTAAATGATATTTGCTCTAAGCTAGGTTCAGAACAATCCCTTACTTCTCATAATCTTCAGAATATGCGATTAAAAGGTATACTTAGTGTAAAAAGAGAGGGAAGATCCATGATGTATTCCTTAAAAGAAAAAGATGTTTCCTTGATCATAGAATGTCTTGAAAACTGTCAGTGCAATATGTAACCCTTAACAGGAAGATTGAGTTAAATATATAATTAGCAGATAATAATCAATTCAAATGCATATAGTAAATAAGCTTACGCCTAATAAATTCATGTCTGAGTACTTACTCACAGAAGACGCCATTATTTTAGACATAAGAACTATTGAAGAATTGAACGATAATGCTGCTATCCCTAATGCCATCCACATAAACTTCTTTGAAAGTAACTTCGAAAGCAAATTAAAAGATATTGACAAAAATAATATGCTCTTGATTTATTGCGAATCTGGCTCAAGATCTAATAGAGTATGTCAAGTCTTAAAAAATGAAGGTTTCGAGAATGTTGCCTACTTAGAAGGTGGTATCATTGCTTGGGACAAATACTGCGGCATTGACAATAACTTTCATGCAAATTATTTCGAAAACTTTGAAGGTTAAGTGATAAATGAATCTACTCCTCGTGGTGTTCAGTGACTCTTGCTAATTCACCCCCTAGTAATACTAAATCTCTCCCTGAAAATTATTTCCTTTGGTACTAATTGATTTCACAAATCAAGATATTTGTGTAATCAGTCTTAAAACCAAATGAAATGAGAATACTTGCTTTAGCCATAATTTTCATATTGTGGAGCTTTCCCATATTCAGTCAATCTGATCTTATTAAACTTCAAGATAAATTGACAGGTTTGACTCCTGACACAACCTATCGCAAATTAAATCCAGATCAAATTAGATCCATTAATAAATTTTGGACGATCTTCAAAGATATCAGGAATGAAGAACTTAATCTTGATCGCCTTAAAGGGAGAGCAGCATTTGGGTTTATTGGCAACTCCGCTGAAGATGCAAATATTTTTAGGATCAATGGAGGTATCTCTTTGAAAAAAGGATCCTTTCCTCAGGATTTTGAATTTTCCACGCTATTGAATATCGCCATTGATAATGGAGTAATGCAAGAGAATCTCTCAAATCTTAGAATCTCCTACGATCGCTTTATAAAGGGTAAAAATCCATTTTTAGCGGAAGGTTATTCATTTATTAATAGAAGATCCAATGCTTTTTTAGGGATCAATCAAAGGTATGAGATCGGGGCAGGAATTATCTTAGCACATTGGGGTAAAAAATTATTCCCTGCTGCAAAATCAGCTCTTGATAAATATTCTGAAGAACAGATCTCTTTCAAATCTTCTACAGACAAAGTTATTGTTTGCAATGTAAAGGATTGCGTTCCTATTGAAGCTAAAGGTATTACAGAATCTGATTTTGGTGTTTTAACCAATTCTCAAAAACGAATTACAAATTCAATTATAAAAAACAATGCACCATTTCGTTTGGGTTTACTTTTCGGCGTATTTTTTGAAGTTGAAAATGCATCACATTCTGATAGTCTGATGACTCAAAATGGCATGCAATTTTTTCAGCACGATTTTCTAACGACCAACAAGCTAAGATGGGAATTAAGACCCACCATTGATTTTAGATTTTCAAATGCTGTGAGGTTTCGTATTCGACCTTACTTAAAAGGACCTATGCCTTGGGATTATAAAACAGAGGTGGATGGCAAAATGGAAATAGACTACCGCATTGAATTTCCAATTCTTTTTGACATTTCTCTAAGCGATCAATTTGGTCTTTCCTTACACTACATTTATTTTTATGACAATGCACCTAAATCAATAGCAGTAGGAGCTCTTGACGCCAACAAAAACCCACTTTTCCTAACCGCAAAAAATGCGCATCACTTTTATAACTTTAGTGTGAGCTATAGTTTTAAGTGAGCACATTTTTATTATTCTAAGGTTATATTAATGCTATAAATTGCTGACTACCTCTTGTCCTTCTTTCATATCTATCAGTAAATGCATGCAAAATTGAACCCAGCGTTATTCCATCATTGGCAATTCAGCATACCATGGAGCGTCGTAATCGCAGGAAGTCAATTCATTCTTTATCCTATATTACATAATCGGATATAGCTAAATAGATTCTCATCCCTTTGGTTTAGTTTATTTTAAAATGACTATATTTAATTTATAAGAAGTAAATTATTTAAACTTTTAGTTATGAAAAATCAAAGAACTATCATTCTTACGATAGTAGTCATTTTCATCTTTAGCATTAATGCTCAATCCCAATTTTTAATAGGTGGTAATATAAGTTATTCTAAATATCAAACTAATTTTCAAAATGGAGAAAGTGATAATAGAAGTTATGCTTTTTCTCCACAATTAGGCTATACCTTAAAAGAGAATCATCTTTTGGGCTTTAGGTATACCTACCGGAACAATAGATCAAAATCAATTTCCAGTAGTACTTCAACTACTCAAAGCAACTCTAATAGCTATATTTTTTTTAGTCGACATAGAAAACCAATGAATAAAATTCTAAATATTTTTGGAGAACTATCTCTTATCTATTCAAACAGTTCTCAACGGTCTCAAAATAGCATAAGTTCATCTGAGTCTTATGCGATCAAGAATACATATGGCATTTCAGCAGCACCGGGTATGGAATTAAAACTCACTCCAAAATGGTTGCTGAGTGCTAAATGGGGTATTCTCCATTTTCAACATTCTATTGATGAATACGATTTAAATTCATCCAAATTAAAATCGAATAATTTCGGTGCCTCGCTTAGTCCTGAAAATATTTCAATCGGAATCAATTATTTATTTATGTTGGTGAAAGAAGATCAAGAAGAAATCAACACTTTTGAAAAATAAAGAAATGAAAAAAATCTATCTAATATTCACTGTAATAATTTTTCAATCACTGCTGATAAATGACCAATCAAGATTATTTATCGCTGGTGCTGGAAATGTAAATGTCCAAAATTTTCCCAATGAATTTAGTGAAAATAGACGTCTTATCATGAATATCTATCACTCCCTTGGATTACATCTAAACCCGAATAAGTTTTAGATCCAGCGCTCTCCGATTATCAATGCTTTATTATAAAATAAAAAATATGAAAAGGTTATATTTTATATTCGCTATGGTCACCTTTCAAATTTTGTGCTCTAATGCGCAATCAAAATTATTCATAGGTGGAAGAGCAAATATTAATAATGAAAGTACATCTTTTGGTGTATCTGACAATAATGAGGTAGCAGCAAATTTCTATCCGTCAATAGGACTTCATTTAAATCCAAGATTGATAATTGGAGTCAAAGCGATTTTGGCACGTGATCCAAAGAATTATATTCTCGAAGAGTTCAGCAACTTTACATTATTCAGAGCGACTACGGTTACAAAATATGGTGCTGGAATTTTTATCAGAAAGAGAAAACCCATCACAGAAAAAGTAGGAATCTATGCTCAAATTTTTGTTGACTATTATGAATCTAACATAAAATACAACTCTGGTGATAGTTTTTTACCTGTTGAAGATGACAGACTCATTGATGGCATAAAACAATCAAAAACATTCGGTACAGGTTTGATAACAGGTATAGAGGTCAAGTTTTCTAAAAGATGGATGCTAAATGCACAATTTGGTACGATCAATTTTGAAAATACTGTTCCTGTCAACGATTTTGTATCTTCTGCAAAAGATATTTATGTGAACTTTAGTATGAGCTCGCTGCGTTTATCTATGCTTTATTATTTGAAATAAAATTGGATAACAAAGTAGATCTACAACTTCTAAATTGGGATCAGAGTAATTCATTTAACGGTCCTCCCTAAATGGGTGGCATTAGTTTCATAACTGAAAAAAGTCCGCAAGGAAATATCCAGACCTATGAATTTATTGCGTTAGGAGCCCAGCCTAGGTATTTGCAATTCATGTAAAATTACTACCTCAAGAAATAGGATCATTCATAAATGACGGTTTTGTATAACCCAACGTCTCTGGATGATAATTATATGGATTAAAGTAGCGCAATGAAAAATCTAGATCATCCAGAAACATGTTCCAACCTTTATCAATAAAAGTATATTTTTCCATAAACGATTCTACACAATATTTAGAAAATTCTGCAGAACAACCTCCAAAAAAAACTTCTTTAAATGATTGTTCCATTTGATCTTCTTTGTAAAATTGATTGTGTCGTAAAGGAAGTGCATGTTCCACACCTGCTATAATTTCAAGGCCCCTCGACTCATTAATACTTATTGTCAAAATTTCATTCTCTTCAAAAGGTATGGTTAATTGACTGAAAACATTTCGCTTCAAACCTGTATTTTCTGAATAAACATTTGGCTTACAATCTTGCTCTGAAAGGTTATTATTATAAAATTTGATATACAGATTTAGAAATTTATTCACTTCAACCTTTGGAATAAAAACAACTTCATGTCCAGTATATTTAACAAAAGCATTTTTAAGATTCCTATAGTATTCTTCATAACCAGAGATATATTCTGTCAAATTAAAAACAGACAAAATATTTGATTCATTCTCTTTTTCAACAATACTCGATCCGCTTATTGGAAAGTACATTCCTGAAAACCACCATGCTCCTTTCCATCTAACGATACCTAAGCGATGGGTACTGCCGATTGGAGTGCTATAATCTATAACTGTAAGCATGGTTTTGGATGAGCACCCACGAAAATTTCAAAAATTTTTGTATCTGAAATTTTATCTTCAAAGTAGGAAAATGTCAATGCTATAAAGGTAGGTACTTCTTCTTTATCTATGTATACATCAAGTTTTTCTTTGAGGCCATTTGCATGAAGGTTATTCAGAGCTTTTCTCCAGATCCCAAAGTAGTAGAGATCAGTTTTTTGGTGTTTTGTATATGGTTTTACGTATACCCAATCTTGGATGAAAATAGGTTAAGAGTTATTGACAAAAATATTATCAACTAAAGAAAAAGTTAATTTAATAGTTATAAAATCCTTTATTTCTTTAAATATTTTAAGTTCTAATTTAGAATTCATCTCTCAAACTTGGTTAGCTAACTCCTTATACCTACACATACCATTTACCATTTTTATCTGTTTAGGCGAATTACATTCCGCTTCAAATAGTTTTGGATTAGCTACCATTATAAAACAACACCTTGCTCTACTACTAGCAACATTCAAACGATTTGGTTCATATAAAAAAGAAATCCCTCTTGGTGCATCTTCTGCAGAAGAACTTGTTGCTGAGTAAATTACGATGGGTGCTTCTTGCCCCTGAAACTTATCGACTGTTCCAACTTTTGCATTTTCTCCCAAGACCAGCTTTAGAGCATTCACTTGAGCATTATATGGAGCGATTACCATGATTTGTCCCTCTCCAATTTCTTCTTTTTCTCCCTTCACATTTATCCAATAAGCTTTTTGTTTTAAGATACTATTATACAACTCTTTTATTCTATTGATTTCTTGCAAAGATTTATTTTTGCAATTATTATGCTCCACAGATAGTAGAAATAAACCTGGATCTAAAAAATCTTTCAATCCTCCTATCTTTTGACTTTCAACACCCACATTATTTTTTATCCGCAATCTACTTTCGTAATACATTTCGGAAGTAAATTGAGTAATAGATGGGTGCATTCTCCATGTGGATTCTAAAAATACTCCTTGATCGTAGCCTATTGTTTCCTTCTCTCCAATGTAATGTTTGAGTGCCGATACATGAGAACCGTTTGGATGAGCTGCTTGACTTGGCTGTTGCAATTGTTGTGGATCTCCCATCAAAACAATATTTGTTGTACACCTACATATTGACATCACATTTGCTAAAGCCAACTGACCTGCTTCATCAATAAACAAGTAATCCAAAACTTCATTATCTTGGCTTACCCAACTAAAAATGGTACCACCTACCACCATTCCTGTAGCAATATGATCCACAAAATCTTTTGCCTGGATCTTTTGGATACCCTCTTTTTCTGCTTTGGGTTTGCCCACTAAGGTGTTCATGCCTTTTTCCTCACTCAATTCCAATACTTTTTCTAGCAAATTTTGAATAACCTTATGAGAAAGCGCTGTCACTCCGACTTTCTTCCCATCCTTTTTCAGTTTTAAAATCAATTCAGCAGCAGAGTGCGTTTTTCCTGTACCTGGAGGTCCTTGAATAGCAAGAACTGATCGATCCAATTTATCTACTATATGGAAAGCTTTATCAAATCCTGAATGGTAAGAAGCATTTTGAATTTTGAATGAATTTAAGAATCGAGGTTTTGCTTGAGTCAATAATTGCCAACCACAATCATCAATATTATTTGTTGCAACAGTATCGCCATACGCTCCTAAAGACTTATCAAGTTTACCAGTAGGAATATTTGAAGAAAATGAAATATGATAGGCTTGATTTTTGATTGGTAAATTTTCAGTTTTTGAACCCATTGTCAATACTATACTTTTTTCAAATTCATCCCAATGCCTAATCCCACCTTTTAGTTTCAATGTTTCGTCTGAGTTGAGTGAGTTAAAATCTTCGCCTGTTTTAATACTCAATTCTTGTTCCTCGTACTCAAATTTAAAGCCAGGCTTTGTTTGTCTTCCTTGAGGTTCCACCTTCTCAATAAATTTTGCAAAGCCCATCACCTTCCGTTCATAAAGATATTCCTCAGGTTCTAAGTCCATCAACCTAAAATTCTCCCAAGCTTTCACTTTAAATTCTCTGCGATAATATCCAACCAAGTTAGCAAGAAGAAATTTTGCTCTTTCTTGATCATTCCAATCAATAGGATCTTCGGGCAGATCTGAAGTTAATGCTTGAAAAGTTTTCTGTATTCGTAGCTCCCATTCTCCAATATTTTCTCTAGCTTCTCCATTTGAAAAAACGGGACGATCAATTTCAAAACCTTCTCTTATCAATTCATTTCTTTTTATTTCTAACCATTCTTGCAATTCCTTGGTTGCTCTACAGTCATCTTTGTTGTACAAAGCAACAACCTCAACATCTTTGTCTACAAGCTTATCATACATTTCTAATTCTAAGGCACGCTGTACTCTTCTTATCGTTGAACTTAAAACTTTTAAATCTTGTTCTCTTTCAAAATCAAGTATTTTTTCAACATCCTTTAATCCATAGCTTTCAATCCCCGCCCTAAAGCTCTTTTTGAATATGGCGTACAAATCAACAAAAAGACTACTACGTAAAAATTTATCCAAGAGATTTTCATGCAGCATATGTTTCATTGCCAATTGCTTCAAAGCTGTCGGCTCCTTGTGTCCATAATGGTAAACTCTAAAACCTGGATGTGTTTTACTTCTTTGATCAAAAAAAATCATCAGAGAATCAAAAGCTTTCTTCTCATCCTTTCTCGTGAATCCAAGGTAATTTTTATAAATCCACTTTCCATTTTCCCGAAAATAAATTCCAAGCATATATTCAATGCCTTCATTTTGGTAAAATCGATCTGACTCAATATCAAAATGAACATCTCCTTCATTTGGTTCAGGAAGTACATACAATCCTTCATTTTCGTAATCTAAATACTCTGTAACAATGTTATCGATGCTTGATCGCTTTTGAATAAAAGCTTGTTGCTGTAGCTTTTGTAATGTTTCAATATTACCTGAAGCAGGTCTAGATAGCTGTTCCTTTTCAATTTTTGCCAATAAACTCAATGTATTAATTTTTTGATTCTTAAAACTTTCTTCATGGCCTTTTGATAAACCTGCTACAAAACACAAATTATCGTCCTTTCTTCTAACCTTATTGCATTCCAACCACCACCGACACATATCACAATGGCCTACTTTATCTGGGTATGTTTCACTAGCTCCGGAATTCATATTTTCTAAAAATTTGTTTCTCACATTTTCAAAATAATAGATATAGGATCTAACCTCAAAAGATTCCTCTTCAAAAGGGTCACCAGGTTTTACCACATACATTTTTTCAGGTAAGTCACCTCCTTGCATTTTTTGCAATAGTTTGGAATATAAACACAATTGGATTATTGTATTACCTTTTGTCATTTGAGATAATTTTGTATCCCAAACTTCATACGACCAATCTCCAAGATCACTTTTACGATCTACTTTTCTCAAAATGTCCGCGAATCCATGCCATTCTTCATGTTTTAAATGTGCTTGAACAATTATATCAACACCTTTTCGCATTGCTTCTTTTGTTCTCACAAATCTATTTTCCTTCTCTTCAGAAGTAAGATCATCAACAAATAGCTTTTGAGTCCTTAAATAAGCTACATACTTTTCTTCATGTTCTAATCCAAGTTTTTTCATCAACTCATGATTTGGATCTGTCCATTTTGGAGCAGGCAGCCTATTATTTAAAACTTCATTATCTAAAAAACTTGTCCGCTTACAAGCAAGAAAATTGACAAGGTCAGAAGAGGAGAAAAGATATTGTTCGTTTGTATATTTCATTTATGTAATTTTAATCACTTTTTTTTGAATCACGGATTAGATAGATTAAAGGATTATCACGGATTTAAGTCGTTTCCATCTCACAGCACCAATCGCTTAAACTTCAAACGCTTCTCTCCAAATTTTAATCACCCCGCTCATTCTTCGCTTTGGGCAGACGGATTTAAATTGATTTCACAGATTCCATAAATTTCTATTTTTCGATTAATTCGAAAAATCTATGTCTTTCTTATACAGAATCAATGCAATCCGGATATCATTCTGAATCCGCATTCTCATAGTCAAGGATGAGTCGGTGCTTTACAGCACCAATCTCTTAAATTTCAAACGCTTCTCTCCAAATTTCAATCACTCCGCTCATTCTTCGCTTTGGGCAGGCGGATTTAAATTGATTTCACAGATTCCATAAATTTCTATTTTTCGGTTAATTCGAAAAATCTATGTCTTTCTTATACAGAATCAATGCAATCCGGATATCATTCTGAATCCGCAATCCCATAGTCAAGGATGAGCCGGTACTTCACAGCACCAATCTCTTAAATTTCAAACTTTTCTCCCCGAAATTAATTAACAATCCAACTTTCAATTGATACACTTTTAAATAATTCAAAACCTGCGCTATGTGGATATTATTCATTTCTGAAACGGCCTTCAATTCAACAAGGATCTTATCTTCAACAATAAAATCAAGTCTTCTTTTACCAATAGGACGCTTTAAGTTCTTGTAAAATATTTCTCTTTCAATTTCCCTGAAGTATTCTAAATCTTTTTGCCCCAACTCCCAAGCCAGCGCTCTCTGATAAATTACTTCTTGAAACCCATTTCCCAGAAAGTTGTGTACCTCAAAAGAAGCACCAATAATCTTTTCTGTAATGTCTTTGTACATTAGTTTAGTCATAGTTTATATTTTAGCTTTAAAAATAAATACTTTTAAGTCAAAGATTTTCCAAACCCTTCGAAAAATCAAATCCGCGGAATCAGTGAAATCCGTGAAATCCGCGGAATCCGTGGAATCCCCTTAAAATCTGCCTGCCCAAAGCGAAGAATGAGCGGGGTGATTCAAAACACGCCCCCAACATAATCCGCTCTTTCCTCCGGCTCCCCAACACTCTTCATCACCTTATCCAATTTCCGCTGTTGCTCTTTTGTGATCAGGACCAGCTCCAATTTATTAAGAATCTCCTCGACACCCGCTTCTGATGGATCTACGCTAAGCCTTCCCAACTGACGCACTGCCTCGCCTACTGGAAATAAATGCTCCCTGTGGATATGTTTATTGAGGCCCGAATCCCACTTCCTTGCTCCTAGTCTCTGTATAAGATCTTTTGCCTCTTGAGACATTCTGCATTGCTGCATCATCCGATCCAAATTATTGATGATACATTTATTGTCTTCTGTATATTCGGAATACCTCCTCAAATTTTCTGATAGAAATTTGGAATAAGGCGCAGACTGCCAATACTTTTTAAAGGAAGGATCATTCACAATGAAATTTGTGACCCGGCTGACGAATTCTTGAAACTCTGTTTTTGTATTCATATTGAAAAATTGAATTTAATAAAATTACTTGATTGTTTATAGTTGTTTGTTGATAGAAATAAAAATACTCACCCCCTTTTCGTGAGCCTCACGATCGTGAGGTGAGCTGACTCCAGCTATGCTGGTCTTTTTTGATGTCAGATGTCAGTTGCCGATTGCCGGTTGTGCACAAATCCGACATCTCACATCCGACATCTGACATCCCACTTCCGACATCCGACATTTCACATCCCACATCTGACATCCCACATCCGACATCCGACATCCGACATCTGACATCCCACATCTGACATCTGACATCTGACATCCGACATCCGACATCTCACATCCCACCTACGCCGCTCTTTTCAATGTCTTCCCTTTCTTCCTTATATGCACATTCAAATTTTTACCTCTATATGCTGTGATGATCTCTGCTTTGTTTTCATCAACTACCACCACAATTCTATTTTCTAATACATAAAAACAAAACCCTTGTTTGTAATGGCAAATACCATTCAACAATGCCAATTCCAGATCTTTCTCTTTTATTCTCCTTAGCATGACACGCTCTTTGGCATGCCAAGTCATTTGATATCCCATATGAAATGGTCTTCCATAATTGTCTTCTACTATTACACTTAAATAATTCATCTGCTAAAAATTTAATTGTTAAAGAATAAATTCGTTTATGGTTTATGGTTCATCGTAAGTTTATGTAGATGATTTCTGATTATGACTAACGACTATAGATCATCGACCATCGACCAGAAACTTGTTTCTTTCTTATAAAACAAATATCTTGAGCATCGTGTATTGTAGATGCACGATGAAAATCAATAAAATATTTTAACATATGGCTACAAATTTGCATGCGATGATGCGCTATCAGACCATTGATCGTTGCTTGAAAAAAGTTGATCAAGTTTGGCCTTGGAAAAAACTAGCTATGGCTTGCGCCGAAATGCTCGCCAAGGAATTTGACCTCGATAAAATTCCCTCTAGACGTACCATCATGAAAGACATTAAAATCATGCGCTCAGGAAAGCTAGGCTTTGAAGCACCCATCGTTTATGATAGAAGCTCCCTAGGATTTAAATACAGTGAGACTGGTTTTTCAATTTACAACAAACCCATTGGAAATCAAGAATTAAATGAGATCAAAAATGCGCTCAATATATTGCAGCAATTTAGCGGGAACGAGATGATACCGGAGTTGCAAGAAGTATTAATTGAATTGGAATATTCTCTCTCCATTCAAAAAAAAGATGATCCAAAGATGATCATACACATTGATGAGTCTTTAAACATTCTTAAAAAACAATGGCTGTACCCTCTGCTCAATTTTATTGAGGATCAAAAAACAATCCGCATGCAATACCAGAGCTTTGGTAAAGCCCTCAAAGAATATGTTATCAGCCCTTATTTTCTTAAAAAATATAATGGAAGGTGGAATTTGATAGGCCTGTCTCATGAAAAAAATGAAGCAAGAACCTTTCCTTTAGATAGAATACATCAAATTCAAGAAAGCTTGAAAGAATACATTCCCAATATGGGAAAAGATGCCAACACCTACTTCAAAGATATGATAGGTATTTCGAAATATAATGACAAACAGAAAAAAGAGAAGGTAAGATTTAAAGCAATCGGTTTGAACAAAAACTATATGTTAAGCAAACCCATACACAGCAGTCAAACTTGTGTCAGCGAAACGAAAGACTTTGCAGTTTTTGAATTACATGTTATTGTAAACTATGAACTCGAAATGGAACTCCTAGCAAGATGTGATGAAGTGGAAATTCTAAAACCTAATCATCTAAAAGAACGATTGATAAATAGAGTAAAAAAATTTATGCATATAAATGAGAAGTAAAGCAAGAATATCAAATCTCTAAATGCTTACTTATAGTAAAAAAGAAGGTGGTCCCTTTTTCATATTCTGATTCAAGCCAAATTTTCCCTTCATGTATGTCAACAATTTTTTGACAAACAGACAAACCTATACCAGTGCCTTTGTATGCTGTCTTTGTATGAAGACGTTGAAATATCTTAAAGACCTTTTCTTTATCCTCCTCTTTGATACCTATTCCATTATCCTCAATACTAAATTGATGAGCATCTTCTAGTTCTACACATTCAACTTTGATGATTGGTTTTTTACCAGGTGGAATAAACTTTATACCATTACCTATCAAATTTTGAAAGATCTGACGCATACTTAATTTGTTAGCTATCATTGATGGTAATGCTCCAACTAAAACTTCAGCCTCCGAGTTATGTATTTTTGCATAAAGATCTTGCAATACATCTTTCACCACACAATCGGTTTGTATCATTTCAAAACTTGAATCATTTCCAGCTTTTGAATAATTCAACAAACCAAATATTAAATCACTCATTCTGCCTGTAGACTGAACTATGAAGTTGAGATATAAATCAGATTCCTCATTTAGGTTATCTCCTAATGTTTCTTTTAATAAATTTACAAAATTCTTTATGGTATTTAGTGGTTCTTGTAGATCATGAGAAGCCACATAGGTGAATCGCTCCAACTCCTTGTTCCTTTCTTCTAGGACTTTCAATTTATATTCATCTTCAATAGAACTCCTTAATTCCTTTTTGTATAATTCGAGGTCCTCATGTAGCATGAACAGACCATTCAGAATATTTTGTTTACTAGGGTCATCATAGGAATCAATCAGATCTTGGTCTATCTTAGTATCTCCACGCGAAATCCAAAGCAATTGATCAAAGATCATTTCCAAAAATGGATCACTTTTTCGTTGACTTCCTACTCCACTATCCATGTACTGTCTTTTTAATTGATTCAAAGGCCTTTTCTAAATCAGTATCAAACGAAAAAGAGTTTAGTTGTGTTTGAAACATGATGAATCGAATGGCTGTATTTAGCAAAGTACTTCTACCAGTAACATAAGACATGTGAATGATATCATCACATAGATCACTGAAGATTTCATTGATCTTTCTTCTAGATTCTGCGCTAGGCCTGTTTGAACCTCTTAAATCAAGAATTAAACAAAATCTTTTAATTCCTGCCTCTTCCCTTTTTCTTACCACCTCGTCAAGTAATAATTCGACTGAAAATGGAGTATTGTAAGGCAAATCATCAAGGAGAATAACATTATCGTTTAAGATCTTTACCCTCTCACGAATTGCCTGGACTACTTCATCAGAGGAATCTTCTAAATAAGGTCTTTTCTCAAAGACAAATTTTTGGTTGTTTGGGGCTGCTGTACTCATCTCTTTTCTATTGTTTCCACTTACAAATAATACAAGTAATGTACCAAATCTACTAATTTTAGTAGTTGTGACAACGGGTTTCGGCTCTTAATTTCCGCGCATTATGGAAAATATTTTATCATTGACGATAATTTTATCAAAACTTTTAAAAGTGACGATAAAATATTTTCATGTCAATAATATAACCGTTTAATAATAAATTACTATCTTTTATTTCAATCTTGTTTCAAACCGTTTATAATCCCTCCCCAACATTTATTATTCATAAAATAAAAATGAATGCAAAGGATCAGTTTAGTACGGTTTATTTATCCGATATTTATATGCCTTTTCTTAGTTAATTGTCAACCCATTCAAGAAGGTTCTTTTAATGTGTCGGCCACTTTAGCACTTGACCAAGAAGAAAAGCAAGGCCCTAACAAAGTTCTTACCTCTTCTACTCAATCCTTAAATAGATACCATTCCTCGCTTAGGGAATTTTCAGAAGCTAATCTGGTTTACGATGCTGCGAACAAAACAATTTCCTTACAACTGATAAGGGATGATCAAACCATGACACTTAATAAGATCAATTCAAAGTTCTTGTTACCACTTTTACCCTATAAGCACGAGTCAACTATTAATGATTTTGATAAAGCTAATTTAACCTTAGCTGAATTTGCTCGAAATGGTGTAAGCCTTAGTTATCAAGAAAACAACACCAAATTTGGCTTTTTCAATGCTTCCCCAAACCTCTTTAATGATGAGGCGGAATACTTCTTTAATGGAACAGAAATGGAACCAAATAAAAAGGTTAAACCAAAAAGATTTTCTATAATTAACAACTGTTTAAATCCTGGTCTTTGGGAATTAAGTGGATCAGATGCCGTAGGAGAAATGTTTCACTCTTGGTTCACTTTACCTTCTGAGCAATATTTTGAAATGGTCAAGCTAGAAAATAACATCGACAACCCTAGCCAAGCGTTGAAGACTTTTATTGAGACTAATGATGTTTTCAATCAAATTCCGGCTCAGTTATATAAGTTGAGGTCTATAGAAAAAGAATTGCTTCAATCCAAAGCAAGATTGGCGGCAAACAAAGCCATAGGTGCTTATTCGTCGCAAGACTCTAGACGAAAAGTACAAAGAGGTTTTTATCGAATATTTAGAGACAGCCAAGAAATTCAAGCTTCAAAATTTGGAGACCTCCAGTCTGGTGATATTTTCAGTTTACATTCTTTTAAAAATCCGGGTGTATATAATAGCAAAGACAGAATGAAAATTGAGTTTTCTCCTAATTGGGAAAAAACGATCATTAGAGCTGTCAAACCGCTTACTACTTATGGCGGCAAACATGACGCATATGGCAAATATGGCTACCTGGAGATAGAACTTTTTTCAAAGGACGAAAGCCAATCCATTATAGCTGGAAATATTCCAATTGCTTTGCTAGGTTACGGAGAAGATTATAGAATTCCCGCATTCGGAGTGGGTGTTTTAGATGCTTCTGAACCTATAGAACGAAGATTCTTACGTGTCGAGAAAGGACAGTTTCCACATTATGCCTACCTCCTTGAAAAAAATGCATCTGGAGATCTATTGATCAACAATCACCTAACAGGCTACGAACAGATCTATTTCAGACCAGTATTGATTGGTCAGGACCTATCCTTAAAGATGACCATCGTCTCTTATGAAAGAATTGTAGACTTAATGGAATTTGAAATCCCTATCACTGGAGATTTAAAAGACAAAATAAAAAAAGCATGCACAGAATATAAAAAACCCATACACGAAGTATATCAAGATTCAAACATCTTCTAAACCCCCAAATTTTCACTCATCTTAAAAACACAAAACGATGAAAAAAACACTTAAATTCTTAGGAATCCTCTTGATCTTTCTAATGGCTGTACCCTTTGTTCTACCAACTATTGCTGGTAAAATAATGGGTGACGATGCCAAGAACATAATAAGTGGATTATTTAAACAAAGAGTAGGTATTGAATTAGAAAAAGAACTAGAATCGCAAGAACTTTACAAACCCGGAGATAAAGAAATTGAATTAGACGAGAATATCATACCATTCAAAAACATAGGAGAGACTCTTGGTTCGGAAGCCACCGGCAACAATCCAATTTTATTTAGAGGAATGGCAATTCTTGATGCAAATAATGACGGCAAAATGGATTTATACTTTGCACAAACCGGTAGGCCATTGGCTAAAAAGAATGATGAAATTGGCGTAATGAAACTGGACACTCCAGTAGATGCAAAACCAAATGTGCTCTATTTAAACATGGGCAACAACAGGGAAGGAGATCCTATTTACAAAACGGTACCTGACTTGATAAAAGAAAAAAAGAACGACCAATATGTAGAAGAAGAATTGTTGATTGAGAATAAATACAGGCCACGAAAATCTGTAGACGAAGATCCTTTTGGCATAGGCCGTATCGCAATGGGCGCTCAAGCTGGTGACTTTAACGGAGACGGCTTGGTTGATCTACTAGTTTTGAATCACCACTATGGAATGCCATTTATGGAAAAAGAAATGGGCATAAAAATATACCCTACCAAAGAGAATATTGGTAGAGATCAAAAGGATTTAAAACACGCTGTCACCACAGCCCCACCTTACTACAAAGGAGATTTAAAAGATGGCATGAACAATACCGTTAGCTTTGGTGAAGAGGAAGAAGTAGAAGGTAGAAATTCACTTTTTATAAACATGGGTGACAAAGACAAAGATGGTATTCCGGAATGGAAAGACATGACAGTAGAAGCACAAATGCACACTACAAACTGGGCTTCAGCATCAGCAACCTTGGGAGATATTGATAGAGATGGAGATCTAGACATATACATTTGTAATTTTAGTGATCCAGACTTCTGGGGATTTGGAATGACCAAATTCGCAGGACATCCAAATGAACTTTGGATAAATCAATTGGTTGAAACCGGCGAGTTTAAATTCATTGAAAAAGCAGAAGAGTTTAAGGTAGCAGGTTTGCATATCGAAGAAAATTTGTCCAATACTATGTATGACAAAAAGAATGACAAGGAATTTGAAACATCTGATCAAAAGTATAAAGGCAAACAAGTTGGTAAAAGAGCCGATCATTCCTGGGCAGCTCAGTTTGTAGATTTTAATGAGGATACTTATCCAGATCTTGTCATTGCAAATGATGTAGGAAATAGAATTAGAGTTTATGAAAATCAAAGCGGATCTGGCTTTAAATACATGGATCAATTTAATGATCCAAAATATAATGGCTCTTGGATGGGTGTTGCAACTGGGGATCTGGACGGTGATCAAAAAGATGAAATAATGGTTGCTAACTTTGGAGCACAAGCAATGTCCATAAGAAATACTGCTATCCTTGCTGCTGATCAATCTGATCTAAGTATTGTTGCCCTCTCTGTAAATAATTATATCGACGATCAAGGCGCCCTACCCCATGCGCTTTTTACATACGATGAAGACAAAGGTATGGTAAGCCAATTGTTGAATACACACATTGAACATTCTGCCTACTTCAAACCTGATATGGTGAATAAAGCAAACTGGTCTCCTACTGCGCTTCACAAATACGAGGAGGACAATTATGCTGAAAGTATAGCAAGTTTAGAATTCTCTTGGAATCCAAGTTTCTTTGATATTGAAAATGATGGTGATCTAGATATCTATCTAGTCGGTAGTCTATCTAGAGGAAACGATAATTTCTTGGGAGAATTTGCCGCAAGTACGGGGAGGTTATTGATCAATGAGACAACCAAATCAGGCGACTATAGGTTTAAAGATAGAACATTGGATTATCAAGCATTGGATGTTTGCTTGATGGATTATACCAAGAATCCTCCTTCGAGACCAGCTCCTGGCACCAACTGGCACAAGAGAGATCTTGTTACTATCATGGACGTAGATGGTTTTTCAGAAACTGGATTCAACGCTTCAAAAAATAGTCAGATAAAAGATATTTATAGAATGCATGAAAGTGCCTGTGGAAATATAGTAGCAGATTTGAATAACGATGGCTTCAATGATATGTTGGTATTGCATGTTGGTGGAAATAATTCTATAAGCCCTGAGGCAAGAAACTTAAAAGTAAATTTCCTTGGTAAAGCCATGGCTGTTCCTCCTCCAAATAAAGTTACAAAAGCGCCTACTACATTTGAAGAGGGACCAACGTTTATGTATATCAATGGAGGTGCTCCAAAAAATCAAGAAGGTGCCAATTGGGTCAAACTGGACTTGAGAGATGAAACGACCAAAAACAGATTTGGCGTTGGCGCTAAGATTATTGTGAATGGAAAGATCATGAGAAAGAACAATGTAGGTGGAGAATCCTATTCTGGAAAATCTGTACCATTGCACATTGGATTAAGAAGCGACAAAGTTGAAAAACTTGAGATCTTCTGGGGCTCTGGTGATCCTAATCCTCAACTGGTCATATTCAAAGAGCCTGTTGCTAATCAGACGTTGAAAGTGGATAGAGTAATTTCGGATGAGGTTGCTGTGAAGTAGGCCGTCGGCCTTTTGCTATTGGCCATTTGCATTTAAAATTTTACTAATACAAATGGCCAATGGCATTCCTTTAAAACATTCCTCCTATTCAACAAAAACACTATAAGATCTTGTTGGTTCATTTACACAACCTTCATAAATATCAATCATTATTTCATTTTGACCAGAAGCGGGAGAATCTAGATTGATCAAAAGATCTCCATCAAAATTTCCATCATAATAAAAAGTCTGGCTATTGCTAGAATTATCATAGTCAGACACAGTCCAATTGTTTCCTTCTATCGGATCTGGCAATGTCCAACCAGTACCTTTCAAGACAACGGTGACTTCTCTTGGACTATAAACAATCATAGAGTACGCACCTGCATTTAACTCAGGAAAATCTTCAACCAAAATATTCATTCCATAAGATCCATCAGGTGGAAAATCCGTTATGTCAAATACATCAATTACAGAAGTGTAAGAATAATCTGCAAGAGCAGAGCCATCTTCATATATTTCAACTTGCAGGTCAGGACTCAACACTCCGTTGCAAGGCGCTTGCAATAGAATCTCAAAATCAACCGAGCCAGACTGCACACTTGTAAATTTATAGCTGTTAGTATTTGCATCTAACAATTCATAAACCCATCCTTGATTTTGAATTGGATCAGGAAAAGACCAAACCTCTCCTGTTAAGATAACGTCTATATAATACCCTTCTGGAATTTCCGCAGATAAAGAACCCGAGAAAGAACTGCCATCCATCGGAGCGTTAGCACCAATATTTCCAGAGAGTATGTTGTCCCCATAATTTCCAAAATCATCATACACCACCCTAGTTTCAATTCCTCCCAACACGATTGAGTTAGTCCATGTTGATGTATTTGCCCCATTTTCAAAAGCTTCAATAAAAACCCTATCTGAAGATGGCCCATTTGGTAATGGAGACACAAAAGAAATTTTAAAATCTATATCTCCTTCCCTATTATTTGTAAATTCCCTAGAATATTCTGTGGTGTTCCAATCTCCTGGTGTCCAACCCGTTTCTACTTGTCCTATTTCATAAACCCAATTATTACCATAAACTTTAATTTTCAGACTTGTACCAGGTTCTAGTATTGCTCGCATCGAAGAACTTCCAATTTCAAAATTAGAATTTGCACCATTAAGAATATTGTCTCCATGAACGCCAGACTGCGGATAAGTTATAGAAGTAGATGCTTCACAAGCAGTTTTAAGTTTGAATTCATTTACAAATTTTTCAAAGTCAGGAACTACTGCCGAAGGATTTCCCTCTGATGAAAACCACTCTTCTAAGTTGTTCCGAATCTCAGTTAAGTTCAAAAGGTTTGCATTGTTGATCAGTTTCGTACAGATCGCATCATCATCCAAAGTACCATCCGTTTCAATATCAATACTAATTGCTGAAATCAACTCCGAAACATCCGCCACAGATCCATAAGATTGAATGATTGCAGAAACTGCCAACAAAGCTGCATTGCCATCTCCTACTTTAGACATATCCAACAACTCTGAATCTTCTTCAATAGAGATATCAATCTCAAAAATATCTAACACGTTTGCAAGTGCTTCAGATTTTGCTTCCGCGAATGTGTGTCCTTCGTTTATTAAAAACTCCGTTCTTCTTTTTTCTAGGGTACTTAAGATATTGACATTGATGGATTCCTTTTCTCTTAAATCAGAAAGTGCGCTCAATGTTAATTGTGCTGTAGAATTTTCGGCCTTGATTTCATTAAAGTAAAAACCATTTGCCCTAAGGTCTACAAAAGAAGATGCTAATTCCAGCTTTTCAATTTTAAAAGAACCCAGGTTGTCTGTGATTTCTTCAGCAAATGAACGACCGGTTGCCCGAAGATCATTTTCTAATTCAAAAATAGTCACTGTCGAGCCAATGAGATAAGGCCCCTTTTGAGAATTCCCTTCTATCGAAGTAACAGTAAAAGCATCATTTGTTTCTCCAATTTCATCGTCGCCATTACAAGAAAATTGTAAAATGATGAGTACTGAGCAAAAGAGTAGTAATGATCTATTCATAAAAATAGGGTTTAATTCAAGGTTATATAGCATTAACGGGAGGTCAAATATAGTATTATACTATGCTGAGCAATAATTTGGCCTATTTAGTTTGGAATGCTCTAATCATAAGTCAGTATCCAAGAGTTGGTAAATTTAAACATTCGGTCAAGCTTTGTGGCAATAGATTTATTTATTGAGAATTATATTGTCATATTTATGTTTTAAAATTACTCAAATGAATAAGTTCACTTTCTTTTTTTTCATTCTTGCATTAATTATGATCAATTGTACTGATCCAGCGAAGCAAGATGCTGAGACACCAAAAACAGCCTCCAAAGACTTGTTTAAAATGAAAATTCCTGAAAAGAAAAAGAGTATCCCCTTGTCAAACGACCAAAAGACCAGCCCTATAGAGCAACTAAAATTAAAATCCAAGAATTGGTCAAGTTTTGAAGTCCATAAAGCTGTCATCATGAACATAGAAAACTCTCGTCTCAATGGCCAGCGATCAAACATCGATGAGCAAGAACTACAAGTGAGTGTAGCAAATTATGGCAAAGAGAAAAAAATCATTTTACATTTTGAAAAAATCATTCCCAAAAGTAACTGGCACGTTGAACTAGATTTTTCAGGGCCATTTAAAGTAGGAACATATCCCCTTTCCAAAGGATCTAATTTTGGTTACTTTGAAACCCTAAGCATTGACGACTACTACGCAAGCTCCGTTGACAGATCAACATTAGATGGAGAAATCGAAATCGTAAAAAGTGATGGCAAAGTACTAATGGGTAACGCAAGATTTACCATTCCCATCCTATCTGAATATGCAATGAGCACAGACAAAAAACATAAGGAATTTAAAAATGTCAAAGTTGACTTGGCCTTTTATACTACAGACCTTTAATTTTTCATTATTTAATATTTGTGACATACCAAAGAACCTTTTCCATTAGATTGGCGTATTACATTTCAACTGCCAAGAATTCAAATAAAAACATAGACAAAGAAATGCTTTTCTTTTAGCGTTTGTAGATGATACACCCTAAAGAATTATGTCATTTCTACTATTATTGATAGCCCAAACAATGAATAATGCGCGTTAATGCACTATTAACTGGAACTGTAGGTTCTGGCAAATCCGCAATAATCGAAAGAATCATCAACGACCAATTTGATTCAAAATATTTTGTAACAATTGGACGTAAGAGTGCAACAAAACAATTATTGTTAAACAATGAAAATGTTGACGTGGTCTTTTTAGATTGTCAAGGAGAAGTACTTCAAAACAAAGTTCCTAATTTATCATTCGTAGGCCAAGATTTAATTTTATACATTGTTGACCTATCTCGCCAGACCTCCTTCAAAAATATAAAAAAAGATTTAGATTTCTTTGAGCAAAATTATCCTGAAATTAGAGTTAAAATTCTGCTTAACAAATCCGATCTTTTTGAAGCCGATCAATTAGAAGCAGTACTTCAAAAATTAGACATGGTGAGTTTTCATGGTGTTATAAGTGCTAAGTCTGGAGCCAATATAATGAAGCTTTTAGAAAGTTTTATTTTAGAAATCCTCCAAGGAAAAAGCATGACCAATCAAACTCGTGGAGCTGCATAAGTTATGTTCTTAGAATTCAACCTTGTTCTCTTTTTTAAATTAACTTGGAGTATAGCCACATATCCAATTGTTTTCAACTAATCGAATTCAGTGAGTTTTCTGATTTAACAATATCTGATAAAATAGAAACAATACTTAAGGTTCATCTTTGTAAGGTCAACAATTTAAATGACCTCAAAATTTACATCGATGAAAACCTTTTTGCTTGATTCCTTTGCTAGAATTCCGTTTGACAAAACAATTCTGTTACTGCTTTTAATGGCCATAATTAGTTATGCCATTTATTACCTCAACGACGCTTTAACTTATGAAGTCGATCTTGATCTTGATGAGAATTTATCAGAAGAAATTCAGGATGATCTAAATTACGGATAGTCACCTTTAGAATATTTCTGAAGAAACAATGGGCTTGGACTAGACCATTGTTTCTTTGATTTTATTACATTTTTCTTGCTCCTTTCATAGGATAGGTTCCAAACATCCCTGCCTTCATGGTCCCTTCCATTCTGCGTTCAGAAAAATCTAGGTTAACTTTTATTTTGACGTTCATTCCTTGTACTTTGGTCTTATAATCAAAACTCAAAGTATTATTTTCTGAAGCAACTCCTTTTATTTCATCCTTTTCATCTGGCTCGTCCTTGCTGATGATAGTGACATCATATAATGCTCCATTTTTTTTAATAATCATATCTCCGGCTACTTGCATACCTGGCACCTCAACTTCATAATTCCAATCACCAGCCAAGTTTAATATTTTAAAATCTTTGGCAGCTTTTTTCTTCTCTACTTTTTCAGCCATAACTTCATCTTCAGAAGGCTTCCTAGGCAATCTTTCATCTCTTTGAGAAGTGTTCCACACAAAAGAAGCAATGATTGTAGCCGCTTGTTTTAGATCATCTTCAGACAGCGCATCTAAATTATCCATATTAGAATGATATGTCCTAGAGAAGTAAGCCATCGGATCTTGGATGAATTGAAAACCTGGTATCCCAACAGCATCAAAAGGCAAATGATCTGTTCCCCCTGTATTACTTAAAGTCAGCGTCTTAGCATCCATATCTTCAAACGGTTCTAACCATTCCCTAAATATTGATCATACTGCTTCATTCCCTTGCAAATAAACCCCTCGTATCTTTCCCGTTCCATTATCGAGGTTGTAATAGGCCGATACTTTTTCATTGGCGGGTTTTAATTCTTGAGGCGTATATCCGGAGTCTCCAAAATCAGCGTAAAATTCTCCAACATATCCTCTTGACCCAAAAAGTCCTTGTTCCTCTCCCGTCCACAATGCTAGCCTCAAGGTCCTTCTTGGCTTAACTCCGGTCTCTGCAATCGTTTTTAATAATATCCTTGCTGCTTCCATCATGACGGATGATCCAGCACCATTATCAGTCGCACCCGTTCCGGTGTGCCAAGAATCAAAATGTGCACCAAAGATGACCACCTCCTCTTTCAAATCTGTTCCTGGAATTTCTGCGATAATATTATGCTCCATTCCATCAGGATTAGTGTATTGGCATTCCAGATCAATATTCAATTTTAAAGGAATACCTTTTTGCATCATTCTAAATATTCTATTGTAGTGTTCTACTGCAAGGGTCGCTTGAGGTACAACCTGCTTGTCATTATCTCTGGCTCTACCCCCATCTCCTGTTCTAGCCCCAGACACAAAGACTGTCCCTAGATCTCCTTTATAACTTCTCTCTAAAACGGCTAGAGGCTTTTCTTCCTCCAACATCGTCCAGATTTTTTTATTCAAGCTGAAGCCGCCTGATCCATAATTCCTTCTTGGTCGAGGCGTTGGTTTTCCTGCTGTGGCCATATCAAAAAGTGCTTCCGTATCATATCTTTTTCCTTTTGCCTCAAATGGAAGCTCTACGTTACGAATTGAATCCATCAAGACAAATTTGCCTTTCAACTTGCCTTTATATTTTTTAAGATCTTCTTCTTTTTTGACATCGAGATAGATCACCTCTGCTGTGCCTTTGACAGGTGGAGACCATGCTTTAGGATAAGCTATAATTGGCCAATAGATAGGTTCTTCCGCATGCATTTCAAAATGATCCATTTGCCATCCCCTTCCAAATGGACCCCACTCGTGAAGGTGAACATTACTCATCCCCCAATCTTTCAATTGTTCTTGTGCCCAGGAAGTAGCTTTGTCAAGTCCAGGCGACCCAGTCAATCTAGGTCCATGGATGTCTGTTATCCATGTAGCAATATCGTATACTTCAGATTTGTCCATGCCATGCTTGATGATGACATCGGTTATTTCTTCTTGGGATATTTGAGCTTTCGCCGACCTGTCCGGCCAGGAAAGACAAAGAAATAAGAAGAGAATTAAAAAAAAGTCTTTAGGGAACCTCTATTAACTGCCTCTTGAGCTGAAAGTAGAATAGAATGGATTTAGACAAGGCGAGAGGAAGGAGTTATACTATATTGACTTTAAGATGTCACATATAAATTCTAGATATAACTTGTTAAGATCAAGGCAAAAAGCACAATCATAGCCATAGCTATGATGAGCATTTTTAACGCAGAGTTTAGCAAAATATATCGGAATTTATGAGATATTTTAGAGTCAATATGGTATGAGCCATAGCTAAGCGACAGACGATCAACGAAGTATAAATTCAGTATATTCGCTTAAGAAAATTTTCAATTTTCTGCTCAGCCAAGAATGTAGTAAATAGAGGTTTCCTAAAAGTACTTCTTTAGATTAAGTTCATAAAAATTACTAGATTTGCAGCTCCTTGGGGTGCCTACTATAAATAACTTATAAGGCTGAGATTACACCCATAGAACCTGATACGGATAATGCCGGCGCAGGGATTTAAAAGGGAAGTTCTTCCCTGGAACGCTCCATATTGTTATATGGAATAAAATTACAATCAATGAAAAACTTTTTTCTCGTGCTCGTTTCAATAAGCTTGTGCTTAATTACTACTGAAACTTTTGCACAAACCGCACTCTATGGCGAAGTCTATGACGAGTATGGTGAAACTTTGCCTGGAGCAACTATTGTCCTAACAAATACTGAATTTGTAACCGCCACCGACGCCTATGGTTTTTTTATAATTAGAGACATTCCTTCTGGAGCGTATGAAATAGAAATATCCTACGTTGGAAAAAAATTCTTAAAAGAAAAACTTACGATTGATGGTAGAACTGAAGTAGAATACGAACTTCAAGAGGATGTTTTGATCGGGGAGACTGTGACCATCAGTTCTACGAGAATTGGCAACAATATGCCTTTCACACATTCTGATTTGAACAAAGAAGAAATTGAAAAAAATAATTTAGGGCAAGACCTTCCTTTCTTATTGAGAAATCTCCCTTCAACAGTTGTGAGTTCTGATGCAGGAGCTGGATTTGGCTACACCGGAATAAGAGTGCGGGGATCTGATGCAACAAGAACAAATGTGGTCATCAACGATATCCCATTAAATGATTCAGAATCTCAAGGAACTTTTTGGGTTAACTTACCCGACTTTGCCAGCTCAACAAATAGCATTCAATTGCAAAGAGGGGTGGGCGCTTCCTCAAATGGAGCTGGTGCTTTTGGAGCAACCATAAATTTAGATACCAAAGGATATGCAACCGATCCAGCTGTTATTGTAGACAACTCCTTTGGTTCCTTCAATACAAGAAGACATGCCCTAAAATTACAAACAGGTTTGCTAAAAGATCATTGGAGTTTTGAGGGACGTTTCTCACTGATAAAATCTGATGGCTTTATTGATCGATCAAATTCTGATTTAAAATCTGCTTATTTCTCCGGAGGATATTACGCAGAAAAAACTTCCGTTCAAGCCATCGGTTTTACCGGAAAGGAAATAACCAATCAAGCTTGGAATGGTGTGCCAGAATCAAGAATAAGTGGAGATGAAGAAGCGCTTTTGGCGCACTACAACAATAACATTGGTACACTTTATAATACCACCGAAGATTCTGTCAATTTGTTTTCATCAGATAGACGATATAATTATTATTTGTACGACAATGAAATTGATGATTATAAACAAGACCATTATCAATTACATTGGAATCAGCAGATCAATAATGATCTCAATTTTAGCTTGTCTTTACATTACACCAAAGGACAAGGCTTCTTTGAGCAATTCAGATTCCGAGATGATTTTAGCGATTATGGTTTGGAGAACGTACCTATAAGCATGATCTCTGCAACAAAAGATCTGGCGGAACTTTTTGTAGAAAATCCTCCTGTTGCAAATCCTGATGCTGTTGCTGAAATTGTAGGTTTTGAATTTAATGAAACGCTAATGGATACTTTGGCATTGATTGACATTAGTGTGCAAAGTACGGACTTGGTTAGAAGAAGGTGGTTGGACAATGACTTTTATGGATCCGTTCTAAGTTTGAACTATGACCTCAATGCAGTGGATTTGACTTTTGGAGCGGCTTATCATCAATACGATGGAGCACACTTTGGAGAAATCATCTGGGCAAAATATGCTTCCACTGTAAATCCTGGAGATAGATATTACGAAGGTCAATCTGACAAAACGGATTTTAATATTTTTGGACGAGGACTTTATGCTTTGAACGATAAAATAAATTTGTTTGCAGATCTGCAATTTAGAAGTATTGACTATCAAACTGCTGGAGTCGATAATGATCTTGTAGCCTACGATGTTGATGAAAACTTTTCATTTTTTAATCCTAAAGTTGGATTCAACTTTTTGTCTTCTAGTCAAGAGGAAATTTATGCTTCTTTCGCTGTAGCAAATAAAGAACCAAACCGATCCGATTTTATAGATGCACTTGATAATGCAGTGCCGAGGCATGAAACTTTGTATAACATTGAAGCAGGTTACAAAAGGAATTATTCTAATTATTCTTTTGAGGCCAACCTATACTACATGTTATATAGTGATCAATTGGTTCCAACGGGTGCATTGAATGATGTTGGGGCGGTACTAAGAACAAATGTAGAAGACAGCTATAGAGCAGGGATAGAGTTGCAAACGAATTATCGTTTTACAGACAAAATAAGCATGGGTTTGTTTGGTACCTTCAGTCAAAATAAAATTAAAAACTTTGAAAGTATCTTGTATGACTATACAGATGGATTTGAAGTCATCAGTACAACACTTGAAGATACAGATATTGCTTTTTCACCATCAGTAGTTGCAGGAGGATCTTTAGATGTAAAAGTTGCCGAAGGATTGTCAGCGACCTTATACGGGAAGTATGTTGGGGACCAATTTTTGGACAACACCTCAGATGAATCTAGAATGTTGGAGGACTACTTTGTTTCTGATTTGCTGATCCGTTATCAAATAAAAACTAAGTTTACGGAAGGGATATCGATAAGTTTGAAAGTTAATAATATTCTTGATTTGGAGTATGCTGCAAATGGCTATACCTACAGTTATATTTTTGGAGATTTGATCACAGAAAATTTCTTGTTCCCTCAAGCCGGAATTAATTTCTTAGCAGGATTGAAAGTTGAATTTTAATCCATATTAAAAATTCTTAATACGAATCTTTGCCTTAATGCGAAGTCTATTTAAATTAGGCCTCGCATTATTTTTTATTCATATATCAAATCTTTTTTTGTTAAATTCATAATATGACAAGGTATTCCTGACAATAAATTTGTCAACGGCATAGTATTTGCTTGACATTTAGCAAGAATGCCTTTATATTCTAAATCAGAAATGATATAAGGCATTGATACAAAAGTTTACTAAATAAGCAATCGCAAAATTTTAAACTTTTAAGAAGTATTTCTTAAAAATGACACACACTTTAGAACATACAAAAAAGATTTTAAATCATTACTTGAGATGATTAGAAGGCTGTTGGATTTCCAACACTAATTTTTTCACTTAAAACGTATGTTATGAAAAATTCCATGATCATTTTTTCCATTATGTTTTATTTTGGGACAAGCTTAGCTTTTGCCCAAAACTACTCAGTAGCTTATGAAAGTACTACTCCAGAAAATTTAGAAAATACTTACACGAACTCAACGACTGCACCTGCAAAAGTTTATTCAGACAAATATATTGAGTCAATTTTAGCAGATAAAGAAAACGGAATTATCTCTTTTTCTTTTAAGCATGGAATGGATCCAAATTTATTCTATCAAATCGTTGACAACTCTGATAGGGAAATGCATGCAGCTTCTGTTCATTCAATATCTAGTGACAGATTAGATCTTGTTTATGACACGCATCTACTTCCTCCAGGAGTTTATTTCTTGAACATTAGAAATAAAGACTTTTTTATGTGTCGGAGATTTATAAAGCATCCAAAAGGAATTTCAATTCAATAAAAATTCTTATTCCTAAATAAAAAAAAGGGACTCTAAATTTTAGAGTCCCTTTTTTATTTTCATTAGAGATAAGTCATACTTTTTTAATGATCATAGCAGAAGCTCCGCCTCCACCATTACATATTGCTGCACAGCCTATTTTTCCTTTTTTCTCTTTTAATACATTTGTCAAAGTAGTTACGATCCTAGCACCAGAAGCACCAAGCGGGTGTCCAAGAGACACTGCGCCACCATGTACATTCACCTTGTCTGCTTTTAATTTTAAATCTTTCATGAAAGCCAATGTCACAACAGCAAATGCTTCATTCACCTCATAGTAATCAATAGCAGTTTTGGTTATGCCAGCTTTCTTCATAGCCTCTTTTGCAGCTTTAGGAGGAGCGGTTGTAAACCATTCTGGTTCGTGCGCCGCATCTGCAAATGATAAGATCTTTGCGATTGGCTTTAGCTTGTATTTTTTTACAGCTTCCGCTGAAGCTAATACCAGTGCAGAAGCACCATCGTTTATTGTTGAAGCATTAGCAGCAGTTACCGTACCGTCTTTTGTGAAGACTGCTCTTAAGGTAGGAATCTTTTCAAATCTAACTTTCTTATATTCTTCATCTTCCGTGATCTTTAATGGATCACCTTTTCTTTGTGGCACTTCTACAGCAACAATTTCATTTTTGAATATGCCTGATTCTGTAGATTCTGCAGATCGCTTATAGGATTGAATGGCAAAATCGTCTTGAGCTTTTCTGCTGATTTTGTATTTTGTAGCAGTTGCATCTGCACACGTACCCATTGCCTGAGCATTGTAAGCATCGGTCAAGCCATCTTTTTGCAAACCATCAACAACAGATTTGTGCCCGTACTTGGCTCCCCATCTTTCATTAGGTAGGTAGTAAGGAATGTTAGACATGGACTCCATGCCACCAGCAACAACTATATCTCTATCTCCAAGCATGATACTTTGTGCACCAAGCATGATGGATTTCATTCCAGAAGAACAAACCTTATTGATCGTTGTACAAGGAACTTTATTTGGAATGCCAGCTTTAAGCGCTGCCTGTCTCGCAGGTGCTTGTCCTAAATTTGCAGAAACTACATTTCCCATAAAAACCTCACCTACTTGGCTCGCTTTTACTTTTGCAGATTTCAATGCTCCTTGGATTGCTGTTTTTCCCAGATCCACTGCAGATAAACTTGTGAACATGCCGCCAAAACTCCCCATAGGAGTTCTTACTGCTGATACTATAAATACATCTTTTACTTTAGCCATAATTAATTTAAATTTTGAACACAAAAGTACGAAAGCTAAGTGAGACAAACAATCTAACAACATTGTTCGCCGTAGCTTTAGCGAACGAGAATTGAATGTTTGAATGTTTGAATGCTCGGTCCCGAAGTGTTGCTTAAGGCATTATGCGATTAATCGTATGGTCTACCTATATTCCACCTGGTTTGTATTTGCAGGATAGTGAGATGTGCAAATGATCTCCAGTTCCCCCATGTCTTAAGGTGTTAAAACCCATAATTTGGAAATATAGTTGTGTCAATTGATTTTGCCATGCTGCTCTGTTATTCGTTCTCAGGTCCATTGCATAGACATAGCTATCTTTCTGTGGATAATGTAAAGATTGTTTGGGGGTCTTTAAGCCCATTTTTTTATAATCTTCGGGAGCACGTTTGGAATCTGTCATCACCAGTTCTTTATCAAACCAAATAAGAGTACTGACACCAATTCGCAAAATAGGGTGAAGGCTTATAAATTCTTCCTGTATGTGGGATTGCTTGGCATTTTCGGAAGAAAAATAGAACAGCCCATGCAAAGCAAAACCTATCAAAAATATCAATATGATGATCCACCTGTTCTTAAACGATCTTGGACTGCCAATCCTTCCTGATATTTGACCAGATATTATGGCAAAGTAGATCATTAGTACCAAGCTAGTTAATGCGATTCCACCTATTACACTCATCCAGGGAGACCAATCCATATAGGTATGGCAATACACGGACCCCCTTACCAAAGCAAGAAACGGTACTATAAGGATGGACAAGATTCTAAATAATTGAAATATGCAACCAAACATACCCTCAAATTAAGTCAACTATCATTTATGAAGAATATTATTCGACGAGTAGCTCCATTATATTAGAGTAATTAGCATTACATGTATTAGATCTAGTAATAAATATTAAAAACATGAGCCAAATCTTTGGAGATACTAGATATTGTTCTAATTTTGCCGTCCACATCGCGGGGTGGAGCAGTTGGTAGCTCGTCGGGCTCATAACCCGAAGGTCACAGGTTCAAGTCCTGTCCCCGCTACTAAGAAAGGTTCGAAAGCTTAATGTTTTCGGGCCTTTTGTTATATATGTCAATAGGAGTAGAACGCTTGGTGGAACGTTTGGAAAATTTAAGTTCCCTTTCTGAAATAAAACCGCCTCAGCTTTAAAGCGAATATGTGCGAATATGTGCGAATATATTTGCGCTGAGACGGTTTAGGAAATTAAAGATAATGATCATTAGTCTATTCATCTAATTAATTTAAGATAGCCACCACCTTATAGAATTCTGTAATCTCAGAATCTTTAAGTTTTAAAATAAACTTAGAGTTGGAATAGCTACAATTGTAAGTATTAGTTTGGTTGTCATAGAAATCAATCTTTAGAAGGGCGCCTGTTCCTCTTTGGTCTCTTATAACATAAATGCCCGATACTAAAAACTTCTCAACCTTTTCGATTCTCAATATTTGGCCTTTCCCAATTGACTCTTTAGGATTGCCAGCATTCAGCATGGCATCGTCATAGGTAGTGTAAAGTCCTGCATTAAATAGATCTGTTTTTAGGTCTTTGCGAATGCTTGAAACTTCATTAATAGTAGCTAGGGCTTTTTGCTCTAATAAGTTAAGCTCTTCAAGTCTTTCGTCGTAGGCAGCAAATATCTTTTTAGGATCTGCTGTTGCTGAATTTTGCATAATTATAATTTAACAGTTTTTAGAAATTGCCTCTTCTAGTTCATAGAGTTGGCTTGATACTTTGGAATATTCTTTCAAATAAATTGGCTTGTCCTCTTCAGGTCCAAGGCTCATTAGTTGGCTAAGCTCTTGCAGCCTGATCATTGCCTGATCCCTTTGCTTGCCTATTTGCTGCAATTGATTCATTTAATTCTTTTTGGAGGTGAACTAATCTAGCTAGTAGTTGACTCAACTTTAATAATTGAGAGATATTGAATTCATTTTCTTTATCCCAATGATGAATGGGTTCTCCTGTAATGGATCTATGGAGGGTGTCATTTATAGCCCATCTCATAAATTCAATTTCTTCTGCATCAATATGACCATTGAACTGCCAAAGCCACATTCTATGTTTAACTCCTTCTAGGTTATCGGTATTTGGATCGTGCCTCATGATTTATATTGTTGAAATGTTAATAAGTCTTTCTATTCGAAACATTCTCCAGGCGTCAGAATCAAGATCAAAGTATTTGATTGCGTCAGGCTTAGCCTCCTTTCTTACTCCTTTGCCTGAAAACTGATAGTGATCATTGTTTAATGTTCCTTTTGCCTGCCTGATTTCTCCTGTTGCCTTTCTATAAGAGAAGCTTACAATTCCGGTTCTTAATGCTGCAATAATTTTGACGGCCTTCCAAGCAGCCTTTAGGCATTCTGAGAATGTTGTGTAAATGCCTTTTTTCATATAGTACCAGGCTGTCTTAAATACGTTAGATTTTTTATTTGTAGTCATTTTGTAAAGTTTAATTAACAATTATATACACAAATATAAACTATACTTATCATAAAGTCAAGTATAATTATCATTTATTGCATTATTTGTAAAGTTTACTTAACTTTGGTGTAAATAAAACTTTACAGAATGTCAATTAAACTAAAGGAAGTATTAAAAGAAAGGGGTTTGTCAGTTACGGACTTGGCCAATAGGATGAACGAAAAAAAAGGGACCGCCCTGAGTAGGGTTTCTATATCAAATATTGTGAATGGTGTTTCATCTCCAAAGGTTTCTACTTTGGAAAACATAGCTGAGGTCCTGGAAGTAAATATATGTGATCTGTTCAAGCAGGAAGGTATTCAACCTATTTATATGAAAGATGAAGAAGGGAATTTTTATAGGGTAGGTAACATAAATGAATAATTAAATTATTATGGGAATTTTGGAGCAAATTCAACAAGACATCCAACAATTAAAAGAACAAAATCAAATTCTTCTAGATTCAGTCAAAACCCTAAAAAGGGTAGAGCCTGAAATAGTTGACATTGATGGGCTAATCAAATACAGGCCATTCCTTAAATCGAAATCAAAAGTCTATTCATTAGTCAATAAAAGAATGATCCCATATTATAAGCCCGGGAAGACCCTCCTTTTTAAGTTGGTAGAAGTTGATGAATATTTAACATCAAATAAATTAGAAGCTGTGTAATAGATAAACTGATTTACCTTATTGTTTAGCACAAGTTAGATCATACTTAATATAAGTTACTTCATCTAGCTTCTGATTGTACTCAATCCATGTTCCGTTCAAGTCTTTTATTATAATAAAGTTAGGATTTGAGCTATGGTCTCCACCTGGTACATAACAATAATACCATTTAGCTGTAATACTCAATGGTGCGTAAAGTTTCTCTGTAGTTGCCTTGACCATTAAAGTTAATGGCTCTTTCCCTCCATTGACCCAGTCGGTTATCATAACAGCTGTATCGCTAAAACCTATTATGGAATTTATTTCTTCGATTTTCCCGCATTCGTTTACTTTTTGAGTTGCAATATAGGTTTCTACTTGAGCGGTTAGGTTAGTGCAGTAAATAAGAAATATAATAATGGTTAGAATTCTCATTGTTTTGTGTTTAGACTATAGTTAAAAAGATCAGTAGGTCTAGAAGCTAACCAAGGAGCACACTAAAGGTTAAGGAGCTGCGAAACTGAATAACCAGCTCCAAGGATTGAGCCTCTTTCAATATCTTAGGTTTTCTAAGGTTATTCCAAGTTACGAAACTCTTTTAAACTACCTGCCATAGACCGCAAAAAAACCTTCCTAGAGACTGCGAAAAAACCTTCCATGGCTCCTTTTATAGTGTGTAATTCCTGTAATTCTTGTAATTTTAAACTCTTCTCAATCTAGACCTTCTTTCTAATAGTTCGTCTAAGGTTTCTTTTAAATCCTGTATGTTTCTTTCAGACTTCTTCTGATCATTGTGCTCCTTAAAGAGTCCGAGCATTTTATTTTGAACCTCTATAGCCTTGATTGCGGCAGAAAATTGGTTTTCCTCCATTGCTTCTCTTTTTATTTCTTCAAGGTCTTCTATTTGCCTTTCAAATGTGATCTTTAGCTCATTTGATGTAATTTCTTGAAGCTCTTTAATCCTTTGCATTATCTGAGGTTTGTTGAGGTTCTCATAACCTGTCTCTGAAGCTGTCTTTTTGCTATAGCCTGCCCTGATAGCTGCCTGGGTAGCATTGCAGTCTAGTATATATTCTTCGCAAAACCTTTTTTGTTTATCTGTCATAATCAATAATCCTTTTTATGGTGTCCACTTCGTCCACTTTCCCTTTTTATAGAGTGTAATTCGTGCACTTTTGATGCTATTTTAATTTCTTATTAATCTTTTCCAATGTCTTATTCAGTTCCTCCTCCTTGTTGCGCTCATTCCCTTCGATAGTTCTTTTCACTATTACTTGACCTCTTTCATTATAAATGTATTCGATAAGATCTCCGTTAGGCTTCGCAACTAAAGACGGTTTTTTATTGACGGCTGATGTTGTGCCTAATGTTGCATTTATCAGGTCTATGTTGTTTTTCTTTAATGCTCTATCGAGTGCCTCTTCTAATTCCTGTGAGGTACTTTCTTTTGAATTATTTATTACTGTTACAATATTGCTTCCATCTGTAGAACGATCGCCTATAGTACTTGAAAGGGAATTGAAAAGGTTAGGATTATCTAGAAGTTGATCTAATGGTCCAAGTCCGTCATATTTTCCTTTATTTAGATTAAACAGAAAGTCAGAATGTTTTTTACTGGCTTTAGTACCCATAAGAATTTCATCTTTTTCGGCTTCCCATAATACACCTCCATGACTGAATAGTTCGCCGCCTTGTTCGTGTGAACGTCCTTTTATTTTAAATCCCTTACCTCCTGATCTTTCCACTCTATCATAGTCAGGGTTAATACCTTCTCTAAGTCCTGACAATTGGTTTACCTGTTGTTTGTATTGTGCAAATGTTGCTAGCATTCCTGCAATAGCAAGTCCTGCAATAACGATTCCTACAATACCAAGTTCCCCGCCATTTTTAAGTAAGCCAGCTATGGCAGTAACTAAAGATGAAGCCTGGCTTATTTCATCAGCTATTAGTTGTTGTTCGAGTTGTTTCTTTTTAAGGTCGGTTTTTTCTTGCTCAGCTTTTTCAACTAAGGCGTTTTGATCAGCTAGGTTATCTTTTAATGCATCGTAGTCATTCGCGTAGCCTGCTATCTTTAATTGTAGTTCTCGATCAAGTGCCTCTTCAGTTGCGTCAACACGTTCTTTTAAACTATCGATTAATTCGTCTTGCTGTTCAATTTGTGCTGCTGTGTTTGAAAGAATTCCAGCTTGAACTGAAGCAAAGACTTTATTAATTGCTTCCGTTAATGCAGCTACTTCTTTATCATCTAATCCTAGATCCTCTGCTATAAATTTTTGTATTTTCTCACCAAAGTTCAGTGCGAATTGATCCCCTTGATCTTCCCCTATCTTTTTGCCTAAAGTAAGAGTAGGAAGATCAATATCTCCTGTCGATAGTTCAGGAGCAGGAACTTCTAATGGATCAAGCTGGACCTGGTTTAGTTTATCAATTGTCCGTCTGTATTCGTCCTCAATATTTTGGGCTAATATTTCAAAACCTTCTGTAATAACCCCGGTAGGCTTTCCAGCCGCTTCTGCTACTGCTATTAATTGTTGTTCGGCTATAAGTAGATCAGCTAAAGCTTTTTGTCTAAACTGTTCGGCCCTGTCAGCATCGCTAGAATTATTACTAATTACTTCGTCAACTTGGTCCTGGAAAGCTTTAAGCTGGTCATCAAATGCTCTGTTCAATGCTTTAATTCTTTTCAATTCTGCATTCTGGGCTTTTTTTCTTTCGTCTGCTGCCTTCTTTTGTGCTACTGCTGCTTGAGTTCTTACAGAATTAAGATTGTTATTTAGCCTGGTAGTTTGTTGAATTGCATTTGCTTCTGCTCTAATGGATTGAGCCTTTAAATCTGCTAGTGCTAATTCATCTTCTCTTGATGTGTCGTTTAATGCATTCTCTTTTTCTTTTTTAGCAATTCTTAAATTAATAAGGTCAATATCAATTTGGCCTCTTTCTTTTATCGCTGCTATTCCTGCAACTGCTGCAGCTTCCCTTTCAGCTTCCGTTTTGGAAACGTCTTGAGCTATTTGTTGCCCTTCCTTGGCTATCCTATTTAATTCTTCTCGCCTGGTCTTTGCGTTAATTTCTGCCCGTTCAATATTCTTTTGTAATCGATCTAATTCTGCGCCGGCCTCTAAGCTTTCTTTTACAAATTCTCCTGTTTCTTTTGCTGTTGAAACAATACCTGAAAGAATGTTCTTTACGCCTTCTAATGGATTCAGCAGGAAAGAGCCAACAGCACTACCGAAACTTTTTAATGTTTCTAAGGGATTAGTGAATGCATCAAATAGAGCTCCTCCTAAGTTTTGAATAACTCCTACTGATCTTTCGAATAGAGCTGCTAATGGCCTGGTTACTGATGTTACTGCATCTATTCCTTTTTGAGTAGTTGAAAGGAAAGTTATTAATGACCCTAGTGCCACAACTATGGCGCCTATTCCTGTTGATACAAGTGCTATCTTTAAAATATTTAGAGCCTTTGACATTCCGGTGGTTCCAACTGTAGCGGCCTTGGCTGCATCCCTAGAGGCAAGCAATCCTGTTTTAAATCCCTCAAGTTTTCCTTTGATGTCATTTATTGAAACTCCAAATACTTTTGTATTTTTTGCACTCTCTAGAAAGGATCCTGCCGCTTCATTATTAGCTGCTGTTAGTTTCTTGTTTTCCTGTTCCAACTTTGATACATCTTTGACCAGGTCTTCAACTTCTCCTTCTAATTCCTGCGCTCCTTCTCCTATTTTTTCAAAAGGGTTTTCACCTTTTATTTTTTCAAACTTCTTTTCGAGCTGTTCTAATCGGTTTACAAAATTGTCAAAGCCTTCTAAGTTATCAGTGAATCTAAACCCGTATTCTATTTCATCCATAATTATATTTTAATAATTTAATTAGAAGGGACATGACATATAACTAGGGACATATAGCCCATATATATAAGGGCTAATGTCCCTATATATTTGTTATCGTGGGCCTGTTTTTGTCCCTGAATGTCCCTGAATGTCCCTTGTTTTGTCATCTAAAATGTCCCTTATTTTATCCCTTATTTTCCTTTTGTCCCTAGAATGTCCCTTAAATGTCCGTTGTATTTAGTCCGTAAATGAAAAGAGCTTGTATAGGCCACTATCATCTTTCTCAATTAGATTATCCTTGACGGCTTGATTAATCCATCTGGAGCCCGTCTTTTTTGACTTTCTATGAATGATCATGAATTTGCCAATTAAATCTGCCCACGAAAATTGATCATCTTTTTTCTCAAATGCTGCGTCAATAAAAGCCTCAACTTTTTTAGATAAAGTAGTTTTCCCTTTGTATGCATAATCACATGAAACAAACATTCTTTTTTCATTTGACCAGGTGATAGCTGTAGTAATTCTATGATCATCTGACCTGTTTTTTCCATGGCTAAAATCTGTTGTTATAAGTTTAATATCAGGGTTGTCCTCAGCCGGCTTTATCATCAGCATGCATTGCGCCTTTCTGTAAAGTTCACTCCCAATATGCCCCCTTGGCTTGCCTGTGCCGTTATTATTATTGTGGATTGAAACAACTACTCCAAAACTATATTTGTTCGAATAAGCCACAAGCATAAGAAGTAATTCTTGAGCTTCTTTTAAGTCATTAGGATCTAGCGTTATGTCAGTGATGCTATCAATGATTAAGATCCCTATTTTGTTTTTAAACCTCAGTATCTGTTTTCTTAGAGCTTGTTTTTTAGCTGCAATGGATTCTATTTCCACAAATGGGATAAGTGTATAATTGGAAAACTTCTTTGTTTCATCATCAATTAAATGCCCTGCTTCTGCTCTTCTTTTAATTCGGTCAAGACTGTACCTAACATCATTCTTTTCTCTTTCTCCGTCTATGTGTAAAATGATTTTATCATCAGGTAGGCAAGTTCTTATATTAGCTGTATCGCAATTTTCATTTAATAATGAAGCGACAATCAATTCCATTGTGTGACTCTTGCCAGCTCCAGCGTTTGCAATTATCGCCATGGTATTTCCTGGAGTAAGAACCTTAATGTCATTAATAGTCAATATTGGATCGGCCTCTTCAACAACATAATCAAATGTCATTTCAACAATATCTGAAGCATTGTCATTGTCATTGTAAATATGCTCGAGCGCTTTGATTGATTCAGTTAAGATTTCATTTGTTTCCTTCCCTGAATTTAATTGATGTTGAATAGTGGAAAGGACCTCATTAATTTGTCTTTCCTGGTAATAATCAGAAAGCTTTTGTAAGTAAGTATTAAACCTTGACCCAAAAACTTGTTCCGTAGTTACATTTAATAAGTATTGAACTAGATCTAGTTTTCCCGTTTCTTGAAGGTAGGTTGATACTATTACAAAATCGGGCTGCTTGCCTTGACGATATAAGTGCTGTATTGCAAGGAATATTTTTTTGTTCTCGGATTTATGAAAATGATTTGGAGTAAGCGTATCTATCTTTTCAATAGCTGCCGGAAATTGAAGCATTGAAGAAAGGACAGAACCCTCAATATCATAATTGAAAAGAATCCTTGGCTTATTTATTTTGGTACCTAGATTCTTAGTCATTTATTTCATTTTGAGTTGATAGGGAGTACCATCTAACCGGCCTATTTGTAATCGGGCATTTACGTACATCTGAAATGGTCACTATACCGCTTTCAGTCATGTTAAAAAGCGTTCTTGTAATTGATGTTCTTTCGATGTTTAACTTTTGAGAAATTTCTCTACTTGTAGCCTCTGTATTTTCTTGAAGAAAGTTTTTTACCCTGGTTTTTTGTTTGGAAATGATCTTTTGTGTTTCAGGATCATTGAATGATTTAATTGACGTAAGGGCTATTGATTTCCCTTTAATTTTTATATTTTTATGAAAAGCCATAATGGTGTTTAGTAATTAAATAATTGGGACTGATTGAAGGCAGTCCCTTTTTTGTTGGGCTTTTTTGTATAAATTGTCGTTGAGTATAGGGAAGATTTACCCTGTGTGTTGAGAGCTATGCCGGCTCTAATGCTTGTGATTTTATGAAGGTTTCAATTTGTTCTACATCATATAAAGATACACCTTCAATGACATACTTTTTGAAGTAGCCAGCCTTATACCAATTTCTGATTGTATTGGGATGGACCCCAAATAATTCCCCGGCTTTTTTGGCGTTTAGAAATTGAGACTTACTTGAATGTGACTTAGATTGACAATCCGATCCGAATTTTTTTTCGAAAAAGAAATCGAACACATTACTTACAATAGTGTGTACTCTGTTGTCAAATTCAGATTCGTCTAAAATGAAAATTTTACTTTTATTCATAATCTTTTATTTGATCATAAATATCAGTTGATTTTAAATTCCTTTTATTCCTTGGAACTAAGTGAAGTTTTTTTTAACATTTTAAAGGCATTCCTCAACGCTAAAACTTCTTGACTTATTGATTTGTCTAGAATGTTGGCTGTTTTAGACTTATTCTTTTTCGCTGAATCTTTTGTGTAGGAGATTTTAAATTTTTTAAAGAATAGTAAACTAAATTTAGAAGAGTCAATTCCTTTTTTTAGTAAGTCTTCAACCAAAACAATTTCTTTAGGAATTAAGTAGCGAATTCCTTTTCCTATCCATTCATTTCTTTTGTTTATAAAGTGACATTCTTTGAGGGCTTTGATAAAAAGATTCAGATCATCTTCACTTTTAAAGCATTCTTCAAAACTTAGATCGGTTTTAATCGAAGTTTTTAATTTAATATCATTCTGAATTTTGATCATTTTTATTGTGGAATCTATTTCTAGCATTAGTTCCTCGTATCCGTTAATCAAGCCCGATAATCTTTTAATATTAAAATAAAAGACATCCTCGTCAGTTTTTCTAGCATTCGAATTTTCATTGTGCAATAAGCCTTTCAATTCTTTTATTCTACTTCTGAACGCCATAAAAAGACTTTCTTTCATTAAAGCATGAACCAGATCTCCTTTTTCCATATAAGATTCAATTACTAGGTCTTTTAGTTCTTCGCATTTGTCAAAATAAATAAGCAATTCGTAATCGCTAAGGTTTATTCTTCTTTTATCACCCATTGCAATTTCAAATCCCTTAGAATCTTCTAGTTCTAGCTTTAGATAATCTAGGAATCCTTCTACACCTTCAATAGTTTTATTGTCGTCCATTACTTAACCTTTTTTAAATATCTCTTATTGGTATGTTGCGCAACTAATACTTTGAATCTTTCGGCTTGCTTCTTTTGGTCTACATCAATGTATTCGAAAAATTGTTTTTCTGAAGCATGGCCGGTTATCTGCATTAAAATATTTGCCGGAATACCCATTTCCCAAAAATTAGAAGCAAATGATCTCCTGGCACAATGAGAGGATATAAATTGCCACCGTAAAGTCTTCTCTTCTTTTACTTCTCCAGCTTCAGAATAAACCCGTTTGAATTTTTTATTTTTTAATACTTTCTTACAAATTAGCTTTATCTGTTCATTGAAAGTTTGACTTACTATTTTGGGTATATTGTAGTTGTACTTTTCTAGTACAGTTTCTAATTCATCCAAGACAGGAATCATGACAAGCTTTTTAGTTTTTTCAGTTAGTATCTCAAGTATCTTTGTGCCGTCTTCTTCAATTAATGAGTCTTCCGATATTTTATGCCAATCTGAAAATCTAAGGCCTGTGTAACATCCAACTATAAACAAGTCTCTAATTTTATCTTGTTTAGGGTTTTCAGATAGATCAAGATTTATTAATTCCTGAAGTTCCTGGAAGTTCATTCGAATCTTGTTTTGGACCTTGACCCTTTTAACTCCAAATCCTTCTTCTCTATGTTTTGTAAAATTGTGATGATCTCTTCTTAAGGATACATTCATGAATTGCTTGATAACCTCAAATATCTTAGCGGCATTGTTTACCGAATACTTTCTAGGTTCAGAATATAGCCAGCTTTCAAAGTCAGATTTGAATTGCCAATTGATGTCTTTGTAACCAAGATTGATTCCTTTTTCTTCAGAATACTGTTTTAGGATATTGGATACCGTTATGAACTTCTTCCAGGTACCACGCTTATTATTTGATTTAGATTTCTGTTCCTCTATAAAACTATTGATAAAGCCCATGAGCGTAAGCCTATCACTTCCATTTAACAATGGTCTTTCTTTTTTTCCTGAAACATAATCTAATTCTAGTTTAAACTTTGAAGGGTGAATGTCATGATCGGAGTCATATATATGTATAGCAGCATCTTTAAGCTTTCGAAGTTTCTTTTTTAAGGCATCATGTCGATTGACTACCTTAGTATTGATCCTTCCATTATTAGAATCCCAGGCACTTGATAGTAGTTGTTCCCCAATAGGGTAGGAGATCTTATTTCCTGAATACCTGAATATCAAATACAAGTAACCTTTCTTATCAGCAATAGATTTCTTTTTGAGATTTATTCTAGGAGTAGGCCTGGTTACCTTGGGCATAGACTAAGCTTTAAATTATCAAATATATTCGCATTACAAATATAGTCAATATTAACGTAGTAGAACGCTTGGTGGAACGTTTGGAGTTGTTAAACCTTGTTCGATATTGTAATGTAGTAGAATTGTAAAGATATAAGTCTAATAAAATAGGGGTTTTCTTGTTGTCTGAAGTAAAGCCTTGAAATATTCCGTTAGTCCTGTCCCCGCTACTAAGAAAGCCTGATAATCAGTTGATTGTCAGGCTTTTGTATTCTAAGGATAAGCGTGAAAGGTATAAAAACAATAAAGAAGCTATAAATCTAAACCTTTGCTATAAAAAATACCCGGAGAAGTAAATCCTCCGAGCATCACACATATCAATCGCTAATTTGTCTAAAAAATGCCTTTGGCTTTTGCTTTTTCATTTGATTTTTAATTAGCTATACAGAATTTAGAAATGTGTCACATTTATTCTTTTTTCAACTTCATGGTAGTCACCACATTTATCCTTGATCTTTACAGTTAATCTGTATTCTCCAGAGTTTAAATTTCTCAATTGACGATCACCGGAACTACCTGACTTGCACCATTCGTAAGGAGAATGAGATTCTTTTCTCACGTATTGTCCATTTATATAAAGCTTCATGTATTCTATATCTTGATATTTATCTGCTTTCACTTTTACATATAGGTCTTGACTAGAATGAACTTCATCTGAATTTGGGTATTGAAACCATGCATTCCAATCGCAGTGATTATTGAAGCCATCTTCCACTTCGAAATTACAATACTTGTAAGTAGTTTTTCCACATTTGTCTTTGATCAACACTTTAAGTGCGTAGGAGCCAGGTTGCATATTTAATAATTCAGAATCTCCTCCGTGTGTGATGTAATATCCCCATTGAAATACTCCATTGGTGACTTTTCTTACAAAGCTCCCATTCACATACAACTTCATGTAATCAATGTCTTCAGCTTTTCTAGGATTAACCTTAACAAGTACGTTTGATCCTGCTGTATACTTGCCACCACGGTTAGGTGCATCAAACCAAGCTTCATTCTCACAGTGGTGATTTCCACCACTATCGCCATTTTTGATCTCGAATCCACATTCTTTTTCGTTTGTAAATCCACACTTATCCTTGATGACTACTTTGAGTCTATAATGTCCAGGTTGCATGTTTTTTAAAAAGTTGTCTCCTGAGCTGTTTGATTTACACCATTCGTATGGAGTTTGAGATTCTTTTCTGATGAATTGACCATTGACATATAGCTTCATGTATTCAATGTCTTGGTATTTTTTTGCTTTTACTCTTACGTATACATTAGATCCTGAATTATACTTTCCACCGTTATTAGGATATTCAAACCAGGAGTCCCATTCGCAGTGACCATTTCCACCACCATATCCATTCCTGATTTCAAAACGGCTTTCTTTTTCAAAATATCTTCCGCATCTGTCTTTTACCTTTACTTTTAAAGTGTAATGTCCAGCTTGCATATTTCTCAAAAAGTTGTCTCCTGAACTTCCTGATTTGCACCACTCATATGGAGAAGAACT